>Ga0070698_100002457_pt1 | contig 20447 bp, 13 predicted proteins | sample KBSK1502metaG_FD_65477 | JGI IMG/M metagenome (GOLD analysis project Ga0070698, IMG submission 65477) | Corn, switchgrass and miscanthus rhizosphere microbial communities from Kellogg Biological Station, Michigan, USA - KBS K1-50-2 metaG | ecosystem: Host-associated > Plants > Roots >...
CTTACGAGCCCAACGCCCTCAAGTGGCTGGCGAGCACCTACGCGACGCGCGAGCAGGAGGTCGACCGATTGCTGCGCGGGCGCGTCCTGGTCGACCTCTACAGGGTGGTCCGGCAGTCCGTCCAGGTCGGCACCGAGTCCTATTCCCTCAAGGAGCTGGAATCGCTCTACCGCGGCAAACGCACCACCGAGATCGTGGACGCCGCGTCCAGCATCGTTGCCTACGAGGATTGGCTCGACTCGCGCGAGCAGCGGAAACTCGACGAGATCCTCGCCTACAACGCTGACGATTGCCTCTCGACGGCGCAGCTGCGTGACTGGTTGGAAGTCCGTCGATTGGAGGCGATTGCGAATTATGGTGAGATCCCGCGGCCTGGGCCCGACAAGGCAGAGCCGAGCGAGAACCTCCGCGAGATCGATCAGCGCACCGCCGCCGTCCTCGACAAGCTGCTGGCCGGCGTGCCCGACGACGAAGAAAAGCGCTCGCCAGAGCAGCAGGCGCGCTACCTGCTGGGGCACAGCCTCAACTGGCACCGGCGGGAGGCAAAGTCCGAATGGTGGGAGTACTACCGCAAGGGCACACTCACGGACGAACAGCTGATGACGGATCCCGAGTCGATCGGTGGCCTCGAGTTTCGTGGCGAGGTTCGCCACGAGAAGCAATCGAACATCTTCCGCTACTACTTCGACCCGACCCAGGAGTATAAGGTCGCGATTGGCGACAAGCCGCACGACCCGCGGCGTATGGAACAGGCGGGGATGGTCATCGACCTTGACGGCATTGCCGGCTGGATCGACCTCAGCCGCAGTGTCCACCTCGAGGTGCCGCACCCGACCTCACTGATCCCGGCAAGCCCGATCCCGACCAACGATCAGCGTGACGCCCTTCTCCGGCTTGGCCAGCACGTCGTCGATCACGGCTTTAGTGGTGCTGGGCAGTTTCGGGCCGCGCGCGATCTACTTTGCCTGGAGCCGCCGCGCATCGAGGGTGTGATCGAAGGAGCGCCGCTCGTTCAGGCGGGCGAACGGGCGAGAGACGTCGCCGTGTTGCTGGCGCCTCGCCTCGATCGCACCTATCTCGCCATCCAGGGTCCACCCGGATCCGGGAAGACGACCATCGGTGCCGAGATCATCATCGAGTTGGTAAAGAGAGGCAACCGGGTTGGGATAACCGCCAATAGCCACAAAGTCATCGGAAACCTGCTCGACAAGCTCATGGGGGAAGCGAAGCTTCGCGGCCAGTCGGTCCGGGCGATGCAGAAGGCCGACGAGCGCGACCGGTGCGCCTCGCCAGACGTCCAGTGCACCGGCAGTGCCACGACCGCCGAGCTGGCGCTGAGCGACGGCGATGTCGACGTTGTCGCGGGAACCTCCTGGCTATTTGCTCGGCCGACCTTTCCCGCGAAGCTTGATTACCTGGTTGTGGACGAAGCGGGCCAGATGGCGCTGGCAAATGTTCTCGCGATGGCTGGCGTGACGCGCAACTTCATCTTTCTAGGCGACCCTAACCAGCTCAGCCAGCCCAGCCATGGGATTCACCCGCCGGGCGTCAATCTTTCAGTACTGGATCACGTCATCCAAGAGGAGCCCACCATGCCGGTCGACTACGGCCTCTTCCTCGAGACCTCCTACCGATTGCATCCCGCGGTTTGCGCCTTCATCTCCGAGGCTTTTTATGACGGAAAGCTCGAACCCGACCAGTCAACGAAGCGCCAGGACCTCGCGACGAGCAATGGCAGCGGTGGAGTCGGTCTCCGGTACATCCCCGTTGAACATGCTGGTAACCGAACGCTCTCGCCTGAAGAGGCCGACCGAGTGAACCACACATTCCGGGCGCTGTTGGGCCTGCTTTGGACCGATCGCGATGGCAAGACACGCCCAATTGACGCCGAAGACATCCTGGTGGTCGCGCCCTACAACGCCCAGGTCCGCCGCTTGATCGAAACCCTGCCCGAAAAGGCCAGGGTCGGAACTGTCGATAAGTTTCAGGGCCAGGAGGCCCCGGTCGTCATCTACTCAATGGCGACCTCGTCGGTGGACGACGCGCCGCGCGGCATGGACTTCCTCTTCAGCTTGAACCGTCTCAATGTCGCGGCCTCACGAGCGCAAAGCCTAGTTCAACTGGTCTGCAGTCCCGAGCTTCTCAAAGCCCGCTGCCGAACGCCCAACCAGATGCGTCTCGCAAGCGCCTTGTGCCGCCTCGTGGAGACTGCCAGCACCCAGCAGGCGCTGGAACCGTCACCCATGACGACGGGACACTTGGCCTGAAGTGAGCGCGCCTAAGCTCTGTCTGCCATCCGAGGGCATCCTTGTGAGCAGGGCGGGCAACGAGGATCAGTCGCATCTACGCCAGAAGTCACTAAGAGCAACCCGCGCTAGACTAGGAGTCGCCAAACCTTGCATTGAATACTCTCGGGAAGGGGGCTTTCGTATTGCTGCGCAGTCGGCTGGTTCGATCGAGACGGTTTGTAAGCCGCACCTGCGAGAGAGTCACGATCCTTGTTGGGGCTGGGCGCATTTGGACGAACGGTTGATAGTCAACCCTGGGATAAGGCTAGGCCGCGACTTGAGAATGGGAGCAGCTCGTGGAGAAGGATGAATTGGTAACCGTCTTGAGCCAGATGGTAGGAGGCGGAAGCACGCTTGAGGCGGCAGTCCGAAACCTGCGGAGGCTCGGCGCCCATGAGGACCTCATTGACACCGCGGTCGTCGAATACGAGACAAAGGTCAAGCGGATTCGGTCTCTAAAGATTCCGATCGCGCTACAGGACGATCAAATCGCCGACGCTTGGTACGCGGGGCCAAAGCCGGAGGACGTCTTCTGGCCCGCCCTCTGTGAGGCCATGCTGGAGGATGGTCTGCCGCCAAGCGCCCTTTCTAGTGTGGACGGGGCATCCAGCAAAATCCTGGGATACCTGTCACCGCCGGGGGCGGCTTCGGTGAAGACCAAGGGCCTAGTTGTCGGGCACGTTCAGAGCGGCAAGACCACCAACTTCATGAGTCTTATAGCTAAGGCGGCCGATGTCGGCTACCGGGTATTCATCGTTCTCTCCGGGGTTCATAACTCGCTGCGTTGGCAGACGCAAGATAGAGTGAATCGCCTGCTGATCGGGCCGGTGGAAAAGCAATGGTATCGCCTTACAAACGAAGCGGACTTCGTGAGCCCCGGCAACGCAAATAAGCTGCTGGGCGATCCGAACAATCGGTTAATCGCGGTGGTTAAGAAGAACCCCAGTCGACTCAAGCGCCTGAGCCGATGGCTGGACGAGGCGGCCGACGAGACCATGCAAAGCTGTCCGATCCTGGTGATTGACGACGAGGCCGATCAAGCCAGCGTCGACGTTGGTACTGACGAGCAGCGTTCGGCGATCAACCGTCGCATCATCCAACTTCTCCAGAGTTCGCGGCCGCCCAGGACTAGGAAGGCAGCCTACGTGGGCTACACCGCAACCCCCTTCGCTAACCTTCTAATCAACCCTTCTATGCCCGAGGATCTGTATCCACGCGATTTTGTTGTGGACCTGGAGCAGCCAGATGGTCACTACGGCACTGAAGTAATCTTCGGACGCGAGTCAGTGACGCAGGATGAGGAAGACTCGCTCACCGACGGCTACGACATGGTGCGCGACGTCCCAGACGACGAGATAGACGCCACCCGCCCGCCGGCCCGCCGCATTGATGCCGAAGGGTGGGTGCCTAAGGTACCTCCAAGTCTCGAGGCGGCGCTTCGCTGGTTCGTTATCGCGGCCGCAGCGCGACGAGTCCGCCGGGTCGGAGTACCGCATTCGACAATGCTCATTCACACTACCGTTCGAACCGACGCACAAGAAATGCTTCGCGGACCCGTGTCTCGGTATTTGAATGAGCTCCGACTTGCCATCGACAGCGGGGATCGTGATATCGAGACCAGCCTACGGACGCAATGGCAGTCCGAACAGGAGCGTCTCCCGAGCGCTGAGATGGGCCAACAACCCGTTGCATTCGATGTCCTACGGCCCGAGCTCAGCAAAGTACTCTCTCGTGTTGAGGTCGTCGTGGACAATTACCGCTCTCAAACGCGTCTTGAATACCCCGTTGCGAAGGACATGAACGACCCGAATGCGAAGATCGTGGTGGCCATCGGAGGTAACACCCTGTCGCGTGGGCTGACCCTCGGAGGATTGGTGTCGAGCTATTTTGTCCGCAGCGCTTCGGCCTACGACACGCTTCTTCAAATGGGGCGTTGGTTCGGTTATCGGGGCGGTTACGAGGACCTCCCTCGAATCTGGATGACGTCTCAGCTAAAGGACTGGTTCACGTGGATCGCGACGGTTGAGTACGAGATCCGACTGGACATCCGGCGTTATGAGGCGGCCCACATGACTCCAATGGACTTCGCCGTGCGCATTCGAACTCATCCCAAAATGGCCATTACGTCTGCGGCTAAGATGCGAAGCGCCGTCATTGCCGAGGTGTCCTATAGCGGCCAGCGGCTGCAGACGATCCTGTTCCGACACAGAGACCCAAAGTGGCTGCAAGAGAACTTGGCCGCTACCCAAGCGTTAATCCGCGCCGCCCAACTGGTGGCTCGGCCGCAGCAGCTCAGGGGTCGGGTGCTGCTTGCCGATGTCAGCGCCGATCTAATTATGAACTTCCTGGACCACTACAACTTCCACGAGGACGCGTTCGACCTCCGCCGCGAGCCACTGAAGGGCTACATCGCAGCACAGAACAAGCTCGAAGACCTGCTGCGATGGAACGTCGTCATCATGGAGCGACCGGCGCGCGATCTAGGCACTATTGATGTGGGTCTCGATCAAGCGATCGGGCTGATGAACCGTTCAAGGATGGACATCGCGCAGCCCCACGCGAACATTAAGAGCCTCATGTCACGAGTGGACAGAGTGGCCGATCTTGCGGTTTCAACAACCAGCCTGGCTGACAAGGACGAAGTTGCATTACAGGCTATGCGACCCGACTCCATCGGCTTACTCCTTATCTATCCGATCACTAAGGATTCCCGACCGCTACGCCAGGCACGGGGCAAATCAAAGAGGGTAAGCCTTGAGGCGGTGGCTAATGTCATTGGTGTGGGTCTCGTTTTTCCTGAGGCGCGAAGCGGAAGCCTAACTCCACAGTCCTACATGACGGCCGATCTTTCAGGCATCGAGCGCGAGGTCGAGGAGTTCGACCTGGATGAGGGCGAGGAAGGGGCCGATGAGGCACCTGCCGTCAGCAACCCTGCGGGCGGCCAGCCGCCGTCATCATGATTACGGGCTCGGAGGAGGCGTTCCGAGAGCTTGCCATTTCGGGGACGACTCTAGGCGAGATAAAGGTAAGGGACTCGGATGTAAGGGTTGCTGCCGGGCCGGTTCTTCACGGCTTGGATATGAAGGGCTCGCGACACCTGTTGATTCCAATCATGGGGTCAGACGCCCCCGCTGAGGACCGGAAGAGCACCGGCGTCCAGATACAAGTACGGTCGCTGATCGAAGATGGAGCTACAAGGCGCTTCTTGGACGTCGTCTGTTTGAAGCCCGACCTTAGTCAGCTCTACTCGACAGTTGTCGACGAGATGCTAGTGGGAATTCAGGAGAGGCCTGACTCAGCGCCTGCAGCGTGTCGTGACGTGTTGGAGCGATGGAGGGAGCTACTCGAGAGTGGGAGACAGAAGCTTCTCGTCGTCGAGCGCCAGGCCGCCCTCATTGCTGAGCTTGAATGGGTGACGTTGATTGGTAGCCACAACCCCGAAACCGCACTAGCCAGTTGGCAGGGGCCGCTCATGGGGCGCCAAGACTTCGTCAGCGGCTTGACCGCGCTTGAGGTCAAGGCAACCATGGCGCGCGAGGGCCGGTTCACTGAGATTCATGGCGACCGGCAGCTCGAACCGCCAGACGGAGGCATCCTCTACCTAAGCTTCCACCGGTACGAACGGGTGCCCGTGGGTGGAAACTCCATCCCCGATGAGATCGACTTAGCACTTAGCTCGGGCATCGACCGGCAGCGTCTCTTGGCGCTGGTCGCACAGGCCGGATACGACTCTAGGGATTCCGAGGCTTATCGCACGTTTCGTTTCTCCCGGACCGAGTTTCGTGTTTACCAAGTTGACGCCTCATTTCCCAAGCTGACGCCCGCTTCGTTCGCCGGCGGCGTCACACCGGAGCGTGTGGGGGAAGTCCGCTATGTTATCGACCTCGAAGGTGAACCACCCGTTCCTTTGAGCGAATCGGCGATCGAAGGACTTCTGGAGAGTCTCGGGCGCGGATGACACCCCAGGGACTTTCCCCTATGGACTTGTGGTCCGAACCGTTCGCGCCTGCGGGTGGGATCGGTGCAAAGGGGATTAAGGATGCGCTTGGACGACCCTCGCTCGAACTCTCGACGCTCCTGATGCGCGAGACCATTCAGAACAGCTGGGATGCCAAGGATCCGCATGCAGCAGGTCCGCTGCTGTTCGGTGTGCACTTGCTGCAGCTATCGCAGGAGTCAGTAACGTTGCTTAGGCGGCTTATGTTTCACGAGCTCAGGCCGGTCCCTAGCCTCAGGCGGGTCCTGGATTCCGGTGAGGTTTGGGGACTCTTCATCTACGATCGCGGAACGATCGGACTTGCGGGTCCAACCTGGGCAGATGTAGCGGGGAAGGGACCCCAGAACTTCATTAACTTCGTCCGGAATGTCGGCCAAGGGGCGGCCGAGGGAAGCGGCACTGCCGGCACTTATGGCTATGGCAAGAGCGTCCTGTATCGTGCCAGCGATGCGAGCACGATCATCGTTCATAGCAGATGTCGCCAGGGAATGAAGACCGAGAGCCGGCTCATTGCCGCGGCGCTTGGGGATCCGTTCGACAGTGGCGGCAAGCGATATACGGGAAGGCACTGGTGGGGTCTGCTCGACAAAAAGCGGGGTGTGGATCCGCTTAGAGGACCGATCGCCGACAGATGGGCAGATGAGCTGGAGATGCCGAGCCATGACGGCAACGCGCTGGGCACCACGATCCTCGTCTTAGCCCCGACGCTGGGAGACCCTAGTCGCGCGCTGGTCGAGTCAATGGCAAGCTCGGCTGCTTGGCATTGTTGGCCGAAGATGGTGCGTCTCGGAAAGGGTCCGGATATGGCGTTTAAGTTCACCTTTCAGGATGAGGACGTTGCCGTGCCAGACCCGAACACCGATCGTGAACTCAAGCGGTACGTCGCGGCGCTCAAGGATGCACTGGCAGCACGCCGCGGAAACCCATCGGCCAGTGCGGAGGTTTTCCGGATCGAGTCTTACCGTCCCATCAAATCCCTCGGCACGTTGGCCATTCGAAAGTATGCGGCGCTGGCGCTTGACGATGAGGCAGGGGTACGTCCGTATCATGGCCCGTCGAGACACGTGGCGCTAATGCGTCATCCGAAGTTGGTGGTCAAGTACCTAGAGGGTCCTGTGTCGCCTGTGCCAGGGACGGCGTGGGCCGGCATCTTCATCAGCGACGATGATTCCGAGGTGGAGCGAGCCTTTGCTGCGTCGGAACCGCCCTCACATGACGATTGGTCCTACGCCACGCTCCCACCGAAGTCCCGCGACCGCAGCTACGTAAGAGTTGCACTTAATCGGATCACCGAAGTGCTGGCCGGCCTCTTCAAGCTCGGGCCGCTTGCACCTGACCCGAACGGGGCTCCACCGCTTGCGCATCTCGCGGACGCCCTCGGTGGGTTGATTGCGTACGAGTCAGGAACAGGCACTACATCGATAGGGGCCCCCCACGGCTCCGGCGGCGGCCTTAGCCCGGGGCAACGGCGCCCAACGTGGCGGCACGGGGTCCTCGAGGTGGAAGGCGATTCCGAAATTGTCGAAGCGGACGGGATGAGCGTCCTCAGGGTCCCGTTCAAAGTGACCATCTCCGCGGGTGGCGAGTCGGCTGATGTAGAGGCAGCGCCTGGGGTAGCCATCAACGACGGGGGCCAGGTAGAGCGCGAGCCCCCGATCGACGCCGCTCAGCCACAGGTGGTCGCCTGGGAGCTGGCGGGGCAGATTTTGTTGGGATCCGATCCCCTCCACATCATGGGTGAGGGGACGCATCATTGCGCGGTACGCGTAAGCCTGCCGGCGGACATAGCGGTTGCAGTCGAACTGAAGCTTAAGTCGTCCTGATGCCGAGGGTCGTATCGCCTCCTTACCTTAGGCCGCGCTCTGAGCGTATAACCGCCGGCGGCTGGGTAGTTTTAGCCGGGTCTGACACCCTCGAGGACCCGAATCGAGCGGAGCACTGGGATTTTTTTACTCCAATAACCGCTACCAGACATCTCGAGCTCGACATGAAGGGGATCCTTGCGGACTGCGGTCTCGACCAAACTGCCAGGATGGGGGCCGTGCTCCGCTGGAACAGCTCGTCCACTGGTCTGCGAGGAAGTTCAGCGGTGCGGGAGATCCGCGGTCCGGAGGTTGCCGTATCAGTGATGCTCGCGGGAGAGGACCTGGGGGGGACTTTGCGCCTGGACTGCCAAGTCATTCTGATAGGGTCGCCGACGTCGATGGTCGCACGATCGCCTCAGCGGCCAGGCAGCATCATATGGTCGGATGGAACGACCATTGTCTTGGAGGGAGAGAGCGCGCGATTCCCGATTCAAGTGATCGACTTCGACCGAGCCGGCATAGCCGGTGGGTCCGCAGCCGCGTGGTTCCTACAGTGGAGTCCAACTGATCTCGAGGCTCCGACGCTCGGGACGCTGAGACTAATGCTCAACCGGGGGCACGCTATGGTAAGCAGGCTGGTTGCCGAGGGAGCTGCGGCACCAGAGCTCGCGGCCGTGCAGTCGGCGCTGCGACACGATGTCTCACGGCAGTTGATCGAGGGTGCCCTCGAGAACCCGGAGTTCGATCGCGAGGCTGATTATGGCCCGGGGATGCTGGGGACCGCGCTACAAGGCCTACTCGATTCGACGTTTGGGACCGAGCCGCTGGATGTAATCCGCGGGCTGAGGCGTACTTCACGGCCGGACTTCGAGGTTCGTTTGCAAGCGGCATCGCGATTGTTCTCTGACGGAGCTCGTTGAGGTAGTTGCTGGTCTACCCGCGGCTGCCAAACGACCGTGCATGCGAGTTGCTCGAGGAGTTGCGCGGGTTGGGGCTTGAGGAACTCCGCCTTCGGTCTCAACTTTCGCACCCGGACCTAACCTTTTACACTGCGGGCGCGACTGCGTCAGAGGCCAAGCTGGCGGAGGTCCGCGACAGCGTTCAGGCGGTTCTCAACGATCTCGGCTTTCCGCGTCCTGCCCGCGGTCGACGGGGAGACGCGGCGGCGTCGCGGTTCGATCAGATCCTTCCTGGGCTGCTCCATCGCACTATGGACATTGTTCCAGCCGACGCGGCCAATGAAGGAGTGTGGTCATTCCTCTCCCTGGTACTGTTACCTGACGCGGCGGCCTGGCGGTATCCGGATATGCATCTGGACCGAATGACTGGACACTACCGCAACGTCTTCAGACGACTGTGGTGGCGCGCCGAGGTGTTGGGGGCCGGCCCACTGGATCCTCCCGCGCGCCTCGGCGAAGATCAACTTGTTGCCGTTATGGAACGACCGACAATCGGGGGGGACCGGCGCTTGGCGAGATCGTTCTGTCAGGCGGTCCTGAGCAAGCTCGAGACACCCACCTCCACAGGCGGAATGACGCTTATGCGCGAGTCGGCGAAGAGACTGATCCGGTTTACGCCGTTTATCGCGATTGGGGCCTTGCAGCAGGAGGCCCTCGGTCAGCTTATGCTTGAGATCGTGGGGGATGCCGCTCGGGCCAGTGGAGACCTCCAGACGGCCTGACGCAATTCAGAATGCCATATCTAGGTGCTGAGTTGCCGCCGGCCACCATATGTAGTACTCTGCCGGAGGGTCCAGAATTGTTGCCACATCCGACTTGCGCTCAAGACTTCTCTGCTCATGGGCTCACGGCTTCTTGACGCCAAGCTGGCCCTGAGCCTAGCTCGGCCCTTGGCGAAGAGCCGATATCGGCTCTCTTATGGGCGCGGCCATCGGCTGCGGCTCGCGCACCACCCTTCCTCGCCGGATTCCACGAATCTCGCTTGGGTCCGACGATGGGTTCGGGCGGCGTCGCGGCCGACCGCGATCGACCTTTTCTGCGGCGCGGGAGGCTTGAGCCTCGGGCTTCGTGATGCCGGCTTCTCAGTACTGGTTGGCGCCGATTCGGATGCCGCTGCTATTGAGACATATGCCGCCAATCTTCCTGGTCTTTCGTATCTCGGTGACCTGTCTGACCCGACCGATTTCATCGAACACCTCACCGCCTGGGGCGTAACATCCGTTGACCTCATTGCGGGCGGCGTACCTTGCCAGCCCTTTTCTCGGGCGGGACGGTCGAGAATACGGGGCCTGGTCCAGGCTCGCGCCCGGCCTAAGGAGGACTCGCGCTCCGATCTGTGGCGCAGCTTTATTCGGGTAGTTGAGCGGATCCGACCCCGGTTGGTCCTGCTCGAGAATGTCCCTGATCTCGCTGAGTGGGATCAGGGTGCTGTGCTAGTAGCCTTCTGCGAGTCGCTCAATGAGCTCGGGTACGACACCGACGCGCAAATCCTTAGCGCATTTGAGTACGGGGTGCCTCAGCATCGAACGCGCCTCTTTATCGTGGCAACTCGGGATGGCCAGCGATTTGCCTGGCCACGCGGACTCGCATCGGAACCGCCCACCCTGTGGGACGCGATCGGTGACCTGCCAGAAGTTGACGGGGGTCAGCGTGTCGAGCGTTTGCCGTACGCCGGTCCAGCAACGGCCCTGCAGAAAAGAATGCGCTCGGGTGTCCCCATAGAGGAGCGAGCGTGGATCCTTGATCACATCACTCGCGAGGTGCGGTCGGATGACTTGGAAGCCTTTACGCATCTCCCCGAGGGTGGAACATACCAGGACATCCCGGCCAACCTCCGAAGGTATCGCAGCGACATCTTCACCGACAAGTACAAGAGGCTATCTCGAAACGAGCTGAGCCGAACAATCACCGCCCACATGTCAAAGGATGGGTACTGGTATATCCATCCCCTCCGGCACCGCACACTCTCGATCCGTGAGGCCGCCCGAGTGCAGACATTCCCCGATTGGTTCCGATTCGCCGGGGAACCCAGCCATCGTTACCGGCAGATTGGGAACGCCGTTCCGCCACTACTGGCTGAGGCTATTGGCAGAGCATTGCACACAGCGCCTGCAAACAGCGCTTATAAACGCTCAGGCCCGGCTGGCGATTTCCGTACCGCGCTCGTTAAATGGCATCGGGAGAACTCGCGGAACACTCCGTGGCGTCGCGGCGCTTCCCCCTGGACGGTCCTGTGGGCGGAGCTGTCTTTGAATAGGACCCGCCCTGACCAAATCAAGGATGTGTATCCGAAATTGCTGGAGGTTGCGCCTGCGCCACAGTCCGTCCTGGATCATGCGGACGAAATGAGGGACGTTCTGGCCTCCGTTGGTCTCCGTTCATGTGCGACGAGTATTCTGAACGTGGCGCGGGCTCTTGTCGAGTCGTTTGACGGGTACGTACCAAATACCCGAGAGGGGCTGCTTACCCTCCCTGGGGTCGGGGACTACGTGGCCAACGCTGTGCTGTGCTTTGGCTTCGGCCGCGCCGCGATTCTTATGGATTCGAATACAGAGCGCGTCATTGGGAGAGTTAAGGGAAACTGGGCATCAAGTCGGCGTTGGCAGATGCGCCTTGACTTGTACCGCCTCGCGGGCTCTGCTGGAGCAGACCGTGAGTTCAACTACGCGCTTCTCGACCTTGGGGCGCTGGTATGTCGAACGTCGCACCCCAGGTGCCTTGCGTGCCCATTGAATACACGTTGTGCAACCTTCGCGTCAGAACGGGGCTAATGCAGAGACGCCGCATCCATCCCGAACTCGTCCCCTCGGCGCGACGGCTTATTGGGTCCTTGCGGGACCTGGGTTATGACCTTACCGCTGCCGTCGCCGACCTAGTCGATAACAGCCTTGCGGCCGAGGCGGAGAACGTTTGGATCGACATGCATTTCGACGGCGAGGATTCCTGGCTTCGGGTTGCCGACGATGGCTGGGGCATGACTGAATGTGAGCTTCGCGAGGCAATGCGGTTTGGAACTCGACGTAAGTATGCGGTGGGCGAGCTAGGTAAGTTTGGCTTGGGATTGAAAGCCGCCTCACTCAGCCAGTGCCGGGTCCTGACAGTAGCCACCCGCACAACGATGAAAGGAAGGATCCGACTCGCCAGATGGGACCTCGACCACATCGAGCGAACCGATCGCTGGGAAATTCTTCGACCCGGCCGGCGACAATGCCGTTTGGCCACCGATGCGCGACTCCCGGGCGTTGGCACGGTTGTACTCTGGCAGCGCTTAGATAGGATCGCCCGCTACCGTGTCCCAGACGGTCGACGAGTCCAGACCGAGTTCGAGCGCGTCCGCTCGGAAATCGCAGCCCAGCTCGGCATGCTGTTTCACCGGTTCCTTGCTGGCGAATCGCGACGCAAGATCCCTCTCAGGATTCTGCTCAACGGAAAAGAGATCGAGTCATGGGATCCCTATGCCAGATCAGAGGCGGCGACACTAAAGCTGCCGACGCAGCGGCTGAGGGTTTCTGTTGGCGGGGTCCGTGATGTTGTTGAGGTAAGGCCGTATGTCCTTCCGACTGAGGCAAGGTTCTCGACATCGTCAGCGCATCGTCGCGCCGCTGGGCCCGCGCTGTGGAATAGACAGCAGGGGCTGTATGTCTATCGATCGGACCGAATGATTCAAAGCGGTGGGTGGAGTCGCTTGCGTACGTCCGACGAGCACACCAAGCTAGCGCGGGTGAGTGTCGACGTGCCGCCTACTGCCGACGAACTCTTCGAGTTGAATGTCTCAAAGTCGCAAGTGAGGATTCCTTCGTTTTTGCGGCCAGAACTGGGAGCGATTGCATCCTCTGTAGCACGGATCGCCAAGGACGTATACAGCGAACCAGCCCACGGCTACATTTCGCCGAATGGCCACAGTGTCCGAGAACAGCAAGCAGAGGCTGTCCGCTCGCTCGTCCACATGGTTCTGTCCGCAGCCGAGGAGATAATTCGAGAGGAGCTGTTCCACAGTGAATTGGACCGCGAACGTTTACTGAGGAGACTCCGACAGATGGAACATGAGTTCCAAGCCGATTTGGCCGCATCGGCCGAACCACCCAGTGCTCGGTTGAAGGAGGTCGCTGCGTCGCTGCCGGGAACTGCCTGATGTTTTTCGGTCGTCCATGGCCTGTAGCGCGATCGATCTTTTAGGATCCCGACAGAGACAGGGCGGTCCGCCAGAGGCGGTCGAAAGTCGTCGGTCTATAAGGATGGCGCGGCTGGCGAGGCCCACCTTCCACCGCTTGGACTCGCACATCGGACAGTCGCGCCCGAGTAAGAGGGAGCCGACCGCTTTCGGCGTAGGGTCGCTTGACGCCAGGCGCACCTCGAGGCAACAGGACAACACTCGCAGAGTGGTCGAATTGGTTGGCAAATTGAAGCCGCGAAATCGAGAAGAGCCAGGTTGCTCTCGGCGGGTCGAATCGCGTCCAACAATTGACCGACACGAGCCCGAACCTCCTTATTGCGACGAGATTCCGGATTGAACTCGAAGCCGAAGAATCGAGCCGCAACGCGGACGGTGTTCGCATCCACGATCGCAACAGCGTGTCCAAAGCCGAAGCAACGAACCGCTTCGGCAACATAATCGCCGACCCCTGGGAGCGCCAGAAGCGCCTCTCGCTCGCGTGGAACTTGACCGCCGTGCTCCGACACGATCCGCAATGCGAGCTGCTTGAACGCTGGAACCCGCCATGCAAGGCCAAGGGGACGCAATAACGCAGCGACTACTTCGCCGTCTGCCGCAGCTAAGTATTCTGGCGCCGGGAATTCCCGTACGAAGGCTTCATAGACCGGCGCCACCTGGGTTGCTCTCGTGCGCCGGAGCATGAGCTCGGCGATCAACCAGTTGTATGGCTCTGCGTTCCGGCGCCAGGGAAAGTCCCGACGGTTGTCCTTCCACCAATTGCGGATTTGGTTCCGAAAGAATCGAACCTCGCCGGTCTGCTTTGTTGGAAGGCGCCTAATTGCTCTGGACATTACCCCAATGTTATTGTGTGAAATCGCCAGCGGCAATGCCGATACGGAGAAGTCAAGGCACTCTGCGGGAGCCGAAGGGTCAAGGAGTGATTGAATATGCGCCATCTGGCAGGATTGTGCGCAATTGGAAATCGGCGGACGACACGGCAAGACGAGGATCGCAGTGGTAACAGTCCTTCCTGAGGAGTTCGACGCGGCCCAGCGTGCCTTCGCAGCTACGCAGCATATCCTGCACACGCGAGCATACACAGCTGCGGCGCCGGCTAACGTGCCCGAGGCGGAAGGCTCCTACTCGACGGTCTTGGTCCGAGCGGCCGGGCGAGGCACTGGCGAGGCGCAGGAGACGGCTAGCAGGATCATCGACCAGTTCAGGCCAGATTTCTTGATCGTTCTAGGGATAGCCGGCGGCGTGCAGGGGCGCGATCATGTCGCCTTGGGGGACGCGGTCGTGCCCGACTACATCTACTACGGCGAGTACATGAAGATCGTGAAACAACACGTGCTTCGACGCGACGGGCCGTTTGATCAGCCCTCCCGATATCTACATGACCTGTTGGAGCCCATCCGTATTGCAACTGTTTGGCAGCAGACCATAACAGAGGCGCGTCCGCCCGCGGAGCACATTGCTGGTCCGGACGCACGAGCCGATGACCAAGTAGCCGCCAATAAGCCGCCTGAGCAGGAGATACCTGTGGGAATTCCGAAGGTCCTCATTGCTCCGCTTCTAACGACGGAGAAGATCCTTGCCGACGAGGAGAACGCGATTCAGGCGCAACTTCTTGACTTCTACGATCATGCAGTCGCGGCCGACATGGAGTCGGCGGGTTTCGCAAGAGGCGTATTCCTCAACCGACGCGATCCGAGTTACAATCCTCAGCTTATTGTGATTCGAGGCGTTTCCGATTTCGTTCAAAGTTCAAACAACAAGGAGCAGCGCGAGTTATGGAAGGCATACGCGAGCGACGTCGCGGCGCGGCTGTCACGCGTTCTCGCCGAAGAAATCCTGGGCGACTGGCCGGTCGAATCGGGTCAGGGGGAGGCACAAGCTGACTTACGAAGCTGAGTCGCTTGCGCGAATGCGCAATGTCGCGAATCATTTGGAGATCGCTCGTCCCGAGTTCAATCTAAAGCTCGGCGTCGCCGAGACCTACGATGCACTATTGGGTCGATCCTATTCGTCCATTGTCTCGGCCAACGAACTTCTAAGCACGGCTCAGGAAACCGGCCGCCTTCTCGTCCATGGGTATGCCGGATCCGGTAAGACTCAGCTGTTGCACCGCCTTTATCGTCACATCGTCGCTGACGGTAAGTTTGCCGTGCTCATCCGACTCCGTGACCTCGTCGCCGAGGAAAAGGGGTGGAACGACGTGCCAGACAACCTGCGCTCACAGTCTCAAATGTTGCTGGCTCGCGCGGAGCCACCTACCGACGAGACGTCAGTGCGGTCGATCCCTAGCACGCTCTTCGCTCTAGTCGATGGCCTTGATGAGGTCCCATCCGAGCTTGCCGTTTCGGTGCTCGGGGCTCTTGACGCTCTGGCCCAGCGACTCCCGAACCTGGTTGTAATCGTGACGGACCGCTTCTCGGTGCGTCCAGTATCCCCTGAAACGTGGCGTCTCGCCTCCATCCTGCCTCTTGGAGAAAACGACCTACCACCGTTGCCTCAGCGGAACCAAGATGTCAACCAGCGCCTCCTAACAATCCCACTCTTCGTTGATTTGTTAGCGAAGGGAGAGGTATCCCTGTCCCAGCTTCGAGCGCCGCAGGTGTCCATTGCGGCAATCCTCAATGACCTGATCGAACGTTCCATTCCAGCCGATGAGGTCGGCAGGGTGTCTCATGCTGCCTATTCCACTTTTGCTGATGCGCGATCCAGGGTATTTGCAATTAATTGGTTAACGGAAGCAGCCGGAGCAGCCGCGGTAGACCGATTGATGCAGAAGGGGCTACTGAAAGTCGAGGGTGAACGGGCTAGCTTCACTCAAAACCTCGTACACGACTACCTTGCGGCCCGTTACTTCGCCAGCAATCCCTCTCTCTGGAACCAGCGTGGGTTCGATGTCGTGTCCTTTACAGGAGCGTCCTTCGACGTCCTGGTCCTGGCAGCGGAGGTCCTTGCGACGGGCAGCGACGAGGGACTTTCTGAGCGCTTCATCCACCAGCTCTACGACTGGAACTTCTACGCGGTCGGATTTGTTCTCGCCCGGAGCATCGCAGTTGGAAGTCATGTGATCAGTCGCGACACCACCTTGGCGGCGGAAGCGATGATGACAGAACGAAAGTGGGATCGGATCGTCTCGACACGTACACGGGTCATCGCTGCCCTACGCATAATCGGCGACCGCAACAGCTCGGAATTGCTAAGCCTCAAAGACTTCAGTCAGCTTCGAGAGTGGGTTGCAGCCCGAGAGGGAAGCACCTCTTGGTTTGCAGCTTGGCGAAAGCTGTTCTTAGTGCCTCACGGCACCTCAGTGGACGTTGACTTTGTCAACGCAATTGAGGATCCGGAGTCGATCCTAGGCTGGACGGCCGCCAATGTCGTTAAACGAACGGCCCCTTCCATCGAAGCCCTTAATCGTCTGCGCGAGATGCTCTCGGTGGGGACTGACACTGTGCGCTGGCGTGTTGCCCACGCCCTTGGGGCGTTCCCCAGTCGCGAGAATTTCCATCCGCTCGTGCAAATGCTCGGGAGCGACCCTTATCCATGGGCGCGGTACGGTGCCCTTCGCTCTCTAGTGGAGCAGGCGTCTCTAACCGATGCTGGGCCACTGCGAGAGGAAATCATCCAAGGGCTAGCGGATAACGTGGGAGTGATCCTTAGTGATCAGAGACTCAGGATTGAGCTTGAACGCTGCTTGGAAGTGGACCCAATCCCTGATGGATGGGCACGCAGTCTCGATCCGCTAATCAGCGCTCTGTGGGATCGAACATCGGGCGAGCTCCAGTTCTTGTGGGAGCGACTGGCGAGCAAGCTTTCCGAAAAAGAACGGGCGGCCCTAGTGTAGGGCGCCAATCGAGAGTCTGTGTAGAGGCGGCCCTGGTTTCTTCGTTGGGGCCAACGATTTCGCTCAGATTTCGACGGCGCGACTAATGCGCTTCGCTTGCTCGTCAAGCACTGATGGCAAGCTCCGATAATCGCTGATCGACACATCGACGACTCGTGCCAAGTCAATATGCGGCCGGTAGCCAATGGAGAATGGGGCAGCACGCGCTATTGGAATGTCATTGGCGCCATCTCCCACGAAGATCCAATTCTCATCGCTCAGCTTGTACTCACGAAGAAGTAGTCGTACGAAATCCAGCTTCCCTGCAAAGTCGCAGGGGAGCAGGTTGTATCCTGAGACACGACCTCGTGAATCGAAGATGTACTCGCATGCCGCGAAGGCGTGTTTGATTTGCAAGTCGGCCTGGGCGCGCCGAGCGAGCTCGCGGAAGCCACCCGAAACGATGACTGGCTCCCAATGTTGGCGGTCAATGGATCGGAGGGTCGCCAGAAGATTTGGGTGATACCGTGCTCGCTCGATCACCGTATAAAAGACAGATCGTGTCAGTCCGTAACGGATATGAATCTCGATCGTCGCGGCCATCCATTCGAGGTAGCTGCCGTACCCACCCGACTTCCACAGGCGGTGGGTCTCAATCTCGTCCAGTTCAGCCTGGTCGCCCAGGGCATGCGCAATCCCTTGCCAGACCGTGGAGTCAAAGTTGGTTCCCGGAAGACGGACGGTCGACTCGAATAGCGTGCCCTCGAGATCGAGAACCAACAGCGCCCGAGGCCGGCTCACGCCTGCGGTCTCACCCGGCAACCGAGCCCGACGGTCTGTTGTCGACGAGGCATGCTTCCATGATCGCAGGCTCGAGCCCAAGCGGGACTTGGTAACATGCGAGCGGCTCCTGGCCTGTAACGTCGCTTAGACAGTTGCCAGGGTTAAGAACGGATGCTGCCGTGTCGGCCGTGCGGCCGCAAAAGGTCAGCCGACGAGCCGATTTTAGACTGCTTAACCGCTCTTTCTAACCGGCGCCCCCGATGTACGTGCTTAGGCCCAGCCACGGGCATCTACGGTAGTCCATTGCGGTTGGCCGCTGGCCGAGATGACAAACACCTTGGAGTGGAGGTTTACGGCAGTGCAGACGTGGGCCGGAATAATAACAACACGATTGCCGACCGCAAGGTCGGTGCGGTCCGAGGCCGTTAGGATGGCGTGCTCCTCGCTCAGCCGGGCAATAACGAGCTCATCGTGACCCAGGACCATGCCATAGCCAGTAAGGCCAACAACACGCAGGTCCGCCGATAGTGCTTTCGATCCGGCGTCGACGACCGCTCGTTCCGGTGCTGGGGTAGACACTACCGTTGCAACTACGCCCAGGGCACAGTCCTCGAGGCGCTGGCTCGCTAGGGTTACCTGGTTGGCGTCGCCGTAGATGTAGGTACCTGGCCGCATCTCGGTGATCCCGCCGCGCAGCGCAAGGCCTGCGGTTGGGGTCGAGCCGACGCTTAGTTCTCGAACCTCGATGCCCGCTTTACGCAACATCTCGGCGGTCATTGAGATGGCGTCGGTCTCCTGGTCGGCTGCCAGCTGACGGTCGCTCTGGTTGGTGGCCGCATAGACGTGGCCGCCGTGAGTAATTAGTCCGCGGAAGGGCTCTCGGCCGATTGACCGGACGAGGTCTTGGATGGCTTTTACCGTCGGCTCGCCTGGCGCCGTCCCGATCCGGTGTTGACCTGGGTCGACCTCCCACAGCACCTCAACGCTCTCGGGAAGCGATTTGGCGATGCCGACGTTGTCAAGAGAAACCGCGATCCGCTTGACTCGTTTCGCCAACACTGCAAGCCGCTCGAGCTTTGGGCGGCCAACTGGCGGATGCGCCATTAACAGGTCATCGACGCCGGCGTCCGCGAAGACCTCGGCCTCGGTGAACGTCGCACAGGTGAGGCCGACGGCGCCGTGGGCCATCTGTCGCTGGGCCATATAGGCGCTCTTGTGGGTTTTCGCGTGGGGTCGTAGCTTGACGTTATGGTCGGCGGCGAGCTTGGCCATCCGCGCCAGGTTGCGCTCGACAACCTCCTCGTCGACAACGGCCACTGGCGTGATGAAGTCTTCGGTCGCGGCAAGGATCCGCTCGACGTCCATTCGGCTAGCGCTTCGTTAAGTGGGCAAGGCCGCGATCAACCGGGAAGCCATAGAGCGTGTTACCGTCGCGCCCCTCAACGGTGTCTGCCGCAACCATCGCGTTAAACGCCGCTTCCTCTGACGCTTCGACGACGGCATCGAAGATCAAGTCGAAGGGCGATCCCTCGGTCCAGAATTGGCCCTCCACCAGCACATTAATAGGATGGGCTGGCCGTTGTGTCGATCGCGGGATGCGGTTGGCGGTCGAAAAAGCGATGAAGATCTCGCCACTGCCGTCGTTGCCCACCGAACCGGTCCGGCCGAGACCAATGTCGACACGGCGAGCGAGTCGGCGCAGTTGGCCAGGATGGAGCGGAAGGTCGGTTGCCAGCACGGCGATGCACGATCCCTCCTGGTGCCGTTTGGGCATGAGGTCGGTGATTTGTCGGCCCACCGGCGCGCCCGCGATCAGCAGCTGGTGGCGGCTTCCATAGTTGGTCTGGAGCAGTACGCCGATGGTAAAGGGCTGGCCGGATAGCTCGACAATGCGAGACGCCGTCCCGACGCCGCCTTTGAAGTCGAAGAACTGGGTGCCGGTTCCGGCGCCAACGCACCCTTCCTGGACCGGCCCGTCCTTGGCGGCATCAAGTGCGGCGTAGACATCCTCGCGCGCGATGCCGAAGGCACGGCCATCGCTTAGAAAGCTATCGTCCGTCTCGGCCACGACCGGGATGACGACGTCCTTGTCGGCGATCTCCGGTTCGCGCTCGGTCATGTAGCGGACGACCGAGTCGTAGGCGAGGCCGATGTGCACGGTGTCTGTCAGCACGATCGGTGAGCCGAGCAGCCCCCATTCGTCGATCACGCTGCGGCTCGTCATTTCGCCGTAGCCGTTGAAGACTGAGACCGCGGCGTAGAGCCGCTCGCGGAAGAGGTCTCCTGAATGGGGCCAGATGGCGGTGACGCCGCTGCGGATTACAGGTTCAATGCCCCCACCCTGCCCTCCCCCGCGAGCGGGGGAGGGTTGATGGTTGGGAGGCTCGCCTTTCCAGACGGTTTGGTGGCCGACGCGAACGCCCGGCACATCGGTGATGGCGTTGTGGGTCCCGGTGGGAAGAAATCCCACCGGGATCCCGAAGTCGCGTGCTCTACCTCTTGCGGGGGGCGGGCTAGACAGAGCCGTCGTGATGGGCGAGCTTTTCAAGTTCGATCTGCGGGTTGACCTGGACGTTCCAGTAGCGGTCGCCCCGTGGCCGGACCCAGACGAAATAGTAGATGGCCCC
>Ga0070698_100002458_pt1 | contig 20445 bp, 20 predicted proteins | sample KBSK1502metaG_FD_65477 | JGI IMG/M metagenome (GOLD analysis project Ga0070698, IMG submission 65477) | Corn, switchgrass and miscanthus rhizosphere microbial communities from Kellogg Biological Station, Michigan, USA - KBS K1-50-2 metaG | ecosystem: Host-associated > Plants > Roots >...
ATAAGCACAAGGCTGTACTCAATTCCATTTAACGATCTTTCAATAATACTCCATCCATTTTCACTGTGAACGATCACGATACCTGTAATAAGAATGATCATTTCACCAATGCAAAAAATCCTTACAAAATACCTGAAGAACATAAGTATGCCGCCTATCAATTCAAACAAAGTAACCGCCCATGCTAGATAAAATCCAAATGGAAAACCTTTGTCTTGTAAAAAATCACCAAAGCCGGGAAGTGTATTGTTATAAACTCTTACTGCCCCATGAAGAATAAAAACTATTCCCATCATCATCCGAAGCGCTGCAATGGAATAAGAGGGCTTGAACAGGTTGTTTGCATTCATTCTTAATTCAAATGTTTTTTGCCAAAGAAAAATATTAAGGCAAGATAAAGAACAAGTGCAATCACAAAAGAAATTAAAACTGATGTATCTGTGATACCCCGATGTTTTCTGATCAGGAACTGGTCGACGAGGTTATAAACAACCACAACTATTATAACAGTTATGATGCGTTCTCTTTCTTTCATGGATGTGGTATTAAAAATACTAAATGGTTCTGGCCAGAAAGCTGTTTAACCGGTTAATGAGTGGTTAATCAAAACTAGCCAATTTTAAAGATGCATATCACTAATGATCGCTTTTATCTTTTCATCCATCGCAGCATTTGTAGTATCAAAATCAGACGCACTCTTCAATTTTGTATTTACACTAAAGTAAAACTTTATTTTAGGCTCCGTACCGCTTGGTCTTGCACTTATTTTACTACCATCAGCCAATATGAACTGCAACACATTTGATTTAGGAAGTTTTATTTCCCACTCCTCTCCTTTTTTTAAATTCTTTCCTTTTCTTAATTCATAATCTAACAACTGCACTACATCAGAGCCTGCAATTAATTTTGGCGGATCGTTCCTGTATCCTGCCATCATATCGGCGATCTGTTGCTGGCCATCCATTCCTTTTTTAGTAATGGAAATAAGATGTTCTTTATAAAAACCATATTGTACATACAGATCGATCAGCTTGCCATATAAACCACGTCCTTTATTTTTTTCGTACGCTGCCATTTCACAAAGCAAGGCAACAGCGCTGATAGCATCTTTATCTCTTACCTTATCACCGATCATTAAACCATAACTTTCTTCGCCACCAATTATATAATGTTCTTTCCCTTCTTTTTCTCTTATTAGTTTTGCTATCCATTTAAAACCGGTAAGTACATTATAACAGGTGATCTTATTCTGCCAGGCAATTTCATCGATCAGTTCGGTGGTTACTATCGTTTTCACCACCATATCATTTGGCCTTGCAATTCCTTTTGCTTTTCTTGCTTCGATCATATAATTGAATGCAAGAACAGCAGTCTGGTTTCCATTTACCAATACCCAGTTTCCATGATGATCTTTTACACCAATCCCTACACGATCACTGTCCGGATCAGTACCTAATAAAATATCAGCATCCAACTCTTTTGCTTTCTTCATTCCGATACTCATTGCTTCGCTTTCTTCCGGATTGGGATAAACAACAGTTGGAAAATCACCACTGATATTACTTTGCTCTTGTACAATATGAACATTGGTAAAACCAAAACGCTTTAATACCGGCGGCACCATGGTGATACCTGTACCATGTATTGGCGTATAAACAATTTTAAGGTCATGTTGCTTTTCGATCACTTCAGGATATATGCTCAGGCTTTTCACCATTTCAATATATTCTTCATCCATTTCCTTTCCGATGATAGTAATGTTTGCTTCACCACCACCCCATTTTACATCATCAACTGATGCGATCTTTTCCACTTCTTTAATTACATTCTTATCATGCGGCGGTACTAATTGTCCACCATCATTCCAATATGCTTTATAACCATTGTACTCTTTCGGGTTATGCGATGCAGTGCAAACAACACCGCCCTGGCAACCAAGATGACGAATAGCAAATGAAAGCTCAGGCGTCGGACGCAATTCTTCAAACAAAAAAACTTTTATTCCGTTTGCCGCAAAAACGTTGGCGGTTGTTTCAGCAAAGAAGCGGCTGTTGTTCCTGCAATCATGCGCAATTGCTACCCGAACCGGGCCACCCGGGTAAGTTTGATTCAGGTAATTTGCAAAACCCTGCGTCGCCATTCCCACAGTATATTTATTCATCCGGTTTGTGCCTACTCCCATTATACCACGCAAACCGCCGGTGCCAAATTCAAGATTGCGATAAAATGATTCGGCAAGCTCTTTAGGGTTTTCAGCCTGCATTTTCTTTATTGCATCCTTGGTTGCTGCGTCAAAATTTCCTTTTAGCCAGTTGGTCGATTTCTCTTGTATCACTGCTTCCATTATTAAACTTTTAAGAATTAAATTTAGTCCCGATCCTTCGATAAACTCAGGACTATCGGGATGAAAGTTATCGAATTTTACCTATAGAAACTGAAAAGCTAAAGTAAACGTATTTTTGTTTAATGAAGTCAGCACCTGTGCAAAACTCATCGACTGTTGCAAGTTTACCCAGAGCAAAGCGAAGGGCCCGTTCAAATGCAGTAATTCTGTTGTTCATTTTATTCTTTCTATTGATAAAGACAACTGTTATTGCGCAGGATTCGTTGACTATTAATAAAAACAAACATGGACGGGTTGCCTTAGTAACAGGTTTGAATGTAGCCGGCTATGGCACTTCATTGATCATCTTCAATAATACCTGGTACAAAAATTATCCAAGAACTTCTTTTCACACATTCAATGATAGCAAAGAATGGCTGCAAATGGATAAAGTAGGTCATGCATGGGCAGCATATAATGCGGGCCGTGCATCAGCAGCTATGTGGACATGGACAGGTGTTGGTGCAAAAAAAGCAACATGGATAGGTGGATTAAGCAGCACAGCCTATTTAACGGTGATAGAGATCCTGGATGCCCATTCTTCAAAATGGGGATGGAGTTGGGCTGATATGGGCGCCAATCTTTTTGGCTCAGGTTTATTCATCAGTCAGCAACTTGGATGGGAAGAACAGCGTATTCAATTCAAATTTTCATTCCATCGCAAAAATTACTCTGACCCAATGCTTAACGAAAGATCAGACGACCTGTTTGGCAGCAACTGGACAGAGAGAATGCTAAAAGATTACAATGGGCAAACCTACTGGCTCAGCGCTAATCTTAGATCTTTTTTTCCCGGATCAAACCTGCCTGCCTGGCTGAATATTGCTATTGGTTATGGCGCCGATGGAATGTTTGGTGGTTTTGAAAATAAATGGACCGATGGTGATCCCGGATCTCCAATTGACAGAACTGATATCAAACGATACAGGCAATGGTACCTTGCTCCTGATATCAACTTCAGTAAAATAAAAACAAGCAAAAAAGGATTGAAAGTTTTGTTTGATGTCTTAGATGCTTTCAAATTCCCAACTCCAAGTCTTGAATTATCAAACAATAAGATCAAACTAAATGCAATACACTTTTAGAACAAGAACCACGATTAATAGGATTTTAATACATAAGGATTATAAGGATAATTAGAAATCTCACTTATGAGAATAGCAGCCCATATTTTCTAATAATCCCTGAATAATCATGATAATCGTGGTTCTTTATTGCAAGTATGCTCCTGTTACTGCTTCTCCTTTCACTTCTACAAAAATATGTTCCTGCAGGGTAGTTGCTATTGACAATCCCACATAATCGGGTCTTACTGGGAAACTTGTATGTGTTCTTTCTACCAGTACCAGCGTCTGAATTTTTTTTGGATGAAATGCGATAAAAGGTTTTAATGCATAAAGCAATGTTTTGCCACTATTACTTACATCATCAATCACAATTATTACTTTTCCGTTAAAGTCAAAAGATTTACTCAACGAAACATCAACTGGTTCCTTCTTATCAAGTGTAATAGTGATAAACTCTGTTTTGATAGAAGAGATCTCTGCAAGCATTTTCTGTATCACCCTTGCCACCACACTCCCACTTTCCCTGATGCCTGCAAGAATGATCTCTTTTTCATCAATATTATTTTCTAATATTTCATACGCCATGCGACGCAGCTTTTTTCCTACTACTTCTTTACTAAGAATATATTTTTTATCGGTAGCCATAACAATTTATCTCCCGATAGCTATCGGGATTACAATTTAACTTTTAAACTCTTAATTTAGCAAATGTAATTGATTGATCATGCAAATTGTTCAACAGGTTTTATTTGTTCTTGTTTCCATTGCTGCTATCTTGTTTTTTACAAAAAAAATAAAAGAGATCAGCCGCAATATTAAGTTGGGGTATGACGAAGACTTTAGCGATAATAAAGCACAACGCCGGAAAAATGTTTTGCTATTGGCTTTTGGACAAAAGAAAATGTTCAGGAATCCACTGGTAGCAATTTTGCACTTTTTTGTGTATGCCGGGTTTATCATTATCAATATTGAAGTATTGGAAATAGTATTGGATGGAATATTGGGCACACATCGTTTGTTTGCCAAACCGTTGGGTGGTTTTTATACAGTTCTTATAAACGCTTTTGAAGTACTTGCTGTGCTTGTTACACTAGGCTGTGTCATTTTCCTTATCAGAAGAAATATCATCAAACTAAAGAGATTTATCAGCAAAGATCTTGATGGCTGGCCAAGAAGTGATGCCAATTATATTCTCATCACAGAAATAATTTTGATGCTGTTGTTTCTTACACTAAACACAAGCGACAGGGCTTTACAGCTACAAGGCAACGAACATTATCATGATACAGGAAGTTTCCTCTTCAGCGGAATGATCTCTTCATCCTTAACCTCCATCTCATCCTCAACCTTAATGACGCTTGAACGTGGCGCCTGGTGGCTGCATATCGTCGGGATATTTGCATTTTTAAATTACCTGCCCTATTCAAAACATCTTCATATCATACTTGCTTTTCCGAACGCATACTACGCAAGACTGGAACCAAAAGGGGAAATGAAAAATATGCCGGCTGTACAAAAAGAAGTTTTGTATGCTATGCATCCTGAACAAGCCCCGGCAGATGCTGCTCCCCCTGCTCATTTCGGCGCCAAAGATATTTTTGATCTTAGCTGGAGAAATTTATTAGATGCATATAGTTGTACAGAATGTGGCCGTTGCTCTGCTGCCTGTCCTGCTACTCAAACCGGTAAGCTTTTATCGCCAAGAAAAATTATGATGGACACCCGTGACCGTGCAGAAGAAGTGGGAAGAAATATAAATGTCAATAAGGAGTTCAAAGATGATGGTAAAAAATTATTGCATAATTATATTTCTGTTGAAGAGCTTCGTGCATGTACAACCTGTAATGCCTGTGTGGAAGAATGTCCTGTTTCCATCTCTCCGCTTGAGATCATTCTCGAACTCCGCCGATCATTGGTAATGGAAGAAAGCAATGCACCGCAGGAATGGAACGCCATGTTCAGCAATGTTGAAAATAATTTTGCCCCCTGGAAATTTTCACCAGATGAAAGGGATAAATGGGCTGAAGAAGTTTGAGGTTTGAAGTTTATAGAGCAAGAAGTTGTGTATATAATTCTATGCAATTTATATGAATAGGCATTTATTATTAAGTTTCTTTTTTATTTCATCAGCTTTTTGCATTGTCAAAATTCAATCTTCAGGATTTGATACGTCATTTGCAAATCACATAAATTCTAAATCAAAAATATATACTGACACCACCATTATTTTATTTGGTGACAGTTCTTATAGACTTAGGCTACACATGTTTGATACTTTTAATATTTACAATGAAGAAACATATAATTCTGTACTAACTTTTATTAAATATGAAAAGAATCAGATAAAAAATCTTTTTAGTGATTCCATGTTCTGTATGTATCCTGATATTGCGTTTCAGGACTTTAACAATGACAAAAAAAAGGATGTCATGGTTTTTTATTATTCTGGTGCAAGAGCAAATCCAACTTATCATCTGTACTTGAGTGATCCAAAGAATCGTAAACTAATTCGCATCAATGGATTTGAAAAATTATCAAATCCCTATTTAGACACAACAAACAATATTATTATGAGTATTGCTCTTTCAGGAAGTAATTATTATTCATTTTATAGAATTAGCTCTAAAAACAAGTTGCTAAATCTGGGACATAGTTTTGATGAAAACCCTAACGATTCGACTCAATACGATAATGCAATTAGACAAATTCTAAAGGAGAATCATTAAAATATCAAAGCAATTAACATCTTCTAAAAGTCTATTATGAAAAATACAATTCTTCTCTGCATTCTGGCAACATTTTTTTCAATTGTTAATTAAAGAATATGAAATTTTATTTAGGATTATTTTTGACATTCCTTGTTTATAACTTTTGTTCAGCACAGGTTGCAACTGACAGCATAGTTCTTCGCGACATTGAATGGGACAAGACATCACCAGCTACTTTAAAAGAGTTGCAGATCCCTTCCGAGGGGAGTCTTATGCAAGGGTTCATTTACAAGGCGAATGGTAAACTAAAACATCCAACATTATTATTGCTTCATGGTTATCCCGGTAATGAACGCAATTTAGACCTGGCCCAGGTGGTAAGGGCTCATGGATGGAATGTTATTTATTTTAATTATCGTGGCGCATGGGGAGGCCAGGGTAAATTCGGTTTTGAAAATTGTGTACAGGATGTTGTTAATGCAGTTGGTTTCTGTAAAAAATACCAGGACTCTTTACAAATAGACACCACAAACATCGTTCTCTTTGGACATAGTATGGGAGGTTGGGTCTGTCTTAAAGCATTGCAGCAGTTACCGACTATTAAAAAAGGTTTTGCTTTATCAACATGGGATATTTATGGAGATCTGAAAAATGCACACACAGAAGCAGAGCTCACAAGAATGGCTGCATATGGAGGTGAGTATTTTGTTTTGAATTCATCTATCAAAGAAATATTTACTCCCATATTAAAGAAACCGGAATATTTTAATTTAGAAAATGATGGAAAAGCATTAGCTAATAAGCAAATAATAATGCTTGACGAACATGGATTCAATAAAAAAATTGCTGACGTAATAAAAAAAGAAAATAAAACATACTTCGATTACCAGACATGGCAAACCGACCATCCATTTTCCAACAAAAGAATTGCACTAATGAAATTGGTTCTTTGGTTTCTTGACAAATAAAAACCGAAGAAGTTTGAGGTTTGATGTTTTTGGTTTGAGGTTACCAGCATTTGTACTACTATTTAGCTTTTGTGGAGTCTGCCCTGAGCTTGTCGAAGGGTCGCACTCTTGTACTTTCAGTAATTCTATTGAGCAATAAGGCAGTTTTCTTTTGTTCCAATTTTGGTTGGATAATTAATAAATTTGAGCAAGAATTTGACCTCATAGTGAAACAGGCACCATTTATTATATACATGCTTAGTCTTTTATCTTGCAACGACAAACTTTACATTGACGAAATTGATAAAAACAAATTCTGCCAGTATTTCAACATTAAGACTGCGACTTCTATTGTAGATGGAAAGACATATAAAACAGCTTCATCAGAAATTAATAAATTCTCGAACGACAAAGTCTCAGATTTTATTCAAGATCATTCAAGTCGCTTTGACTACATAATAAACAAGACTTTTTCATTGGTTATTAAAGGCGACGTAACCTTTGACAGTATTAGCTTAAACAACAGATTTTATAAAGCTTTATTAACTGATACATTTTATAACTATTTTAGTTTGTTAACAAGTGGCGACAGAACACAAGTGAGTAACAAAAAGGAAAGCTTTACTGTTCCTGAAGCAATGAAAATCGCATCACGGTTCTTTATGTGTGACAATGTTCGAGAGAAAGACACCGCTATTGGGTATCATGTTTGCGTAGGAATAAATGGTATTTCAGAACTTGAAACATCGAAAGATTTTACGGTATTAGAGGCTTTTTGCTTCGAAGCAATTTTTACAAATTTTAAGGGTAAACCAAAGTTTATTGACAACTTTAATAGCTACATAAAAAAAGCATCACAGGAAAGCAAAGAACACTTTACAACATTTCAGACACACTTAATGACCGTAAAGGATAAATGTTATGCAGCTATGGAAAAGGATAAGGATTTAGAGAAAGTTATAATAAAACACTACAAACTGAACATTGACAACATTAACTTTAAAATCGAATAAACTCAGTACAACATTTTGATTTGCGACTATGCTTGCCTTGGCCCGTTCGGGATTTTCCCGAAAGAAATTGCAAGTATGAAAAACAATAAATGCATAAAAGAAGATAAACATGATAAGTGAAGCAAAAAGTGTAACTGACTATTTAAAAGAAGTGCCGGAAGAAAGAAAACAAGCACTTACGAAACTGCGAAAGCTTTGCAAAGAGATCTTAATAGGTTATGAAGAAACTATGGCTTATGGTGGGCCAACTTATAAAAAAGACAATGGCATTGAAATAGGATTTGCAAGTCAGAAGAGTCATATATGTTTTTATTGTTTAGTTCACCAGGTAATGCTTGACAATAAAGAATTACTGAAAGGGCTTAATCACGGCAAAGGCGTCATCCGTTATTCAAACCCTGACAAAATTGATTTTGAATTAATAAAAAAAATACTGACAGACACGTTTAAATCGGATAAGAAACCTTGTTAATGCAAGAATGCCGGGTAGTGTATCAGGTTCAATAATAAATTCAGATAAAATAACCACAGAGACAAAAAGTACACAGAGGGTTACAGAGGTTACTCTGTGTTTCTTCGTGTCCTCCCTGACTCTGTGGTTCAAAAAAATAAAATTGAGACACTAACCGGGATTAAATCAGTAAAAACAAAATATAAATTTATTACATTGCGGCCGGCAACTCTTTGAACATAATCGCAGTAATGGATCTAATAAAAAGATAGGCACGGTATTATTCTTCACTTTCTCTTTTTGATCAACTCCAGCACTCCATTGATGAATGTCAGCGGATGAATGGGATTACCGGGTACATACAAATCAATTTTATACTTCGATAAAAAATTCCTGTTTAATGACGGGCTTCCTTCAAATATGCCGCCGCTAATGGCATCGGTTCCCGCCAGGATGATGATTTTAGGGTCGGGTATTGCATCATAACATATCTGTAATGGTTGAGCCATATTTTCCGTAATGGGGCCTGTGATTACTATTCCATCTGCATGTCGTGGTGAAGCCACAAATTCAATCCCAAACCGTCCCATATCAAAGTTTACATTGCCACAGGCATTCAATTCCAGTTCGCAACTATTATCACCGCCGGCAGATACCTGTCGTAATTTTAGCGATCCGCTGAAATATTCAAAAATTTCTTTTCGAATCAATTCAGGATTCAGCTCTATAGGCTTATCACTTCCCTCTTTTACCACCAGTCTATTTCGTTCATTGGTGGCAATCTTGTGATCTGTAGTAAATTCTATTTTACTGGGAAAAGCAAAAGCACACTCACCGCAAAAACTGCATTTCCCCAGATCAATACAAACCGGGTTGGATGTTATGGCATTTGTAGGGCATAAAGCTGTTAATTCTGTTTCATTTATTTTTTCAGTACTTATGACAGGTCTGCCCCTGAATTTACCAGGCACTTCTGCAGTCGTTACATCAGGAATATATTGCTTGCCCTGATGCAACAGTATTTTCAGATTATCTAACATTATTAGTCAACTTTTACATTTTACAAATCATGACCGCAATATGACAGATCAAAACTTTTATTACAAATCGGGAAATCAGAAATTTCATTATTCCGTACTGCTAATGCCAATGCGAGCCAGTTATGGAATGAAGGATCTTTTATTTTATAATGAATCAATTCTCCTTTATCATTCGTAATAGCGCAATGGCAAATTTCACCTCTCCACCCTTCAACCAAAGAAATAGTAAATGAACTGGGTGACGCATCAGGTAATTCTCCCACACTGTACGTATCAGGCTCCGGGTTTTGAATAAGTTCCCTTATATATTCAATAGACTGGCTGATCTCTTTTTTTCTTAACCGTGCCCTTGAATGAACATCACCATGATTTTTTATCAGCGGCTGATGCTGTAGCTTCGGATACAGATCATGTGGATGCGAATAACGAATATCTCTTTTAATGGCACTCATTCTTGCAGACATACCTACTGTACCTAAAGCAGTAGCCTGTTCAGTTGTGATAACTCCTGTTTTTTCAAAACGGGCCAAAGCACTGGGCAGGCTGAATAATTCTTCAGAGATCTCCTCAAAATCTTTTTCATATTCATCAAATAATTTTAATAATTCATCAGCCAATGTTTGTGTAAAGGGATAATTATTCTTCCCTGCCCGGATCAATCCCTTTGCCAATCTGTTCCCGCACCATTGTTGAAAGTAATTAATTACAGGTGTTCTTAGTCTTCCATAAACAGAGCTACCCAATTGATAAGCCACATCAGTACACATAGCGCTTAGATCACCAGTATGTACGGCAATACGTTCCAATTCGAGGGCAATAGTCCTGGACAACTGCAGATCCCTGCCAGGTTGATAACGACACAAATTTTCCCATAGATTTACAAAAGCAACAGTATGTCCTGCTACGGAATCACCGGCAATATTTTCAGCCAAGGTAATTCGTTGGAGCAACTTTTTCTTTTCAAGAAACAATTGTTCAATACCTCTGTGCTGATAGCCTAACTGTATTTCAAGATGAAGGATCTGCTCCCCGTTGCAAATGAATCGGAAATGCCCGGGTTCTATAATACCAGCATGTATAGGACCTACTCCCACTTCATGCAATTCTTCACTTTCAATAGTAAAAAATGGATAATCAGCAACTGTTGTTTTTTTATTAAACCGGTTAAATGGGAATCGCACCGGCTTTAACCACGGATGATCAGTATAAGATATTCCAAAATTTTCATGTATCTCCCGTTCAAATTTTTCAAACACGAAATTGTGTTTTGAAAAAGAAAACAAAGATTGGCTGCTGTCAACCACAGATGATGAAATGTTTATTGAGTTTTGTTCATCGTTGGCAATACAACAAATAAGCTTGATTTTTCCACCGTAAGGAAATCCGAAATAACTCACACAATGAGACCCTGCACTTTTTATTAAAGAGAAAACGTTTAATTCTAAAAATGCTGAATAATCCAATTCAGGAATGGAATCAATGGAAATTGTTTCATTATTTCTTATACTTATATGATCCATAGTTAATGCGGTAAATTTTTAATTGCTTCTTCGATGAGTGTTATAAATTCCTGGGGTGGATTCAATCCCAGGTAAACGACCAATCCCAATAAAATAAATTGTGATATAGATTCCGCCGGGTTTATTCTTTCAATATTGTCCTCTTTAAAATCAACAGCGTGTGAAAATAAAAGCTTAAAGATATTTTTTCCAAAAGCCCAGATAACTACAGTTAATAACAGCATAACGATAATCAATATCCATAAATAGTTAGCTTCAAACAATGAACGAAAGATCATGAATTCACTGATAAACAAACCCGATGGTGGCATGGCAGTAGCAAAAAAGAAACCCAGCAGCATTACTATTGCTCCCGTAAGATTGTATTTAAAATAGTTACCCACGTCATAAATACTCTTGCTTTGATAAATTCGGTAGATCTGACCTTGCTGGAAGAAAAGGCTTGATTTAACAAATGCATGTAAAATAATATGCAGAATTGCCGCATAATACCCCACCCCACCGGCTACCAATCCCAGCATTATAATACCGGCATGTTCTATACTTGAATAGGCAAACATCCGCTTGATATTTTTTACTCTTGTCATATAAACGGTGGCTACAAAAATTGAAAGCATGGCTGCAATCAGTATAACATGATTTGCCCAGCTATGAATAGATGAATTTGCAATTACGGTATAGAAACGAAAAATACCAACAAAGCCAACATTCATTAAAACGCTTGAAAGCAAAGCACCTGCCGGCGAGGGTGCTTTATCTTTTGCATCAATGCCGGCTGTGTACATAGGAACCAGTCCTAACTTGGCAGTAAATCCTGTAAAAATAAATATGAATGCAAGTCTTAACCAGAATATATTAAGCTCTGAAGCTTTTTTCAAAAGATTATTAAATGAAAGATCGTCAGTACCTGCTTGCGGCAATGAAAAACTTAAAAATAAAATGCCAATAAATACCAATGTAATACTGATGGCGCAAACAAAAACATATTTCCATGTTCCTTCCAGCGATCGGTTGTTTCTGCGATGATAAATTAAAGCGGATGCACAAAGTGTGGTAAGCTCAATGAAAATCCAGGTGACAGCAATATGGTTGGAAAGATAAGCAGCACTGATAGCTGTCAGTAAAGCAACCATCGAAGCATAATAAATGGCTGTGTGTTTTGGATTATCATGCTTGCTGCTTAAATAAACATGACTATGATAGAAAGCCGGAATACTGATGATCGTTAAAGTAGCGAGCAGTAGTATCGCCAATGAATCAGCACTGAAAAAAGTCAATTCAGTTGTATCAAGATGCAAATATTCATAAATCGTAAACCCAATTTGCAAAAGAAGGAAAGCGGTGATCAATAGGTATCTGATAATCTTATTCCTGTTAAAGAATAATAATACACTTAAACCGAACCCACCTGCTAAATAAATTCCTGTCATTCTCTTTTATTAGTAATGTTTAATCTTTTAAACTTTTTAGCTGATCCACGTCAACATCTTTTAAAACATCCCCAACCCTGTTCACAAAAATTCCCAGCAAGAAAACGCTGGCAAAAACATCGAGCAAGATGCCGAGGTTCACCAGCACGGGCATTTCATTACCCAGGGCAAGTGATAAAATAAAAACTCCGTTTTCAATTACAAGGTATCCCATCACATGCGTTATGATTTTATGCCGGGTTACGATAATGTATAATCCTGTAAAAAGTGTGGAGAGTGCCACTACAAAATATATCTTACTTATTCTTGAATCGTCAATGGCATTGGATAGAATAAAGGTGGCAATGATTATCAGGGTAATGATTATAAGAGAAACAAAATTTGGCAGGAAAGGTTCCGCATCACGGGTGATTCTGTTTCTTTTCATTACATAATTGAGGAATAAAGGAATGGCAATTGCTTTGATCACTATGGTTTCGAGCAAAACAAAAGTGAGATTGGCTGCATTGATCTCTATCAGTTCAATAAAAGCAATTCCAAAAAGGATTACTCCCTGTATAGCAAGGATCTTGATATAGGTAAGCAGGCGGTGTGCAATACCTAAGTACAGTAATGTGATTGTAAAAATGATCAATAATACGTTCGTCATAGTGATTAATATTTTTTAGCTGAACTGTCCCAGGATCAGTAATACTCCCAAAAAGATCAATAAAGAAACAGATGATAATGCAAGTATATACTGGGCATTATGATTCATGCGGAATCTTGCAGTGAATGACTCAAGCAACCCAACAGTTATAGCAAATAACATCTGCATACCAAAGAATAAGGGTATAGTGATGTATAACGGAAAACTGCCCATAAACAAATTGGCAATTAATGCCCCGTACATTGCAAATTTCAGACTGGTACCATATAAAATCAGTCCGAGGTCAAACCCGCTGTTATCAAGTATCATCACTTCATGAACCATGGTGAGCTCAAGATGTGTTTTGGGATCATCGAATGGCATACGGCTGTTTTCAACCATCGTGATCATCACCAAAACAACAGTTGCCAATACTCCAAGGATGTAGGATATATAAGAACCAAAATGCAGTGATGCAAATATTTCCTGGAAAGAAGTATGACCGGTAAGCAATGCAAATGAACCCATCAAAATAAAAAAAGCAGGTTCGGCAAACATAGAAAACAAAGCCTCCCTGCTTGCACCCATTCCTTCAAAACTACTGCCTGTGTCAAGAGCCGAAATAATGCTGAAGAATTTTCCTACACCTAATATGTAAGCAAAAAAAACAAAGTCCCCTTCAAAAGAAATGATCCCTTTGTATTCGCCCAATGGAATAATCATGATGGCCATGATAATGGAGGCAAAGTATATGCTGGGTGCGATCTGGAAAATAAAGCTCGTGGTCTTGCTGTACACGCTGCCTTTTTTAAACAACCGGATTATATCTTTTAATGGCTGAAAAATGCCAGGGCCTTTTCGTCCCGATGCAATACTCTTAGTTCTGATAATAATACCTGAAAAAAACAGGCTGGCAAGAATTATTAAAATAAAGCTTATCATTCTTACAACTTATTTAAAAATTCAATTAATGATTTTATATATCCAAATGCAAACGGTATTGCGAGTGCAAGGCTTATAAAAACTATTCCATATAGTATATAAAACTGAAGGTTCCCGTTTTGCAAAAAAGTAAACCTGTTAAAAACATTCTTTAACAACTGTAAAGGATAATCAATAAACCACTCTTCTGCTTTATCATAAGGGTGCGTTTCCTGTCCTCCTTTCTCCGGAAAAATTCCTTTTATTTCTTTTTTCTTTTTATGAATTGAAAGGAGCGGTTCTGCAAGCTTGCGATAAGCCCTAATAAAAGAACTGGCAGTGTATTGCATTTTCTTTGTAGAGCCAACATAGCCGCAGCCCCAGGTAGTATTTACTTCCTGTGGTTTATTGATCGCCACTCGCCTCTTGATAAAATATATTAATCCTGTCAAGAACAAAAAACCTGAGGCAGATATTCCAATCATTGACAAAGTCTCAGTAATGGGTAGTTTTCCATTTGAAAAAATTCCATTGGCATTTTGTGTAAATAAATTAACTGGCTTAGACAGGGCTTCAATAAAAAATTGAGGAAACAAACCAATGGCTACAATTAAAATAACTACAGCATACATTGGAACCAGTTTGCCCAAACCCGATTCGTTAGGTGCTTGGTGAAGATGATGACGAGCCGTACCTAAAAACACAGTACCAAATGCTTTCGTAAAGCATAACATGGCAAGACCTCCAATAAGTGATAAACCAAATAACCCGCAAACTAACCATGAAAGAAGAGCTTTATCAGAACCTTGCAGGCTGCTGAACATTCCATTGTAAATAAGAAACTCAGAAACGAATCCATTGAAAGGAGGTAAGCCACAAATTGCAAGTGAAGCAATAAGAAATAAAAATGATGTTTGCGGCATCAGCTTACCCAAACCACCTAATTTATCTATGTCCATTGTATGTGTGGATTGATAAACATTGCCAGCCCCATAAAATAAAAGTGATTTAAAAAGAGAGTGGTTGAATACATGCAACAAGGCGCCGGCGAATCCCAGGGTAGTTAAAAGAGAATTTCCTTTTCCAATTCCTATACAGCCCAGTCCAATTCCAATTCCAATGATCCCGATGTTTTCAATGCTGTGATAAGCCAATAATCTTTTCAGGTTGTGCTGGACAATAGCAAGCATTATTCCATAAACTCCTGAAAGTAGGGAAATAAATAAAATAATATATCCTATTACCAGGTAATCAGTTTTTATTAGCAGCAACATTCGCAGTATACCATAAATACCAATTTTAATAATTACCCCCGACATTATTCCTGATACATGTGATGGCGCTGCAGGATGTGCATAAGGCAACCAGGTATGAAACGGAACAAAGCCTGCCTTTATAGCAAACGCTGCGAAGAAACATAGAAATAAAGCAACCCCGGCAAGCAAAGAATTAGAAGAAGAGAAAGCGACGATAGCATTAAAATCATACGAGTTCATCTTCAATGCCACCCAGATAAAACCCAACGTGAGAATCATGATACAGATATGCGATTGAATTAAAAAATTAATCCCGGCATCTAATGTTTCCCGTTTATTATGATCAAAAATTATCAGGATAAAAGATGACAAAGCCATTATTTCCCAGGCAACGAGAAAAGCAATGCTGTTTTGTAAGGAACAGATACTAATTAAACTTGCCTGAACCAGTATAAAACTGATACAATGAAGTGACAGGTTAGCCTTTTGGGTCCTGTAGACTTTCATATACTGCAACCCGTAAAAAGCCCCGGTGAGAAAAGTGAAGTTGATGATTAAAATAAACAATCCAGACAAGGCATCAACACGTACAGGAATTTTTCCTGTTACTAATGAACCATTGAACATATATTCAACACCTGTACCTGTCAAGGCTCTTACAGCAATAATGCTGCTAAAAACAGAGACTATGATCACAGCATTTACAGTGATCATTCCTTTCCATTGCACCGATACAAATGGAATAAGCGCAACTGTTAAAAGGATGACTAATATAAACGCTGCAACAATTCCCATCAGAGTATTTTAAAAATTGTTCCTAAAAAAACCAGCACAATAAAAAATATTCCATACAGTATATACAGCTGAGTTTTCCCGTTTTGAATAAACTGGAAATAATTCATTGAATAAAGCAGCTGGTCAACAATGCCATTAAAGATCTTTGTTACAAAAAAATCATTGTAATGCGAAGAGTGTTTTCTTTCTGCCGGGAAGATCTCGTTTGCTTCGATCTCTTTATACTTTTTCTTTTCCAAAACGATAAAACTCATAAGTTTTCCCAGCGATTTAGAAAATGATTTACCGGTGTATTGCATCCTTGCGGAAGGTACAACATATCCGCAGCCCCATGTTGAACCAGTTGTTACCATGTGTTTACGGGTTATACTTTTCCTGATGAAATAAATCAAAATGAGTAACAGGATAAAAATCATAGCAAATTTTCCAATTGCAGAAATACTGTTCAGTAATGAGGGAGGAATTGCCATAGCTTCTCCGTAAGCGTTTGGAATAAATCCGGAGACAATCGAATGCGCTATTGAAAAATAAAATTTTGGGAATATGCCAATTGAAAGCATAATGGTTAGAATAAAATATTGTGGTAACCGCATATTAATAGTTACTTCCTGTGGCTGATGTTGCAGTTGGGTTCGGGGAGTACCAAGAAAAATTATTCCAAAACTTTTTGTAAAAGTAAGCATCGAAATTCCACCGATCAGCGCAAGGCCTCCCAGTGAAAATATCAGGAGAGTTATGTATGAAACACTTATTGATTTAATGCCGAGTAAAATAGCACTGTATAAAATAAATTCAGAAACGAACCCATTAAATGGCGGAAGTCCTCCAATCGCCATGCCGCCAATAAGAAAAAGTATAGCTGAGTGCGGCATTTTATGGATCAGCCCTCCCAGCTTCTCCATATCTCTTGTGTGTGTTTGTTGATATACAGAACCGGCAGTAAAGAAAAGAAGTGATTTAAAAAGAGAATGATTTAATGTATGGAGCAAAGCTCCTGCAAATCCTAAAACGATCAACAGAGTATTTCCATTTCCCATTCCTAATAAACCAAGCCCGATGCCCATACCAATGATGCCAATATTTTCTATAGTGCAGTAAGCAAGCATCTTTTTAAAATCACGGTGAACAGATGCATTCAAAATTCCATATAGCCCTGTGAGGAGAGAAACAATAATAATAGTTTCTCCAAGAACAGTATATTCATGTTTTAATAAGAAAGCAACGCGAAGTATTCCATAGATACCCAACTTAACGATGACGCCTGACATAATTCCTGAAATATGCGAAGGAGCGGCAGGATGTGCCTGCGGTAGCCATGAATGTAAAGGGATAAAACCTGCCTTAATTCCAAAGCCGGAAAAAAATAAAAGAAATAACCAAAGGTTTGAATGGGATGAAAAGAATTCTGAAATAGCAGAAAATTCAAAAGAGCCTGTTGAAAAATAAACCCAGATAAATGCGGCGGTGAGGAAAAGCACTCCGACATGCATTTGTACAAAATAATTTATTCCGGCCTTGATGATATTCTTATTCTGATGTTCAAATATGACCAACAGAAATGATGAAATAGACATCAATTCCCACACAGCCAGGAAAACCAAACCATTTTGCGCCATACAAACCCAAAGCATTGAAGATTGAAATAACAAAAACAATATCCAGTGCAAACTGAGGTTTGACCGTTGTTGATTATATTGCTTCATATACCCAACACCATAAAAAGCCCCGTTGATGCAGGTTAGATTGATAATAAGAATAAACCAGGCTGAAAGACTGTCAATATGAAATGAAATATTTCCAAAGACAGGAGTATTGCCGATGATGACTTCAATATCGTTTCCTGTTAATGCCATTACAGCCGGAACAGATGTAACAGCAGCGACTAAAAGAACAAGTATAAAATTAGCTTTTGCCCTGACGGAATGCGGCAGAATCAAAATAGAAATAATTCCTGCTACAGGTAATAATAAGGCTGAAAGAAATAACAAAGATTCTGTCATAGATATTTGGTCAGCTGTTAATTTATTCTACTGCCTTCTTAAATAATATTATTAAATGGTATATCATTGATACAATAATTATTTATTTACGCTTCAGGCTTCTCCATTCTCCAATTTGGATTGTATTTTACAAAGAAAGATAGCCAAAGAGCCCTTGATAACCGCATAAGCCAAGGCTGAAGAAGCACCATAAAAACCGCATTTGTACCTATCCACCAAAATATACGGTTGTCATTTAAAGAAAACCCAATCAATAACCACCAGGCAACAAATGTAGAAACAGAAAATGCTACTGTAATAACATAACTTACATAGCCAGTGCCATAATAAAATCCTCTTTCTATTTCCATTCGTTGTCCACAGGCAGGGCAATGTTTATTCATTTTCATAAAGTTCTTCAGCTTATAAGAGCTTTTATCCTGAAACATATTGCCTGACCTGCAACGTGAACATTTATGATTAAAAATTCCCCACAGATACCCATGCTTTTTCTCAATTCTTGTTTCACTCATTTCGTATATTTTTTATTTGTCAGTTTTCTCAGATACAAGATGGCACATTGAATATTGCACCAATGAATGTAATCAAAACCCGTAGAAGAAAGTTGCTTCAATCCATCTTTTAGCCTCACTAAATAATCAGCTTTTACTTTTGCTGGTATATGTTTTTCTCTTAAAAGCTGAATAGACCTGTTAATGATTTGTTCTGTTTCATCACAGTCATTTGCCGTTCCAAGCTTCTGCACAATAAACTCTTTATATTCTTCAATAGTCATGGCAAGTTTTTTTAATATCAGATATCAATAGTATTCATCCAGCTTTTCCAATAAGGCATTTTCAAAAGGGTATCCACAAAGCCAGCCGCATACCTGTAATTAGAGCAATCAGTATTACCCTGATTAGATTCTATTTTTTTATACAAAAAGGCGGATAGCTTTTTCAGGTACACGATAATTTTTTCATCATCAAGGCCCTTGTCAAGCTGCTTTTTTATATTGCTTATTATTATCTTTTCACAATCTAAATATCCCTCTACTTGCTTTAGCTTATTGTCAACTTCTATCGTTTCTATATCAAAATCAATCGCCATGATCTTTAATCTCTTTTTATTAGTTATACCTTTATCCAGAACTTTAACAGGTTATCAAATTCTGAACCTACTTCATGATAACTCTGAGGTATTTCGTCTTCCAGGCTGTGAAAAGTAGCCAGTCTTGTACCTCCCGGTTTCTGTTCCAGTTGTTTAAACAAATAACGGCTATAGTAATTGTATAATTCACCAGAGTAATCAATACTGTCATCTATTTTATCCCCACTTACTAAATTCTCGAAGAAGGAGTTATAGAAATAGAAATGGTCGTAATTTCTGAAATCTAATTGAGTGAAATTTCCAATAGTAAATGAAACATTTTCAAGATGCAGTACTTCCTTTGCAGCCTCTGCATGGTTCACTAAAGTCTTCCTTTGTTCAATTCCATAATAAAATGCATTGGGCTTATAGTAAGCTGCCCCCAAACAGAATTTACCTACACCGCTACCTATATCTAAAATCCTTACATCGTTTTCAGCTGCTAGAAAACCGGCAGCTTTTCTGGCAACGTTTAATGAAGTCCAATGCCTGCGGGCCAGTGCCTGTATGGATAAAGGATAAAGCTGATGAAACTGCTCATCTGAGGTAAACCACTTTTCAACATAAACTCTTTTTTTGAGCAAAGACATATTGTTCTGGATATAAATTTATGAGATACTATTTTGCATATTTACTCTTACCATTCATTTGGTATTGTTTTGGCAGTAGTAAATCTTTTCTTTCATACGGTTGCGCAGGAACAATTAATGCAATCCAACCACTGTTCTCAGGATGCTGTAATAAAATATTATGATCCCCGGATAGTAATTTTTCATTTACATGAATCACCTTTCCATCAACCGGCATATGCGCTTCGATCTTATAGTCATTATATTTTATTGTAGCAATGACTTCGTCCTGTTTCCTTAAGCCGGATGACTCATTAAAAGTTATTTGTTGAATTTCTCTAAACCCGATAAGTTTAAAGCTGCAAACTCCTATATACGCAACTGTTCCCCGGAAATCAATCCACTCATGATCTTTAGTATAGTATAGGTTTTTCTTGTTAGATTTTTCCGTATTCATATTGCAAAGTTATTTTGCAAACCTTTATTAAAGAGTAAACGTTATCAATTGAAAAAGTGAGTTTTGTCAATTTTTAAAGGGCTAAATTTGCATCTAACATGAGCATCAAAGGCATATTTCCAATAGATAAGT
>Ga0070698_100002460_pt1 | contig 20441 bp, 13 predicted proteins | sample KBSK1502metaG_FD_65477 | JGI IMG/M metagenome (GOLD analysis project Ga0070698, IMG submission 65477) | Corn, switchgrass and miscanthus rhizosphere microbial communities from Kellogg Biological Station, Michigan, USA - KBS K1-50-2 metaG | ecosystem: Host-associated > Plants > Roots >...
TTGGCCTTGGCTCCCATGCGAATGTCGGCCCCGGTGGCCTTTCGCAGCTCCAAATGCCCGGAAACGAAATCGGCGTGAAAGTGCGTGAGCAGCACGTGCCGGATCGTTACCCCGAGTTGCCGGGCTTCCTCCAAGTACACATCCACGTCGCGCCGTGGATCGACCAATGCGGCATCGCCCCCCGGCCCGTCCGCGATCAGATAGGACGCCTGAGAGAGACATCCGAGATAAAACTGCTTGAGGATCATGGGCCCGCCCCTGCAACGAGGTTGAAGTAAGGCGGAGGCCCGAACTCCGGGCCTCCGCACACGAACTATGGTACCAGATCAGTATCGCCGCTTGAGACTACCCCACGAGGTGGTTTTGATCGGAGTGGGGCACTGAAACGTACCCCCCGGTGAGGGCATGCAACCGGAGCCCAGGGGCAGCTTCGTCCCCGGGTAGGGATTGAGGGCGTCGAACACGCGCCAGAATCCTCCCCCATCCGGCAGCCGCCCGGTCGAGCGGTCCGGATCGGCCTCGTGATCCAGAAACGTGTAGCTGTCCACGAGCACGGTGTCGCCGTTCGCCAAGCGCCAGAGCCCGATCGTTCCCCCGGTGTTGACGAGACGGAGACCAAACCTCGGCGCTCCGTTCGCGGTTTCCCAGGCATAGCTTTCGCCCCCGTACACGACCAGCACTCCGCCCGGGGCCAGGCCTCCCGAAAAGCCATAGCGCCAGGACGTGTCGGCGCCGGCCAGCCGGTAGCCTTCCAGATCCACCGCTGAGATTCCGATGTTTACGATCTCCACCCACTCGTCATCCCGCGAGCTCACTGCCCCGTCACCATTCCAGTCGCGCTGGGGGTCGGCGAGGATCTCGTTCAACATGAGGGGTTCGATCGTATCGGGCGAGCTCGCATGCGCTTGGTAGCCGATCATGAGTCCGATCAGGACCAAGACATGACAGGCTACGGCTCGCCAGAAGCCACTCCGTTCTGTAAACAAAGGCATCCCGTACCTCCTGTAGGTTTAAGGACGGGGTGCCGGGAGTGAGTGGGCGTGAACGCAGTCAGTCGGGAATCACGTGCGTACCCGATCGCCCGGCCAAGGCCGGTCCCAATTCTTCGGGTGACGTGATGAGGACGTCCTTGCCTCCGCGTTCCAGGAACGCCAGCGCGGATTCAATTTTGGGACGCATGGAGCCCTCGCCGAATTCGCCGTCGGCCATGTAACGGGCCGCTTCGCCGACGGTGAGCCGATCCAAGTTCTTTTGTTCCGGCGTTCCGAAGCCGATGGCGACATGGCTCACGCCGGTCACGATCACAAACGTGTCGAAACCCAGCGCCGAGGCCAAAAACGCGGAGGCGCGATCCTTGTCGATCACCGCCTCGACCCCAATCTCCTGACCCGAGTGATCGACAGTGACCGGAACCCCGCCGCCGCCGGCGGCCACCACCAGGTGGCCGGCCCGGATGAGATCCTGAATACCCTTGAGCTCCACGATCCCTTTTGGTTTCGGGGAAGACACGACACGGCGCCAACCGCGACCCGAATCTTCGCTTACCGACCACCCGCGCTCGCGGGCGAAGCGCTTGGCCTCGGCCTCGGTGTAGAAGGGGCCAATGGGTTTTGTGGGACGATGGAAGGCGGGATCATCACGATCCACTAGAACCCGCGTGACGATTGCGGTGACGGGGCGCGAGACGCCGGCTAAAGCCAACGCGTTTCCCAGACACTGCACGATCATGTAGCCGATCCCTCCCTGCGAATCGGCGTCGCAGATGTCCAAGGGCATGGGCGGAATGCGATCCGCGGCCGCCTGGTTCCGGAGGAGGATGTTGCCCACCACGGGACCGTTCCCGTGCGTGATCACGACTTGGTCATCGGGAGCGAGTACGCGTGCCAGGGGCGACATGCTGGCCATGGTGATGGCCCGCTGCTCTTCGATCGTCCCCGTTCCCTTCTGGGGAAGAAATGCGTTCCCGCCGAGCGCGAGAAGGAGCCGCCGAGACATGATTCAGCAGCCTTAGCGGTGCGCGAGCGCGCGGACGAAGTCGTCGATGCGGTTGAGGGCTTTGTCGAGATTCTCGATCGAGTTGGCGTAGGAAAAGCGAATGTGGCCGTCTCCGTATTCGCCAAAAGCGGTGCCAGACAGGGCGGCTACGCCGAAATCGTCCAGAAGGCGGTTCGCTATTTCGCGGGTTGGCAGTCCCAGCTCGCGAAAATCAGGAAACACATAGAATGCGCCTTGGGGCACGAGACACTGGATCCCGGGAATCCTCCCCAGACCTTTGAGGAGATGATCCCGGCGCCGCAAGAACTCGACTCGCATCCGCTCCGCCGCGTCCTGGGGTCCACGAAGGGCTTCCATCCCCGCCATCTGCACGAAGCTTGCCGTGCACGAATTGCAGTTGGTGGCGAGTCGCGCGACATGGGTGGAAAGAGCTTCCGGCATCACGCCGTATCCCAACCGCCATCCCGTCATCGCGTAGGTCTTCGAGAATCCGTCCAGGATGACCGTGCGATCGCGGAGCGAACCAAACGTGGCAATGCTGACGTGTTTTCCCTCGTAAATCATGCGCGAGTAGATCTCGTCCGAAAGAATCCACACGTTCGGATAGTCGGCCACAATGTCGGCGATCTTCGCGATGTCCTCGGGAGGCAACATGCCGCCGGTGGGGTTGTGAGGCGAGTTCAAGATGAGCAGCTTGGTGCGGGGACTCAACTTCTTGCGCAAATCGTCAAGATCGAGGCGGAATGCATTCTCTTGCCGGAGCGGTAACGCGATGGGCTTCGCATCGAGATAGCGGATGACCGATTCGTAGATCGGGAATCCCGGATTGGGGTAGAGCGCTTCGTCCCCGGAATCGAGCACCGCCAACATCACGTAGAACATGATCGGCTTGGCCCCGGGAGTCACCACGACGTTGGCCGCTTTGAAGGGGATGCCGCGGGTTGTGGAAACATGCTCGGCCAGGAGCTCTCGAAACGCGGGAAGACCGGCCGAGGGGCCGTAATGTGTGTAGCCCTCGTCCAACGCCCGCTTCCCCGCCTCGATGATGTTTTTTGGTGTATCGAAGTCAGGCTCGCCGATCTCGAGGTGAACGATCTCCTTGCCCTGTGCCTCCAGCGCCTTGGCGCGGGCTAGCACTTCGAAGGCGGTCTCGGTCCCGAGCCGATCCATGGCTCTGGCGAAAGCCGGCATTTTAGTCCCCTTTTTGACGGCGTAAGCTGTCTAAAACACAAAGCTTAGAACGTTTTAGCGACGCGGGTCAAGACGTCCGCCCAGCGTGCGAGCGCACGCGAACGTCCACGTCCATCGTCGTCCCCCACCGTCGCCGGAGAGCTCGAGGTTCCATCCTCCCCACCGGCCCCGAAGCCACAACCCGACGGCATTTCCGTTCACGATCGCGTTCGACCCACCCCAGTCGCCAGCCCGCCGGAAATACATGGGCACCGCACTGGCTCCCGACTCTCCAGTTACGTGCCCCGCCCGAAGTTCCCAGGCGAGGCGACCGTCTGGGCATCCCGCCACAACATTCCAGGCATGCGATCCGGCCTCATCGAGCCGTTCCATGAGGCGCAATCGCGCGGACACACCGTTACGGGTCCATCGTATCTCTGCCTGCCCCGCCTGACTCTCATCGCGCGCCGAGGGCACTCCATAGGGTTCGGAACGGCGAAGTCGCCACAAGAACGCGGCCGCCAGTCCGGGGCGAAGCGGTTCCACCCACTCCAATTCGTTGGCCAGCGCACATGACACCGGTGTCGACTCGAGCTTGGAGGCGTGGCGATCCACCGCGCGAAGCAATCGAATGAATCGGCCGCGTCCTCCCGACCAGCGTGTTTCGAACGCGGCGGATACGCCGCCGTCGGAAAGTGGCGCATCGCGGCCCGCCGCGAGTGGGGACGCATACCCGGCTCCACTCCAGAGAAGAGACCCACGCAGCTTCCAGGACCCGAGTGCCAACCCGAACGCGCCGCCGAGCCCGGCGCCTCCATCGCTCTTGGCGGCCTCCGCGACCCAACTTCCCGCCCCTCGTGTTCCCCGGACGACTGCGCTCACCGCGGCCCGCTCCGCACTCGAAGCGGAGAGGTGACCCGCGATCCCGCTCTCGTTGGTCTGTCGTCCGAGGCCGAAGGCCAAGCACGTCGGGCTCTTTCCGTCCAAGGGTCGGACTGCGGCAAGAGATACGTTCCAGGCACCTGGATCGAAGCCTAGAGCCACACCGGACAGCACTCCAGGGTCGAGAACCGGCGTGGGGGTCCAGGTGGCCCCGCTTAGCCGGCGCGGCGCCCCGCCGCGGGGTTGGGTCCCGATCGTTTCCACGGAGAGTCCAAGCCCCTGTCGGTTCTCGAGCATTCCAACGGCGAGCGTCCATCGGTCCTTCCTGACCCGCGCACCGCCGCGCTCCAGCAACGTTCGTTCCGAAGCATTGCGATGGAGGCGCCCCACGATCGTCCAGCCTTCCTTCTCGCCGGTGAGACTCCACCGTTCTTCGTCACGGCTCTCCCGGAACCGCACGCCGGCCAACACGCGCACGCGCGCGGGAGCATTCCAGCACAACGATTCACTCAACGATTCGGCGAGATCGGGGCCCGCACCCGGCAAACCGTCCAGAGAGGAGGGATCACTAAGCTCTCCCTTGGCCAGCTTGCCGCGTAACCAGGACACTTGATCCGGGTCGAGCGAGAATCGCTCGGCCAGGATCTCGATCGATGTTCCGCTCATGGGAAGACAGTCTTCGGCTTCGACAATGTTCGCGCGCGTGAAGCAATACAGAACGGCAACGAGACACGCGGCCCGGTTCACGGTCGGCCTCGCATCCAGCGAATAGCAAAACGTGCGGTGCGGCCCAAGAGTGGATGGTCCTCTGCTTCGGCGCGAACCTCCAGAAACCGCGCGTCCCAAACAATGCCGAGCGCTGGAACGTCGTTGGCATAGCGGGCAATGACGGCCAGTCCCGGTCGGGCTTCGATCCCGATCGCGGCCTCGCTCGCGTTGTCGTAGAGCGCGAGTCCCAAGAGCCAGGGGCCCGCGGCCCCGCGCGCTTCGATCTCGAACTCCGGCACGCTGGACGCGGATCCGGGGAAGAACGTGATCGCGCCGCCGGTCACGAGGTGTGGGGATACCGCGATCAAGAGTCGCGGCGAACATCGTGCGGCATGGTGCCCCTCGAACCTGGATTGCCCCACTGCGCATTCACCCCGCCATCGCGACCGGCGAAAGATGAAGGCGCCCTCCAGGTCGTTCATCGTTCCATCCGGCCAACGAAGCGAGCGAAAAGCCACGCGCAATCCGGCGCCCGAGCTCGGTTCGCGTCCGGAGGCGAGGCGAAGCGCCATGGATCCAGGCAACGCCTCCCAGCTCGCCAGATCGGTCATGAGCCAGAACGTGCCGGCCACCGGCGCGCCGCGGCGCGCATCGAGACGGTCGCTCGCCATCCAGGCGGGATCGTTCGGCGAAAAGCCCATCATCCAGGGAAGGAGCGCGACCATGAGCCACCGCGTCACGGCGTCACCCATACCGCGTGACAACGGCGGATGCGCTCCTTGCCTCCCTGCCAGCGCAAGCAAAGAAAGTAGAGGCCGGGATGTTCCGGAAGCGGGCTCGCTCCGCCCCAGGTCCAGGACCCCACCGGAGGTGACGGGCCGCCTTCTTTGAGAAGCGCCACTTCCCGCCCATTCTGATCGATCAAGCGAATGTCGATGCGGCCCGAGCCGGGCAAACGGTAGGTGAACACGGCGGGACGCGTGCCTGGCGACGCTTCGGCGGGTCCGCCCCACACTTGATCGCCTCCCTGAGCGACCGCGCTCAGGCTGTTGGCGCGCCCGGGGGTGGCGTTTTCCGGATCGACGCTCCATCCCCACGCCCCCTCCATGATCGAAGGCATGCGCAGGTCAACACGTTCCACGCTTTGTCCCGGTTGGGGCGGGAGCCAATCCTCGAAGTAGGCCACCGAATCCTGAATGCCGCCCTCTTGATCGGCGAGCACGATGACATCCGCGGGGAGACCGGGACCGGCGTCGTGATCGTTGAGGATCGGCCATCCATCGGGGTGGACGATGGTCACCGATTCGGGAAGCCGGTAGCGATCGCGAAGACTGTCCGGGCGCGCGGCCAGAACCAGAAAACCATTGGCCGGCAGATGTCCGTCCAGACGCCGCGTACGACCGGTGGCGTCGCGAATCGTCCACCCATCCAGCGTGACGTTGACGCTATCGGTCGCGGCGAGCTCGATCCATTCGCCTTCTCCGCCCGCGGGCCGCACGACGATTTCGTTGATCGCCACGCCACCCCAGGCCCGGCTGGCCACGAACGCGCTCAGGAACGCGATACAACAAATGCCCCGCATGAACGCTCCTTCCGGACGAGGAAGGGGCGGGGAGGAAAAATGGGAGGTGAGCTGGGACTACACGAGGCCGCGCCGCCGGCGCAGCAACCATTCCGCCGAGAAGAGGAGCACGAAGATCACGAACACGATGGGGTTGTCCCACAGCACGATTTGCGAGCGCTCCTCGTGCGCGATCGCTTCCTGACTCAGCGCCGCATCGAGACCCCGCAGCGAATCGGGAGCCCAAACACGCCCTCCGCTCGCGCTCGCGATGCGCTCCAGCATCTCGTGGTCCGCCTCGAGCCGTTCCATTTCCACGCCCAAGGAATCGACCACGAACTGTCCATCCATGGGGGGAAGGTCGGTTTTCGAAACCTGGGCGCGACCGTGATACCGATAATGTCCTGGGGGCAGTGCGCCCGCGGATCCGGTCAGAAATCCTTGATTGCCCAAGAGCTCGAGGTGCGATGTGTGCGCGCCATGCGTCGTGTCGGCAGGAACGATCGTGACATCCACGGAGGCATTGGGCACGGGACGATAGTTCGCGTCGTTGACGTGGGCCACGAACACGACGTTTTGTCCCCGTGGGACGACCGGTTTTTCCGGTCGAATGTCCACTTGTCCTTCCACGGTCGGTCGGGCCAGCCAATGGGCCGCGCGCCGCCACCAGGGCGGCATGATCGTGGCTCCGGTGTTTTGTGAGCCCCCCGAGAACTGCCAGCGCCAGATGCCGCCCGCGGCCAATAGGAGCACTCGGCCCTGGCCGGCCTGATGCCAGGAAAGCACGGGCAAATTTCGAGTGTCGACGAGAAGCGCCTCGCCGTCCGCTTTGAGTCCGCGCAAGTCCGGCGCCACCGCCAGAGGGGGAAGATCGCGCCACGCCTCGAGCGGCGCCGCGCCCGGAACACTGGCGTCGAAGAGCACGTGGCGATGTGCGGCCGGAGAGAGGGACACCGAGAGTTCGCCGCTTCCTCCCCCGCCGCCGCCTTCGGCGGGAAGAATGCTTTCGAGGGGCGTTCCCTGCCATTGGCTCAAGGAGCCCGCCTTGCCTCCCGTAATGACAACGAGCCCTCCGCCACCGCGAACGAACGTGGCGATTGCTTCCAGCGCGCCGCGACCCAGCTGGCCCGACGCAACGTGATCGAGCACAACGACCCGCACCGCGCGAAGCCCCACCGCATCCAAAGACGGGAGCGCGCGATGTCCACCCACGGAGCGGAACGCATTTCCTTGCCGCATTCCCGGCGTCACCGCCAGGGTCGAGTCGTCCTCGAGCGCGCGCCGCACGAACGTGTGGTCCCAGGTGAGCTCGCCGCTCAACAGGAGCACACCGGTTTTTTCTTCCCGAACGTCCATGGCAAACAAGCGCCGGTTGTTCGCGGAGGCTGCTTCTCCGGGAAGGGTCGGGACCAGGACTTCGAAGAATCGTAAGCCGACTTTGTTGGGCTTGAAGTTGAGGCTGACTTTCGTCTCCGCCCCCCCGGGAGCGAGGGGTGCTTTGGCTTCGGTCACGACCGTGGGGGCATCGGTGACGTCTCGAATGGTGACCGGCACGGTGACCGGATCGAGTCCCTGTAACCGCACCAGCGCATCGACCGGAGTGGCCTCCCCGGCAAACGCTTCCGTGTTGGCGCGCACCCGGCTCACCGCGACATCGGGAACGGGATTTGGAGAGCCGAGCTTTATGGTTTCGATGGGAAGACCGAGACGCCGCGCGGTGCCCACCGCGTCTCCGCCCGCGGTGGCGGTTCCATCGGAAATGAGGATCATCGCTCCGGGCTTACCGCCGGAACCTTCTCCGGCCGCGCCGACCTCCAGCGCCTTGTCGAGATCGGTGGCCTCCCCGGTGGCGGGAGGCAACGGATGACCGGTTTCCAGCGCCGGTTGGACGTCCGACGCGAAGGGGCGCACCACGAACGGATATTTGCCGGACAGTTCTTTCCGAACGTCCTCGAGAGCCGCACTGGCTTCCGCATCCCGCGTCGATCGCCCCTCCGCTCCGGGCAACTTCAAGCTTTCCGATCGATCGAGGAGCACGACGATGCCTTTGGATGCGCCGCCGGGGAGGGCGAGGCTCAACACCGGTCGGCAGAGAATGCAGAGCAGGAGCACGAGTGCGGCCGAGCGCAATCCCGCCAACACCACTCGGGTGCGCGTATCCAGGGGGGCATCGGTCCGGCGGTAGACAAAAACGGCATACGCCACGGCGAGCAGTATCAATATGGCGAGCACCCACATCGATCCGAAGAGCGGAGCCCATTCCAGGCCGCGCCATCGTGCTAACCAGTGCAATCTTGCATCCTTTCCATGTTCATCCGGCGGGAGGCGGGCGGGAGCGTTGCGGGAGGGGTATTGACGCTAGCAAGCGCCTCGACGCTTGTCAAAAGAGAATGGTTCATCCGGCGGATTTTTCGGAAGAGTGATTCTTTCCCGCGTCCTCGGTGGATTGCCCCCGTCCCACCACGACCGAAAACGGGCCTTCCGCCGCGGGAACGTCGCCGGCATGCCGCATATTGTAGAGGCCGATGATCACCACCTGCACGATGGTCACCAAGAGCACGAATCCAATCGCCGAATAGAGAAGCTCGAGGACTTGCTCGCGCCGCTCGATGGGCAAGAGATGCACGGCCAGGACCACGCTCAAGAATAATGCGGTCGTGACCACGCCCGTCGTGCGCCCGAGCAACGTCGGTCGCACCGCCACCGGTCCGCGAGCGATGTAAATGAACGCCGCCCCCAGAATCAAAAGCCCATAGCGGATGATGACCAAAGCCAGAAGCCAGTTGGGGAGATAGCCCGCATGGGTGAGACCCACCACGACGCCTACGTTGAAGAGCACGTCCACCAATGGATCAAAAATGCGACCCATGCGCGAGGTGGCACCGAGATGGCGGGCCGCCATGCCGTCCAAAACATCCGAAATGCCGCCGATCGAAAACGCGAGAAGGGCCAGCAACGGATGGTTGCGGGTGATGAACAAATAAAACGCGGGGATGCTGAGCAAACGCCCCAGGGTGAGAAAGTTCGGGAGCCCAAGTCCGGAAAGAGGCAGGTCTTCATCCCGGCGGAACATACCGAGATGCAATACGATCCAGGCCAACCCGCCTAGCAGCCACCACGAAGACACAATGAAGTAATCGAGACCGAGGCTCCGGTCCACCCGAAGCGAGAGAAACATCGCGAGAAGAAAAAGAAAAACCAAATGGCCCAGGCCCGCCATGCCAACCCCGGCCAGAGCCTTGGGACGGTGCCAGGCCGCGTCGATGGACATGCGGAGGCAGCGGGCCACGTACTCCCCTACCGCGGGGGGAGAGTAGCGCCGTTTTCGCAGATCTTTGAGGTATTCCTCGACGAACATAGCGATATCTCGCCGGTTGCCCTGACAGGGTCGGGGGCCGCCCGTTAAGCCTACCACCGGGGAAGGGTGGGCACTCCCCGTCCTAGATCGGCCCACGGAAGCGAGATTTGGAGTCGCGATCTAGTCGGTCCGGGGCCGGACGGCCTCCCGAAACACCACCCACAGAATTTTCTTTCCCGCCCGAAAGGTTCCCCCCACCGTGCCCGAGATCTTGCTCCGGCCCCGGCGACGCCGGTATCGCACCGGTACCTCGAGCACGCGTAGACGCGCCCGAGCCGCCTTCACCTGCATTTCCACCGTCCAGCCAAAATCGCGATCTTGCATGTGAAGGCCTTGGAGTGCCTCCCACTTCGCCGCCCGAAAGGGGCCGAGATCCGTGTAGTGGGCGCGATACAGAATTCGAATGAGCGCCGTCGCGAGCGCATTACCCAATCGCGCGTGAACCGGCAGCGCCCCGCGCTCGCGCTCTCCGAGCACCCGGGAACCAATGGCGAGATCGGCCAGACCGGTTTCGAGTGGTGCGACGAGTGCTTGCATTTCCGAGGGATCGTCGCTCTGGTCCGCGTCCAAAAACACGACGATGCGCGGAGGATCGGAAGCCAGGTGGGCCAGTCCCCGAAGACACGCCGCGCCGTATCCACGTTCGGGCTCCTGGATCACGCGCGCGCCGGCTCTCTCTGCGACCTCGGCCGTTTTATCGCGGCTTCCGTTATCCACCACGATGATGCGCCGGCGAAAGGGCTCCGGAATGCCGGCGATGACATTTCCGATCGCGGCTTCTTCGTCCAGGGCGGGGATGATTACGGCATACCCGCTCATGGTGTCTGGCTACGCCGTGGATCCGGTGCCCGTTTCCGTCGTCTCCGAGAGCGCAGCCTGGGCCGCAGCAAGACGGGCGATGGGGAGACGGAAGGGCGAGCAGGAGACGTAATCGAGCCCCAAACTGTGGCAGAAGAACACCGAATCCGGATCTCCGCCATGCTCGCCGCAAATGCCGACCTTGAGCTTGGGATTGGCTTTGCGCCCTCGTTCGACCGCGACCCGCATGAGGTCTCCCACGCCGGAGCGATCGATCGAGACGAAGGGATCTTCCTTGAAGATGCCGGTCTCGATGTAGTGAGGCAGGAAATGCGCAATGTCGTCTCGTGAGATGCCGTAGGTCATTTGGGTGAGGTCGTTGGTGCCGAAAGAAAAGAACTGCGCAACCTCGGCGATCTCGTTCGCGGTCACCGCCGCTCGCGGCACCTCGATCATAGTGCCGACCAGATACTCGATCGTCGCGCCGCGCTCTTCCATCACCCGCGCGGCCGCCTCCTCGACGACCTTGCGTTGATTCACGAGCTCGCTCTGCGTGCCCACGAGCGGAATCATGATTTCGGGCCGGACATCGACGCCTTCCGCTTTGAGATCGAGCGCGGCTTCGATGATGGCGCGCGCTTGCATGGCCGTGATCTCGGGGAAGGTAATGCCGAGCCGGCACCCGCGATGGCCAAGCATGGGGTTGAATTCGTGGAGTCCTTCGACCCGCTCGAGGAGATGGCGCTTTTCGTCCAGCGCTTTCCCCGTTTGTCCCTTGGCCTCCATGGTCGCGATCTCAACCATGAGTTCCTCGCGCTTGGGTAAGAACTCGTGGAGCGGTGGGTCGAGCGTACGAATGGTGACCGGCCGGCCGGCCATGGCCTGGAAGACACCTTTGAAGTCGTCCCGCTGAAGCGGCAGGAGTTTGTTGAGAGCGCCTTCGAATTGGCCGCGAGCCTGGTCGAGGGCTCCTTGCGCCTTGGCGTGACGCGCCTGAGCCTCCCTGCGTTCTTCTGGCGACGCTTTCTCGAACGCCGCACGAGCGAGGGCTTCCTCGCGTTCGGCGCGGCGCGCTTCCGGCCCGGAGAGAATCATCTCTCGCACGATGGAAATGCGTCCCTCGCCGAAGAACATGTGTTCGGTGCGGCAGAGGCCGATGCCCTGGGCGCCGAATTCGATCGCTTTCTTGGCGTCGCGCGGGACATCGGCGTTGGCGCGTACACCCAGACGGCGGAACTCGTCGGCCCAGCTCATGAACTCCGCGAACTCGCCGCCCACGGTCGGCTCCACGAGGTTAGCCTGCCCCAGCATGACTTCGCCGGTGGCTCCATCCAGAGAGAGCCACTCTCCTTCTTTGATCACGGTAGAGCCCACTTTGGCTTGTTTGCGAGTTTCATCCACCGCCAAGGCCGAACATCCCGCCACGCAGGGTTTCCCCATCCCTCGCGCCACCACCGCGGCGTGCGATGTCATGCCGCCGGTTGCGGTGAGGATGCCCTGGGCGGCATCCATACCATGGATGTCGTCGGGGTTGGTTTCGGCGCGAACGAGAATCACCGGTTCCTTCCGGGAGGCCCATTCCAGGGCATCGTCGGCCAGGAAGACCGCGCGTCCTACCGCGGCGCCGGGCGAGGCGGGAAGACCCTTGGCCAGCACGGCCGGTTTTTGCTTGGGATCGACGCGTGGATGGAGGAGTTGATCGAGATCACGAGCCGGTACGCGTAAGACGGCGGTTTTCTTGTCGATGAGTCCTTCATGCACCATGTCGACGGCGATCCGCACCGCCGCTCCCCCGGTGCGCTTTCCGGTTCGCGTCTGAAGCAGGTAGAGCTTCAGGTGCTCGACCGTGAATTCGAAATCTTGCACATCGCGGTAGTGCTGTTCGAGACGACCGGTGATCTCGCGAAGCTCGCGATACACCGCCGGCATTTCCTTTTCCAGCTCTCCGATGGGCTTGGGAGTACGAATGCCGGCGACCACGTCTTCGCCCTGGGCGTTGGTGAGATATTCGCCGTAGAACTCCTTGGCTCCGGTGGCGGGATTCCGCGTAAAGCCCACGCCGGTGGCCGAATCGTCACCCATGTTGCCGAACACCATGGCCTGCACGTTGACCGCGGTGCCGAGATCATCGGGGATTTTGTTTTGCTTGCGATAGAAAACGGCGCGGGGATTGTTCCAGGACCGAAAGACGGCATCGCGGGCCATGTCGAGCTGCTGAAGCGGATCCTGGGGGAAGTCGTTTCCGGAAGCCTCGCGCACCAGCGCCTTGAAACGCCCGGCCAGATCCTTGAGGGCGTCGGCCGAGAGCTCTGCGTCGTTCCGTGCTCCCGTTTCGTGCTTCCGCCGGTCGAGCTCGTCCTCGAAACGACGTTTGGGAATTTCCAGTACGACGTTGCCGAACATGGAGATGAATCGCCGGTAACAGTCCCAGCCGAATCGTGGGTTCCCGGTTTTGCGGTTGAGCCCTTCCACGCTCTTGTCGGTGAGACCCAGGTTGAGCACGGTGTCCATCATGCCCGGCATGGAGAACTTGGCCCCCGATCGGACACTCACCAGCAAGGGATCTTGGGGATCCCCCAACCGCTTTCCCATGAGCTTTTCCAGCCGCTCCAGATAGTCCTTTTGCGCCTTCGCGACGCGCTCGGGAACCTTCCCACCTTCCTTCATGAAATCAAGGCAAACCGTTGTGGCAATGGTGAATCCAGGAGGTACCGGGATCGTGGCATTGGTCATTTCGGCGAGGCCGGCCCCCTTCCCCCCCAAGATGTCCCGCATGCTCCCGTCGCCTTCCGCCCGCCCGCCTCCGAAGAAATAGAGATCCTGCTTCGCGCTCATGTTGGTTCTCCGGCTCTATAGGTATTAATCGAGGCAAGAAGACTAGTGAATCGTGGGCATTCCAGCAACCGGACCGGCCCAGGCCAGTGTGTTCCTCTATGCGCGCGCCGCCAGAATCAGTGATTGTCGATCTGTGCGCGCTGGAGCTTTCCACTGTAGTCGATGTACACCGTCTTCCACTCGGTGAAGACATCGAGAACGGTGTGGGATGCCTCGCGATGGCCGTTGCCCGTGTCCTTCACCCCCCCGAACGGCATGTGCACCTCGGCGCCGATCGTGGGACCGTTCACGTAGGTGATCCCGGCCTCGATGTCGCGGATCGCGCGCATGGCCCGATTGACATCCTGGGTGTAAATCGAAGAGGAAAGCCCGTACGGCGTATCGTTTTGGACATGAATGGCTTCCTCGAAGGAGTCCACGGTGAGCACGGAGAGCACGGGCCCGAAGATTTCTTCCCGAGCGAGACGCATGTTGGGACGGACTTTCGCGAAGACGGTTGGACGGTAGAAGAAACCACGGTCGAAGCCGGGGCCCTTGACCGGCTCACCGCCACAGACGAGCTCTGCGCCTTCCTTCTTCCCGATCTCCACATACGAGGCGGTTGTTTCGCGCTGCCCTTCGTTCACCAACGGACCGACCTGCGTCGACGGATCGAGACCGTCCCCCACCTTGAGGGCTCGCGCAGCCTCCACCAACCGTTCCAGAAACACGCCGGCAATGGGGCGATGCAGGATGAGACGGCTCGTGGCCGTGCAACGCTGCCCGGTGGTGCCGAAGGCGCCCCAAAGCACGCCCTCGAGGGCGAGATCAAGGTTGGCATCCTCCATCACGATCTGGGCGTTCTTTCCGCCGAGCTCGAGTGAGAGTCGCTTGAGCCGCGTGCCGCACTCTCGAGCCAGGACGCGTCCCACCTCCGAGGATCCCGTAAACGAAACCACGCGCACATCGGGGTGGGCGGCCAACGGGGCGCCAACTTCCCGACCGCCTCCGGTGAGAAAATTGATGACCCCATCCGGAACGCCGGCTTCGGCCAGGACCGCGACGAACTTGGCCGCCGAGGCCGGGGTATCAGTAGCCGGCTTGAACACCACTGAGTTACCGCACACCAGCGCGGGGAAGATCTTCCATGACGGAATGGCCATGGGAAAGTTCCAGGGCGTGATCATCGCGCAAACGCCCACCGGCATGCGCACGGAGTACGCGGCCTTGTTGGGCATTTCCGAGGGAGCCGTGTCGCCATAGAGACGCCGGCCTTCCCCGGCCGCGAAGAAGCCGCAGTCGATAGCCTCTTGCACGTCGCCGCGGGTCTCGGCCAGCACCTTGCCCATTTCCCGGGTCATGAGCCGGGCCAAATCTTCCTTTTGAGCTTCGAGCAAGCTCGCCGCCCGCCGCACGATTTCCGCCCGCTTGGGCGCGGGAACCAGGCGCCAGGATTCGTAAGCGCGCCGGGCCGCGGCCACGGCCGCATTCACGTCCGATTCGTCGGAATCCGGGAAGGCCCCCACGAGTTCGTCTTGATTGGCCGGGTTGCGGTTCTCGAAGGTCTTCCCCGAACGGGCCGGAACCCATTTCCCATCGATGAAATTCTGAAACGTCTCGCTCATGGAAACCCGCCTTCCTGAACCGGATAGAATGGTCGCTTGAAGTCTTGGATCACAGGTGACGGCCGCCTTACATCCTACTCTAGGCAGCGGAAACTCTAACGGGCGATGACGAAATGCCCGGTGATCTTTTCCCCTTGGCTCTCCACCGTATACACATAGATGCCCGAGGAAACATCGCGCCCGTTCGCGTTTTTCAGATCCCAGTCCACCGCATCCACCCCCTGGTTCTCCACTTTTTCCAGGGCACGCACCTCGTCACCCGAAGCGGTGAAAATCTTGATCAGCGCCTTGGAAGGAAGGTTCACGAATTGCACCCGGGGCGCCCCCGGGAAAACCTGCTGTCCGAAATTCGCGGCCGGATTGTACGGATTGGGAACCACCCGCACCTCGCTCAACAAGGGGTGGCTCGCCCGCGCCACTTGCGAGGGACGAACGGGCGGGGACACCAATCCCTCCTCACCCCGAAGCGTGTCGAATTGGGTCACCCGGAACGGGAACACGGTGGCATCCACGACCGCGTTGAATGTGGTCACCGAATAAAGGTACGTGAACCCGTTGAACGGTCCCGGAACATCAACCTCGGGCTCATTGGAATTTTCGGGGGGAAGGCTTCCGCGGGCAATGATCGAATCGGGATCGTCGAAGACCCGTTCATCACCCCTGAAGGTCCATGTGGTATCGAGCAAGCTATACGTACGAAGGAGAACGTAACGGGTCGGGTCTTCGGCTTGAGCCCGCCACACCTGATATCCGCTAAAGAGAGTATCCAGAGCTACGGTGTAGTAATGCACCTCGTCAGGATCCGCGATGGCGTCGATGCGACCCAGGTGGCCGGTGGTCTGAACGAACGTACCCGGAAGCGCACGATCGTCCACGATCGAAAACGGAAACACGGCCGGGCCCAACGGCGGAAGGCCGGACGCCAGAAGCGTGCCTGTGTAGCCGGTGATCTCGAGCCCCACCCCCGAACCGAGCACACCCCGCACCATCACCGCGTTCTGACGCGAATTCACGATGGAATAGACCGGCGCCCCGCGGAGGCGAATTCCCCGTCCCGAACCATCCTGAATGAAACCGTTGGATTGGGTGATGTCGCGACTCCCCGTAGGAATCGTAACTTGACCGAATACGGCCACCGTATCCCCCAAATACGCCCCAGAATTCGCATAGATGTCGGAGATATCGAGCGGCGAGGCGACGGTTGGTGCGGTGAAAGAAAAGGGTCCCGATGCGGACAAGGGCGCTCCACCCGCGTTCGTCACCCCACTGACGTTCAACGTGTAGGGACCGGGGGCAAGGTTACTGCCGCTTTGAATGATTACGGTCTGGTCATTCTCCTGAAGGCGAACACTGGTCACGCCGATCGCCGGAGAAAATACGTAGTTGGCGGCAGTGAGCGCCGTGGTCGGGTTCACCGGTTGGGTGAACGCCACTCCAACCATGTCGCGTCCGAATTGAAACACCCCTGCCACATCGAAGCTCGGTGGGGTAGTTGGAGGCGGCGGGGGCGATGAAGCGAGATAGAGATCACCGGCGGTGCCGATCTCGATATCGGATTCTCCGGCTCCGCCTACCATCACCCCACGTCCAACCAGCACGGCGCCATTGGAAAATGAGTTGGGGAGATAGCCCTGGCTGCGAAATGCGAAGAATCCTACCTGCTCGATCCGGCGCCGTTCATCCACCGTGAACGTGTCCCCCGGCGCCTTCGTCCACCGCAGAACCACTTCACGGTCGAGGCTCTGGATGGGCAGGATGAACTCCTGCCCGGACGCTGGAATTGCCGCCAAGAGAAAAGCCGCTGTCGCGGCCAACCGCCTGTACATGCCTTTGCCGATACCCAAACGACACCTCATGACATGGAACCGTTACGCGTCGGAGTGTGGATCCCCGATCGAGTGCCCCCGTTCCTGGCCCGCCCGAGCAGCCTGAAACCGGGTCAGGGAGTCACCTGTTCCTCCCTGAGCCAATCCAAGGACGCTTTGAACGTGTTCCGGGCCTGGTCCTGGTGCATGAAATACATCGCGAAGCCGAACCACTGCAATCGGCCGTGTTCGCGATCGGGATCGGGGTCGTGCCACCGTAGGGCGCAAAGCTTGTTTAGATATTGCGAGGTCTTCCCCTGGAATTCGGGGCCCGCCGCGCCGTAGGCGTACAGGGTATCGATATCCCCTTGGAAATCGGGTTCCGATTCGGCAAAAATAGGATCGAACACGGCATCGCAGTGGGAAAACCCGCCATAGGTCTGTTGGAAGATACTGAGCTTGGTCAGATCCACCGACATCGTGTCGTAGATGGCGGGCATGAACTCTCCCGAAGGGAGGCGAAGCTGCCGCGCGCCGTGGAACAGGTTCGCGTTGTTCGTACCCTTGTCGTTGTTGATCTTGGTGGAGTGGAGCTTGAGGAAATCCCATGCCCAATCGCCCGGGCCCAGCTCGGTCTTAGGATAGGTTAGATCCGCCCCCTGGCCGTTGGGGTCTGGCGTCGTGGCCGCGACATTCATGCGGCCGTCGAGCCAGAGCTTCCCGCCCGCGCGTAGGTAGGCGGACAATCGGGGTGAGAGCGCGGTGGACTGAATGAGCGCGCTGGCGGAGTTGTAACCGACCCCGAAGTTTTCCCAGACCAAGAGCTTATACCTGGCCAGGTCGCTCAGGAGCGGCACGTTCGGTTGCAAGTTGCCTCGATCCCCGTCCCCGTGCACGTCGAACTCGCCGATCTGATCCGGGGTGACATTCGAGTTCGCTACATAGAATGAAAACATGTCTTGCCAGAACGCATCGTGCTCGGAATCCCGGGGGGCGAGGTTGTCGAAGGAGTCATCCACCATCAACACTTCCCGTTCGAACGAGAAATCGATCACGTGGAGAATCAATTGAGCCAGCGTGATCGAGCCGGCTACGTCCCTGGCACGAACATAGAGAACGTGGGTTCCGGCGTTGGGGAAGATGATCGGATTCAAGGGGGACGTAATGGGCCCCCAACCGCTCCAGCCCGATTCGGGACCCTCTACGCTGATGTCGGGGATGTCGAGGCCCCAGCTGTAGGCTTCGATCGTCCCGCCGTAGCGCTCCGCAGTGGCCAACCAGGAGAACCGGAGTTTGCGATTCGCGGGCACTTCCACTTCCTGGGGCGCGCCTTGGCCGCGAAAATGCACTGCTCCGATGCTGGCTTCACGGATGGTCAGGTCCGGTTTGCCGCCTTGGGGAAACGCCTGGAATTTGAACGCGTTCTTGCCGAAGGCCAGGACCGGCTCGACCGCTCCGGCGACGTCGACCGCGCGCACGCCGAATATGTATTCACCCGGAACGCCGAGCTGCAAGATCTTGGACAGCGAGTCGGCGTCCTGGTAGATCCACGTGCCAAAGCGCAGCAGGACGACGGGGGTGGCCTGGAGGATCGGGATGGGCGGCTCGAGCGCGTCCAGACGCACCAAGTTATAGATGAACCCCTTGGGCTTCTTGTCCGCTTCAGGCGAGTCCGGATCGAGGCCGTCCCAACGCACCGACAGCGTGGGACCTAAATCTCCGATTTCCTGCTGGATGTTTGGTTGCTCGATCGTGGAAGAAGGCGTTTGGGTGGTGGCGGTGTAGCCGATGTAGTCGGCTTCCAGCGTGTCACCCTTGGTGGTTAGATCGGCGTCGGAATAGGCCCCCTCGTTGTCCTGGCAACGCACGTATACGACGTGCGCTCCCGAAAACTGATCCTTGGGAACGATCTGTCCGCCCACGAATTCGGAATCCGGATTCGGAGTTTGGAATGCAAACGCGCGGCTGAACTCATGGGTTTGCACCCAGTTGAAAGACAGCGTCTCGCCGTTCACTACCTTGGAGACAATCAGCGTGTCCTCGCCGGTAGCCGGTCCGGGCAATACGGAGATGTGAATGTCGGAGAAGCGTTCCGGATTCGCGATTTCCCAGTTCGAGAACTGGGTCGGCGGATCGATTGCGTATTCGTAGTGGGTGACGAGGCCATCCTCGTCCCAGCCACTCCAGAAGATGCGGGCGGTGTAAGACGCGATGGAGTTGTTGAGCGGGCCCCCCTTGATCACGACCACGGGGTGCTGGTTCTCCACCCGCGATCCCGAGTCGCTGCCGCATCCCGCGGCGAGCACGACGACCATCGAGAAGAGAAGGATCGACGCAAGCAATTGCTGAGGACGCATAACTCACCTCACTCCAAGCTCAAGCGAAATAGCACTTCGAGAGTCGTGACCCGTCCCGACCCATCCCGGGCCAGTATTTCCAGGCGGTTCATCCCGGCGGTTAGGAAACCCGAGCCGCCCTCGGGGTCTACGGCAAACGAGCGTTCCAAGGGAATCGCCGCCCCGGTGGAATCCTGCGGTTGATCAATAAATCCCTCTCGGGAGTTGTTGAGCCGCGCCGAATAGTCCGCGACGAATCCGAGCTCGTCCTCGACCACTGGATTGAAATCCAGCGGGTGCTTTCCCGGAGGAGGGTGATGATCGTCCCGGGCAAATATCCGGACCAGGAGCTCCGGATACGCCCCGCCTTGATCGCGGTGCATGACCACCGTGACCGTGTCCTGAGGGGCGGTCGGGAGCGCGGGGACCCAAAGGTCCTGCTCCCCGCCCTGTTCGTCCACGTAGCGAACGGTTTCGAAGTAGGGGTAGTAGTTGACGTTCACTTTGATCGTGTCGGGTTTACCGTTTCGGCCCAGCTCGTCGGTGGCCTGCATGAGGATGAGGTAATCCCCGCTGACGAGCCTACCGAAGCTGTCCGACCTGAAATCGTTGACCTGCGGATATGGCCGCGGGTTCCCAAGAATGTCTTGATACGCGACGCCGTTACCTTGGTTCAGGACACGGTAGCGGTAGCCCACCACGCCGGCAGGATTGTTGGGGTCGAGGCTCATGTCCCTCGAATCGTCGAACGCGGTGTATTTGAACTGGATATCGCGTCCCGATCCGCTCTCATCGGCCAGCCAGGTGCCGCTCGGCCAGGTCGTTCCGCTTCTATCGTTGTCCTTGAACACACGCCTGTGCGCGGGAGGGTCGGTTTGATCGGGGTCCACGATCCACGTAACCGGATCGAAGTTGACCACGAAGGAGCGCACGGCATCAGGATTCGTTCTCGCCTTGGCCACATCAATGCCGCGCACTAAAAACGATTCTCCCCCGCTGAAATTGGAGGAAATGGTGGCCCCCGGCGGCTGGGCGAACGAAACCGTCGCGACCGTGTCGGCGAGTGTGCCACCGTTGTAGAGAGGGGAGGTCGAGAGTCGGTATTCGAATCCGACCACACTATCGCCCGGATCGACGTCGAACCCAGACCAGGAGATGGTTACGTTTCCCCCCACCCCGATCGTGTCGGTGGGGTTGAAACGATTGGTGGAGTGGATTTGTGTGGTCCGTAAATGTCCGGCCCGGTCGTACCAGGTTCCGATACCCGAACGGAAGGTGATGCGCGGGGTGTTGAAGTCTTCGGCCAGGAAGTAAGCCACCGCCGGGGTCGGATCCGCCTTACCCTGGTTGTCCACCGCGCGCACATAGAGCCGGTGCCCAAGGATTTGA
>Ga0070698_100002461_pt1 | contig 20439 bp, 19 predicted proteins | sample KBSK1502metaG_FD_65477 | JGI IMG/M metagenome (GOLD analysis project Ga0070698, IMG submission 65477) | Corn, switchgrass and miscanthus rhizosphere microbial communities from Kellogg Biological Station, Michigan, USA - KBS K1-50-2 metaG | ecosystem: Host-associated > Plants > Roots >...
CTCGCTCGCGATGCCGCGCTCGATCTTGCCCGCGATGAGCCTCACGTTTGCGGTGATCGTCCCGCGGTAGCGCCGGCGCACCTGATTGGGCCCGACATCGGCGAGCGCGTAGACCGCATTGATCTGAACGCGGCCGCCGAGGATCTGCGGCGTGATCGTCAAGTCGATCTCGTCGTCGGCTTTGCGCCAGGTCATCGCTTCGACGTACCAGAGCTTGCCGCCCTCGAGAAACGGCTTGACGTAGATCGGTAGCGACTTGTTCGCGCGCACGCGCCACGAACATTTGCGCACAGCATCGTCGTCGCTGTTTTCGACGACGACGCGATCGCACAAGTCGCCGACCTGATCCTGCGCGGCGAGGTGATCGGGATCGAAATACGCGGCGAGCACGACCGTCTTCGACGGTGCCTCGAACACGGTCTCGTAGCTGAAGGTGGTAGGCATTGGCTGCTCGGGTAGCCAGTGGTCGGCGTAAGCCGGCGGGTTTTCGTGGGTCCCTTACTTGCACGGTACCGCAGCCGTGCGTCTCATCCCGCTGCTGGTGGCTGCTTTTGTTGCCTGCGGCTCGCCGGCGGAGGACGACACCGCCACCGAGGGCAAGGACGATCGCGGTACGAGCAGCCGCTTCGTCGAGGTCGATCCGACGCACACGAACGCAACGTTCCGCGCGTATATTCACGGCGCGCTCGACAAGCTCGCCGCCGATCATGCGGACCTGCCGCGGCTGACGCTGTCGTCGATCGGTGCCGGCTACGTGCGCATCGACGAGCTCTCCGATCTGACGTGCGCCGACTACCTGCGCGTCTTGCACGACCTGCCCGAGCTCGGCTTCACCGTCGCCGACTACTCGCGGCTCAAGCAGCGCGGCAGCCCCGTGACCGCGGCGATCGCGAACGAGCTCGATGGCTACATGTGGAGCAATCGCATCTACGTCAGTCGTGGCCAAGAGGCAAAGCGTCTCGCCGCGACGCTCATCCACGAGGTCAATCACGTCGTCAACCGATCCGAGGTCGGCTACTACGATGACTTGCCAACTTCGGCGTTCATCCACGAGTACCGCGCGTTTTATGTCGAGCGGCAGTTTGACCCAGCGTATTACGACGGCATCGATCTCGTGAAATACGTGATCGACGAGTACGAGCTCGAGCGCGACAAAATCTCGGCGATCGTGCTCGCGTCGCCGCTCACGCCAAAGCTATTGCCCGATGCGGCAGCGTGGCGCGAGCGCCGCGTCGAGGATGATGTCGAGGAAACCGCCGACTGCTCGCCCTGATCACCACGAGCCCTCCGAAGAAGATTGGTCGCCAAGCCGCCAAGTCGCCAAGATCGGATCGCCAAGGAAAGGGGTCGGGCCCGCGCGTTAATCCGTCCAAACACCGTATCCGCCGCTCGAGTTCGACATGTTCTCGTTCGATGACCGGCGTGACCGCGTCCCTTCGATATCCTCCGGCTTGGCGTTTCTGAACTTGGCGGCTTGGCGGCTTGGCGACCAATCCTCAGATCACCACGGATAGCGGTTGCCCTTGTAATTGACGAACTCACCCGTGTGCTCGAGCGTTGCTTCGTCGATGCGCTCGATCATCAAGCGCACCGATTCGTCGACGCGCGTCGGGGCGCGCGAGCCACCAAGATCGGTCTGCACCCAACCCGGATTGATCACGATCGACAGGATGCCTTCGCTGCGCAGATCGACGGCGAGCGTTTTCGCCGCCATGTTCAGGGCGGCCTTCGACATGCGGTACGCATACGAGCCGCCGCTGCCGTTATCGGTGATCGAGCCCATGCCCGACGTGACGTGGACGAGCTTCTTGCCGCTGCCGCGGCGTAGGTGCGGCAGTAGCGCGACGCTCACGCGCAACGGGCCGAGCGCGTTGACGTCGAGCGTGTGCGCGGCGTCGGCGAGACTGAGGTCCTCCGCGATCGAGCGCAGGTTCGAGGCGCCGCCGCCGATACCCGCGTTGTTGATCACGAGATCGATGCCACCTTCGACGGCATTCGCAAACGCCGCGACCGAGCTCGCATCGCTGACATCGAGCTGATGCACGCGAGCGCCGAGCGCGCGCAGCTCGCCTGCCTTCTCCGGATCGCGCGCGCCCGCTTCGACGCTATCGCCTCGCGCGATGAGCTGCCGCGCGAGCTCGAGGCCGATGCCGCGGTTTGCGCCTGTGATGACGACGCGCATTACTGAGCGCACCCTTTGAAGCCGGGGCATTTGAAATCGAACTTGCCCGTCACGCTGACCGCGCCGCCGCCCGGGACGAGCTTGCCCTTGAGGTCGATCGTGCCGGCGATGTGCTGCTTGTCGAACGCGGTGATGTCGACGGTACCGGCCGGATCGCCAAGCGTCTGTTGGTCGCCTTCCTTCGCCGTCTTCGCGTTCTTCGGGCTGAACGAGACCATCACGTTCGCATCGCCGGTGCCCTTCTTGAACTCGTACTTCTTGGGCGAAAACGGCATGCCGTCTCGCTTGCCGCCACCGGGGAGGATCGCGAACTTGATGTCAGGCCCCGCGCAGGTCACGGCAAAGCCTTGGATGTTCGACATCGTCCCCTGTTCCTCGGGCGACAGCCAATAGCTGACGTTCGTCGCCGCGCGGCCGCCATACGACGTCTGGTCCACTTTGACGGCACCGGTTGCCTTGAGCTCGCAGCTCCCAAGCTCCTCGGGCTTGAGCTCCTTCTGCGGCTCGGCAGGCGGCTTCTTCGCCGCCGGGACCTCTTTTTGCTCCGGCTCCGGCGGCTTTTGATTTTTGTAGTCTTCTTTGCTGCATGCAGCCAACACGAATGTGAGGACGACCAGCTTGGACATGCGTGAACAGTATCACGTCATTATTTCCGTCAGCGCGTGACGCGGATGTTGTAAACAAGCGCCCGCATGTCGCGTTGGCTCGTGCTCGTGCTCGTCGCTTGCGGTCCCGGCTCGCGCGCCGATGATGGCGACGATGACGGCAGCGGCGGCGGTCGCGACAGCGGCATGCACGATGCGACGTCGACGACCGGCGATGGCAGCACGACGACAAGCGATGGCTCGACGACGACGAGCGATGGCTCCGTCGTCACGCCCGATGCTGCGCCCGTCGGTGTCATCACCGGCGGGCCGTGCATGTCGGCGGCGCCCGGTGCAACCGCGTATCGCATCCGCTGGGCGAACAGCGGCGGCACGGCCTACGTGATCTACGAGGTCAATGGCCTGCCCGACAAGACGCGCGATCACACGGGCGCGTATGGCTACCAGATCGGCTTCACGCCGTCGTACGTCGATCCGTTCCTCGCGCAAGGCGGCCTGCAGCTCGACGGCAGCGACTTCGTCGACATCGAGCTGTCGACCGTGGGCGTCAGCTCGATCGCGAACGCGACGCTTGCGATCTACGGGCGCAGTTACAACACGACGACGAGCGGCAGCTTCAACTGGCAAACCGCCGATGGCTACGGTCAGACGCCGCAGAACTCGGTGAGCAACGTCGCGCCCTACGCTTGGTACAAAGGCGACATGACCACGGAGATCACGCCGAGCAACGGCGGCGTGTTGCTCCGGATCAAGGCGGGCCCGTCCTCGGGTGCGCTCGTCGTCAATCGCATCGAGCTGTGCATGCAGGCGAGCTAGCGTTACTTCCAGAAATTGAAGAGCGGGCTCGCGGGGCGGTAGGCCTCTCGGACCTGCTGCTGCTGCTGCCGCTGCGCGTGGTCCAGCGAGTGCTGCCGCGGATCCTGGGGCGCGCCCCGGTCCCCGACTCCGCCTGTCACGAAGATCAATGACTCGAGGGTGAGGATGCGCATGACGGCAGGAACAGCAATGCGCGTGCCCGCGCTAAGTCCGCGGCTTCAAATGGAGACGAGCTGCGAGTCGTGTCTCCCGCGAGACTCAGAGCTGGGTGACGTCGGCACCGATGAGGAGCGCGCCGAGTCGCGAGGTCGCGCCGTCGTAGAAGCCAACGGCGGGTTCGAAACGGACGGGATTCTCGAACGTGCCGAAGGCCATGTCCCACAGTGGCAGCAGCGCGTAGTTACGCGCATGGACGTTGCGTGCGTGGTGAACGCTATGCGATTCGGGGCGCGTGATGATGTAGCCCAGCCAACGCGGCGTCGCGATGTTGGTGTGCGTGAACGTCGAAAGCGACACGGCGATCATCGACCCGAGCGCGGCCGCGTCTGCGCTGACGCCTAACAGCATCGTGCCGACGAGCGCGGGAAAGACGTTCGTGATGATCACGTCGACGGGGTGGAAATACGACGAGCCCATCACGTCGAGGCGCTCCGCGGCGTGGTGCATCTGATGCCAGCGCCATAGCGGCTTGGCGTGGCGCGCTCGATGCATCCAGTAGAGGACACCATCGATGACGACGAACCCGACGATGGCACCGCCGATGGTGCCGAGCGCTCCGAGATCGAGGAGCCGATGCTGCTTGGTGAAATCGGAGTAGAGCAGCGGCAAGGTTGCCGATATCGCGCCGGTCACGACGAACGCCATGATGCCGGTCGCGGTCCAGCCACGAACGCGCACCTGAGGCCGCGCCGGAAAGCAGCGCTCGAGAATCGCGAGACCAAGAAAAACACCGGGGATCACAAACGGAACCGCACTTTGCAGGGACATCGATCGCCTCCTGCAGAAGCGGCGTGACTCGCCGGGTCACGGATGTGACTCGATGCGGTACCCGACGTGCGTGCCGGTTTTCACAGTCGCTGCCAGGTGCGACGCCAGATGGGGCAGCGTCTCGCCGATGCGCTGGATGATACCGCGCAGGCGCTTGTGCACGTTCACGCGCGCTCGTTCGACGGCACTGCCCGCGCGCCGCGCACGCCCGCCGAGGCCGACCGCGCGTGCGAGCTCGTCGGTGAGCAGATCGAGCTCGACGCGCATCTGCTCGCAACGACCGTGATCGTTCCACTGTTCAGCTTCAGCGAGATCGCGCTGGAGCTCCGCGATGCGGTGTCGATATGCGCGTTGCGCTTCGGCGTCGAGCATTTCACCGGCGTCACCGACGTCGACGGCGTCGCCTTGGCCGAGCAAGTCGAGCACGTGGTGTTCACGACCCGGTTCGCGGCGTAGGCGATCGAGTAGCTCGAGCGCCCGCGAGTGCTTGAGACGAACGATGCCCTCGGCGCACGAGATCGTCCACACATCGCCGTCGCGTTCCATCGTCCAGCTCGCATCGCTCGTGTTCGCCACCGACGTCAGATCGAGCGCCTTGCGGCTGTGCTCGATGATGCGGCGCAGGTGCGGTTGATCGAGCGCGCTCGCTTCCGCGAGGGCTTCGTCGAGGAGCTGCGCGGCGCGCGCGCGATCGCTCGCCTTGCCCCGGCGCAGCAGCGCCTCGGCGAGAACATGTTTGCCGCGCGCGAGGAGCGGCCAGGCTTCGAGCGAAACCGCAAGCGCGAGAGCCTCCTCGAACGAGTCGATCGCGAGATCCCAGCGCTCGAGAGTCGCAGCGAGGACGCCGACGATCATCGCAACGGGCCCTTCCCAGATATAAGCGGCGGCGCCCCATGTGCCAGCGGGTGCATCGATGGTTTGGGCGAGCGGCAACAGCTCGGTCGCGCGCTCGCGGTCTCCGACCGCGGCCACGACCTCCGAGAGCCCGAGGATGGCGGCCGGATACGGCGCGACCCTCGCGACGGTGATTCCATCGATCAATCGACGCGCCATATCGAGCGAGCCGAATCTCGCGGCGATGCCGGCGCGGATGAGCCGCCGGATCGCGTCGTCGCCATCACCTCGCGCGAGAGTCGCACTCCCTTGTTGGACGAGCGCGAGCAAGTCGGCGAGCTCGCCTGCCCAACGCACTTTGAAGCTGCCGATGCGATGCACGGCCAGCACGCGAGCGGCGTACGGATGATCGATCTGCGCGATCAGGTCGGCGGCTTCCATCTGCGCGCGGGCGGCTTCGTCCCAGCGTCCGAGCATGAGTGCGCGCATCGACCGCATGATCGGCGTCAGCCACTGCCAACGCGCATGCCCGAGCGCGGCGCCGAGCCGCGCGTGATCCGAGATCGCGAGATCGAGCTCGCTGAGCTCGCAAAGCTCGGCCGCGTCGAGCGCGAGTCGCGCGTATGCGCGTTGCGCGATCACGAGATCGCCGCGAGCCATCGCGCGGGTGACGAGTTGACGCGCGATGCTCGCGCGCTCGGTAACCGGCACGCTGTTTGTCATCGCGGACCACGCCCAGTCGAGCGCGTACACAAGCGCATCGTCGTCGCCGCTTTCGCGCGCGAGCTCGAGCGCACGACGCGCTTCTGCCACCGGCGGTCGCGGATCGATTGCGGGCTGGCGAGCGGCCGCGAGGCGCGCCATCACGCGCGCGCGTCGTGCGAGATCGTCGTCATCGAGCATCGCGAGCGCTTCCTCGAGCAGCCCGATCAACACCGGATCGACGACGGCCACGCGAAGCTCGGCGCCATAGGCGAGCGCCGCGCGCACCATTCGGGCTCCATCGCGCAGCGTTCGAGCGACGTCTGCCGCGGCAAGACTCACTGCGCGACTTCGATCGCCGGCCCCGGTTCGTGCGAGCACCTCGGCCAGCCTCAGCTCGAGATCGACGCGCTCGCCGACGCTGCCCTCTGCGCGATCGAGTGCTGCGATTGCCTGTTCGAGCAACGTGACCGCGCGATCGAATGCGAGCTCGCGAATGGTCTCTTCGGCGGCACGTGCGGCCCACCTCACCGCCGAGTGCGCATCGCCGTCGGGTAACGCGGCAAGTAAATGCATCGCGACGGTATCCGCCCTCGCGCGGCCGCGGGCGTGATGGCGCGCGAGCATCTGGCCCGCTGCGTGATGAATTTCTCGACTTCGCTCGGGAGACAACTCCTCGAGCAGCCGCTCTCGAAAGAGTGCGTGCGTGAACTGCAGCACGCCATCGCTGTCGGTCAGGATGCCAGCGGCGATCGCCGGCCGGAGCTGTTCGCGCACCGCCACGTCTGACACGCCGCACAGCTCCGCGACGAGCGCCGCCGTGACATCGCGGCCGAGGATCGCGGCGCGGTCGAGCGCGTCACGCGTGGCAGGCGTGAACTTGGCGAGGCGCTCGCCGATCAAGACGCGCACGCCGCCGAGAAAATCGCGAGCGCCGCTTCGCAGCGCCCGGATCGCCTCGGCGATGTACAGTGGGTTGCCGCCGGTGGCAGTGAGGATCCGATCGATGACATCGCCCGGCACCGGATCGAGATCAGCCAGCATCGTCACGACGGCAGCTCGATCGAGCGGTGCGAGGCGTACGAGTTTCGCCTCGCGCGCGATGCGGACGAGTACCGCGGCCGCCTGTGCAGGCAGTCCCGGCTCCGCCTCGCGCTGGGTCGCGATCACGAGCACTGGTAATGAACGCTGCGAACGCGCGATGAACTGTAACGCTTCGAGCGACGCGAGATCTGCCGCATGCAGATCTTCGAGCACGACGACGAGCGGCCCGCGCTTGGCGACGGCATGCAGCACGGCGCGCAACGCGTCGTAGCGTCGAAATTGAGTGAGCTCTGGATCATCCGGCTCGCTCGTCACCTCGTGCTCGCTCCACAGCGGCCCGAGCTCGCGGCGCAGGCGTTCGTCGGGTGCCGGCAAGCTCGGCGCGACGGCGCGGATGATCTGGATCCACGGCCACCAACTCGGCGCGCCTCCACCATCCCACGAACCACCCCAACCGATCGTCGCCCCGCGTGCTCGCGCGGTCGCAATCAGCTCGTCGGCGAGTCGTGTCTTGCCGATGCCGGCCTCGCCCACGAGCAGAATGAGCGAGCCTTCGCCGCGCACAAGCCGCTCGAAGGCATCGCGCAGAAGATCGAGCTCGCGGTCCCGCCCGATGAGCGTCACCACCCCACACTATCTCATCGATCATCAGGCGTTGGGTCACAGTGACTCGGAGAGGAACATGCGAAGTCACGCCAATCGGGCATGGCGAACACCATTGGGCTTGGCCCGACGCTCCTCGAATCCGCGAAACCAGCTCCGAGCGCACCGACCCCTCTCGCGCTGAGCACGCGACCTGCGGTGCTCCCGCGCGCGAGCTCGCCACCAACGCGCGCCGAGTTGCCGCGCTTCGAGCCGATCCGGATGCTGGGCGTAGGCGGGGTCGGCGAGGTTACGCTCGTCCGCGACAACGACATCGATCGGCCCGTCGCGCTCAAGCGCCTGCGCGTCGATGCGAAGAGCGCGCCGTGCATCGATCGCTTCGTGCGCGAGATTCGCACCGTCGGCCAACTCGAGCACCCCAACATCACGCCGATTCACGATGTCGGTGTCGACGACGCGGGCGAGCACTACTTCGTCATGCGCTACATCGAAGGCGAAACGCTCGATGCGATCATCCGCAAGCTCGCCGACGGTGATCCCGAGTACCATCGACGGTATCCGTTCGCGGAGCGCGCGCAGATCTTTTTGGGCGTGCTCCACGCGATCGAGTACGCGCACTCGAAGGGAATCCTTCACTGCGACATCAAACCGTCGAACATCATGGTGGGTCGCTACGGCGAGGTCTTCATGATGGACTGGGGCATCGCGACGCCGCGCTCGCGTGCATCGGAGGCCTCGCTCATCGGCACGCCGGCGTACATGTCACCGGAGCAAGCCGCGCCGAATCGCACGATCGATGAGCGAAGCGACATCTACAGCCTGTGCGTCGTGTTCTACGAGCTACTGACACTGCAGTACTACTTGCCGGGCCACGCGACGCCGTCGGAGCTGTTTGCGGCAATCGGCACGCAGCGGCAGCGCCTTGCAATGCGCGTGCTCTCCAAGCATCAGCCGCCGGTGCCCGTGGAGCTGGCGTGGTTCGTCGACAAGGGATTGGCGAAGAACCCGGACGAGCGCTATCCGTCCGTCTCCGAAATGGTCGGCGAGCTTCAGCGCGTGCGGAGCGGTCGCTTCCCGATCAAATGCCAGATCTCTTTCGTCAAGTGGTTCGCGGGCCTCGGCTCGCGGCTCGTCGACCTTTATCCACCGATTGGATTCGTGACGACAGTCCTCGTGCTGGCGTTGTTCGGCTTCGCGATCGTGCAGCTCGCGCGCATTATCGTTGGGTAAGCCATGGAGCCGGTAAGCAAGCACGGCGGAGCAAAGGTCCGCTTTCCACCGCCTCTCGTGTACGTCGCGACGATCGTGGTTGCCGAGCTACTTGATCGCTTCGTCACATCACTGTCCATTCCGCTCGCGCTCGCTCCACGTGCCGCGCTCGCAGCCGCGATCTTCATCGCCGGCGTCGGACTCGGAGCCGTGGCGCAAACGTGGTTCCGTCGCACCGGTCAGAGCCCAGTGCCCTGGAAACCGTCGTCAGAGCTGCTCATGCGAGGAATCTACGCGCGCACGCGCAACCCGATGTACGTCGGCATGACGCTGATGCAACTTGGCATCGGTATCGCGCTTGGCAAGGCGTGGATCGTGATCGCTGCGCCGCTCGCGCTCGCGATCGTTCACGTCATAGCGGTACTGCCCGAGGAGGCGTACCTCGAGCACAAATTCGGCGACAGCTATGCGCGCTATAAGGCCACCGTTCGCCGGTACCTCTGAATCGGCGGCCGCGGATCGTGCGCACCGTCGAGCCGCGCCGCGAGGACTCGCGCCGTTTCGGGCACGAACGGCGCAAGCTCGCTGACGGCGGCGCGTGCGGCGGCGAGCGGCCATTGCAACGCGGCGGCGGCCGCGGCGCGATCCGTCTTCGCGAGCCGCCACGGCGCGCTGACTTCGAGCGCGCGATTGGCCTCATCAACGAGCTCGACGATGGCGCCGACCGCTTCATCGCACGCGAATGCATCGAGCGCGCGATCGACACGCGCGGCCAGTGGCGCGTGCAGCTCGGTTGTCGCCGGGGCCGAGCAGCCGAGCTTCGCGGCGAGCGTCGTGCAGCGATGGACGAGGTTGCCGAATCGATCGGCGAGATCGCCGTCATGCGCGGCACGGATCGCGTCGACGGAGACATCGTTGTCGGTGCGCGTTCGGCAGCGCCGCACGAAGTACCAACGCACGGCATCGATGCTCGTCTGCTCGACGACGGGCGGCACCTCGACGTTGCGGCCCGACTTGCGGATCTTCTCGCCATCGACGGTGAGATAGCCGTGCACGAAGATGCGCTCGGGCAACGACAGCCCCGCCGAGAGCAAGAACGCCGGCCAATACACCGCATGAAAGCGCGTGATGCCTTTGCCGATCACGTGCGTGCGCTCGGCGCACCAATAGCGATCGAGCAATGCCGAGTCGTCGCCGCCGAGCCCGAGCGATGCGACGTAATTCGCGAGCGCGTCGAACCAGACGTAGATGACCTGCGTCGGATCGTCGGGGACGGGGATGCCCCAGCCGCCTGCGCGCGTCGCGACGCGCGACACGCTGAGGTCGCGCACCGGCCCGGCGAGAAACGCGAGCGTCTCGGCGCGCGCTGCATCGGGCACGATCGCGAGGCGTCCAGATTCGATCGCTTCGCGAATCGGCTCGCGCCAGCGCGAGAGCCGGAAGAACCAGTTCTCTTCGCAGACGGGCTCGGGCGCGATGCCGTGCTCGTCGCAAACCACGACGTGATCGTCGACGAATGCTTCGCAGCCGGGACAGTAGCGCCCTTGCCACTCGCGGCGATACAGATCGTGCTTGCACGCGCGCCACAGCCAATCGACGGCGATGCGATGTCGCGCATCGGCCGACGTGCGTATGAAATCATCGCGCGTGATCGCGAGCAGCGGCGCGAGCTCGTCGAAGGCAGCCGCGTTGCGATCGACGAGTGCCTGCGTCGAAATACCTTCGCGCTCGGCCGCGACAACATTCTTCAGACTGTGATCGTCGGTACCGGTGATGAAGCGAACATCGTAGCCACGCAGGCGGCGATGGCGCGCGAGCACATCGGCGAGCACGAGCTCGTACGCGAAGCCGACGTGCGGGCGAGCGTTGACATAGGGAATAGCAGTGGTGATGAACGACGTGGTCATAGCGATCCTCCAGCAAGGTGCCGAAGGCCGCCCATCGTGGTGAGAACCGCGCAGCTGCCACGAAGGGCAGCCGCTCGGCGCGAGTTACGTTACATGTGCGCGCACGGATGCCCAGAGCTCGATGAGCTCGACATGGGCATCGACATTCGAAATGCGCGCGTCACGTCGGCAGCATAGCGCGAGTCGTTCCGCGCGCATCGAAGATTCGCATTGACGAGTGATTCGCGCGCCCTTATAAGGACGACCATGCGGATGTGCTCGTCAGTCAGTTGTAGTCGTTAATCGACTCCTGGGACGAGATCTATCCAATCGCGCCCTTTGGAGGGTCAGGTGGCGGATGGTCGCCACGCTCGCCTCGAACGTGAGATGCCGCATTGCGGCCGGGTTCAACTCCTAGTCCCTCCGCCACATGGAAGACGAGTCGGCATGGGCCGAGCCCCGGGTGCTAACCGGTGGACTCCTTACGGAGCGGGTTCGATTCCTCCGTCTTCCGCAAAGTCATCATCCCTGGTTCGATTCCAGGTGGCATCTCCGTAGTACGATGGGCCGGATGTACATTCGAAGCCTGTTCTTGATCGTGGCGATTGCGGGGTGTGGTGGCGACGGGACGGCGAGCTGTGACGTCGCCGCCGATTGCGGTCAGAACAGCGAGTGCGTCGAGTACAGCTGCAACGGCGGCAGTTGCTCGTCGCAGTTCACAGCCGCGGGGTTCGTCGTTGCGGGGCAAAGCAGCGGCGATTGTCAGGAGCTTCGTTGCGATGGTGCCGGCGGCATCGCGTCGGCCGCGATCGACGATGTGGCCGATGATCAGAACCCGTGCACGATCGAAGGCTGCGCCGCCGGTGCGCCGACCGTCGGGTTCGCATCCGCGCAGACCGCGTGTGGTATCGGGCTCTCGTGCGACGGCGCCGGCCATTGCGTGGAGTGCACGACCGCGACGCAGTGTCCCGGCACCGACGACGAATGCCAGATGCGCGTTTGTTCGAGCGCCGGCGTGTGCGGCATGACGTTCACGACGGCCGGCACACCACGCACGCAGCAGACCGCTGGCGATTGCCAGCGCGCCGTGTGCGATGGCGCCGGTGGCTCGATCTCGGTGATGGATAACAATGATGTGCCGGCCGACGAAGGCAACGTGTGCACGAGCGAGGTGTGCACGCAAGGCACGCCGGGACACACGAACGTCGCGATCGGCACCTCATGTGGGGCCGGCCTCAAGTGCGATGCCGATGCGAACTGCGTCGCGTGTCTCGCCGATAACGAGTGCCCCGCGACCGGCAACGAATGCGTGCTTCCCGACTGCTCTGCGCAAGGAACGTGCGGCACGTCGTTCGCGGTCGGTGGGACCGCGCTCACGTCGCAGACAGCCGGTGATTGCAAGACAGCCGTGTGCGATGGCGCCGGCGGCACGATGTCGGCGAACAATGACAGCGATCTTCCTGCGGATGATGGGAACCCGTGCACGTCGCAGGCATGCCAGCAGGGCTCTGCGATCTACGAGCCGCTGCCAACTGGCACCGTGTGCGGCACATCCATGCAGTGCGATGGCACCGGCAACTGCGTCGCGTGTCTATTCGATACCGATTGTCCTCCGACGGGCAGCGAATGCGTGCTTCCCGACTGCGGCGCCGACGGAACATGCGGCACCACGTTCGCACCGACCGGCACGGTGCTATCGCAGCAAACGCCCGGCGATTGCAAGCGCGCGATCTGCGATGGCCTCGGCGGCCCGACGACCACTCCCGATGACGCAGACATCCCGCCCGATGATGGCAACCCGTGCACGACCGAGGTCTGCGTTCAGGGCTCGCCCGCGACCAATTTCGTTCCCGATGGCACGTCGTGCGGCCCTGGCCGCACGTGCTCGTCGGGCACGTGCATCTAGTGAAACGAGTGGCGGCGACGTCGGCGCAGTAACGGCGCGAACGCGAGCGCGAGCCACGGGCAGGTGCTCGTCGCGCTCGCGTTGCATCCGGCGGCGTGGCCACCACCACCGCCGCCCGATCCCGTATCGCCGTCGCACGCCATTTCGATGCTCAGCGTCTCTGTCGACAGCATCGTCTGCGTGCCGGGTATGGTCGCGCGCACTTCGACGGTATGCGGGCCTTCTGCGAGCCCGGTCTGCGCGCCGGTGTCGGTCGACGAACACGTGTGGTAGAGGACCCACGTGCCGCGCACCGACGGCAGGATGTTGATGCTCGAGGTGCGCTGCCAGACCTGCCCATCGACGAGCACGTCGAAGTGAAACATGTCGGTCCACGGCAGCGCTTCGAAGATCAGATCGGGCGTGATGCCGATCTGGTGTGCGGTGACTTCGGTCGTACATGAGCCGCTGGAGGTCCCGACGTCGAGCGGCGCGATTTCGTTTCTGGTCTCCGAGATCGTTCCAAGCACGATCGGCAGCGGCGCCGCAGCAACGACTTCGAACGATGTGCTCGGTCCCTTGATGTCAAAGCCGGTGCACGCGTTGCCATCCGTGATGCCGTAGTTGACCCCGACGGAAAGCGGCTGCGTCGGCACGAGCAGATAGCCACCATCGCTCGTCGGCGTCGCCGTGAATGGCAGAACAGTTGACGGATCCGCGAGCGTGGTGAGCGTGACCTTCGTCGGGTCTGCCTCGGCATAGGTGCCCGACATCGGGCGCCAATAGATGCCCGGCACATTCGCGGGGACGCGCCCGCCCGCCGCTGGCGTGAAGAACCCCGGCCAGCAGGGCGGTGCACTGCATGCGTCGGCTGGCGAGGGCGCGGCAGCAATCGAGACAAGGGCGGCGGTGAGCCAAAGCAGCGTTCGCATGTCGACGTCCATGTTCATGCGATGTGCCGCGGGTCGACAAACGATTTCCGCGGTTTCAGTGCCGGATGTTGCCGCGATCACGGCGCGGCACGACATCGCTGTCGCGCTGAGAGGCCCTCACTCCGACTGCAGCGAGGCGAGCGCATCGCGCGTATCGACGTCGACCAGGATGCCCGGATCGTCGATGGCAATCGCGCGCACGAGACTCGCGTGACGTTCGATTAGCGCACGCGCGCCGACGTCGCCGCCGAGCGTCCGGATCTCGTCGAAGTGACGGCGTCCCCACAAGACCGGGTTGCCGCGTTTGCGCTCGTAGGTCGGCACGATGATCGCGCCATCGTCGCGCTCCCCGGCGAACGCATCGATGAGCGCGTTGATGTGGTCGGCGGTGACGCGCGGCATGTCGCCGAGGCAAATCACGGCGCCGGCCGCGTCATCGACGGCGCCGACGCCGGCGCGCAGCGAGCTCGCCATGCCGGTCGCGAAGTCCGGGTTGTGCACGAACGTGACATCGAGCCCAGCGAGCGCGCCGCGCACGTGCTCGGCCTCGTTGCCGGTGACGACGATGATGGGACGCGCGCGCGACGCGAGCGCGGCGTAGACCGTGTGACGGATCAGCGGCTCGCCGTCGAGCTCGGCGAGCAGCTTGTTCTCACCCATGCGCGATGCACGACCGGCAGCGAGCACGATCGCGGCGATCGTGGGGCGTGTCTCGTCGCGCGCGGCGCGCGGCGATGGCCGCGGCCCCTCGACGAGCAACCCGCCAACGCCGAGCGCACCGATCTGCGCAGCGGTGATCGGTAGCCCGGCGCATACGTGCTCGAGCACCCAATCGAAGCCGGAGCGTTCGAGCGAGCGCGCGCAGCCGGGAACGCCGATCACCGGCGTCGCGCCGAGCGTGCCGAGCAAGAGGAGGTTGCCCGGATCGACAGGCATGCCGAAGCGAATGATCGTGCCACCGACGCGTTCGAGCGCTGCCGGCACGACATCGCGGCGATCCATGATTGCCGACGAGCCGAGCACGAGGATCAGATCGAGGCCGTCGGCGGCGCATGCCGCGATCGCATCGGCGACAGCCGCGGTATCGTGCGACGTACGCAGCTCGCGAACGAGCTCGCTGTCGAGACGATCGAGCCGTGCGCGCTGCGCGGCAACGGCGCGGTCGAGAATCGAGGGTGGCGTATCTGCGAAGTGCGTCAGCACGAGACCGGCGCGTCGAGGTCGCCACGGTTGGATCTTGATCGCGCCGCGACACGCCGATGCCGCAGCCTCGACGGCATTCGCAGGCACCGCAAAGGGAATGATCTTAACCGTCGCGACCATCTCGGTCGCGCGCACGGCGGCGTCGCCCGCGAGCGTCGCGATCGTGATCGCTTCGTCGATCAAGTTTGCGCGCGCGATCGCATCGCGATCGATCACGAGAACGCCGCCTGCGGTTGCGCGCAGGTTCGCGCGGCCGGTGCGCGCGCGATCGACCGCGATGTGGTCATCGCCGAGCGCCGCGGCGATCGCCGCAGCGGCAGGATCCTCGGCAACCTCGCCCGCGTCGAGCCGCGCGCACATGACCTCGGTGATGCCGGCCGCTGCGAGGAGCTCGAGGTCGCCGGCGGCCAGCACGTGGCCTTTCTTGAGCACGCGGCCTTTCGCGCGCAACGTGTGGACGAGCACCGCGCCCGCGGCGTCGGCGAGCGGCGTCGACGCGAGCTTCATCCAGCGCCTCGCAACACCGCGACGATCTCCGCGAGGATCGACACCGCGATCTCGCCCGGGCTGCGCGCTCCTATCCGTAGACCGATCGGGCCGTGCAGACGATCGAGATCCGTGCAGCCCGCAGCGGCGAGGCGTTCTCGGCGCGCGGCGTGCGTCTTCTTCGAGCCGAGACAGCCGATGTAGAACGCCGGCGAGCGCAGCGCGACGACAAGTGCCGGATCATCGAGCTTCGGATCGTGCGTCAACGTCACGACCGCGGTCCGCGCATCCACGCCGAGCTTCGCGAGCGCGACATCGGGCCACTCCGTCACGAGCAGCTGGCCGGGAAAGCGCGCCTCGGTCGCCCACGCTCGCCGCGGATCGACGATCGTGACATCGAGTCCCGCGAGCACCGCCATTCTCGCGAGCGGCTCGGCGATGTGCACCGCGCCGACGACGATCAGCCGCGCCGGCGGATTATGCGGCTCGACGAGCACGGTCTCGACGACCGTCGCGACATCGCTGCGCAGCGCATCGGCGACCGCGCTCGCGAGCTCGGGCGGTGCGGTGGTCGCGGTGACGAGCTGCTGATCGCGACCATCGAGCCACGTCAGCAGCGCGACGGCGCGGTGTTCCTTGCGCGCTTCGCGCAGCTGTTCGAGCAGCGCGAGCTTCATTCGAGCGCCTCGACGAACACTTCGACGTTGCCGCCACACGCGAGGCCCACGCTCCACGCGGTGTCGTCGGAGACGCCGAACGACAAGACGCGCGGCGCGCCGCCCTGCATGACCTCGAGCGCTTCGGTGATCACCGCGCTCTCTATGCATCCACCCGACACCGAGCCTACGAATTCGCCGCGCTCGTTGACGCACAGCTTGCTGCCCGCCGGCCGCGGCGAGCTCCCCCACGTGCGGACGACAGTCGCGAGCGCGACGCCGAGCCCGCTCTGTTTCCACGCGGCGGCTTGCGCGAGCACGGCGTCGATGTCGTGTGCCATTCGTGCTAGAGCCTAGCCCTTGCCACCCGATCTCGCAGCGCGACGGCGCGATTTTCCGGCCCTGGAGGTGCGTGTCCATGGCCGGCGGCTCGCGTATCTCGACAGCGCGGCGACCTCGCTCAAGCCACGCGCTGTGATCGACGCGGTGTCGCGCGCCGCGACCCACGAAGCAGGCAATCCCGGTCGCGCGGTGCATGCGCTTGCCGAGGCTGCCGCCGGCGCGTGCGAAGACGTGCGTGCGGATGTCGCGGCGTGGCTCGGCGTCGCTCCGCACGAGGTCGTCTTCACGAGCGGCACGACGGCATCGATCAACCTCGTCGCGCAGACGTGGGGCCGCGCGAACGTCGGTCGAGGCGATGCGATCATCGCGACCGAGCTCGAGCATCACTCGAACCTCGTGCCGTGGCAGATGCTGTGCGCCGAGCGCGGTGCGGAGCTGCGTATCGCGCCCGTTGATGATGCGGGCCGGATCGATTTCGACCGCGTATCGCTCGCCGGTGCGAAGCTCGTCGTCGTCGCGCATCTGTCGAACGTCGTCGGCACGATCGCGCCGATCGCCGAGCTCGCGGGTCGCGCGCACGCGGCCGGTGCGCTGGTGCTCGTCGATGGCGCGCAGGCCGTCGCTCATCTCGCGATCGATCTGCCCGCGCTCGGCTGCGACTTCTATGCGTTCTCCGCTCACAAGATGTACGGCCCACCCGGCATCGGCGTGCTGTGGGGCCGCGCCGAGCTGCTCGCCGCGATGCCGCCGTGGCAAGGCGGTGGCGGCATGATCGCATCTGTCGAGCTGACATCCTCGACGTATCGCGAGCCGCCTGCGCGCTTCGAAGCCGGGACCGCGAACATCTCCGGCATCATCGGGCTCGGCGCAGCCGTGCGCTATCTGCGCGGCATCGCCGATGCGCGCGCCGAGCAAGAGCGCGTGCATGCGCGGCTCGTGGACGTGATCGCAGCGGCGGGCGCGCGCATCCTCGGCACACCCGAGCTCGGCGTCGTCTCGTTCGTGTTGCCACGCGTGCACGCGCACGATGTCGCCAGCATCGTCGATGCCGAAGGCGTCGCGCTGCGCAGTGGTCATCATTGCGCGCAGCCGCTGCACCGCCGGTTCGGTGTCGACGCGAGCGCGCGTGCGTCGGTCGCCTGTTATTCGGGTGACGATGACGTCGAGCAGCTCGCGGCTGCGCTGCGCAAGGTGCGCGAGGTGTTTCCATGAGCGAGCTGTATCAAGCGCTCATCGTCGAGCACGATCGATCGCCGAAGCACGAGGGGCCGCTGCCTGGCGCGACGCACGAAGCGACGGTCGATAACCCGCTATGCGGCGACGTCGTCACGATGCGTCTCGTCGTCGACGGCGATGTCATTCGCGAAGCGGCGTTCGAAGCGCGAGGCTGCGCGCTCGCACGCGCCGGTGCATCGATGCTGACCACGCGTGCTGCGACGGCGACCGCGGATCAGCTGCGCGCGCTCGCGAGCACGTTCGAACAGTTCGTGCGCGATGCGCCAGGCGCACCGATTCCCGCCGAGCTCGGCGATCTTGCCGCGTTTGCCGGTGTTCGCACATTCAAATCGCGACGAACGTGCGCGACGCTCGGCTTTCACGCGCTGCTCGCTGCGCTCGCTCGTCCCGCTGCCCCGGATAAACGCCATTGATCGAGCCTCGGATGCTGAGCGCAGCCTAACCATCCCTCTGACTGGCGGCTTGGCTCTTCGGCGCCATGGCGATTCAATCCGCGGGCAACATAGGCGTTTGAATGTTCGCTCGTTAGGTGCCGGCGAGCGCCGTCGCGAGCGCTTCGAGACTCTGCAGATCGTGCACCGGTCGATGCTCGTCGACGTTCGGCAGCAGCGCTTGAATGCCCTGTGCCTTCGGCTCGAAGCCGGCGTAGCGCAAGAGCGGGTTGAGCCAGATCAGGCGGCGACACGATCGACGCAGTCGCGCCGCCTCGCGACGCAACACGCTCGCGTCATCGCGATCGAGCCCATCGCTGACGAGCAGCACGATCGCGCCTTGCGCGAGCACGCGACGAGACCAATCGAGATTGAACTCGCGCAGACATTCGCCGAGCCGCGTTCCCGATGCCCAATCGGTGACTTCATTGCCGAGGCGTGCGAGCGCGCGATCGATATCGCGATGACGCAACGTGCGCGTCACGTTCGATAGGTGCGTCGCAAACACGAACACGTGGCCTCGCCCGCGATGTGCGATCAGCGTGTGGAAGAACCGCAGCAGCATTTCGGAGTACCGGCCCATCGAGCCGGAGATATCGCAAAGCACGACGAGCGCGGGCGGTCGCTCGAGACGGCGCCGCCAGCGCAGGCGGCCGAGCTCGCCGCCGCGCCGCAACGCTTCGCGCACGGTCTGCGCGGGATCGAGGTGGCGTGCCGAGCTCGCCGGTCGAGACCGCCGCGTCACGATCGGTTTCACGCGCGCATCGAGGCGCTTGACGAGCTCTCTCGCGCGCGCGAGCTCGTCGGCCGACATCTGATCGAAATCGCGCGTGCGCAGCACTTCGTCGGGCGAGTACGCGAGGAACGTGTCGATCTGCGGCGGTGGTGGCGGCGCCTCGCGCGGTGCCGTCGTTCCCGGCGGTCGCCACGCCTCGCTCAGTCGGCGCGACATCGTGCGCGTCGTCGGCGTGCGGATCTGCGGCAGCAGCAGCGCGAGTGCACTGTCGGCACCCATCGGATCGCGCCAGAACAATCGGAACGCTTCGTCGAACAGCTCGTGATCGGCGTGATGGCGCACGAGCACGGCGTGCAGTGCCGCATAGAACTGTTCCTTGCGCATGATGTCGACGACGGCGACCGCGCGCTGCGCATCGACAGCATCGCCGGGGCCGAGCCGCATGCCCGTGCGGCGCAACAGCCGCACGAAGTGCGCGACGTTAGCCGCGAGCGTCACGCGCCAGCACCTGCGCGGTCGGCCCGGAGATCCGAGCGAGGTCGTCCTGATACTTGAGGAGCACACCGAGCGTCGCCTCGACGGTCTGGGGATCGAGCTCGACAGCACCGAGCGCGACGAGCGCGTGGCCCCAGTCGAGCGTCTCGGCAACGCCGGGCACCTTGAACAGATCGGTAGCACGCAGCTTCTGGATGAACGCGACGATCTGCGCGCGCAAGTTGTCTGGAACTTCCGGCGCACGCGCGGCGAGGATCGCGAGCTCGCGCTCCGCGCTGGGATAGTCGATCCAATGATAGAGACAGCGACGCTTGATCGCGTCGTGGATCTCGCGCGTGCGGTTCGACGTCACGACGACGATCGGCGGCGCGGGCGCGCGCACCGTGCCGAGCTCGGGAATCGTGACCTGGAACTCCGAGAGAATCTCGAGGAGAAATGCCTCGAACGGCTCGTCCGTGCGATCGAGCTCGTCGATGAGCAGCACCGGCGCGCCCGCGGGATCCGGCGACAGCGCCTGCAGGAGCGGCCGGCGCAGCAAGAAGCGATCGGAGTAGATCGCGTGCGAGACTTGATCGCGCGTTTCGCCCGCGAGCTCCGCGAGTCGGATCTCGACGAGCTGTCGCGCGAAGTCCCAGTCGTAGAGCGCAGACGCTGTATCGAGGCCTTCGTAGCACTGCAGTCGGATCAGCGTGCGACCCAGCGCGCCCGCGAGCGCCTTCGCGACCTCGGTCTTGCCGACGCCCGCTTCGCCTTCGAGCAGCACCGGCTTGCCGAGCTTGAGCGCGAGGTACAGCGTCGTCGCGAGATTCGGATCGACGAGGTAGCGCTGCTTCGCGAGCAGCTCGGTGAGCTCGTCGACGCTCGCGACGCTCATCCCAGGCAAGCTTGAACGGCGCGCTTTGCCATCACGCCGATCAGGTGCGCACGATATTCGGCGCTCGCCTCGGTGTCGTTGTTGAGATCGACACCTGGGATCGTGCTGATGCCAGGAACCGCATCGGGCGAAAACGACTTCGCCAGTGCTGCTTCGACCTGCGCGAGGCGAAACACCTTCGCACCGGCGCCGGTCACCGCGACGCGCACGCCCTGTGCCGTCTCGGCAACCATCACGCCGACGACGGCGTACTTCGATGCGCGGTGCTCGAATTTCGAGTAACCCGCGCGCTTGA
>Ga0070698_100002462_pt1 | contig 20439 bp, 21 predicted proteins | sample KBSK1502metaG_FD_65477 | JGI IMG/M metagenome (GOLD analysis project Ga0070698, IMG submission 65477) | Corn, switchgrass and miscanthus rhizosphere microbial communities from Kellogg Biological Station, Michigan, USA - KBS K1-50-2 metaG | ecosystem: Host-associated > Plants > Roots >...
TCGGCGCCGACGACGAGCTGGCGGCGCTGCTCGGCATCCGGCCCGGCAGCCGGGTGCTCCGCATCCACCGGCTGCGGCTGGCCGACGGCGAGCCCATGTCGGTCGACGCGTCGCACCTGTCCGCGCGGCGCTTTCCCGGCCTGCGCCGCAGCCTGGAGCGTCACCCGTCGCTCTACGAGGCCCTCAGCACCGACTACGGCGTCGAGATCGCCGAGGCGCAGGAGACCATCGAGACCGGGCTCGCCGACCCGAGGGACGCCCGCCTGCTCGGCGTGGACGTCGGGATGCCGCTGCTGCTGCTGTCCCGGCAGGCCTTCGACGGGGCGGGCACGCCGGTCGAGTGGGCGCAGTCGCGCTACCGCGGAGACCGCTACAAGCTCGTGACCCGGCTGCACCGTCGCGGCACCCGCATCCCGAGTCCCGGCGAGTAACCCGCTACTGGCTGGTAGCGTGCCGGCATGACCGAGCTCCACTCCGAAGCAGCCGCAGCCCGGCCCGGCGCGGGGCAGCGCTCTGCTAGCCCCGACCCCGCCGCCCCGCCCAGGGTCACGCACGGCGGCGCCCACGCGGTGGCCGCGGCCCGCCAGCACGGCGTGACGACGATGTTCACGCTCTCCGGCGGGCACGTCTTCCCGCTCTACGACGGGGCGGTCAAGGCGGACCCGCCCCTGCGGCTGGTCGACGTGCGGCACGAGCAGACGGCGGTGTTCGCCGCTGAGGCCACCGCCCGGCTGACCCGGGACCCAGGGCTCGCGGTGGTCACCGCGGGACCCGGGGTGACGAACGCGGTCAGCGCCATCACCACGGCGCACTTCAACGGGTCGCCGGTGGTGGTGCTCGGCGGACGCGCGCCGGACTACCGGTGGGGGTCGGGCAGCCTGCAGGAGATCGACCATCCGCCGCTGCTGGCGCCGGTCACCAAGCGGGCCTGGACCGAGCACGACGCGGCGCTCGTCGGCGCTTCGGTGGACGAGGCGTTCCGCCTGGCCATCACCCCGCACCAGGGGCCGGTGTTTCTCGACATCGCCCTCGAGGCGCTGTTCGGGGACGGCGGGCCTGACCTGCCCGGCGCCCGCGCGGCCGGCCCGGCGGCCAGGCAGGCACCGGCGCCCCCGGACCCGGGCGACGTGGCCGCGATCGCCGGGCTGATCGCGGGCGCTAGCCGGCCCGTGCTCGTGCTCGGCTCGGATGTCTGGCTCGGCCGCGCCGAGACCGCCGCCGCAGCGGCGGCCGCCGAACTGCGGCTGCCGGTGATCGCCAACGGCCAGGGCCGCGGCGTGTTGCCCGCCGGCCACGAGCTCCTGGTCACCCGTGCCCGCTCGGCGGCGTTCGCCGCGGCCGACCTGGTCGTGGTCGCCGGCGCGCCGCTGGACTTCCGCCTCGGCTACGGCGAGTTCGGCGGCCGGGACGGCGCCGCGCCGGCGCGCGTGGTGCACGTGGCCGACAGCCCGGACCAGATCGCCACGCACGGCTCGCTCGCCGCCTCCGCCGCGGGCGACCTGGCCGCCTTCTTCACCGCGCTGGCCAGCGCCGTGCCCGCGGCGCTGCGGCCGGCCGGGACGGGCCGTCCCCCCTGGGCGGAGGCCTGGCTCCCGCACCTGGCAGCCGCGACCGCGCAGGCGGTGGCCGGCGACCAGGCCCTGCTGGCGGCCGACGCGGACCCGATCCACCCGATGCGCGTCTACGGCGAACTCGCCCGGCTGCTCGACGACGACGCCGTGGTGGTCGGCGACGGCGGCGACTTCGTCTCTTTCGCCGGCAAGTACATCGAGCCAAAACGCCCCGGCGGCTGGCTGGACCCCGGGCCTTACGGCTGCCTGGGCACGGGGCTGGGCTACGCCATCGCGGCGCGGATCGCGCGCCCGTCGGCCCAGGTGGTGCTCCTGCTGGGGGACGGCGCGGCCGGCTTTTCCCTGATGGACGCCGATACCCTGGTGCGGCACGGGCTCCCGGTCGTGATGATCTGCGGCAACAACGGCATCTGGGCGCTCGAGAAGTACCCGATGCGCGCGCTCTACGGCTACGACGTCCTGGCCGACCTCCAGCCGGGGTGCCGCTACGACGAGGTCGTCCGCGCGCTCGGCGGCGCCGGGGAGACCGTCACCCGGCCGGACGCCATCGCGCCCGCCTTGGGCCGGGCCTTTGCCGCGGGCGTGCCCTACCTGGTGAACGTGATCACGGACCCGGCGGTCGCCTATCCGCGGTCCACCACCGGAGTCTGAGCCCGGGCCAGGAACTTGTCCCTGTCCACCACGACCCGCTCCACGGTCCCCGCGCCCACCACGAGATCCTCTTCGGCGTCGCCCTCGCCGGGGTCCCCGGACCCCGGCGTGCTCTGCCGGACGATGAAGCTGAACACCAGCCTGCGCCCGTCCACCTCGGTCAGCTCGGCCTCGACCATGATCTCGGCGCCGACCGGGCTGGCCCGCCGGTGTTCCAGCGAGACCGCCGTCCCGACGGACGTCATCCCGGGGCCGAGCTGCGGCTCGACCGCCGCGACGCAGGCGGCCTCGGCCAGCGCGAGCAGCCGGGGCGTGGCGAGCACCGGCACGTCTCCGCTGCCGGCCTCGATGGCGGTGTCGGCCTCTCCCACCACGACGCGCACCGACGCCCGCAACCCAGGGGCCAGTCCCATGGCACAACGATAAGGCTCAGGCCCGGTACGTTCTTATTCGATGACCGCTATGAGGTCGCCCTCCTGGATCACGTCCCCCTCCGCGACGTGGAGCCGGGTGAGCGTGCCCGAGCCCTCCGCGAGCACCGGGATCTCCATCTTCATCGACTCCAGGATGACCAGCGTGTCTCCGTCGGAGACCTGGTCTCCCTCAGCGGCCACCACCTTCCACACGTTCGCTACCATCTCCGCGCGGACCTCGGCCACCCATGGCTCCTCTCCGTCGTCTCGCCCCGGGGCACGGCCCACGCTACGGCCGCAGCCTGGCGACCACTGAGGTGTCGTAGTCGCCGCTGCTGAACTCCTCGCTGGCCAGCAGGTCGGCGTGGAAGGGCAGGTTCGTGCGCGGGCCGGCGACCCGGAACGCCGCGACGGCGTCCCGCGCCCGGGCCAGTGCCTCGCCGCGATCCTGGCCGCACACGCACAGTTTGGCAAGCAGCGGGTCGTAGTACGGCGTCACCTCGTTTCCCTCCTGGTAACCCGCGTCCACCCGGATGCCGGGCCCGGCCGGCTCCTCCCACTGCGTGATCGTCCCGGGGCTGGGCAGGAAGCGGCGCGGGTCCTCGGCGTATACCCGCAGCTCAAGCGCGTGCCCCTCCGGCCGGACGGCGGCCGTGTCGAAGCTCACCTCCTCGCCCGAGGCAATCAGGAACTGCTGCTCCACCAGGTCGAGCCCGGTGACCAGCTCGGTGACCGGGTGCTCCACCTGCAGGCGCGTGTTCATCTCCAGGAACATGAAGTCCTGGGACCCGCGAGCGTCCACCAGGCACTCGACGGTCCCCGCGCCCCGGTAGCCGACGGTCTCGCCGGCCTTGACCGCGGCGGCCAGCATCCGCTCGCGCAGCGCGGCGCCGACGCCGGGCGACGGGGTCTCTTCGGCGACCTTCTGGTGACGGCGCTGGACCGAGCAGTCGCGCTCCCCCAGCGCGATCACGCGGCCATCGTTCAGCCCGAGGATCTGAACCTCGACGTGCCGTGCGCGGGGGATGTAGCGCTCGAGCAGGATCGCAGGGTTCCCGAAGAACCGCTCCGCCCGGGTCCGCGCGGTCTCGAACGCGGCCCCGAGCGCGGCCGGGTCCTCGGCCACGCTCATCCCGATCCCGCCGCCCCCGGCTGCCGCCTTCACCATCACCGGGTACCCGATCTGGGCCGCCGCCGCCAGGGCGGCGGCGGCGTCCGGCACCGGCTCCGGGGTCCCCGGGGCGACCGGCAGGCCCGCCTTCGCCATCAAGTTCCGCGCGTTGATCTTGTCGCCCATCTGCTCGATGACATCGGGCGGCGGGCCGACCCAGGTCAGGCCCGCGGCCAGCACCTGCCGCGCGAACCGGGGGCTCTCGGCCAGGAACCCGTACCCGGGATGGACCGCGGCCGCGCCGGACCGCCGGGCCGCCGCGAGCAGGGCATCGGCGTCGAGATAGCTCTGCGCGGGCGGCGCCGGGCCGATCAGCAGCGCCTCGTCCGCCTCCCTGACGAAGGGCAGGCCCGCGTCGGCCGCCGAGTAGACCGCCACCGCCCTGACGCCCAGGCGGCGGGCCGTGGCGATGATCCTGCGGGCGATCTCGCCCCGGTTCGCCACGAGGACGGAGTTCAGCACGCGGGCAGCCTACCGGCGCTCCCATTCCGCCGCCCGGCGACCCTGGCCAGGGCCTCCACCACCGCCGGGTCGTATTCGGTCGCGGTGTCCAGGCGGAGCCGTTCCAGCGCCGCCATCGCCCGGCCGGTCTCGGCCGAACTGCCGACCAGGTCATCGAACGCGTTGGCGGCGCGGATGATGCGGCTGCCGACCGGCGGCTCGCCGTCGGGCCCACGCCAGGGCCAGTGCTGGCACCGCACGATCTCCGCCACCCCGGGCAGCACGCCGGCCTCACCGATCACGCTCGCCCCCAGCTCCGCGATCCGCCGCTGGTCGTCCGGCGACGCGAGCACGGTCGCTCCCCCTGGAATGGGATCGAGCAGGGAGAGCTGCCCGATGTCGTGCATCAGCGCCGCGTATTCCAGCTGAAGCAGCTCCGGCTCGCTCATCCCGAGGTCCCGGCCCACCACGACGGCAAGCCGGCCGACCCGCTCGGCGTGCCCGTCCTCCACGTACCCGCCGACCTCGGTCACCCTGGCCAGCGCCCGGACGGTCTGCAGGTAGGTGGCCCGGATCCCCGCGTAGCGGCGGAACGCCATCTGGGTGACCAGCAGCGGCGCGATGAACACCCCGAGCGCGACCAGGCCCATCGTGGCCGCGGCGAACGCGATCAGGATCGCGGTCGCGGCGACGGCGACGCCGAGCGGGAGCTGCACCCGTATCTCGTCCCATAGCGCCACGCCGAACCGCGCGCGCAGCGCGTCGGCGCGGATCAGCGCCCGGATCAGGCACTCGACCAGCCAGCCCGCGGCCAGCAGGCCGGTCATCACCGCGAGCGCCAGCCACCAGTGCTTCGGGTCGCTAATGATCGTGTTCCTGCTGAGCGGGCGGAACGCGGCCGCAACGAACCCGACGGCGATCAGCCGCGCGGCGATCCCGGCCAGCCCCGTCGGGCGGCCCGCCGCCAGGTGCGGCAGCGCGCCCACCACCATGCCCGCCGCGGCGATCGCGATGACCTGCAGGGCTGGCTGGGTGGCGGGCTTAGGCCCGACGTGCAGGACCACCGCGTACGCGAACGCGCCCGCGCTGCCGATCGGCGCGGACTCCCGCCCACCGGGCAGGGCCAGCCGGAGCACCTCGCCGAAGGCGATGAGCGCGCCGAAGGCCAGCGCGATCCGTGGCTGGGCCACGCCCACCGCGGCGGTCTGCGCCACCGCGGCCACGACCAGCATCCCGGCGACCGCGACCAGCAGCAGCTCACCGGAGTCCATGGCCTGCCGCCAGGACTCACCGCGCGCGCGCCATTCGGCCACAAAGTCACCGGCCCTCGATGACCTGCAGCGGCGTGGTCGGGTCGTCGTGGTCTCGCACCGCCACACCGTCCGCGGGCGCCATCTTGGGCGCCTGCGGCTGGTGCCAGCCGGCCTTGCTCAGGGCGGCCACGAACGCATCGACCAGCGCCGGGTCGAACTGGGTCCCTGACCACTTGCGCAGGTCGGCGACCGCCTCCTCGATCGAGCGAGCGCCGCGGTAGGAGCGGTTCGAGGTCATCGCGTCGAACGCGTCGGCGACCGCGATCACCCGCGCGAACTCGGGGATCTCGTCGCCGGCCAGGCCCATCGGGTAGCCCAGGCCGTCAATCCGCTCGTGGTGGTGCATGATGCCGGCCAGCGCCTCGTCGAGGAACCCGATCTGCCGGACGATCTCCAGCCCCCGCATGGGGTGCAACTGGATCGCGGCGAACTCCTCCTCGGTTAGTGGGCCGCTTTTCTGCAGCACCGTGGTGGGCACGCCGAGCTTGCCCACGTCGTGCAGCATGCCGGCGTAGCGGATCGCCTCGACGCGGCCGGACCGCATGCCCACTTCCTGCGCGATCATGGCCGACCCCCGCGCGACCCGCTCGCTGTGCCCGCGGGTGTAGAAGTCCTTGGTCTCCACGGCCTGGCAGAGCGCGGCGATGGTGGCCGCGTAGGCGCGTTCCTGCGCGGCGAACTGGCCCATGGCCCAGCGCGCCACGAACATCGGGACCAGCACCAGGACGGCCGCGAAGGCGTCCAGCCCGGCGCCCCACAGCGCCGCGATGAGCAGGCCGAGCGTCGCATAACCGAGGTCGGAGACGAACAACAGCGGGATGTGCAGCCCCGCCGCGCGGCTTGGCTGCCCGGCCGTCACCGGCGGGACGAGCATCAGCATGCCCCACAGCAGCCCGTAGTTGATCACGACGTGCACGACCGCCGCAACCGCGAACGGGCCGATGATGCCATGGAACGATTGACGCCAGGGCAGGCCGACCTGGCCGCCAAGCGCAATGTAGACCTGGCCGGCGCAGTAGGCGGACAGGCCGTACATGGAGGCGTTGAACGCCCGCTGGGTGAGGTCAACGCCGCGGCGCACGCTGAGCAACGAGGTCGCCCCCACGGCCATCGCGCCCAGCGGCCCGAGCAGCACCACCGCGGCAAGCGTCGCCGATGAACTGGGCGACCAGGCGGACTGCCGCGAGGTGAGGGTGGTGGGGGTGGAGTCGGTGACCAGGAACAGGAGTGCGAGCACCGCCAGGGTCAGCCCGGATTCGCCGGCCGCGTCGTCGGTCGCCCAGTCCGTGCCCAGCAGCTGCGCCAGCACGGCCACGGCGGCCACCACAACCACGCCTACGTACAGCCAGGCAGCCGGCGAGAGCCTCGATGGCCCCCCGCCGTTCGATCGGTGTCCGTTGCCGGTCACCATGCCGGTCGGGTCACCCCCCGGCGAGGCGGGGGCTCACGGGGGACGGGGACGGGCTCACGTGTGCGGCGTCCGCGGAAGCAGCCGCGAACATACCAGGTTGCCGCATCGGTCACCTCCACGTGGCGTGCGCTCAGGCCCCGGCCAAAACTCGCTGCCGTTTAGGGCCGTCACCACACAGGGTAACTTGACCGACTCGATCTGCGCAGGGTTCGCATCCTTCAAATACTTACAGTAATTATATGATTACACAGGGTTAATAAATCCTGCCCATGGGCCAGGTGGTCAGGCGCGCAGCCCCGCGAGGTGCGAACTACGCCCCTACTCCACCGTGCCCTGGCTGACCCTCAGCTCCGCCTGGACCTGGCGGATCCGGATCAGCACCTTCGCGCGCAGCTCCTGGGGCACCAGGTCATGGCCACAGTGCCTGCGCACCAGCTGCTTGACGACCTCGTCGAGGCCATACTCGCGCAGGCACGGACCGCACTCGTCGAGGTGCAGGCGGATCTTTTCGCAGTCCGGCGCGCCGAGCTCCCCGTCCAGGTACGCGTAGACGTGGTCTAGGACCTCCGTGCAGGGCGTTTCGTGGGGATTCCCGCAGCTCATCTCTCGTCCTCCCCTGGCCCGCTGTCCTCGCCCTGCGCCCCGGCGGCGGTAGCCGCCCTGACCAGGCCGCGATCGGCGGCGTAGTCCTGGAGCATGTCCCGCAGCTGCTTGCGCCCGCGGTGGAGGCGGGACATCACCGTGCCGATCGGCGTGCCCATGATGTCGGCGATCTCTTTGTAGGCAAAACCCTCTACGTCCGCCAGGTACACCGCGATCCGGAACTCCTCCGGCAGTGCCTGCAGGGCGGACTTGATGTCCGAATCCGGCAGCCTTTCCAGGGCTTCGGCCTCAGCCGATTTCAGCCCGGATGAGGTGTGCGAGGCGGCCCTGGCGAGCTGCCAGTCCTCGACCTCCTCGGCCCCCGCGCGCTGCGGCTCGCGCTGCCGTTTGCGGTAGTTGTTGATGAACGTGTTGGTCAGGATCCGGAAGAGCCACGCCTTCAGGTTCGTGCCCGGCTCGAACTGATGGAACGAGGCGTAGGCCTTGGCGAACGTCTCCTGCACCAGGTCCTCGGCGTCCGCGGCGTTGCGGGTCATCCGCATCCCGGCCGAGTAGAGCTGGTCCAGGAACGGCAAGACCTCTCGCTCGAACCGCTCGCTCCGCTGCTCCAGCGTTTCCGGTACCGGACTCACCTCCTTGGACCTGTCCATCTCCGCCCGGCCGCCGATGCCGTCTGGGCGGGAGAATACATGGCCCGGCCGGCCCCGGCCGAAGGCGGCTACCGGAGGAGCATCGTCCAGGGGTGCGAAACTGGCGATGAACACGCCGGATGCAACACCGGGCGAAGGCTCCTTCATTCCTGCGGGCCATAGTTCCGTAGCGAGCCGGACAAATGGGCAGACCAGGTGAGGCCGACCCCAGAGTGGGGAGAATCAGCCATAGCGGTTTCGCGGGTATGTGGTCATGGAGTCACGGTGACGGCACCTACGGCCAGCCCAATGGACGTCCTCGGGCCAGGCTCACTGACGGCGTACTGGCGATTCCAGCGGGGGGTGGCCAAGGCACAGCTCGCCGCCTGGCTCCCGGCGGAGCGGCGGCTGCTCGTCGACATCTCCGGGCCCTCGTCGGGCGCCCCGGCGCAGGCGGCCGCGAGCGGGCACACCGTTGTCCGGGTCCTGCCCGGTGCCCGCGCCGAAGGCAGCAGACGCGTGCGGCCGGCCTCCGGCCGCATCACCCGGGTGGTGGCCGAGCCGGGCAGCCTGGCGTTCCTCGCGAACGGCTGCGTGGACGGGGTCATCGCCGAGGACGGCGCCCTCTCCCGGCTCCTCATGGCGGAGGACCTCGCGGCTGAGATCGCGCGCGTGCTCAGGCCCGGGGGCGAGTTGCTCGCGTGCGTCGACTCACTGGTCCTTGGCCTGGCCATCCTCGCCGAGCAGCATCAGTGGGCCCACCTGGCGGATGTCCCCCACGCCGAGGTGATGCTGGTTCCCTGGCCCGACGGGACGATCACCCGCTGCTTCGGCGCTGGCCAGCTGGCCGACCTGCTGACCGAGGCGGGGCTGGAGGTCAGGTGGATCCGGCCCCGCACCGTCCTGTCACCGTCGATGGTGGATCACGTGCTGAGGCGGGAACCGGGCGCCCTGGCCCGGCTGGTCGAGGCCGAACTCCGCGCCGGGCTGGACCGGCCCGCGGGCGCCAGCCCGGACGAGTCGTTTGGGATCAGCCTGCTCGCCGCCGCCCGCAAGCCCGGATAGGTCAACTCAACGCCGGCGGTCGCGCTTGGCCTGGCACCCGACGCAGCGGGCGGCCTCGGGCCTGGCGTCCAGCCGTCCCTCGGGAATCGGGGTGCCACAGTCGTCGCACACGCCATAGACCCCGCGCTCGATCCGCATGATCGCTTCCGTCACCAGCCGCCGCTGCGACTGCGCGGCCGTGAGAATCGCCTCAGTCCGGTCCGCCTCCGACAGCGTGGCGCCCGCGTCCGCCGGATCCTGCGGCGAGTCAGAGCCCACGCGTCCCGCTGGCTGCTCTCCTCGCAGCACCAGGATGGACTTGTCGATCTCGCTGCACATCTGCTCGAGACGCTTGCGTGCGGTGACAGTGTCCACGGGTCTTCCTCCTTTCATGGCAAGGGCGAGCAGGACGTTGCTCGGGTGAGCGCCCCCGGTGTTGCGGCTGTTCTCAGAACAACGACAAAGGGGCGGAATCAGGACGCCGGTACCGGTCCCTGGTCCGGGCGGGCCGGCCCTGGCCGGCCATTGGCCCGCTGCGCGGGCCGCTTTCCCCCGGACCGCCACCATCGGCGTGCCCATCCCCCGCGGCGGCGGGGGCCAAGGGCTTGATCAGGCCTGGGCCGTTGTTGCGCACGTAGTTGACGTCGGTGCCCACCTGGTACGACGCGAGCCGGCTCGCCGACGCTGGCGCGAGCAGCGCGCGTACCCCCGCCGCCTCGTTGTTCGCCGGGTCGAGCCAGTCGTCCCACCCGGCCGGATCGATGATCATGGGCATCCGGTCGTGGATCCGGCCCACCTCGTCCTCGGCGCTGGTGGTGATGATCACGGCGGTCCACAGCCAGGCCTGCGGGTGGTCGTCGGGGGCGGACCTGTCGCGCCAGAGCTCGTACAGGCCGGCGAACGCGAGCTCGCCGCCGTCGGCCCGGTGGATGTAGTAAGGCTGCTTCCGGGCCTTGGGCGGGGTGGCGGGGTCAGAGCCAGCAGAGCCCTGCTGCTCCACGCTGAGCCACTCGTAGAAGCCGTCGGCCGGCAGCAGGCACCGGCGCTTGGCGAACGCGCTACGGAACGAGGGCTTGGCGTCCACCGTCTCCACCCGCGCGTTGATCAGGCGGCTCCCGATCGCCGGGTCCTTCGCCCACGACGGCACCAGGCCCCAGCGAACAACCCGCAGCTCCCGCGCCACTCCCACGGGCGCCCTCGCGCCGCCCACCGCGGGCGGCGCCGCGGACTTGGGCGGGGTGGCGGGGTCGGGGCTAGCAGAGCGCTCGGCGCGGGTGAGCACGGCGTACACCGGCTTGGTCGGCGCAACGTTGTAATCGGGCTCAAGGTCGTCGGTGACAAGGTCGCGCTCAACGCGGAACTCCTCGAGGAGGTCCTGGCGCTTGCGCGCCGACGCGTACCTGCCACACATTCGATCTCACCCTGGTGTCGTGAAAAAGCTGGGGGGATGCACAGAATGTGCCTTTTCATAGCCACGAAACGAGCGCGCCAAACCTCCGCGACCGCTCCGCCGTGACCCGCCAGGGCGGCGGGCGCTACCACTAGGCTCAGCCTATGGAGAGGGCGCAAGCAGAGCAAAACGGGCCGGCCCGGCCCTGGCCGGCCCCGTCCGCGGCCTGGCCGGTGCGCGCGCGCCTCGCCATCCCCGGCTCCAAGTCCATGACCAACCGCGCGCTCGTGCTCGCCGCGCTCGCCGACGGCCCCGGGGCCATCCTGCGCCCGCTCCACGCCCGCGACACGCTCCTCATGCGGCAGGCCCTGACCGCCCTTGGCGCCACGATCACCGACTCCCCACCGGCCCAAGCCGCCGGGCCCGGCGCCAAGACCCCCAGCAACATGCCTTACGATTCCGGCGCGGCTGGCCCGGCGCCTTCCTGGCACGTTTCCCCGGGGCAGCCAGGCGCCGACACCAGCGTGGACGTCGGCAACGCCGGGACGGTCCTGCGTTTCGCGCCGCCCGTGGCGGCGCTGTTCGGCGTCAGCGTGAGCTTCCACGGCGACCCGCGCGCCGCGCAGCGGCCGGTCGGCCCGGTCCTCGCCGCCCTGCGCGAACTCGGCGCGGTCATCGACGACGGGGGGCTGGGCGCGGTCCCCTTCACCGTCCACGGCACGGGCTCGCTGGCGGGCGGCGTCGTCACGCTCGACGCCTCGGCCTCGTCGCAGTTCGTCTCCGGGCTGCTGCTCGCCGCCCCCCGCTTTGACAAGGGCGCCGAGATACGCCACCGCGGCGCCCGCGGCCCGTCCGCGCCGCACATCGCCATGACGGTCCAGATGCTGCGCGACGCTGGCGCCGAGGTGGAAGCGTGGGGCGCCGGCGGCCCGGACGGGCCGCCGGACACGTGGCGGGTCCAGCCGGGGGCGATCGGGCACCACGACGTTATCGTTCAGCCCGATTTGTCCAATGCTGTACCGTTCCTTTCCGCCGCGCTGGTCACCGGCGGGACCGTCACGATCAGCGACTGGCCGGCGGTGACCTCGCAGCCCGCGGGGCAGATTCTCGGCCTGCTGGCCAGCTTCGGGGCCAGCTGCGACCTGGCCGGCGGTGCGCTCACCGTCACCGGGGACGGCCGGATCCGGGGGATCACCGCCGACCTCGCGGACGCCGCCGAGATGGTCCCGGTGGCCGCCGCGCTGGCCGCGCTCGCGGACGGCCCATCCCAGCTGACCGGCATCGGGCACATGCGGTGCCACGAGACCGACCGGCTCGCCGCGCTGGCCACCGAGATTAACGCCCTCGGCGGGGACGTCACGGAGCTGCCGGACGGCCTGGCGGTCCGGCCGCGGCCGCTGCGGCCGGGCGGGCGCCCGTTCGCCAGCTACGACGATCACCGGCTGGTGATGGCCGCCGCCGTACTCGGCCTCGCGGTGCCCGGCATCGAGGTGGCGAACGCGGCGACGGTCGGCAAGACCTTCCCCGCGTTCACGCGGCTATGGGCCTCGATGCTGGAGCGCGGGCCCTGACCCCGCGGGCGGACCTGGACGAGGACGACGTCCGGGTGCGGCCGGCGCGGGGCAGCCGCCCGCGCACCCGGCGCAGGCCAGCACACGAGGACGCGGTCGATGGTTTCGTCGCCGCCGTCGAGCGGGGCCGGTACGGGGTCCTGGTGGGCGACCGCACGGTCACCGCGATGCGCGCCCGTGAGCTGGGCCGCCGGGGCGTGGTGGTCGGCGATTGGGTCGCGCTGGCCGGGGACACCTCCGGGGCGCCGGGCACGCTGGCCCGTGTGGTCCGGGTGTCCCCGCGGACCACCGAGCTACGCCGGGAGGCGGGCTACGCGGACCCGGTGGAGCGGGTCATCGTGGCCAACGCCGAGCAGATGGGCATCGTGTGCTCGCTGGCCAGCCCGCCGCCGCGGCCGCGGTTCATCGACCGCTGCCTGGTGGCCGCCTACGACGCCGGGCTGCGGCCGCTGCTGTGCCTGACCAAGGCCGACCTGGCCCCCGCCGACGAGATCCTGCACGCCTACAGCCCGCTCGGCTTCCCGCACGTGGTGCTGGGCCGCCCGCTCACGGCCGCACGGCTGGACCCGCTGCGGCACCACCTCGCCGACCGGACGAGCGTGCTCATCGGCCAGTCGGGGGTGGGCAAGTCCACGCTCGTCAACGCGCTGATCCCGGACGCCGACCGGGCCGTGGGCGCGGTCAGCCCGGTCACCGGGCGCGGGCGGCACACGTCCTCGTCCGCGGTCGCCCTGCCGCTGCCGGGCGGCGGCTGGATCATCGACACCCCCGGGCTGCGCGGGTTCGGGCTCGGGCACGTCGCACCGGAGCGGGTGGTCCGCGCGTTCGGCGACCTGGCGCCCGGCACGGCCGCGTGCCCGCCCGGCTGCAGTCACGCCGAGCCGGACTGCGCGCTCGACGACTGGGTGCGGGACCAGGGCAGCGACCCGCGGCTCGTGGCCAGGCTGGACTCGCTCCGCCGGCTGCTGCGCAGCCGGGAGGGCGCCGAAGTGTAACGCACCCGGTGTGCCGCATCGCCAGGGACGGACCCAGAGCACCCGGCAGCAGAACTGCGCGGCTCGCGGCGCCCAGGCTGCCCCTGGCCCGCGTTCTCATCGGGCCTTGCCAGGGATTGCCTGGGACCGCCGCTCACTGACCCCGCGTCCTACTACCGGGCGCTCTAAAGGGGTACCGTTGCGCGCCATGGCGGGGTATGACGATGACCTGCGGTTCGCCCACGTTCTCGCCGATGCGGCGGACGACATCACCTCGCGCCGGTTCCGGGCTCTTGACCTGCGGGTTGAGGCCAAACCTGACATGACTCCCGTGACCGACGCCGACCGCGCCGCGGAGGAATCGCTACGCAATGTGCTGCGCCGGGCACGTCCGCGTGACGCCGTGCTGGGCGAGGAGTTCGGCAAGGCCGGCGCCGGGCTGCGCTGCTGGGTCATCGACCCGATCGACGCGACCATGAACTACGTGCGCGGCGTCCCGGTCTGGGCGACGCTGATCGGCCTGATGGACGGCGCCGAGGTGGTGGTCGGGGTGGTGTCCGCGCCGGCGCTTGGCCGCCGCTGGTGGGCCGCGCGGGACAATGGCGCGTGGACCGGCCGCAGCCTCACCAAGGCCACCCGCTGCCGGGTCTCCTCGGTCGGGAATCTGGCGGACGCCTCGCTGTCGTACTCAAGCCTGTCCGACTGGGCGCAGCAGGGCCGGCTGGAGAGTTTCCTCGAGCTGGGCCGCTCGGTCTGGCGCACCCGCGCGTACGGCGACTTCTGGTCCCACGTCCTGGTCGCCGAGGGGGCGGTGGACATCGCCGCCGAGCCCGAGGTGTCCCTGTGGGACCTAGCGGCCTTGCAGGTGATCGTCGAGGAGGCGGGCGGCACGTTCACCGACCTGGGCGGCCGCCCGACGCCGGACGGGGGCAGCGCGGTCGCCTCGAACGGCCTGCTGCATACGGAGGTGCTCAAAAAGCTCGCCCTCAGATAGCCGCCGCTGGTTGCCCTCGGCGCCGGGATCACGGATGCTTGGGGGGTAGTCACAAAGGCACAAGCACCGCCGCCTGGGCCGCCCCGCCCGCGCGCGGGCCGTGCCCCGGCTGTGGACCACGACCGCCCGCTCCGGGAGTGATGACGATGAAGGTACGCGACGGAATGACCAGGCTCGTCCTGACGATCGGCCCCGCGCACACCCTTCGGGAGGCCGCCCGTCTCATGTCGGCCCGGCGGGTGGGTGCTGCCGTGGTGATCGACTCCGAGCACTCCGGCATAGGCATCCTGACCGAGCGCGACGTCCTCGACTCCATCGGCGCCGGGCAGGACCCGGACACCGAGCGGGCCGCGGCGCACCGGACCGCGGACGTCGTGTTCGCGTCCCCGGACTGGACGCTCCAGCAGGCGGCGGAGACGATGGTCCGGTCCGGGTTCCGGCACCTGGTGGTTCTCGAGGGCGGCGAGGTGACCGGCCTGCTGTCCATGCGCGATATCGTGCGCTGCTGGACCGACGCTGAGGCGCCCGCGCAGGGGGAGCCGACCGCGACCCGGGCCTGACCTTGCGGCGCTCCTTGCGGGAGCGCCGCGGGTACGCGAAAGTGATGCGCCATGCGGCTCAACGGCGCGGTGGCGCTCGTCACGGGGGCTTCGTCGGGGATCGGCGCCGCCACGGCCACGGCGCTCGCCGCCGCCGGGGCCAGCCTCCTGCTCACCGGGCGCGACGCGGCACGCCTGGCTGAACTGGCCCGCCAGACCGGCGGCATCGCGCTTCCGGCCGATCTCGCGTCGCCGGGGGAACCGGCGCACCTCGCCGGGGCGGCCCTGCAGGCGGCCCAGGCGGCGCCCTGGTCCCGGCCCGGGACCGGTGACCGGGGCGGCATCGACATCCTCGTCAACAACGCGGGGCTGGGCTGGTCCGGGCCGCTGCCTGACATGCCCGCGGCGAAGATCGCCGAGCTGATGACCGTCAATCTCGCCGCGCCCATGGAGCTGACCAGGCTCCTCGTGCCCGGGATGATCGAGCGTGGCCGGGGCCGGGTGGTCTTCGTGTCCTCCATCGCCGGGGTCACCGGCGTCCGCGGCGAGGCGGTCTACGCGGCCACCAAGGCCGGGCTGTCCATCTTCGCGGAAAGCCTCGCCTACGAGCTGCGCGGCCAGGGGGTCCGCGTGAGCGTGATCGTTCCCGGGGTGATCGACACGCCGTTCTTCGCCCGGCGGGGCAGGCCCTACGGCCGGAGGCGGCCGGCCCCCATCCCGGCCGAACGCGTGGCCGGGGCGGTCGTCGCCGCGCTGGAGCAGGACCGGGCCGTGGCCTACGTTCCGCGCTGGATGCGGCTGCCGGCCTGGATCCACGGCGCGGCGCCGGGGACGTTCCGCGCCCTGGCGGCCCGGTTCGGCGACCCGGGCTAAGGTGTTCCTAGCCGCCGGGCATGCCAGAAGTCCCAGATAGAAAGCGTGGTTGCGACGATGGACCTGCCCCCTGAGGACAGCCGTGTCGAGGTCACGGTCACCACGGACACGTCCCGCTGGCCGCACAAGGCCGGCAGCGAGAAGCTTTACCTGATGCGCGACGCCAAGAACCCGGATGGCCCGGTGCTGGCGTTTACTCCGGAGGAGTGGGAAGCGTTTACCCTCGGCGTCAAGGACGGCGAGTTCGACCTGCCGTAAGCACCGGGCGCGCCACTGCCTAGTGATATACGCGCTCCCGGCGCCAGATCTTCGCGAGATCGATGAAGAATCGTGACTATTTCTCCGTCGGACTGTGAGCGGCCCCACTTACGCTCCGAGTGAATCGTCGGTGGACAATAGCCCACGCTGGCGCGATGCGGGCCTGCCCGGGCTCGCGGCAGTGCCGGTCGTCGCGATCGGTAGAGCCTCAAGGGCGCGCCAGTGCGCCACGACAAAGGAGCGTAGATGTATCTAGGGAGACGCACGCGGCGCCTAGCGGGTGTCGCAGCGGTAGCCGCGGTTGCCATAGTGGCCGCGGCCTGTTCCTCGTCAAGTTCCTCAGCGCCACCAGCCGCTGGGAAGGCGCTGAAGGGCGGGACCGCGACGGTAGCGTTCCTCACCGGAGGAACCCCGAACTGGATCTTCCCGTTCGTGCCGATCGCCTACTACAGCGTGTACAACTCGTCGCAGTTCCAGGACCTGATGTACCGGCCGCTGTACATGTTCGGCAACAACGGCACCTCGACGACGGTCAACTACCCGATATCCCCGGCCAACGCGCCGGTGTACAGCAACGGCGGCAAGACGGTCACGATCAACATGAAGGGCTGGAAGTGGTCCAACGGTGAGACCGTGAACGCCGCGGACGTGGCCTTCTGGCTGAACATGATGAAGGCGGAGAAGGCGAACTACGCCGGGTACTCGCCGGGCACGCTGCCCGACAACCTGGTCTCGTACTCGATCCCGTCGCCGAACACGATCGTGCTGAACCTGAGCAAGGCGTACGCGAGCTACTGGTTCACCTACAACCAGCTCGCCGAGATCTGGCCGATGCCGATGGCCTGGGACGTGACCAGCCTCGGCGCCACGGCGGGCAGCGGCGGCTGCCACACGAGCGCCTCCAACTGCAAGGCGGTGTTCAACTTCCTGACCGCGCAGGCCAAGGCGACCGCCACGTACGCCACCAGCAAGATCTGGACGGTGGTAAACGGCCCGTGGAAGCTGCAGACCTTCAGCACGTCCGGCAACGACACGCTGGTGCCGAACCCGAAGTACTCCGGCCCGGTCAAGCCGCACCTGTCCGCGCTGCAGTACGTGCCCTACACCAGCGACACGACGGCGTTCACCGCGATGAAGAGCGGGTCGCTGGACTACTCCCTCCTGGGTATCGGCCTGCCGCCGGCTGACCTGTCGCCGAAGCCGGCGGGGTCGGCGCTGCCGACGACCAACCCGCTGGGATCGGCGTACACGCTGCAGCCGATGTACACGTTCGGGATCACCTACTACCAGCTCAACTTCAAGAACCCCGCCATCGGGCCGGCGCTCAAGCAGCTGTACTTCCGGCAGGCGCTGGAGTACACGCTGGATCAGGTGGGCATCGCCAAGGCGGTCCTTCGCGGTTACGCGGTACCGGGCACCGGCGCGGTGCCGCCGTACCCGCCCAGCCAGTGGATACCGCCCATCCAGAATTCAAACGGCGGCGCGGGCCCGTACCCCTTCAGCACCAGCAAGGCGACCTCGCTTCTCACCAGCCATGGCTGGAAGAACGTCGGCGGCGTGATGACCTGCGAGACACCGTCCCTGTGCGGTGCCGGGGTCGCCAAGGGCACCCAGGCCAAGCTCACGCTGGACGTCTCCAACAGCCCGGTGTCCCTCGGCCAGACGGCGGACGTCTTCAAGTCGGACGCGTCCAAGGCGGGCATCGACATCACCGTGGTCTTGCAGTCGTTCAACACGATCCTCGGCAAGGACACGACCACGAACCCGGCCTGGCAGATGTCCGGCTACGGTGGCTGGGTGTTCAACGGGCCCGGGTTCGCGCCGACCGGCGAGCCGCTGTTCCAGAGCGGAGCCGGCTCCAACTCGGGCAGCTACTCGAGCCCGCAGATGGACAGCCTGATCCTGGCCGCGCAGGTCACGAGCAACATAGCCGCGTTCCACAACTACGCGACCTACGCGGCACAGCAACTGCCGTACTTGTTCCTCCCGGAGCCCTACTCGATCCAGGCCGAGAAGAGCACCCTGAAGGGCGTGACGTACAACCCGTTCTTCGCGTTCCTGCCTGAGTACTGGTATTTCACGAAGTAACACGGACGCTGGCCGCCGCCCCCGCCGGGGGCGGCGGCCAGCGTCCCGTTACCGCGGGCCATGTCCGGGTACGGGGTACCGAACCCGGCTTCCCCCTGCCGGTCCTGACTGCCCCGGCCGGCTTGACCGGTGGGCAAATTGCTCCATGCTGGGGGATTAAGATAAGCGCAATCCGGGCCGTGCGGCGCGGCGGGCCTGGCGGATGGGTGGTGCGACGATGACGACATACCTGATCCGGCGGCTGCTCCAGTCCATCATCGTTCTGTTCTTCGTCACCCTGATCACGCTGCTGCTCGTCCACCTGGTTCCCGGCGGGCCGGTAGTGGCGCTGGTTGGCGTGCGGGCGACTCCTCAGCAGATCGCCTACTACAACCACCTCTACGGTTTCGACCAGCCGATCTGGGTTCAGTACTGGAGGTGGGTGTCGCAGTTTGTCCAGGGCAACTTCGGCTACTCGCTGAAGAACAACCAGAGCGTCGCCAGCGAGATCGCCCAGTACCTGCCGAAGACCTTGGTGCTGGTCGCGCTGGCCACGGTGATATCGCTGGTGTTCGGGATCCCGCTGGGGATCTACCAGGCCGTGAAGCGGTACACGGTCGGCGACTACGCGCTGACCTGGGTGTCGTTCCTCGGCTACGCGACCCCGACGTTCTTCGTCGGGCTGATAATGATCGACTGGTTCTCCCTGAAACTGCCGATCTTCCCGTCCCAGGCACCACAGGGAACGACGGTGGGCCAGGTCCTGTCGCAGCCGGCGGCGCTGGTCTTGCCGGTGTTCACCTTCGCGTTCGTGGAGTATGCCCTGTGGAGCCGGTACATGCGCTCGTCGGTGATGGACAACCTCGTGCAGGACTACGTCCGCACGGCGCGGGCCAAGGGCGCCAGTGAGCGGCAGGTGCTCTGGGGGCACGTGTTCCGCAACTCGCTGATCACGATCGTCACGCTGATTGGCCTGTCGATCCCGACGCTGGTCGCCGGGGCAATCTTCGTCGAGGTCGTGTTCAACTACCCGGGCATGGGGCTGGCGTTCTACAACGCAGCACAGAACGTGGACTTCCAGACGCTGATGGGGTTCACGGTGATCGCGACGGTGGCGACGATCGTCGGGAACCTCGCGGCGGACGTTGGCTACGCGATGCTCGACCCGAGGGTGAGGTACTGATGTCGATGATCACCCCGCCGCCCGAGGGACCCTCGGCCGGCGCCGTGCTGGATGCGCCGCCGAACGGCGCAGGGACACTCACCGCGGTCGAAGCGGCCGAACTCGGCCTCGAACCCACTGCCAAGCCACGCAGCCTGCTCCGCCGCGGCTGGGAGGTCTTCGCGGAGAACAAGCTGGCGCTGGCAAGCCTCGGTGGCGTGGTGTTCATGGTGGGCTTCTGCTTCATCGGGCCGCTCATCTACTCCACCGACCAGGTGCACGTGAGCCTCGCCCAGTCCCTGTGCCCCCCCGGCTCCGGCCACCCGCTCGGCTGCGACCAGCTCGGCTACGACCTGCTCGGCCGGCTCATGACCGGCGGCCAGACCTCACTGGAGGTCGGGTTCGCCGCCGCGGTCGTGTCGGTGCTGTTCGGCACGCTGTACGGGGCGTTCGCCGGGTTCGTGGGCGGGCCGATCGACGCGTTCCTGATGCGGGTGGTGGACGCCGGGCTGTCCATCCCCTACATCATGGTGCTGATCATCCTGTCGGTGATCTTCCGCCCGAGCACGACGATCATGATCTTCATTATCGCGGTGTTCTACTGGCTCGGCGTGGCCCGGCTGATCCGCGGCGAGACGCTCACGCTGCGCACCCGGGAGTACGTCCAGGCGGTCAAGGTCATCGGCGGGCGCAGAAGCCGGGCGATCATCCGGCACATCGTGCCGAACTCGATCGGCACGATCATCGTCCAGGGCACGTTCGCGGTGGCGGACTCGATCCTGATCCTGGCCGGGCTCGGCTTCCTCGGGCTGGGGGTCTCGCCTCCAGCCACCGACTGGGGGACGATGCTCTCCAATGGCACGAATTACCTGCAGAGCCAGCAGAACTACTGGTGGCTGATCTACCCCGCGGGTATCGCGATCATCGTCACCTGCATCTCGTTCAACTTCATCGGCGACGCGCTCCGCGACGCCTTCGAGACCCGGCTGCAGCGCCGCTAGGACGGGGGAGCCAGTGGCGCCGCTACTTGAGATCGAAGACCTTCGTACCTACATCAAGCTCCGCGAGGGCACCGTGCACGCGGTAGATGGCGTGTCGCTGTACGTGGAGCCAGGGGAGACGCTCGGGATCGTCGGCGAGTCCGGCAGCGGCAAGACCATGACCGCGCTGTCGATCATGGGCCTGCTGCCGGTCGGCGGGCACATCGCCGGCGGAACCATCCACCTGGACGGGCAACAGATCGGCGGGCTGCCCGAGGATGTGATGCGCAAGATCCGCGGCGACGAGATCGGGATGATCTTCCAGGACCCGCTGACCTCGCTGAACCCGACGATGACCGTAGGCAAGCAGATCGCCGAGGCGGT
>Ga0070698_100002463_pt1 | contig 20438 bp, 20 predicted proteins | sample KBSK1502metaG_FD_65477 | JGI IMG/M metagenome (GOLD analysis project Ga0070698, IMG submission 65477) | Corn, switchgrass and miscanthus rhizosphere microbial communities from Kellogg Biological Station, Michigan, USA - KBS K1-50-2 metaG | ecosystem: Host-associated > Plants > Roots >...
ATGCTCGACCATCCAGTCAGCAGCAGCCACGTCAGGCACTGTCACGATGTACCGTTCGGCGTCTTCGCCACTGTTAGAGAGATTCGCCGCCGTGCCGCCGCCGAACAATGCTCCCGTCAGGCCACTCGCATAGACGTAGATGACCGCCAGGGCGAGCGCGACGCCGGCAATCACCCGCATCTCCAGCCGCGGTATTCGCCTGCCCAGCTGCTGTAGTGACCACGCCAGCGGGATGCCGAGCACTGCGAATGCCTGAATAAATGCCCGTGGCTCGTTGTAGGCAGTGGCCACCGTACCACTTACCTTGATGAGGCCCAGTTCAAACAGGGCGCCAATTCCGAGCAGGAAGAACGGACGCATTATCGGCGTCGTTTTCCGGCGCAGGCCCATAAATATTGCTACGCAACCCGCCACCAATTGAGCTATCAGCAGAACGACCGACTGACTGAGGCTTATTAGTACCTGCAGCGGGCCCGCGGCGGGCGAAGGATCTGCGGCATTCTGGAGCGCATACGCAGGCTTGCCGGCATCAGCGAACGGGAGTACGAACTGACGCTGGCTCGCATAATAAGCGTTCACCAGCGACTGGTACTTCGCGGCACTCATGGACGGCTCTGTATTAAGGTCCGACAGGAACTGAGAAGTCAAGCTCTGGCCCGACAAGCTGGGGAACACGTCAAAACCCTGTGTAGCAGTTGTTCCAACGAAGTCCGACAAATTCGAAGAAGACTTTGTGATCGGCCCGTACCACAGGACGGCGCTCGCCACCGAAACTACGAGAGCGACCACGAAAGCAGAAGTCATCTTCGGAATATCGTGGAACCAGGATGATACCCATTGCAGGGCGAAGAGGAATGCCATCATTCCAATGGCGAAATAAACTGTTGAATAATGCGCTGTTGCCATTCCAAGACTGAACAGTGCGGTAAGCAGCCATCGGGGCCATCTCGGCAGCCTGGCGTCGTACATCACACAGAGCATTGCGCAGAAGAAGACGAGAGATATCTCCTGTCGCGCGAGTCCAGGTATTTCCTGTCCAAACGCTCCCTGGATTATGATGAAGGATGCCGCCGCAAAGGCCCAGCGGCGCTGCATAAGTCCCAGGCTGAAGCTGAAGACCCCTACCGGGAACATGGCGACTATTGCCGGGTACACCAGCTTCAGCACCATAAGGTCTGAGATTCCAGTGAGGAAGTGCAGTTCGGCCGGCAGGACCGTAATCGATGGCAGCGCGCCATATGCGTCCCCCGGGTGGGATAGCCCCCACACACCCGAGGTCACCGTCTGGTGGAGCACGGCATACTCGTGCGTGATGTCGTAGCCGTAGACGAGAGCACCGCGCAGGGAGTACGCCCACATGACCGCGAGGCTGACGCCGTACAGCGCAACGGCGAGCATCGCTCTGCTCATGCGGTCGGCTCGCACCAGCGCCCAAACCAGCGTCGCAAGGCATGCGCAGGTCGCCAGCGAGGCAATGACGTTGTTGTGACCGTTGTTCAGGCGCAGTGCTCCGGCTGCCGCGAGCAACGGAATTAGCAGAGGCCAAGCCGTGCGCGCCCATGGTCCCATCCGGCGCCAGGGGATCACGGCGGTGACCGGTGCCCCGCGCGCAGCGCACATCAGGACTCCGCACGTGACCTCAAGGCCAAGGAGCATCGGAACGGTGCGAATCGGGTGGCTGACGCCGATGAACTGTCCGCCCAGGTCAACCGCGAGCCCCGAGACGGTCAGCACCGCGAGCGAGGCAGCCGGCACGAAGATCGGGAACGCCGCGACAGCCTTGCCCGGCACGCGGAGCGCACGCAGCAATAGCACACCCGGGAGGACGAGCACCATCAGGACCAAGAGCAGTTCCGCCGCCCAGATCCGGTGCGCGACCATAAGTACGACGAGCGCCAGCAGGGGCGGTCCGAAGGACCGGAGAACGGGTGCCCTTCGGAGGTCAGGAGGAATCATGTCCGGCATCGTGATCCCGGGTGATGAGGTGCCGGACATATATGAAATCACAGTGGCTGCTCCTGGCTGAGCCGCTCGCTCAGGCCAGTCGGCGTGTATGGCACTAGACGCCGGTATTTCCAGTAACCCTGGATAAAACCGGCGCTCTCCATCGTTTCCTGCGCCAGTTGCACGTAGCCGTCGAACAATGCCACCGGCTCATGATCAGCCACCGCGGCGCGCAGTCCAGTCGGGTATAGGCCGACAGGCACCAGCACCGCCGCGATCGCGAGCGCGGGAAGCCAGAGCGCGGCGGCCAGCATGAGCAGCACAAGCAGCGGTCCAGGGAACAGCGCGGGGAGAACTGAAGGCCATTTCCGGTAAAGGCGTCCCGATCCGATGCCATAAGCCCGGCTGCGCCTGAGCGTGTCACGGAGGTCCGGCTTGAAGTGGTGCACTGCCCGGGCACCCGGTGCGAAGACCAGCCTGCCGGAGGGGATAGCCTCCCGCACCCGCCAGCACACGTCGAGGTCCTCGCCACCGAAGCTGAAGCGCTCGTCGAACTGACCCGCATCAAACAGCGCTTTCCGGCGGAAGGATGTACTGCCAGCGCCAAGCGCGTATACATCGCGCCGACCGGTCTTGGGTTTCGTGGACCACAGTCGCCTGAGGTATAGACGGAACCGGTATGGCAGACCACTGTTCTCCGCCAGCTCCTGCTCGAGCGGTTTGTGGGGGTTGTTGCGGGCAAGGTAGCCGCGCATGTAGCCGGAAGGCGTGTTAGGCACGACCTCACCACCGACTGCGACAATGTTCTCGTCGTCGTAGCCGTTCAGCAACTGGACGGCCCAATCTGGCTCCGGCTCGATATCGTCGTCCAGATAGGCGACGATATCGGCTGCAGCGGCGTTGAGCCCCGTGTTCCTGGCCGCGGCAATCCCTCGATTGTGCGGGTGACTGATAACGGTCACGCCATGTGCGCGAGCTACGTCAGCGGTAGCGTCCGACGATCCGTCGTCAACGACGATGATCTCCAGGCGCGACCGAATGGACTGCCGTGCTAGCGCGCGCAGGCATCGATCCACCCCGGCCGCACCGTTAAGCGAGCAGATGACGACGGACATGTCAGCAGGCATCGGGCCATCTCACTTTCATACTCTGAGCGCCTCCGCGACTACGTCGGTCATGGCATCCCAGCTGTACTCGTTCAGCCACGCGTCGGGACTGCCCGGTCCGACACGGTTGCCGGTGAGAACATCACGTACGGCGCTCGCGAGTGCCTCAGCCGACGGATCGCACACAATGCCCCGCACCGAACGTGCGACAAGGTGCTGGGCCAAGTTATCTGGCGCAGACGTTGTGATCACGGGCACACCGCAGGCGAGCGCCTCTAGCACGGCAATGCCGAAGCCTTCCCTGGCAGATGGGAAAACACAGGCCCGCGCCGCCTTAAGCAGGCCATAGATATCTTTCTGTTCGGTGACGTCATGCCGGAAGTCGACAGAGTCTGCGATGCCGAGCTGCCGGGCTTGGTTTTGCAGCTCCAACCGTTCGGGCCCGTTACCGATTACCCGGCACACCACGGGCAGACCCTCAGCATGGAGCATGGCAACCGACTCGAGCAGCATATCGACCCGCTTGTGCGCCATAAGTCTGCCCACGACGATAAGGTCTGCAGGACCGGAATCCGGACTGACGGCCTCAACCGCCGCGAGGTCTATGCCATTGGGCGCCACACTGACTCCCCGCCGACCACCTAGCGAGGCGCGCAGCCGTTCGGCGGTCTGCGGCGATGCGGCGATGATGTGGTCAGGCAGCCTCATCGCCAGCGATTCGATGATCCAGGCTGCGTAACCGGCGATACCAAGATACCGGCGCCAATATTCTCTGCCCCAGACCTCATGCCAGGTCACGACGAAACGCTTGCGCTTCAAGCTGGTCACCAGGCGCAGCACCAGCACCTGCAGGAAAGGAATATGGTCGGCCTCAAGAACATCGAATTCATATCGGAGCATCCGCAAGCAAGCGACTCCGAAGCGAAATGCCTGCGACAGTGATCGACGTTCGTTCACGTAAAGCGGAACCAGCGGTGAGATGGCGTGGAAGGTAACGCCATCTTCCTCTCGCACCGGCGAGCCATCCCACCAGTGCATAGTGTAAATATCAATGTCAAAGCGTCTAGCAAGCCGCCGGGTGAGCTCGTAGTACCGCAGCTCCTTACCACCGCGGTGATAGGGATGAATCGCGTCGCTGACCACGGCAACCTTACGCGGGCGCTCTTCGCCATCAAGCTCGCTGCTACGCACGACAAACCACTCGGAAATTAATAGAATCAGCGGATGCCGCCAGGCTGACTATGATCTGGAGAGCACCACCGCTCCTGCACACGGCCTTCACTGCCGTCGTTTCGACGGCCGTGGCGCCGCCAGCGAGCGACAACTCCCCAACCACGTTCGTAGTGGTCTTCCCATCTTGCACGGCAATCCTCCACTGATAGGTCTTATCGCTTTGGGACGAATTCTGCACCGAGAAAGACACCGGAAACTGCACATGGCCAGTGCGCAGTTGAGTGGGTAGTCGATCCGGGTTGGTGAAGTACAGCGCCGTGTACGCGGGCGGGCTCTGAAGGCCAGCTAGCCGCAAGACGCCACGGCCGGGGGGAGTTTGCGTGAAGGCGATGGCTATCAGCACAGCGGCAATAAGAACGACGGGACGATTGCGCCATCGTGGCCGTCGCTCCTCCGTTACGCGCTGAGCTCTGTCGAGGCTATCCTGTTGCGGCTGCACTTGCTTCCTCGCCAGTCTGATCGCCTGGACTGCTAGCCGAAGGAACGTCGTATTTCAACGGGCGAGAGGGCATGTTCGATGACTTCAAGGAGCGAGCCTGGCCAGCGCTCGCCAAGACCAAGAGTCGCTTGCGACGCCTGAATCGCACCCTGAAAAGAATTGCTACGCAACCGAAGGCGTCTCGCCAGTTGATCTTCTTTCCGTCCGTGTGGGATCGGCTGTAGTAGCTGATCGGAACTTCGAAGGGCCTTAGTCCGAGGCGGAGGAGGGAGGCTGTGAGCTCGGTATCCAAGCCGAAGCCTCGCTGACGAAGCTCCAGCTTCTTGAACAGTGGGAGCGGGACGAGCTTGAGGCATGTATGCAAGTCACTAAGGCTGGCATCGAAGAGAATATTGGCGATCAATGTAAGGAAGCGATTTCCGAACGCATAGCGATATGACCGGAAAACGGTGTTAAAGCCAAACAAGCGAGTGCCGTAAACTACCTCATAGTTTCGCTTGATCACGGGTTCGATTAGCCTGGGAATATCTTCGGCCGAGTACTCTAGATCCGCATCGAAAGGAAGTATGTGTGTGCCTGTTGCAAGCTTGACAGCGGCGAGAAGAGCAGAACCCTTTCCAGCGTTTTTCTCGAGCCGGAAAATAGTGAGGCGAGGATCACGGATCCGACTGGCGAGCAACCCTGTCGCATCCCTGCTTCCATCGTCGATCACAATGAGTTCTATTTCGCAGGGATAAAGCACGCTCAATACCTCACGAATCGCCCGTGTAATCGTCCGCTGCTCATTAAACGCGCACATGAGGATAGATATTTTGATTGGTGCTGGCCCGGGAGCCGCATCGAGGGTAATGGCTTCTTCTGCGAGACCATTCGACGAGGCGAGATCGGGCGCAACTATCGGCCAAGCCGCGGAGTCGTCAGCCTCGTACGACTCTGTCAAGGTCCGCTGACTCGGTTCACTCCCCGTGCGTCGACTGCCTGGCGACAAGGGATCTGGCCCCCTTCTTTCGGATCGCTACCCGACGGGCCACAGCTAGCAGACGCTTCAACGAGCTGGAGCGTGCCACCACATACTGCCCTGAGCCGCCTGATCCCCCCCGCCGCAGGAGCATAGCGGGCCTGCGTGGCGTCAGCTGCAGAGGTTACAAAACCGTGACATTATCCACCTTTTGAGATAAGAATCGCCCATTGAGGTTAAAGTCAGGCATGATGGCCACCTTGAGGTACCTGAATCAGGGGCTGTGAACTGGACCTCTACGGTGACGGCTGGCTCGACTGCCTTGCGGCAAGCGGAGGTGACATCAGGCAGGCGTGAGGATGGCCAGGTGATAAAGAGGCGCCAGACCGAACCCGCGACTCGCACCAGTCCGCCGGGCCGGGCAGCGAGGCCAGGGGTAGCCCGGCCTCCTCACCTGCCTGTAGGCCGCCATTCAGAAATGATTCTCAGGACAACCAACCGCGGGCATGCGATGATCCGTAGTGCCCGACGGGCTGAGCATCCCGCCAGCGCCGTACGGGGGAGCCGTTACGTTCAGCAACATTGCCTTGGGAGCATCAAATTGAACACTGACAGGGCTTGGAAGCGGTACGGGGAAGTCGATCCATATTTCGGCGTCATTACCCGTAAGGACTATCACGCCTGGGCGCTCACGGACGAGAAGCGAGAAAACTTCTTCCGGTCCGGGGAAGAGCACGTAGAAAAGGTTATGAAGATCCTGCGGGAGATCAATCCAGGGTTTTCTCCTGCTCGCACGATTGATTTTGGCTGTGGCGTTGGCCGGCTGACGCTGCCGCTCGCACGCGTGTCTGCCAGCGTGGTTGGTGTGGACGTTGCCCCGGGGATGCTGTCAGAGGCGCAGAAGAACGCTGCCGAACGTGGAGTTTCCAACGTTGAATTCGCGCATGAAATCTCAGGGCACTTTGATTTCATACATTCCTATATCGTCCTTCAGCACATTCCTCCGCGCCGGGGGCTACCAATAGTGCGAGATCTGGTATCACGGGTTGAACGTGGCGGGATGATAGCCTTGCAGGTGCCGTATCACGCAGCCCCGTGGGTCAAGCTGGCAATCAGGGTGAAGCATGTGAATCCGATTATCAAGCGCACATTCAACCTTGCGAATGGCAGGCCATGGAACTTCCCCGCCCTAACGATGTACTGCTATAGCGTTCCCTCGATTTTGGCTATTCTTCGCGATGCCGGAATTGACGATATCAGGATCGTCCTGGACTCTGCAGCGGGGCCCTATTATTCGAGTATGATTCTATGTGGATGGAGTGGTCAAGGATAACCGCGCATGGACACTGGTTACTACAAGTTGTGGCGACTCTCCAGTCATCTGCACCGCAGTGGTCACCCCAGGACTGCCCAGATGGTCAAGCGATGGCTACGTCGGCGGTACGCCTGCGACCTGCCGCCAGAGATAGGGATGGACTTCCGGGTCGCACTTGCGCACAACGCGCTGGGCGTCGTCATCAACCGGCAGACGGTATTTACAGGGTACGCCGTCGTCTTTCAGAACGTCACTATCGGGGATAGGGCGCTTGGCGAGCGTATTGAGGGCAAGGAAGCCCCCGTCATTGGTAACCGCGTGTTTATAGGCGCCGGCGCGTGTTTGCTCGGCAATATCAGCATTGGGGATAATGTAATTATCGGAGCGGGTGCTGTTGTGACGAAGGATGTGCCATCGGGACACCGTGCGATCGGGAACCCCGCAACTTACACGCCGATCCCCGATACCAGCATCCTGGACCGCTGGTTCGGACCAGAGGGTAACTCTGGTTACTCCTTCTAGATCCCGCCCCGGGGCGGCTCGGCGCGCGCACGACGCGCCCAGGTGCGGGACCCGGCAAGAGCCGACCCGAAGCGTGGGGACAGTCGGCAGGCGCCCGGCACACCGCCAGCTGTCGGCCACCGCAGGCAAGTGGTGCGCTGCCCGCTGTCGGCATGGTGCACTCTGCACCGTTTGCACCGCACATGTCCTGCCATCCACGTAGCATCGATTCGCCAGGCAGTTGAGACTGCCGAAAGTTCCGTTTGCGCGCTGGCCGTGTGGAGGCACGTAATGCCTGAGGTATCCGTTGTGGTGCCAACGAAAGATCGTCTGCCGTATCTGCGCCAGACCATCCGGATGTTTCTCTCCCATGTCGAAGTAAAAGAAATAATTATCGTCATCGACGGATGCCGGGACGGAACTCTTGAATACCTCAGCGAGGCTAGCGCTGCCGATAGCCGGATCCGGTACGTTAACAACGTAACAAACAGAGGGGTTGCATATTCGCGCAACAGGGGAATAGAGCTCGTGAAATGCGATTACACATTCGTGGCCGAGGACGACATCACACTTTCGGAAGGATTCTTTGCCACCCTGCTGGAGCACATGCAGGAGACAGGCGCAGATATCATATCAGCAAGAAATATATTCAGGTGGCAGAGTGAATCGATACCTGATGCGATAGCCCGCACCGACAAGACCACCGAGCCTACGATCAACAGGAAGCTGATCACTGTACAGGTCGAGATACCCGTTGATAATCACAGAATCCAGCCTCTCTTGCCCTCTCCAATGTTGGCGAGAACCGAGGTATTCCGCAAGATCGGATGGGACGAAAAAATAAGGCGCGGAAGCGCATGGAGGGAAGAATCAGACTTTCAGCTGGAAGCGTGGAAGTCTGGCTATAAACTGGTGTACTGCCCTCATACCATCAGTTTCAACCTGGTGATAGACAATGACCGCAGCGGCGTACACGCACTGGCAGGATTTCGCAGGATCAGGTCAATCGTAAGGAATAACTGGTATTTCATACACAAGCATCGCGAACTTATCGCTGAGGAGTTCGGAGTCACAAATCTCACGCTCTATATCGTAAGGTTTGCCCTCTGGAAGATATATCGAGAGATTGTGAAGCCGCCGCTCTGGAATGCAGCGCTCCGGGCGCTGAGGCCACTGCGAAGGAAGTAGTCGAACGTGGTGACACCTTAGTGACCCGCCCGGAACGGTCACACGCCCGCGAAGTGGCAGGAAGAAGCCGTCGGCCACCAGAGCCACAAGCTTCGGTCTTCACCCGAGCACGCGGCTACATATCGGAAAGCATGGTCCGGAATTCGGCGTTCCTGATCGTAAATCTGGGAATCACTGCCGTCTGCGGTTACGCAGCGCTGAGCCTGATTACTCATTTGTATTCAGTGGAGGCAGTCGGCATTTCCGCTGCCGCGATCTCTGCCAGTTCCCTTGTTGTAACGCTCACGCAGTCCGGCTTCAACTACTCGCTCCCGCGGGTCCTGCCAACCAGCAAGAATCGAAGTTCTATCGTCAACACCATGCAAACCGGGGTGTTCTTGGCGACCGTGGTCGGAGCGATTATCTTTCTGGTAACGCCTTTCGCGGACAAAATGTTCGCTCTAGGCGGCCTTCTGTTCGCGCTGATATTTGTTGCGAGCACGTGTTTCCAGGCATGCTCGTCACTTCTCGGAGTAGTCCTCGTCGCCAACCGCGAGTCTGACAGCATGGCCTTCGCTAACATGGTCCCCAATGCCGTGAAGCTGGCCGCGCCACCCGTCTTTACTTTCCTCGGCAGCCTAGGTGCCTTCATTGCCCGGGGAGTCTATAATGTATTCTACTTCTTCATCCTTGTCCGCATGCTCATCAGGCGCGGCCATCACTTCAAGTTCGAGCTCAGCGGTGAAGCCGCACGCGAACTTGGCCGGTTCTCCGTGGGCATGTATGTCGCGTCCATCATCGGCGGTCTACCGCAGATGCTGCTTCCCATACTCATACTTTCTCGTATGGGCGCGAGCCAAAGCGCCTACTGGTCGATCGCCATGACGATAGGAATCCTGCTTTACCAGTTGCCGTCGGCGGCGACACAAGCTTTGCTACCGGAAATTTCAAGCCGTCCAGCCGAACGGAAGCACCTCCTGCTCAGGTCAACATTTCTGGTTGCGGGAGTCACGATTCCCGCTCTGATAGTTGCCTATGTCGCGGCCCCCCTCCTTCTGGGGATTTTCGGGCATTCCTACGTCGCTCAGATTATCCCGTCGCTGCACTGGTTGATATATGCTGGCTTTGTCACTATGTTGAATTACGTCACCGGCGCCATCCTCTTTCTGGCGAAGAAGAGCAGCGCGATGACTTTCATCAACGTGGTCGATGCGATAATCGTGGTTGGCATGGCCGCGGTATGGGCAACCAGCTCCAGGGATGTGGCCGTCGCGTATTTTGTTGGCGACGTCGGCAATACTCTGCTGTTCGGCTTGTTCGCGCTGCTCGCGCTGCGAGAGGTCGGTGGCCGCTTTGAAGCGCTTGGCGCTGATCAAGTTTCGTCCGCCACCGAAGCGCCGCGAGTGCCGTCCTCAGATTCCCTGCAGGGGGCATTCGATCTGCTCTACTCAATAGCAGAACAGCAACGCCAAGCCACAGCCCAGGACATAGCCCGATACAACCACACGGAACCTCAGGGACTCTATTCGGTGCTCGCGCTCCAGGAGGCCGAAGACGAGCGCCGACGGCAGCGGCAGTCGCAAGGTCAGCAGCAGCACCCGCGACAGCGGAAGATGCAGCACCCGCGGAGGCCGAGACCGCCGCAACCGCAGCCTTGGCGGCCGGAGCAACCGCCCCCCTCTCGGCGGCAGCCAGGGGGACCGGGAGAGGGGCCTGAGCAGTGGCGCCGAATACCCCGCGAGGGCGAGGATGGCCCGCAGGGTACTGACTGGCATCGCTGATCGTGCCAGCCGGAGGCGGTGCCCACCCAGGTGGCAGCACTGAGTGTTCACTGAGTAACAGCAACATAATGGTGACTGACAAACCCAGCCGTCTTGCTGCGCCAACGTCCGCAACCCAAGTAGCATTTGCCCGGCAGACGCCCAGTGAATTGCAGTGGCGAGCCGAATCGCCGACCGCATGCCCCGCTGAAGTTCAGGCGGCCTATTAACTAAACGGCAGGCATCACTTATGACACATAGGTCATACAATCCAGGATCCAGGCCAAATGCTTCAGGAAGAACCAGCGCAATGCAATTCAAGTGGGTATGGGTGCTTCGGTTCGTAACCATTGCCGCGCTTTGCGCTGGTCTCGTGATTGGTCTGCGTGTGGTTCGGCAGCATGCGAGCGCGGTCGCTCGTTCGAAGGCGGCTCCCACGATGACGACAGTCACCGTGAACCCCTCGGCACCGATCGTCGGCGAATTGAGTGACCGGTACATAGGACTTTCATTCGAAAACGCCACGCTAAACACCGGCGCGTTCGACGATGTTGGCAATCTAGTGCCGCTACTTAAGAACCTGGGAAGCTCGATTTTGCGGTTCGGCGGCATTTCCGCGGACCTATCTTCGGGCATTAGCACTGATGCGCTCGCTGGCCTGGCCAGGGTGGCGAAGGCCTCCGGCTGGAAGGTCATCTACACGGAGAACCTCGCATCCTACGACCCGGTGGCCGTGACCGCCTACGCCCAGGAGGTCTCCGCCGCACTCGGCACCAGTCTGTTCGCACTCAGCTGCGGCAATGAAGCAGATCAATACCGCTGGAAAAAGCTCCGGCCAAGGAGCTTCAACGAGAGCGACTTCCTGGGTGACGCGACTTCCTGCCTAAATGCGATCCGGGCCGGAGCACCTAACACACCACTTGAGGGTCCCGACCTCGCTTCAACGAACTGGCTGGCCAAATACGCTCGCCAGGAGGCGGGCGAGGTCAACTGGCTCGGCGTGCATTACTATCCGCTGGGATGCAACAAGGTGACGAGCTCACAGACCCATCAGCAACTCGCGAATACTCTGCTAGCACCCGGGACGATCAACTTTGAAGCTCGGACATTTCAACAGTATGCGGCGGATGCGAGAACCGCGCACGCCCAGCCGATGATGACGGAGACGAACACCGCCTGCGCCGGCGGCGTCAGCGGCCTGAGCGACACGTATTCGACTGCCCTGTGGGCAATCCACTTCCTGCTAACGGGTGCCGAAAATGGCATAGCTGCGATGAATTTCCACGGTGGCCTAGACGGCAATTGCGGGGGTTACACGCCGCTGTGCCAGATCGGGGCCAACATGTACGCTCCCAAGCCGGTCTACTATGGCCTGCTCTTCACTCATCTTCTCGGGTCAGGGCACCTGCTGCCGGTCACCGTGCACAAGATAAACAGATCCGAGAACATCGCCGTGTTCGCAGTAAAGCCACTGGACGGTAGCGGCATGCGGCTGATGGTGGAGAATCTGAGCGGACATCAAACCACCATCGCGCTCCGCGTAGGCGTGAATCGGGGTCTTGCGAGCGTGCTCCACCTCACCGGTCCTGGCCTGTTGGCCACGTCGGGCGTCAAGGTACAGGGCGCGACGGTTGCCCGGAACGGAAGCTTCAAACCCGGCCAAGCGGACACCATCAGGTGCTCGGCAGGAAGTTGCGTGCTGACCCTGAAGCCATTCACCGCCGCAGTGGTCACCCTTCCTTAGGCGATCCGCGAGTGAAGGTATTGATCGCGACACCCTACTTCTGGCCGCGGGTCGGTGGCATGGAGAATTATGCTCGATCCCTGGCACTCGGATTGGCCGAAGCTGGCTGGGAAGTGGCCGTGGTATGTGGAGACCCCGCCGTCCAGGGGCCCGTTCGCACAGAGGTCGATAGTCTCGCAGTGTGGCGGCTGCCAATTTGGAAAGTGGTATCAAATACGCCGGTTAATCCGGCCTGGTGGTGGTGGCTTCGGCGGATTATCCGACTTGAGCGTCCAGACGTGATAAACACTCACACGCCCGTCCCGTTTATGGCTGATGTAGTCACCTGGGCTGCGGGCCGGCGGCCAGTGGTAGTAACCTATCACGCTGCCACGCTGGTTAAGCCTGGCGGCATCGCAATGAGCCTCATAACCCGCGGGTACTTGGCTGTCCAATGGCTGACGCTGAGCCGAGCGCGCGCAATTATCGCCATATCATCCTATGTGAGTGAGCAACTGCCACGGTGGAGAGGCAAGACCACGGTGGTAACGAATGCGGTCTCGGGGGTGGGTGCCGCGCGAACGGCACCGGGAGCAGGTCTCGTCTTCGTAAACAATCTCGAGCCAACTCATCGCTGGAAAGGTCTGGAATTGCTGCTTGATGCCCTGGCCGTACTCAAGCGGGAGGGTGCTGCTATTAGGCTTACAGTGGTTGGGGATGGCGCCGACCGCCCTCGGTATGAGGAGTATGTGCGTGAGTTGGGCCTCGATGAGCTGGTGCGATTTGCCGGGATGCGGAGAGGAGCCGAACGCGACGCCCTCATCAGGCAAGCCGCGGCCCTGGTTCTTTATCCGACCACGGCTAACGACGCCTTTCCGACGGTGTTGCTGGAGGCATGGGCTCAGGGCGCGGCGGTAGTGGCGGCCGCTATTGGCGCACTACCATCATTGGTCCAGGACGGCGTGACAGGAATGCTCGTAGAACCCAATAATGCGGTTGCACTGGCCCATCGCCTTCGCGCGGCCATGGCAGATCCGGGGTATCTTGTCGTACTGGGCGAAGCAGGAAGGCAGCTAGTGGCTCGAGAATACACGTGGCCGATGCAATTGCGACGGACGCGAGCTGTATTCGAGAACCTGATCCGCTGACCGCTATGCTTTGCTCCTGAGGAGGGTATGGAAGAAGAAACATGTGAGAGATACAAGGAAGCAGATCGCCCCGAACGTATCCTCATGCGGCCAACTGGTAAAATGCGTTAGCGGCCAGTGCAGCGTGTACTGGTGCACCTCAGAGTTGATGACTATATAAACCCAGCCGGCAAACCCGTAGATTGTCCCGGTTAGAGTGACCGCACACCAGAACCTGTTCCTACTCATGGCAGGCATTCTAACGGCATCGCTTTTGCGCGACGCGCAAGATCTCCTCGAATGCCTCCACGTTCCCCATCGCGTCGTTGACGGGATTGTGGTCATGGGCTGTCCTTCTGAACCGCTTCCAGCCCTGTGCCTCGCTCCAGTTGCTGTTGAGGCCGGCCCAGAAGTCGCCGATGCGGCGGCTGGAGTGCCCGAACGGATTGGCCATTCCAGCCCGGTCGAACATGCCAGCTATCCACTGCCAGTCGTAGGCAGGGTTGTCGCTCACAAAGACAGGCCGGCTGTTGCCGACGTGCCCTTGGAGCCAGGCCGCGCAGCTCTCGGCAACTTCCCTATCGGACGCGATGCGCTTGCCGACGATGCTGATAGCCGGGTTGTCCGGGTCCGGCGTCGCGTCGAACAGGCGCCCGTGGAACGTGTCCCGCGAGTCGTAGTGAACGGCGCCCGAACTCGGTCAGCACGCCGTGCACCGGACTGGTGCCGCGTGCCTCACAGTCGACGAATATCCATGGTGTCTTGTCGCTCATGGTGCCCGCATTATCCCTCAGGTGAAGCAAGGGCAGTGCAGGGGCAGGGACACGGCAAAGTCGTGAATCGAGGCTGTGGCCTGCGGTGTCGTAACGAAGGATGATGAGTCCGGCGTGTCCGCGGGCGGCGGGCGGGCTGGCCGCCTGGGTCCGCGGCCACTGGCACATCGAGAACAAGCTCCACTGGGTCCGCGACGTCACCTACCAGGAAGACAAATCACTGGTCAGGACGGGGAACGCGCTCCGCGTCATGACAACCTTGCGCAGCCTGGCCATCAGCCTCCTGCGCCTGGACGGCCACCCTAACATCGCCGCCGCCAACCGTCACCACGCGCGCGACCCGCAGCGAACGCTAAAGCTGCTTCAGGCTGCATGAATGCGACTTTGCCGTGTCCCTGAGTGCAGGGGGAAGATGGATGGCATGCGCTTCGTCCACGACACCCTTCCGCAGCGGGTCAGCTTCGGCTCCGGCGAGGCCGCCGCCCACCTCGAGCGCGAGGTCGCCGCCCTCGGCGCCAGCCGGGTCATGGTGATCGCGGCCAAGGAGGAATCGAACATCGCCGACGCCATCACCAGGAAGCTGCGCGTCGTGCTCCGGCACGACGACGTGGTGATGCACGTCCCTGTCGAAGTCGCGGCCCGCGGCCGCGAAGCCGCGGCCCGCCACAACGTCGACGCGCTCGTCAGCGTCGGCGGCGGCTCCACAACCGGCCTGGCGAAGGCCATCGCGCTGACCACCGGCCTGCCGATCGTCGCCGTGCCCACCACCTACGCGGGCTCCGAGGCAACCACGGTGTGGGGCCTGACCGACTGCCGAGGCTGGTTACGGATCCTTTCGATCTGAACGGACGTGAGATGGCTCTCTACGCCGCGTATCTCTCCGCCGTCGCGTTCGCCTCGGCCGGCTCCGCGCTGCACCACAAGATCTGCCACGTGCTCGGCGGCGCCTACAACCTGCCGCACGCCATCATGCTGCCGTACGTGCTAGCCTTCAACGCGCCCGCGGCGGCAGAGGCGATCCTGCCCGCGGTCCCGCCCAGCAACCCCCGCCCGGTGACCGCCGCCGCCGCGCCGGCGACGATGCGGTCGGGGCGCAGTGTGTCCTCGACCGCGTAGCCTTCCTTGAGGAATTCCGGGTTCCACACGATTTCGATGCGGTCTGGGACCAGTGAAGACACCGCCGCGAACAACTGCGATAGGTCGTAGGCCCCGTCCTCGTGTCCAGGTGTTGCCACGCCGACAAAGTGTACGTTGGCAAACTCCCCCGCATCGGCAAGATCGGTGGTGAAACGCAGTCGCCCAGCCGCGAGGTTATCCGCGAGCAACGGGTCAAGGTCTGGCTCATGGAACCACCCTTTGCCCGAGTTGAGCAGGTCGACCTTGACTGCGTCGATGTCCACTCCCAGGACCTCGTGACCGAGCGAAGCCATGCACCCCGCATGCGTGGCGCCCAGATGCCCGCGTCGCGGTTGAGCGTATCAGTGGGGTGCCTGGGTCGTATGACCATCTGCGCACGCCGAGGCACTGCGCCTGACGACCGTCGGCCCCTCGCCGCCCCCGGGCTCGTGTCATTGCGAACAAAAACAGGCATAACGCCACGGGACTGACCTTGCCTAGATATCCTGCCCTGGCGGTGGATGCGCAAGAAGCTAGCGGCAATACAAGGGGAAAAGGATGCCCATCCTAGACTCGTCGGGCTTCGCCGGTGATGATGCTCTCCCACATTTTCTTCGATGCGACGTCTGCATTATAGGTGCGGGACCTGCGGGCATCACTATCGCACGAGAGTTGTCGGGCACGCAGCTCCGGATCACCCTCCTGGAGAGCGGTGGAACCGAGCGTCAAGAGGAGTCGGACGCCCTCAACGAGATTGAGAGCGTAGGCTGGCCTCGAGTCATGGACCAATGGCTGGTCCGCAATCGAATTGTCGGTGGCAGTTCGAGCACCTGGACGGGCCGTTGTGCTCCATTCGATGAAATCGACCTGCAATTCCGCGATTGGGTATCCTACTCTGGATGGCCGCTGGAGATAGGTCACCTGACTCCTTATCTTGATCGTACCGCAAAGTACCTCGGGCTTGGAGTTGGCAGCGGCATCACGGACGCCCGCGTTTGGAAACTCACAGGACACCGGCAGCCGAAACCCGCTCCTGATCCAGATAAGCTACTTCCGACGTTCTGGCAATTCAGCCGTGACCCCATCAAACGGTTTGATAGAGTCCGGTTCGGGCGTCGCATCGCTGAGGACCTTGGACCGAATGTTACTCTCGTTACCAATGCCACGGTGCTTCGCATAGATGTTAACCAGTCGGGCACCGCCGTCGAATCTGTTGAGTTCGCCGCCACGGGTGGACGCCGATTTTCACTTCCAGCTTCGACGGTTGTTCTCAGCGCGGGCGGAATAGAAAATGCGCGGCTGCTACTGTCTTCCGACACGATTGCGCCACAAGGCCTCGGAAATGACAAGGATCTTGTGGGTCGCTTCCTGATGGATCACCCTCGGGGCACGGTCGCTCGATTCCAAATGGAAAAGTCTAGAGCATTGGTAAGTCAATTCGGTGTGTTCAAAACGCGTGCCGCTGACTCCAATCTATACCAGCATGGGATGCGGCTGAGCCCAGCCATCCAGCGCTCTGAGCAACTCCTGAATTGCGCGATTTGGCTCGGCGAGCACGTCGCCCCGGACGATCCGTGGGATCCATTGATGCGGGTCCTGCGCAGAGAGGCAAATGTTCGTCTAGATCTCCGCGTACTGTTGATGAACAGTGGTCTTGTCGCCCGCGGCCTTAAGAACTACTTTATTTCACATAGGGTCCTGCCACGAAAGCTCCGTGCGGTCACGCTGGAAGCAATGTGTGAACAGCTCCCGAATCCCGATAGCCGGCTTACCCTGTCGGACCGCCGCGACCGGTTGGGCATGCGGATACCCTGCATTGACTGGCGGGTGTCCGAAGAGGAAGCGGTCGCGATGCGACGGATAACAGAGCTCATGATCGAGCACCTCTCCCACATGGGACTCGAACCCCCAGTCCCGGAGGACTGGGTGCGCGACGGAGCGATGCTTCCTCAGACAATCCGAGACGTCGCGCATCCTACTGGAACGACCCGAATGGCGGACGATCCCGCTCATGGGGTTGTTGATGCACAATGTCAAGTCCACGGCGTGCAAGGACTGTTCATCGGAGGAAGCTCGGTCTTCCCGACCAGCGGACATGCCAACCCGACGCAGATGATCGTCGCCCTGGCGCTGCGCCTCGCTGATAAATTGAAAGATCGCCCCAATAGGATCGCGTTGTCAGAACACCGTGGCATCAGCGCGGGCCGCAGCGAAGTACTCTCGGATCTCAGCTTCGGGCATATCTGCCCAGAAACGGACCGAATGAGTAAGTAGCTTGCCTTTCGCCAGCAGCTCTTGGGGTGCGGCTGGCAGGCCCTTCCAACGCAGAGCAAGCGGGTCCTCTGGCCCGCTGAAGTCTCCGGTATGATATCCGGCGGCCACGGTAATCAAGCCGAAGATAAAGTCTTCGCCAAGTATGCTTTGCGCGAATTCCGGTGAGTCCAGTAGCCCACGGCGGTACATCTCGCGGACCGTGTCACCACGGTACAGCACGGCACCCCCCAAGGCGTGCTCTCCTCGAATATACCCCGGTGCAGCCGCCATCAGTTTCCGCAGCTTCCGGCGCATCGACGGGTACCTTATTCCGCGTAGCCACAGTTCGATAAGAAGGGCCCTGCGGGCTGAAGCCCAGTCGCGGAGTCCACCGTCCGGACTAATCCGATAAGCGCCGAGAGCCCCGATTTCCGGGAACCTTTCGAACCGGTCGCCCGCGGCTTCGGCGATCCCAGGACCCAGCAGAAGCGCATCTGCGTCTAGCCGCAGAATCAAATCGAATTCGGTGTGCTCAACAGCATACCGAAAGGCTGTCGACAGATTTACCCATAGCCCGCCGAGGTCGCGGTGGGTGGTGGCGGCGGGTGGAATCTCAACCAATTTTGGATTCTTCAATCCTATACCACGCCCTTGGGTGTCATCAATGACGACAATCAATTCAGGATCCGCGTAATGCAGTACGCTTCGGAGCGTATCCGCGACGTCGTCCTTTGGGCCAGCTGGAACTACGACAACCATCTTCCACTTAGACATCCGGCACCTCCACACTATTACAAGGAAACGGGAGAGCGTGAACGCGAGTCCGTGTATCGCTTGCCATCGACCACAGATTCCATCGCGGCTAGCGTTGCCGAGGCGATGTCTCTCCATGACACCTGTCCGCTCCAGTTCAGCGCAGCGGCGGACATGGCGGCTAGCCGGGACGAGTCAGCACGGGCAAGGTCGGCTAGCGCCGCGGTCAACCCGTGGACGGAGCCGTCGTACCGGCTGACGGCCTCTGTCGGCAGGTCCGACAGACCAGGCAGTTCAGGCACGATAAGCGGCCTTCCGTGCGCCAGCGCCAGCATCGCGCTACCACTCGTGGTCACGCGCCGGAACGGCAGTACTACCACGTCCACGCTCGCCATCAGCTGCGCTATCTCATCCTCCGGGATTCGCTCCAAACGGAGGCTGAGGTCCGGCGTCGCCGCCAGTCGCGCACGGAGTTCCGGATCGGCGCACTGGCCGGCGATAGTGAGCCTTGCGCGAATCTGCCGGGGCAGGCGGGCGTACGCGTCGAGCAGTTCCTCAACCCCCTTGTAGTGGGTCACGTTGCCGAAGAACAGGAACTCTCGCGGGCTTTCCTCGCCTGCTGGCCCGTGAGGTCGGACTACCCCCGCGGGCCCTAGCGGCCCGTGCCGGATAGCCACCGACCGCCGCGGTTCCGCACCTACTGCCGCAAGTTCCGCGATCGTGGAAGTTGAGTGCACGAAGACCAGGTCTGCGTGCCGCACGAGAGTCCTGCGGGCCGCGACGTCGTTCGCGAAGACCGGGGAGTGCGGGAGAACGTTGTGCGCTGTCCACGCAAGGCGCAAGCCCAGAAGACGGATCGAGCCAAGCCACATCCGGAACCACCCCTGGGCTAGCCACCGCAGCATGGTAAAGCGGTCCGCCATGGGAAGCGCAAAGCAGAACACCCAGTGCAGATGGACAATCCGTGCTCCGGCGATCCGCCCAGCCATGGTCTGGAATGGCAATAGCAGCAGGTTCAGCGTGCGCGATGGAGTGGGATCGCTGATGTAGCGGATCTCACAACCCAGCCGTCCCATCTCCTCGTATAGCAGCCGCTGATAGGGATTGGGGTCTCGTGGCAGGGCAAGGATCTTCATCGCCCGGCAAGCTCCGCGAGGACCCCGGCGCCATACACAAGGTGGTCGACGAGGACCGTAAGTACACCAGCCGACCGGTTGCGCCAGGCAGGTATAAGGAGGAGGGCGGGGTACAGGGGGAAGAAAAAGGTGAGCGGCAATCCGAGCAGGAACAAGGGGTAGATTACCACGACGGGATCGTCGCGGAGCACTCGCCGTCGGCGGGAACGGTGTTTCCGGTAAAGCCTGGCTCGCGCCTTCCCATATGCGTACGAGCGCCGCAGCTGACGTCGCCGCCCTCCCCAATCGTGCCTGATAATGGCATCCGGCACGGCGAGGATGCGGAACCCGGCATCTACCAGCCGCCAGCTGAAGTCGGAATCTGATCCGTAGGCGAAGCTCTCGTCAAATCCCCCGATCGTATCGAAGGCTTCGCGCCTGAATGCCATGTTGATCGTCGGGCACTCTTTCAGGTAACCATCCGGCAGCATGTGTGGCATGCCACTGTTACGATATGGGTCAAGGCCTCCTGCGACAGCAAGGGTGCGGCCCGCGGTAACATCTTCTCCGGCCGAGAGCGGAGCGATCAGGCTGGCTAGCCATCCGGCGTCGGGATAGCAGCCCGCATCGGTAAACACGATCAGGTCGCCCGCTGCCGCACGAACCCCCGTATTCCGCTGATGGGGAATCGTCACGCGCACGCCCGTCGGCCGCTCGAACTGAATCCAGCGAACAGCCGGCTCGTGGGCGCGCCTGATGTGATCCAGTGTCCCGTCGGAGGCATCGACCACTAGGATCTCGCACGAAACAGCGAGATCAGCGATCTGACCGCGCAATGCTGTCAGGGTCGCATCGATCGCGGGCTCATTTTTACTGATAATAATGACCGATATCATCTGTGGAACACCTCTGAAGAACCGTTTGTATATACAACGCCGAAGTGCGAATTGAGGAAGCCAGTCGGAAAGGCGTACGTGATCAAATGGTCCTCGAAGTTTTGTCGCGCGCGATGCTGTAGAAGGTTCACGCTAGTCGCATATACCCACGATTTCAGGTCGAGGGTCTCTGGCGTCACGTCTGTAAGCAGCCCGCTGTTATTTTCGTTCTGCGCGATCAGGGTCAGCGCCCCATAGCGGTCAGCATAAACTAGCTGAT
>Ga0070698_100002464_pt1 | contig 20433 bp, 18 predicted proteins | sample KBSK1502metaG_FD_65477 | JGI IMG/M metagenome (GOLD analysis project Ga0070698, IMG submission 65477) | Corn, switchgrass and miscanthus rhizosphere microbial communities from Kellogg Biological Station, Michigan, USA - KBS K1-50-2 metaG | ecosystem: Host-associated > Plants > Roots >...
GAAATGCCTCCGCCAAAACCGCCGCCACCGCCGCCGCCTTCGTCCGCGGCCGGCGGTCCACCCGCGGCGACGCGCGTCAGACGCTTGCCGTCTTCCTGAATCGAATAGATAACCGGCAGCGCCGCTATTCCGGCTGGCTCAGTCGTGATGAATACGATCGTGCGACTGTCGGGAGTGATGTTGTAGGTCGAGATCGGAAACGGCATGCGCGTGACCTGCCGCGTGCGATGCTTCATCCCGGCCCAATCCATTTTGGTTTCATGCGGCGGGCGATTTGCCGGACGCCTGGGAGGACCAGCCGGGCCCTCGCCATCTGCAGCCGGCGGTTGAGCAGACTCAGCTTCAGGGCGATCTTCCGGATCGTCCGGATCGCGATCGAGACGCTCGAGTCCTACCGAATAAATCTGCACCGAGGCGCCGCCAAAGCCTCCGCCACCACCGCCGCCGGTTGAATCAGACCGCACAAAGAAAAGTTTGCGGCCGTCGGGAGCAAAACGCGGACTGCGCTCGTCGTAGGAATCAAAGGTGACCTTGTGCGCTTGTTTGTCTTCGCCTGAAGTCGCGATGACGTAAATATCGCTGGTGCGACTGGCGTCAGACTTCGCATAAGTCAGCCACTTTCCATCAGCAGACCATTCCGGCGTCGAGATGTTTCCGTAACGCGACGAATCCAGTTCGACTATCTGCTTGCTGGCCACGTTGATCTTCCGCAGCTTGCTGTCGGAAGCAGTGAAAGCAATATCTTTTGAATCAGGCGACCAGTTGTAACCATTCTTTAACGCATCGATGTCGGTCAACTTCTGCGGTTCCCCCATGCCGTCGACGCTCGTCACATAGAGTTCTTCGCGGCCACTGCGATCAGAGATGAACGCCAGAGACTTGCCGTCAGGCGAATAGCCGACGTTGCGGTCGCGCGCCGGGCTGTCAGTAATCTGTTTGACGTCGCCTTCTTCAGTAGGCACGGTGAAGATTTCGCCGTGGGTTGAAATGACTATGCGCCGTGACGATGGAGCAAGGTCATAGTCATCGGCTTCCGAATTGAACGCGCGCATCTCGATCGCGTTCTCCTGCGTCTCGGCATCGATGTTCAGATGAATAGCCGTGACTTTCCTGCTGCCGGTGTCGAGTTTCCAGATGCCAAAGTCGTGCTCGAAAACGATCACCTTGCCATCAGCGCTGATCGAAGGAAAGCGCACGTCGCCGCTCTTGAATGAAGTAACGCGATCGGCTTTGCCGCCGCCTTCCGCGACCCGCCAGATGTTTGTGAGTCCGCCGCCATCGCGATCACTGACAAAATAAATATCGCCGTCGCTCGACCACATCGGCCACGAATCCAGACCGTCGAAATCCGTCAACTGCGTAAACTTCTTCGCCGCAATGTCTTCGATCCACACATCGGTTGCATAGGCGCCGCGATAATACTTGCGCCAGTAAACCTGGCCCTTCGGGTTGTAAGCGATGCGCTTGCCGTCCAGTGAAAAGCTGGCTGCGTTGCCCATGTCCGGCCCGGCCCTCCAGGGCATGCCGCCGTTGACGCTCACAATGTAAAGCAGTCCCATGAAGTCTTCGCCGCGTTGGCTGCTGAACAGCACGCCGCTCCCGTCGGGCGTCCAACCCAGAACCGTGTCGTCGGCCGAGTGAGAAGTTAACTGCTTCGGTGTGCCGCCGCTCGCGGGGATGATAAAGACATCGAGGTTCCCGTTGCGGTCGCTGGAGAAAGCAATCCACTTGCCGTCCGGCGAGAAACGCGGATAGGCGTCGCGCGCTTTGTTCACCGTCAGCCGCTGGATGTTGCCGCCATTTTCATCCGCCGTCCAAATGTCGCCCAGATAAGTGAAGGCGACACGGCCGTTCGAGTAACTGGGATAACGCACCAGCCTGGCTTCACGCGCAAAGACGATTGATGTGAAGCTGAAAACAAACAGGGCTATGGCCAGCGGGTAAAGTTTATTCATGGTCCTTCTCCTGAATTGTGACAAGTCTGAGATTGAGTTCAGAGTTCGAGCTTTAGCTTCGTCGGGCGCATACGGCAGCCTGAAGGCTGAACTTTAAGCAAATTCGAGTTTTGAAAGAAAACGGACTGATACGATCGTAATGACGCCACGCCTTCGCATTCGGTTACGAGAGTCGTTCGTTTCACGTCATTTCAAGCAATGATAGTTGCTGTCACAAAAAAATATTGACAAGGGGGGGATGGTCTGATATAAGGCGCGCGTTCGTTTGGTTAACGGCACCCCACCAACGCCAACGGGCAATCTCACTGAGTTTCAGGTTGGCTTGAATGGCTCACGGGGCGCTTCCACGGCCGCCTGCATTTAATGCTCGCGACACTCACATCAACAGCCGAAAGGATCACCATGAAAAGAATCTACTCGATATATGCAGTAGGATTTGCGCTTGTGTTTGCTGGTGCTGTATTAGTCACTCACCCGCCGACGGTCGCATTCGCCGCCTCCTGTAGCGCGTCGTGCAAGACCGGCAGCAACATTTATGTTGACGGCAGTTCGTGTTCCTGCACAGACAATGTCGGCTGCACCTGGCATGACAGTAGCGGCGACCATACCCAGAACTGTGGGCACGACTTAGAACTCGAGTAAGTCTTGCAGCTTAACTCTTGCCGTTCAAATGAGTGAAGGTGTTTGCTATACAGAATGTGTGCGAGCACCTTCACCATTGATCACAGTACCACTGCGTGAGATGTTATGAAACGCCTCCAACTTTTGCTTTTGCTCTTCATCATTCCAGCGTACGCTTTCTCGCAGAGTGGCAGTGCCGATACTTCTAAGCCAAAAGGCCAGAGGACCTCACGAGAGAATCCAGAGGCAAACTCAGAGGAAGATAATCTCCGAAGACAGCAAATTCGAGCTTTAAGAGCCGACCTGCTGGTGCGCGCCTTAGATAACATCAAAAAAATGGATGAACCCACCTCGCGGCTTTCGGCTCGGGCTGAGATGTGCACCTATATTGGCGGAAAAGGATTCCCCGTTGAAGACCAAGACCTCGCTTCCGAACTGGCAACTGACGCTTTCGCAGATTTTGCTAACCATTCTAGTGAGATTCCGAGCGTCATCAGCGATTACTACTTGGGAGAACTAGAGGCTTGGTTAGAAAAAACCCGGCCCGACCTGGTCGAAAAGATCAAGGTCGCGCAAAAAGCCCAGCTTAGAAGCGGCGCCACTTCTCGTATACGCGCCCTCCTTCAAATGAAAGGCGGCGACATAACCGCTGGCGAGGTTATTCGGGAACAGTTATCCAGGGGAGAAGACGTACAAGGGCTGTATTTCCTCCTCGATGAACTAATGAAACAGCAGTCGAGCGCACTGACACCTGTTCTTTCCGACATAATTACTTTCGCCGGACGCGGATCGGTCTCGCTCGAAGCGCTATTTTGGGTGGCCGAGATATATAGGCGAACGACGGTTGCCGAAGACTTGAGGCGTCGATTTGTAAATATGGTGGTGGCCCGCACGAATCCTGCGAATTTTGTCAATGAGCCAACACCAAAAGTCGCCTACGATCTTTTGACGAGCATTTTGCATATGGCGGCAGTTCTGACCCCCGACTCATACGAACAGATTCAGGTTCAAGCCCTGGCGTTGCGCGCTTCTCTCACACAAAGCCAATTGGCCAGCGATGCGCGTGCGAAACGGCTTAAAGAAAGCCAGGATCCAATCGCCGATCTCGTTGAGGAAGCAGAAGCGTCTAAGTCGAAGATCGAGCGCAACCATTTGCTGGCGCAAGCTGCGCAGATGGCCCTCGCTGCCAAAAAGCTACAACTATGCTTGGAAATAGTTTCAAAGCTGGATCTTTCGGTCCGTATTTCACTAGCCGATTTTTGGCACCATTGGACGGATCAATTCTTAAGGAGTGTGGTAAAGGCGGCTCTTGATAACTCAGACATACAAATGGCCTTAAAAGCGGGCGACCGCGTGATATCACCATCTCAGAAGGTAGCGGCGATGATACTAATCATGCGCTACGCTGGAAAGAATCACGATCGCGACCTTGCCCAGAAGCTACTGATGGCCGCCGAGAAGATTGCCACAGATACACCGGACAATTTTGAAAGAGCCAGGGCCTTCGCCTTGCTCAGTGGAAATGCGGATGTAGCGGACAGTAATCGCGCCATTCAATTGCTCGAATTTGAAATTAGAGCCCTAAACAACCTAGCAAAGCCAGATCAGGATGATAACGACAAAAAAGTGGAATATTTAAGAAACCTGGATAAGGCGGCCTCAGACCTCAGAAGGAACTTCAGGCTAGTGACAGTTAAAGATAACGACAGCGTCTTGCCTCTGATTGGTGAGATTCAGAAAAGCGACCTCAGAACATTTGCTCTAATCGGCACCCTCCAAGGCTTGGATGAAATGCTATCCGCGAACGCTGTCAAATAAAGTCCTTGTTTCGTCTAGTCTCTCGCGCCAAGTAGTATGTCGCACCAGGATTTTGCAAATGGAAACTGAAAAGAAAAACTTTCACCTTGGTACGCAGTGGTTGGGAGCGATTCTAATTGTCGCCCTGGGTGCTGTGAACCTGCTGCTCCTCAGACAAAACTTAACTCTGCGCAAGCAATTAAGCGGAGGCACGGTTAGCAATGCGTTTCACGGCGGCGAGCGACTCGACGGCTTTACCGGAGTGGACTTAAACGGCCAGCAATTGGCAATCGATTTCAATAGACCCGGCCGAAAGCATATCATATTGTACTTGTCTCCCAGTTGCCCCTACTGCTTCCAGCAGGCACCCTTGTGGCGCAATCTCCTCGATAATCTCGACGGCAACCGCTTTGATGTCGTTGGCGTAGTCAGCGATAAGAACGAAAGAGAGCCAGTCGCAAGAAATATTGACGAATTGGGCTATCTCAAGACAAAGAATCCATTGGCTGTGATGTTCTTAAAGGATGAGGCACTCGCGAAACTTCGCTTTGTGGCGACACCCACGACGATGATTGTTAGCGACACCGGCGTGGTGGAGGGTATGTGGGTCGGCAAGTGGAAGGAGTCTGATTCGAACCAAGTGGCCGCAGCCATGAAGTAATCTTTTTTTGCACACTCTGCTTGAGCCGAGGATTACACTCCTGCTCATTGATCAGCCCGGACGAATAATAGGCTTGGCAGAGAGATCGCGAAACTGGCAAAGGAAGTAGTGCGAGCAAACTTCCAGACATCCCAAGAATATCTTTGAATATCACTCAACCGGCGCGCCTGAATCTTTCCAGGCCTTCCAACCCCCGGCCATCGACCAGACATTCGTGTAACCCATCTGTTGGAGCACGTCAGCCGCCAGCGCCGAGCGATAGCCCCCGCCGCAATACAGGATCACCTCAGTGGCTTTGTCGGGCACGGTGGTTTCGATGTCGCGTTCGATGATGCCACGGCCTAAGTGTTCGGCTCCGGCGGCGTGACCGGCGCGCCACTCGTCGTCTTCGCGCACGTCGATCAGGCGCGCGTCGCGGTTGGTGCTGATCCGATCGCGCGTGTCTGCGACGGTGACTTCTTTGATCCGGCTCTTGGCGTCATCGACTAGTTTTAGAAAGCCTTCGGAATGTTTCATTGGTCGCTCCTCCAGGTAATTCTCTGTGCTACCTCAGTGTTCTCTGTGTCTCTGCGGTGAATGCTCTTTTCAAGGTTTATCTACCACAGAGACACAGAGAGTCACAGAGATCGCACAGAGAACAACAAAGCATCCACTCACTAATCCACGTGATACTGACTGAACCCTCCCTCACGGTTGGGCTAGTGCCCCGCTTCTTGCTGCCCACTGCCCACCGCTCACTGCCCACTGATTCTTGACTTTGCCTGCTGCGGTCGGTTAGATGATAGCGCTTCAAAACCAACTTGTGGAGGCTGCCCCGGAATGCGCATCAAAGCTCTCGCTCTGCTGATCTGTTTCGCTTGTCTGCCGCTGGCCGGTTGTAAGAAAGACGCCGAAGCCAAAACCATTCTCACCGATTTCGATTCCTTCACCAACGAAGTGGTTAAGCGAGTCGATGCGGCCTCGAATCCGGCGGACGGCGTCGACGATGCGCAGAAATATTTCGACTCGAAGAAGACCGAGATGACCGGCAAGATGGATACGCTAAAAGGGCTGCGGGGTTACCAGGTCGGCGAAGAGACAAAGAAGATGATGGAATCCAGTCTGGTCGAAGACGCGAAAAAGGTCGCCAACCTCCAGGTAAAATACATGGGCACCTCAATGCGCGACGCGGCGTTCAAAGCCAAGCTCGACAAGTTGACGAGGGACTATCAAAGCCTCTTCAAGATGTAAGCCCCCGCTGGCGGCTTAGTCCCGTAGGGACGAAATATTTATAGTCCTCACGTCCTCTCCGGATACCAGCCCCGTCGGGGCGACATACCGCTCGTCGAAGACTTAGAACTCCCTTAAGGCTGCGGTTTCTATAAACATCCGGCTCCTACGGAGCCGCCCCTCAATTGGCTCAATCAAAGCCGAGCGACTATAATGCCTTCTTTCGAAAATGCTCTAAAACTCAACCTTCGCACTCGTTGGAAACTGCGATATTCGCGCAACAATTTCGTCTTTAGGAGATTCCCAGATTGGCAAACGAACAATTTGATGTAACGGTCATCGGCAGCGGCCCGGGCGGCTATGTCGCCGCGATTCGCGCCGGACAATTGGGTTTGAAAGTGGCGATTGTCGAGAAGGACAAACGTCTCGGCGGCACCTGCACTCTGCGCGGCTGCATCCCGACCAAACAGCTTTTGCAGTCGGCGCACGTCTACGAACAGATGCAGCACGCGGCTGATTTCGGCGTGCAGGCATCGGGTATTCAACTAGCTTTCGCAGACGTGCAGAAACGCAAAGACAAAGTCGTGATGAAGAACTCGAAAGGAATCGAGTTCCTGATGAAGAAGAACAAGTGCACCGTCTTTAAGGGTACCGGAAAGTTAGCCTTGCCCGGCAAGGTCGAAGTCACCGGCGCAGACGGAACGAAACAAACCATCGAGACCAAGAGCATCATCATCGCCACCGGTTCCGTGGTGCGGCCCATCCCCGGTTTTGAAACTGACGGCAAACAAGTCGTCAACAGCGATCATATTTTGGAGCTGACCGAAGTTCCCAAGTCTTTGATCGTCATGGGCTGCGGCGCCGTCGGGGTTGAGTTTGCTTCAGTCTATTCGCGCTTTGGCGCCGACACGACCGTTGTCGAGTTGCTGCCCAGGCTGGTTCCACTCGAAGACGAAGAAGTTTCAGCGGAGTTGGCAAAATCGTTTCGCAAGCGCGGGATCAAATCGCAACTCGACACGAAACTCGAGAAGCTTGAAAAGACCGGCCAGGGCGTCGTCGTTACCGGCAAGACTTCCAAAGGTGAAGACGTCAGGTTGGAAGCCGAAATGCTTTTGGTTGCCGTCGGCAGAATGCCTTTTACGCAGGGCCTCGGCCTCGAAGGCACGAAAATCAAAATCGAAAAGGGTTTTATTCAGGTAGACGAATACCAGCAGACCGCCGAGAAGGGTGTCTATGCCATCGGCGATGTAGTGCCGACGCCTCTGCTGGCGCACCTCGCTTCGAAAGAAGGGATCGTGGCCGTCGAGCATTTCGCCGGCAAGAACCCGCGGCCAATCAATCTTCGCCTGGTGCCCAATTGCACCTATTGCGATCCCGAAGTTGCTTCGGTTGGGTTGACCGAAGCGAAAGCGCGCGAAGCCGGCTATGACGTGAAGGCCGGCAAGTTTCCCTTCAGTGCCTCGGGTAAGGCGCGCATCCTCGGCGAAGAAGAAGGTTTTGTTAAGGTCGTCAGCGAATCAAAATACGACGAGATTCTCGGCGTGCACATTATCGGTCCACATGCCACAGAGTTGATCGCCGAAGCGTGCGTTGCGATGCAACTCGAATCGACCGCCGAAGAGCTGGGTAACACGATGCACGCGCATCCGACGGTTTCAGAAGCAGTCATGGAAGCCGCCGAAGGCGTGCATGGCAAGACGATTCATATCTAAATCTTTTCGCCGCATTAGCGGCGGACGATTTTAGCCCGGCCTTTCAAGGCCGGGTTAATCAGTTGCTGGAATTGGTCGTCGCATTGCGACGAATGAGCTTGGACGTGACCAGAAAATTTCAACCGTCGCTATGCGACGACTTTTGCTTTTAGAACCGGTGAACCGGCCTTGAAAGGCCGGTCCAAATTCATCGGCCGCTACGCGGCTAAATCAAATGCCTGATAACGAAAAACCGAGGCGCGAAAATAAGAAGGGCGGCAGCCATCGTCGCCGTCCGGCATTTCAAATGCGCATCAGCACAAGGTATGCGCCGCGCAAACCTCCCGAAGGCAAGCCCCGATCCTGCATCGCCGAGACTTCGCTCAAGCCGGATCAAATGCTCGAGCTTTATCGCTATCTGAAGCTGACGCGTTTGGTCGAAGAGCGCATCGTCAATCTCTATCGCCAGACGAAAGTAGTGGGCGGTGTCTACAGATCATTGGGCCAGGAAGCGACGGCCGTTGGTTCTGCTTATGCGCTGCGGGCGGATGATTTCATCACGCCGATCATTCGCGATCTCGGCGCGGTATTCGTCAAGGGCATTCGCCCCCGCGAAATTCTGGCGCAGTACATGGCCAAGGCCTGGGGGCCGTCCGGCGGAAAAGATCTCAACGTTCACTTTGGTTATCTCGACAAAGGATTCATCGGACCAATCTCGCATCTCGGCGACATGATTCCGGTGATGACGGGCATCCTTTTGGGCGCGCGGATGCAGCAGAAAGACATTGTCGGGCTGGCTTATATCGGCGACGGCGGCGCCAGCACCGGCGCCTTCTATGAAGGAATGAACTTCGCCGCGGTGCAGCGGCTGCCGTTGATCGTGATCGCCGAATACAACCATTACGCGTACTCGACGCCGACCAGCCAGCAGACGGTCGTCCGCAACCTGGCCGAACGCGCCGCCGCTTTCGGCATTCCCGGTCACATCGTCGACGGCAACGACGTCGTCGCTTGTTATGAAGTAACTAAGGAGGCGATCGATTACGCGCGCAAAGGCCGCGGCGCAGTTTTGATCGAAGCCAAGACCTATCGCCGCAAAGGCCACGCCGAACACGACGATCAGCGTTACGTGCCGAAGGACGAAATCGAATGGTGGGAGAAGAACAACGATCCGGTAGATCGTTTTGAAAGGTACCTGCTCGATCGCAAAGTCGCGACGAAAGAAAAACTGGAAGAGATCACCGCGGACGTGATGCGAGAGATCGATGAAGACTGTGCGTGGGCAGAAAGCTCGCCCATGCCTGAGCCGGAAGGTGCGGCGTATGGGGTGTTCGATAATTCGATCGTGCCACCGGTGTTTCGGCCGAAGGTTTTGGAATCGTAGGCCGTTAGAGGCGGGTTACTGCCGGCCTCTTTAGCCAAATTGGTTTTTCAAGATGAAACCTTCAACGAGCCAGCGAAGCTGGCGGCAGCATTTAGCCCAGGGTGGAGCGAGCAAAGCGAGCGGAACCCTGGGTAAGCGTCCTCTTTCTTCATCAGCCCGCTTTAGCGGGCGGAAGAATCTGTCTCGCGCTAGAGCGGGCTCGCAAATCCTTTTGGCTCCGGTACCCAGGGCGGCGCTTCGCTGCACTTCGTTTCGCTTCGCTTGCCCTGGGCTAAATTCTGCCGCCGGCTATGCCGGCTCAGTGAGTCTGATGCTGTTGCTGCTCACCATCGGTTGTACTAAGAAGGAGGCTCAACCAATCCAGAGCAAAGCCGAGACCCCATCGCCAGCCACTGGCATTACTCCTTTGCCGAGTGATTCTCCGGCCGCGTCCATTGAGCATTACCCATCCCTGCTGGCCCAGGCCCAGGAAGTCAACGACGCGTTTCGCCGCCGGGATTTTGGCCGCATGGTTGATCTGACTTACCCAAAAGTTGTTGCGGCCGCCGGCGGCCGAGACAAAATGGTGGCGGCACTCGCCAAAGGATTACAGGAGATGGAAACCGACGGAGTTACGGTACTGTCATCGGATGCCGCTGCTCCGATACAGATCGTGCACGTCTCAAATTGGATATATGCCGTCGTTCCAACCACTCTGAAAGTGAAAGCTAAAGACGGCATCTTTCAAACTAAGAGCAACATGATCGGAGTCTCATCGGACAGCGGCGCGCACTGGACTTTCATCGACGCCGGCGGGAAAGATCACACGCAGCTCAAGAGTTTTTTACCGGCGCCTTCCGACAAACTGATTTTGCCGGCTGAGAAAGAGCCCGTTAAGTTATCGAGCAATTGATTAATTCTTAGCGGCTTTGCCGCTTGAGATGAACATGGCAACGGCGACGAAAAAAAATCACAAACTCGAACGGCCACCGCGTGGCGGTCTGGCGACGATGGTTGAAGCCATTCGCCAGGGTCTCTGGGAAGAGATGGAGCGCGACTCGACCGTGTTTCTGATCGGTGAAGACGTCGGCACTTACGGCGGCGCCTTCAAAGTCACGGATGGAATCATCGATGAGTTCGGTCCGGAACGTGTGATCGACACGCCAATCGCCGAAGCCGCGATTGTCGGCGCGGCCTGCGGCGCGGCCCTGATGGGCATGCGGCCGGTCGCCGAATTTCAATTCATCGATTTTATTTCCTGCGGCTTTGACATGCTCACCAACTACGCGGCCAAGTGCCGCTATCGCTGGGGCGCGAACATTCCGGCAGTGTTTCGCGGGCCGTGCGGCTCCGGCGTTCGCTCAGGACCGTTTCACTCGCTTAATCCGGAATCCTTCTTTACTAACACAGCGGGTTTGAAGATCGTCGAGCCTTCGACAGCGTACGACGCCAAGGGCTTAATCAAAGCCGCGATTCGCGATCCCGATCCGGTGCTGTATTTCGAGCACAAGAAACTCTATCGCCTGCCACGCCTGCGCGAAGAACTGCCGAGCGACGATTACATTGTCGAGATCGGAAAAGCGCGCACGAGACGTGAAGGACGCGACCTTTCGATCATCACTTTTGGGGCGCAGGTTTTGACTGCGCTCGACGCCGCCGAAGAATTGGAAAAGGAGGGCCTGGATGTTGAGGTGATCGATCTGCGCACCTTGGCGCCGCTGGACAAGGAAGCGATTCTGGCAAGCGTCCGGAAAACCAGCCGCGCGATTGTCTTGCACGAAGCATCTTTGACCGGCGGAATTGGCGGAGAGATTGCCGCGATCATTTCGCAGGAAGCTTTCGAATGGCTGGATGCCCCGGTGGTGCGCGTCGCTTCGCTGGACACGCCGGTGCCTTACTCGCCGCCGCTGGAAGACTATTATTTGCCGCAGGTCAAGGATGTTCTGGACGCGGCGCGGAAATTGGCGGCGTATTAGTTTAGAGTTCAAGCTTTAGCTTGCTTGCAGGAAGGAAAAACGTAAATGCCGAAATACGTAATCGAAAGAGAGATTCCCGGAGCCGGCACATGTCGCCCCAGGAGCTACAAGCGGCTTCGCAGAAATCCTGTAGCGTGCTGCAAAAGCTCGGGCCTGAGATTCAATGGCAGCAAAGCTACGTCACCGGCGATAAGCTCTACTGCATCTATATTGCGCCGAATGAGGAGTTGATCCGCGAGCATGCATCGCAAGGTGGCTTTCCCGCGAATAGAATTTCAGAGATTAAGACGATCATCGATCCGACTACGGCTGAGGGATGACGCAATAGCTTAGAGTTCAAGCTTTAGCTTGCATTCACCAAACACTCAACGTTGAGCCAACCATGTATGACTGGCGACGAATGACCGCAGAAGATCGGGCCCATGCTCTTGACTTAAGACGTGCGCGACAACTTCCATGGCATTCCCCGCCACATTTGGACCTCAAAGGAACTCATCAATATTTGATCTCGGCAGCTTGCTACGAGCATGCGCAGGTCATTGGAGCTAGCCCAGACCGGATGACCGAATGCGAACAAGCGCTCATGAAAACTTGTCATGATTTTTCCCTCGCTACACATGCCTGGTCTGTTCTTCCAAATCATTACTACGTCCTTGTGACCACAGAACAGATTGAGGAGTTGCGGCGAGGTTTGGGAAAATTTCATGGTCGTTCGTCTCATGCCTGGAACGGTGAAGATTCGGCCCGCGGCCGTAAGGTTTGGTATAACTGCTTCGAACGGCCCATGAAGTCAAGGAGACATTTTCTGGCTACGGTAAACTATATCCATCACAATCCGGTTCATCATGGTTACGCGGAGACGTGGCAGGACTGGCCGTGGTCAAGCGCGAGAGAATTCCTGGAACGAGTAGGACGCGAGCAGGAATTAGAGATGTGGAAGCAATACCCCATTCTGGATTATGGTAAGAAGTGGGATGTTTGCGAGCCTTCGAAGACGAATCGGATCAATTTGCAAACGAAGACAATCTAAAGATTGAACTCTAAACTTATTCGGAGTCATCATGGCAACTGAAGTAGTAATGCCGCAGATGGGCGAGTCCATCGCGGAAGGAACCATCACCAAGTGGCTGAAGCACGTCGGCGACCACGTCGATCGGGACGAGCCTTTGTTCGAAATCTCGACCGACAAAGTTGACGCCGAGATCCCTTCGCCCGCCGCCGGCACTCTGACCGAAGTCAGATACAAGGAAGGCGAGACTGTCGAAGTCAACACGGTCGTCGCGGTGCTCGATGGCAACGGAGCAGCGCCTCCGGCGAAAGAAGAAACTGCCGCCGCGCCTGCTGAATCTGCCGCTGCGCCTCCGGCGAAAGAAGAATCTGCTGCTCCTTCGCCGGTTGTTGAAACAGCCGGAGCACAAACCGCCGCCGCGCTACCAGAGACTCCGAAACCAGAAACGATCGAACGACCGAAGCCGACGATCACAACTCCGCCTCCAACCGTTCACAAAACGGAAGTCAAGACTTTGGTCAAGAAGAGCGAACCGGCAAACGCTCAAGCCGCGCCGGCGCCACCACGTAGTGGCGACGAGGCCACCGCCGCCGAACTGCGCCGCACGAAGTCCAGTCCGCTGGTCCGCAAGATCGCCGAAGAGCACAACATCGACATCAAGCAACTTGAAGGCACCGGGATGAGCGGACGCGTCACCAAGAACGACATCCTCAGCTTTATCGAGTCGGGAAGCCCCGCTCAAGCGGGCTCAGCCGGCTCAACTGACCCTACTAATCAACTCATAGCCCAAACTTCCGCCCCGGCTATACCTCAACCTCCGGCTATCAAACCCGCGGAGGGCGATCGCGTCGAACAGATGAGCGTGATGCGCAAGAAGATCGCCGAGCACATGATTCAATCACGCCGCACTTCCGCGCACGTCAGCACCGTCTATGAAATCGACATGACGAAGATCGCCAGGCTGCGTGACGAGAATCGCGAGGCTTTTCTGGAACGCACCAGCACGAAACTGACTTTCATGCCTTTTATCTTCAAGGCAGTCACCGACGCGATTCGAAAATCCCCGATCTTCAACGCGCAAGTTAGCGGCGATCAGATCATTTACAAACGTGACATCAATCTTGGCATGGCCGTGGCCCTTGATTGGGGATTGATCGTGCCGGTGATTAAGCGGGCTGACGATCTCTCGATCTCAGGGCTGGCGCGCGCGGCAAACGATCTCGCCGATCGGGCGCGCACCAAACAACTGAAGCCCGACGAAGTTGGCGGCGGCACTTTCACCATCACCAATCCGGGGGTTTTCGGCGGGCTGTTCGGCACGCCAATCATCAATCAGCCGCAGGTAGCGATCCTCGGCGTGGGCAAGATCGAAAAGCGGGCCAAAGTCCTGACGTCGGCAGACAACGAAGACTACATCGCCATCCGGCAGATGGCTTATTTTGCGCTTAGCTTCGATCACCGGATCATCGACGGCTCAGACGCAGAGAAGTTTCTTGCTTATATTAAGGAACTGCTTGAGTCAGGCCAGTTCACGATTTAGCGAAAATGAGGTCAGTACCACCTGCGTGAGCGGGTGGGATAATCACACAAGATCAGGTAACAACTCTCTAACGATGGATCTACGCTCGGTCTGATCCCCAGCGCGAGGGCCACCTTATCCCACCCGCTCACGCAGGTGGTACTGACCTCATCCTGCTGTCTGAGTATTAGTCTCTCAAGGGTGATACTCTGCTTTTTCTTGCAAACCCCTAGCGAAGAAATAACGAATGCCTACTAACTGCGTCGTAACGCATCTTTTCGTGTTTGAGGTCTTGACACTCAAATAGGGTTCTATACTATTCGTGAGTTCAAGTTGATGAAGCACCAGCCTTTGAGCTCATCGACCCGACGTTCTCTAAAACATCGTCTGCCCGACCTGGCAGGCAACGTGAATCCGAGAGTTCATCGTCTGAACTCAACAACCTAGTTGGACGCGGTCAGGCTGCGCGTCTGCCATTTACGATGATAAGGAGTCTAAATTCTATGACTATCAAGCTAAAGACAGTTCGATCACTCGCGCTTGCTTTCGGGTTAGCGCTGGCTCTTTCCCCATTAGCTTTCGGACAAACCTCGACGCAAACAACCAGCACGCCGACTGATGCGACAAGAGCCCGCTCTGTAGCCAGCGGCGAAAAGATGAAGATCAAAGGCGTGGTGGTAAAGCGCGATGCTGACACGTTCACGGTTCGTGATCTAACCGGCAACGACACCATCGTGCGGCTGACTGACAGAACAACAGTTAAGACCAAGGGCGGTTTCCTGCGCAGCGGCACGAACTATGCGCAGACCAACATCCTGCGCGGCCTCAATCTTGAAGTCGAAGGACGCGGCGGCTCATCCGGCGAATTGGTAGCCGACTCGGTGAGATTCAACGAAACTGATTTCCGGACTGCCCGGGCCGTCGATTCGCGTTCGGCGCCGCTCGAAGATCGCGCGACCGCATCCGAAGGCCGGTTGAGTGAAGTCGAGCAGAATGCGCAGAAGCTTTCCGGCCAACTGGATGAACTCGCGGCCGTTTCGAATGCCGCGCGCGGCGGCGCCAAGGCGGCGCAAGAGACCGCGGACTCCGCCGTGGCCGGTGTCAACGCCACCAACGATCGCATCTCAGCGCTTGACGATTATGTGCCACAGGATACGGCGGCGGTGAACTTCCGTCCAGGCAGTTCTGTGCTGACCGCGGATGGCAAGACCAAGCTCGATGCTATCGCGACCAAAGCGCTGAATGCCAAAGGCTACGTGCTCGAGGTGACGGGCTTTGCCGACGCCACGGGCAACACCAACTTTAATCGGCAATTGAGCCAGAGACGGGCCGATGCGGTGATCCGTTACCTGGTAGAGAACCATCAGATTCCGCTCCGTCGCATCGTGACGCCGTACGGCTTCGGCGAATCGAATCCGGTGGCCGACAACAAGACGCGCGATGGCCGCGCCCAGAATCGTCGGGTCGAAGTCAAAGTGCTGGTCAATAAAGGTCTGACCGCGCCGTCGCCGACGATGAAAACCGGCAGCAGCGGATTGGAACAGTAACGCAAGTTGTTAACTGGCGACCCAGTAACCACAGACGCAACCCTGAACCAGCGGGGTTGCCGTACACACGCCAACGATCATGCCGTCAGTAGGCGTCAAATGATAGACTTGCCAGCAACGACGCGCTGGCGGCATGTGGAGTTGGTTGATGGGCTTGAGTAGATATCAGAAATACTTTGCGCCGGCGCTGATTCTTTCAGCGCTGGCTTTAGTTTTCTCGGCGGCATTTTTTTTGGCCGCGCCCATTCGCGCGCAGAAACTAAAGCAGTTGCCTCCGCCTCCACCCGGACCACGCTTCAAACCCAAGCCGACACCTAAGCCAACGCCGATACCTGACGCCGAGTACGAAGTGATTAAGACTTCTTCGAACCTGGTGGTCGTGCCGGTTTCAGTTACCGACGCGCAGGGACAGCCCGTGCTGGGTCTGAAGGCCACCGATTTTCATATCGAAGAAGACGGACATTCGCAGGCGGTTGCCCAGTTAGGTGATCCCGAACAGGTACCTTTGGATATAGCACTCCTGATTGATGTGTCGAGCAGCGTCACCGAGCGATTTGCTTTCGAGGAACAGGCCGCCACGCGCTTTCTCAAACAGGTGCTAAGGCCGACCGATCACGCCACGGTCTACGCGATTGATCGCACTCCGCGACTTGAACAGGCACGTTCCACGGCCGACATTGCCACAGCCCGACTGATGTCGATCAAGGCCGCCACCGGCCCGAGCCCGACAGCCTTTTACGACACCGTCATCGAAGCCGCCCGCTACCTCGCGCAAAACACGCCAGAGCAAAACCGGCGCGTGATCGTAGTCATCTCTGATGGTGAGGACAACTTCAGCAATCGAGTTCGCGATCTTTCGCTGGCGGATTACCGGGCAATGCAGGCCGCTGAGAACGATAATTCACCGGAAGGGAAAAAGCGTTGGCGCACTGCATCCGAGAATGCGCTGCAGTCGGCCCATCGCCGGGCCCAGACCGAGATGCAGCAAGAGGTACAAAAAGCCAACGCAGTATTCTATTCAATCAATCCGGGCGGGGAAGCCATCAGGCTAAACGTGATTGCGATCCGGGCACAGGGGGCGATGCAGCAGCTCGCAGGCTCGACCGGCGGGACTGCTTTTGTTCCGGAAAAGCTGGCGGACCTGGACGCAGTTTTCAGTCGCATCCTAAACGAACTGCGCGCGCAGTACCTGCTTCAGTATTATTCGAATAATAAGTCCGCCGGCAATCAGTTCCGCCGCATCACGGTTACAACTCCAACCCAAACCCAATTGCGCGTGCGCGCCCGTGAAGGGTATTACCCGAAGGCGAAATAAGTGGCATAGACTTTAAGAAGCTCTGAACAAGTGTAATTCCCGGGCTGTGGAGTTCCTCGCCTCGTAGAGGCGAAATGTTTATAGCAGGGGCTCCAGCCCCAATATCTCAGCTCCGTAGGAGCGACATGTCTGTAGATTGCGCTCCTACGGGAGCGCGGGAATCAAACCAGCCACTGGTTCTATAAACATTTGGCTCCTGCGGAGCCCGGCAAGACGGTGCTCATTGAAAGGATCGCATCTACTTTTTCAGATCTTCATTTAGTCTGTGGCCTGTTCGGTACCAGCGGGGGCTTACCCCCCCGCGCCTTCATTACTTCTTAAATGCCTTCGCTGTGGAATCGCATTTTTCACATCTACAGCCCATAGGCTCAATGATGTCCTCAAAGTAATCCTTGCCATAGTCGTAAGCGATTTCTTCGCCGGCCTTAATATTTCGCTTCGACCAAATCCAAACCCGCCGACCGGAAAGAAGTGCTTCGGCGTTCGGCTGGCATGAGTGATTTATATAGCGGGCGACGTTTGTGCGTGGGCTGCCGTCGATCGTCCACTTCGAATTTACCGCAAAGAAGTATTTTCCGTCTCTTCTTTCGAATTCTTCGTTTGAGATGAGCGGGCCGGTATATTCGATAATTCGTTTGCCCCTGGGGATTGGTTCGACTGCAAATAATCCCAACCCGGTCCTGGTGCGCTTAATGGCGTATTTATGATTCCTTGAAGACATAGGATAACTTTAGCATTAAGTGCTTCTCACAAACCTGGCAATGCCTTCACATTATTGTTCGTTTGGATTCATCGGCTACAATACAATCGATGCAAACGGCCGCAACACATTACACGGAAGCACACATTATCGCGTATCCCGTCGAATACATCGCAGGTATCGACTTGTACAACGCCGGCGAATTTCACGCGGCGCACGATGCCTGGGAAGAGCGCTGGATGGGGCCGGTGGCGCCCGATGAAAAACTTTTTTTGCAGGCCATGATTCAATCCGCAGTCGCTTTTCATCATTTGCAAATTGGACGGCCGGGCGCGGCGCGGCGCATGTACCTGATGGCCAAAGAAAAATTTGCCCGGCTCAATCAGCGTGTCTTCATGTCGCTCGATCTGGCAGAGTATCAGGCGCAGCTCGATCGAGCGCTGTCATGGCTCTTATCGGTGCCTGATCCGCGGGAGATCGAGCAGCCGGAGATACATCCTCCGAAGATCAATCTGGTGCCGGAGGTGTCGGCGTTTGAATAGCAGCAAAGGTTCTTCTTGACGACCATCATCCAATATTTGCGTTTGTTGCTTTTGGGATTATGGCTGGGCGCGGCTGTGTTCTTTGGGGCCGCGGTTGCGCCCACAGTCTTTGGAGTTTTGCGCGGCGCTCAATTGACTAATGCCGGTGAACTAGCCGGCATGATGATCCAGCGCTTACTGGCAACGATCAATCGCGGTGGTTTTGAGATTAGCCTTTTTCTGATCGTGACCGGATATTTCATGAGTAAGAGAGAAAGTCGCGTCGTGCGATTTGCCGAGATGATTACGCTGGCGATTATGGCTATCATGACCGGCGTCAGTCACTGGGTCATTTCCGCACGCATCACGGCCCTCCGCGCAGCGATGCAGACGCCTATCGATCAGATCGCCGCGAGCGATCCAAGGCGCATCGCGTTTGACGCTTTGCACGGCTATTCAGTAGCAGCGATGGGAGTAGCCATCGTCGCTGGCCTGTTGGCATTTCTGATTATTGCGCGCCCGAAAGCAGCCGTGTCAGAAGCCCGACCGTAAGGGAGGCTCAGGTACGGAACCGCTTGCGATAGCAAGCGGGTTTTAGGGAGAAGGCAACCCGCTCGCTATCGCGAGCGGTTCTGTACCAGTAAGCGGGGCACTAGCCCGACCGTAAGGGAGGGCTCCCTTAATAAGGAAAAATCAGTGGAGATCATTGAACAACCAAACGCCTGGCGTGATCGCTACGCCGCCTGGAAATCAAAACGGGCCGGTGGTGAAAACCTCGACAGCTACCCGTTTGTCGAAAACGTTCGGGCGCCGTTTACGCCCCTGCGTCGCTCGCTGTCCATGTTGAATCTGGCTCTGATCAGCTCTGCCGGCGCTTACATTGACGGCACGGATCCCTTCGCCGCTAAGGCGTTGGATGGCGATTGCACCTTTCGCGAGATTCCGACGGAGATCGATCCGACCGATTTGCTCTTTACCGGTCGCGGCTACGATCCTGCGTTCGTGCACCAGGATGTGAATGTGCAACTGCCTCTGAAGCGCTTGCTCGAATTCGAGAGCAATCGAGTGATCGGCCAATTGAACTCGGCCTTCTGGAGCTTTTGTGGATTCATTCCTGACGCGGCGTCGCTGGTCGAAGTCAGCCTGCCCAAACTGGTCGCACGCTTGCAGCATTACGAAGTGCAGGCCGCGCTGTTGATTCCCGCATCGCGTCTCTGTCATCAATCAATGGCACTGGCCGCGCGGGCAATTGAGCAGGCCGGCATCCCTACGATGTTGCTCTCAGTCGAGCGTGAAGTGATCGAATACGCCCATCCGCCGCGCGCCGGATTTTATCGAGGTCAGTTTGGCAGCGTGGTCGGCCCGCCGAACTGGCCAGAGTATCAAAGAAGAGTCTTGGATGAAGCGCTGCGCTGGATCGAGCCTTTGGATCAACCCACTATCAGCAAGCTGGCAGTGGAAATTGAAAGCCAGGTCGAAGCCGCCCGCGGCGAGAGATAAGTGGCACAGACTTTAGTCTGTGATTTCTTTCTTCTGTGAATGTGAGGTCAGTACCACCTGCGTGAGCGGGTGGGTTCAAGAGCGCAAGATGCGGATTGAGTGTTGAGCCCACCCGCTCACGCAGGTGGTACTGACTTCATGCGCCAATTGAGAATCACAGACTAAAGTCTGTGCCACCTCCAAACATGAAGAGCACAATCTTCCGATCATTAATCGCAATCGTGGCCCTCGTCATCGGCTATCTCCTCCTCTGGCCCGTGCCGATTAATCCGGCCGCCTGGACGCCGCCAACTTCACCCGAACTAACGGGTGTCTACGCGCAGAACTCCGAACTGGCAAGAATCGAAAGACTAAAGATCGATGGATTCGCCCCCGAAGATGTCGCCATCGACGGTCAGGATCGAATCTACAGCGGCGTCGAAGATGGCCGCATCTTTCGTTTCCAGGCCGACGGCACACATCCTGAGGTTTTTGCCCACACCGGCGGGCGGCCGCTGGGACTAATCTTTGATCGCGACGGAAACCTGATCGTCGCCGACGCCATCAAGGGTCTGCTGTCGATTAGTCGCGAAGGCAACGTTTCGGTTTTGACTACCGAGGCTGAAGGAGTTCCCTTTAGCTGCACAAACGATCTCGATGTCGCGACGGATGGCACGATCTACTTCACCGACGCTTCGTATAAGTATTCGCTGACTCACCTCAAAGACGACGTGCTCGAACATCAGCCGAACGGCCGCTTCCTGGCTTACGATCCGCGCACTAGAGAGACGCGAGTGTTGCTGAAAGATTTTTATTTCGCGAATGGCGTCGCCATAAGTCCGGATCAATCCTTCGCACTGGTCAACGACACCGGCAGTTACCGCGTCCGCCGCTTCTGGCTTAAGGGCGAGAAGCAGGGACAGTCCGACATCTTCATCGACAATTTGCCCGGCTTTCCTGATGGGATTTCTTCAAACGGGCGGGACACGTTCTGGCTCGCTCTGGTCAATCGCCGCGACGCCGCGCTCGATGCCCTGCACCCTCATCCATTTTTGAAAAAGATCGTCTGG
>Ga0070698_100002465_pt1 | contig 20417 bp, 27 predicted proteins | sample KBSK1502metaG_FD_65477 | JGI IMG/M metagenome (GOLD analysis project Ga0070698, IMG submission 65477) | Corn, switchgrass and miscanthus rhizosphere microbial communities from Kellogg Biological Station, Michigan, USA - KBS K1-50-2 metaG | ecosystem: Host-associated > Plants > Roots >...
GCGATGACTGGCCGAGGTACTGAATTGAGTCATGGCGGGATGGCTCTACATACCGGAATTGATCTGGAGCCCGAGGATCTCATCGAGGTTGAATTCCTGGTTCCAGATCCCTTAAGAGTTATGGCAACCGTTCGCAATCGTAGTGGCGATTATTTCGGGTTGGAATTCCTAGCCATATTGCCTGGACAAGCTAGCGGTTTGCCCAAGAATCCGCCGCCAGCCCTTCCCAAGCCACCTGCCAAGATTGCCGGCAACGAAAACATTACTGACGCTCATTTGATAAAGAAGGTATTTGCGGCTTTATATCGAAAGTCGCTAGAGATCAAGCGTGTGCAAAGGGAAATTGATGCCCTGCTCACGGCAGCCTCCCTGCTTGCTGAATAACATCCACAGAGCAATCACACAGACAGAGATGATCTATGGATTTCTCCAGAGAGTCGGTCGCACGAAGCATATGGAGGCGATTCTGGAAAAGACTTTTAATGCTCATCCACGACATCGCATCCCCCGGCTTCCATTTGGCACTATAGAGTTTTGCAGAGTCCAGGAGTTTCGTCGCCGAACAGCCCACCTTCATTTCCCTGCGTCTCTTGCGCTTCACTTAATTTTTTGCAATTCACGCGGGGAGACAATCTTAACAATCGCCGGATGAATTTCCCACAAAGAGTTCACTTTACTACTCCCCCTAGGCTCCGCGTTGTCCTGAAACGCCAGACCCACAACGTCAACCGGCAAGGGCTGCTCAACTTCGCGGAGTTTTTCGTCTAAGACGAACCCTTTCGCGGCCATTTGAGTTTGCAGCTCTTTCCGTTCTGAACAATATTCTTTTGTCATCTCCACGATGATCCTAAATGAATCTTTTTTTTCGTCTGGCGAGATCTCCAAATGAAAGTCGCAGTCGCGCCGGTTAATCCAAGCCGCCTGTAGAAACGCATGAGAAATATGAAACAGGCGCAACTCGCGACCCTGACTAGGTGTTTCGGACGAGAACGCCTCGCCTGGAAAATACTGCGGTATCCAATCCATAATTTTCTCAATCGTGATTTCCTCTGCCGGAGTCTTAGGGAGCCGCATGTGTTTACTCTCGTACCGGAATTCTCCTTTCGGCGATACCTCCGGCTGACACGAGCATGCGTAGTCCAAAACCCGAGCGGCAAGAAACGGCTGACTGGAAAAAATACAGAACAGCACTGAAGAGATAGTTAGGCCGATGATGCTGTTGATTTTCGCTACGAATCTCTCCAGGATTGGCACTGCATCAAAGGTGGCTGTCCAATTGTCGCTCTAAGCTGTCCAATTGTCGCGCAATGACCAAAGAAAAAAAGCATGCACTGGAGTGGCTGGCCGGACGCGCGTACACGAACGTACCAAGAATAAAGGGCCTTTGAGGCCTACAAGCCTTGCATCGATCGCTAAGTTTTGCGGAGGCTCCGATGATGACAACCAGACTCCCGCGCAGCCGTCGACCAGATCACGTCCCCGGAACTGATCGTCGTGGCCCAGGCGCCCCGAGGCTTTGCCCAACGGAGAAATGCGCTTCCCAGCACATTTTCCCTCAAAACTCGCGCAAAATCCGCGACCCGCAGCTCCGGAAAGATCCGCAACCCGAGGACGCCAAACTCGAGACCCGCCCCGTGTTGAATCCCCAGTCTCCGCGGTCTAAAATTGTATTGTTACTCCTTCTAAAACTGTGGCAGGTCAGCATGCCTCACTACGAATTCTTCTGCCAGGAATGCAAGAAACTCTTCGACAAGATTTTGTCTCTTGTGGACTACGAAGAAGGCGAGGTGCTGTGCCCACACTGCGGCAGTAAGAGAGTCGAGCAGCGCTGGTCGGCCTTCTCCGCCATCACCTCCAAAAAGAGCGCCTGAAGACGGAGCCTCGGACGCTGCACCATTTCTCGGCAATTGACCCGCAAGGGGACGACGAGTACCGTATTTTCAAACATCCAAATCGCTTCCGCCGTCGCGCCAGCGGCGGGTTCCTTTCACCCTCTAGCCGAACGAAAGGGGCACATCCATGTTTACACGCGTAGTCGAATTGGTCAGTAAACAAGGCAAAGCAAGAGAACTTTCCAGCACTATCAACGACAAAATAGTACCGATCTTGAAGAAACAACCCGGGTTTGTGGATGAGATTGTTCTTGTCTCGGACGCGGACTCGAATCGCGTTCTGGCGCTCAGTTTTTGGAAGACGAGAGAGAACGCTGAGCGTTACCAGCGTGAGCAATACAACAGTGTTCGCGATACTCTGCAGTCCCTGCTTGAGGCTGAACCAGTCGTCCGCACCTTTGAGGTCCATACTTCGACCGGCCACAAGATAACAGCCGGCAAGGCTGCCTGAGCGAAACTCTCCTAATGATCACGAAGGCCAGCTACCACTAGCGACAAGGAAACAACAATGACCCGACCAACCATGTAGAAATGTTACGCTTGAGAGCATCGGTTGCACGATGTTCTCGGCTACTTCATTTGGAATGCAGACTGTCAATCCTTTGCATGATTCTTTCTGCGCACTGAATGCTCGCTTCAATAATGCGATCCGTGATCGGCGCGCCGTTCAAATATCGCCGGGTGGAAAACAAAACGTTCTCCGCCCGGCCTTTTTTCTTGTTGATTGCCGCAGAAACCGACCAGGACACTCCTTTTCCGGTTTTCCGAACAAAATCTCACTTGAGTCACTCTAAAGTTCCGTTTGTCTTAAAAAACAATCATGGACCCTGTCACGGTTATTGCCATCTTCATTATTGGGGCTTCTACTGGTGCTCTCATCACCATGATCCGATTCCGAAGCGAACTGGCCGACATCAGAGAACGCCTAGATCGAATCCAGAACGTTGGAACCTCTGACGAACAAAAGGCCGCCTAGTGGAAATGGATGCAGTACATGCCGAGGCAAAAGCGAGAACTTGTCTGGATTGAAACGCCGGGATTCATGGGCTGGGGCTGCAACCTGTGCTCTTGGAAATATCAACTTCCACAGTCGGCAACCAGCAAAGCGCCTTCACTAGAAACGCGTAGCGCCTTCCTCCATCACCGGTGCGCTCCAGCTTCGAAACACATGGATGTCCGCTGGAATGATGAAATCCAGGAGTGGTTCTGTGCGAAGTGCGGTCGCACGTCGGATCACATCACGAAAGAGGATGCCCTAATCGAATTGGAGCCGTACGAGTGCGAACTTTTGAGCACTACGGCAGCGAACCGGCGCTCATGAAGCATCTGCCACATGGGCTCACCAAGCGAGGGCCTCTTTTCCAGCATGAGACGGAAACTGAACGGGTCAATCACGTACGGCTGCTGCCCAGCGACGATGGGAACCAAAGGGTTTTCCGACAAGATGGTTTGGTCTGTACGCCCGATGACGTGAATCACGTCTTTCAGTTGTGCTCGGACCGGAACCGTGTCAGTGGACCCGTAGTTCACCATTAGGCCCAGCCAGACGATTAAACAAGCAGTGGCGGATGCGCCGATGGCAAAGTCAGGGACGCCCACCTGGAAGGCCCAGTCCACAACCAATACGGCGGAGGCAACTTGCAGGTCGATTAGGTGATTACCGGCCATGCCATCCGAACTGAAAATAACTACAGTTACGACCAAAGTGCATAGGAACAACAGCGGTGGAATGCGCCGCATGTTTCGCGTTCACCCGAACTGACAAAGCTTTTACATTTCTGTGACATGTCGCAATAAGGTAGGTGGCATCTTGTTCGTGGCGCCACTGGGGCGAGCAATGTCTTTGCTCGCTGAAGGGGCCCGAACGCTGCCAGACAGTCTATATGTACCGCGTGCCTGCCATAGCGGTTTTATTGGCGGCTGCGGCTTTCCCGCCAAGCCTTGAAGGGCAGATGCGCGCCATACAGCGCCCAAGAATCCAAGTTAACGTCGGCCCGAGTTTTCATTTGCCGCCTCCCTCCGGCGGGTTCGGTGTGATGAGCCCGCGTTCGTTTGGTCGTCGGCTTTCATTTGTTCGGCCAGTGCCGTTCCGTCACAACTTGCGCTTCAGCATCTCTTTCGGAAACACTTGCTTCACCGATCCGTTGTTTGACCCCGTCCGCTGCCAGCAGTTACTCAATCAGTCCCCCTTTGCCCAACCAGTGCTCTTGCCGTACCCACTCTATACGACGCCGTACTACCAAGCTGCTGAGCAAAATGCACCGACGGTGGCGGATCGAGAGGGTAAACTGGCCAGGGAGGTCGAACGGCTCACGGACGAAGTCGAACTGCTGCGGGCGCCGCAGGCCGCGCCCGAGCCGCTGCTCCTCGAATGGCACGGTGATCACTGGTTACGGGTTTCGGGCCACGGTCAATCGGCGACTGGCGCGCAGCCGGATTACTCAGAACGGTCGAATGGGCGGTCCGCTCCATCCGAGCGCAACAGTGCAAGCCGGCCGCCTCGCGAACTTCCACCCGCTGTGCTGGTGTTTCGCGATGGGCGCAAGGAAGAAGTGAGCAGTTACACCATCGTAGGCGGAACCATGTACACGAAAGCGGACTATTGGACCAGCGGTTCCTGGACAAGAAAGATTCGGATCGCCGATTTGGATCTGCCCGCCACCCTGAGACTGAACCGGGAACGCGGCGTCGAGTTCGCTCTGCCGGCCGGACCGCATGAAGTGGTAATGCGGTAAAGTGATTTCTTAGGAGGCGCGCCATGCCACGTATCGTGGCCGTGCTTCTCATTTGCCTACTCGGCTGTGGTGGAGGTCGCTTCCAAGGGACGTTCCGATCCGGCAGCCCCGTGTTTAGCGTCACCGGGTTTGTTAGCTTTGTCGAGCTCACGACCATCCCGGACAGCACAATTGTCGTCACGATTGTTACCTTCCTGCCAGATTTCAGTCCGGCCACGACCGTGATCTTTTGCGGGGATCTCACCCGGCAGTTTTTCCTGGATGATTTTGCGACGGTGAACTTTACCCAAGGGCTGACCTGCGCGACAGCATTGGCCATTTTCGTCGACTGTTGTGGCCGATAATGGCAAGCCGTCGATGCGGCGACTTACCACAGGATCTATTCTCTCTTCTTTGCCCAAATCTGCTCAGGGGTCTACTGGCGCTCTCAGTGCACCTCTTGGTGATGCTGGTCTCTCGGGTTGATGGTGAGGCGCATCCACGGGTCGACGAACGACCGAGCCAATTTCAATCCCATCAGGTTGATTTCCATGGGCGACCATCTCCGGTGCACCAGGCAGAACCTTGAAACCTGAAAGTAGCAGACGTATGATTGCGTCAATTCTCAAATCAACCGAATTTTCTCCAACTGCACAGGGATGCCGTGCGGTTCCGGAAACCACAAAGGAGGTTACCCCTATGCCCACAACCAAAGAATTGACCATTCGCTTGGAGGATCGACCGGGCACTCTCGCAAAGGTTTGCCAAGCCCTGGCTGAGCGCAAAGTGAACATTCTGGCGTTCCAGTCGGTCCCCGCAGAGGGAGAGAGTGTAGTTCGCTTCATAGCGGACAACCCTGCGACTGCCAAAAAGGTCCTGGATAACCAGGGCCTGAGATACACAGAGACGGATGTGGCTCAAATCAAACTTCCACACCAGCCCGGTGAATTGGCACGGGCGGCTTCGCGACTTGGCGAAGCCAACATCAACATCAACTACGCCTACGGCGGGGTAGATCCAAGTACAAATGCGCCTCTGATGATTTTTGGCGTCAGAGAAGCCGGACAGGCGGCCACGATTCTGGATCGGACGGCTGCCGCTGCATAAACTAGAGCTGCACGTTTTTTCAGCCCCGTATTCTCTGCATAGTGGATGCGGGGCTTTGTTCTTTGCCCTTCTGCGTCAAAAGTGTTTCCTTTCGGCACGGTACTGCTGTTTCTGGCCTGAGATGCTGATAATTCGCAGTATCTAGTCGGGTCAAAACCTATGTTGGGGGAAGTCGGTACGCTGGGGGACCTGAATCGGAGGTAGCTCTATCAGGTCCTTGTGTCGCTACGAGAGTTCTAAAATCGTCCTCTGGGGCCGACCAATCAAATTGATCCCGTCATTTCACGGACTTGTAGCAATAGCCATACGATACTTTTGAACCGCCCGCACAGTAGTTGGTGTAATTGATTCCATGACAATGTCGGCTCCCGACGCCCAGGTAGACTTGGGTGGTGCCAACCAACCAAGGCTCGGGAGAAAGGAGCAAGGCCCACCCCGTCGGGGTGGTTGTATCGACGACCGCTCGGCGCTGACATTTTCTTTACAAGAAAATGACACGGGCGTGACAGTCACTTGGTTTGTCCTGTGCCAGACTCCGTACGGGAACTTCCCAACGGAGGAGGTCATGAAGACAGTCTCTGTGTTGTTGCTCGCGATATTGTGGTGTGGGTGTGGCGGCTACAGCTCCCCCAGTCAGCCGGCCCCGCAGCCTGCGATTGTTCCCGTCGTTGCGGCAATTATTCCAAACACCGCGAACGCAGGCGCTCCAAGTTTCACCTTGACGGTTAACGGCAGCAAGTTCAACAACAACGCGGTGGTGAATTGGAACGGTGCGCAGCGAACTACAACCCACGTCACGGCGCAGCAGCTCACCGCCGCGATCGCGGCTGCAGACATCGCCACTGCTGGCACGGTGGCGGTCACGGTAACCAACCCGGGTAGCAGTACCCCAGGCGGTCCATATGGTGGTGGCGGTAGCACGCCGAGCGCGACCTCCAACCCCATGAACTTTGCAATCAACTAGGATCGAGAACGCTTCACGCGGTCTCTGTCGTGCAAGCAGGCGTTGCAGTCAGCCCAATCGCCTTCGACAATGAAATGCCATTGTTCACGACCTGCGAGGTGTGCTATGGCACCCGGCAAGCTGAGGTCGCGCTAAGGACTAAAGCAGTGCCCCCGAGCCTCAAATCGAATTGTAGATTGTTGTTGATAAATCCCCATCTCTAACAATGTCGGCGGTGTCAAGCACCATGTGCGCACACGACTGCATGCACTCGTTGCAAGAGCGCCATTTCGCTCTCGTGGATGGTTTGCGCTTTCCAACCTGGGCTCGATCCTAATCTGACTGCAAGTGTTTCCTAACATCGACCGCAGCCTGGGGGGCCGCAATTACTCGGACTTAGATGAATTTGCCATCGACCCTCGCTTGCTCCCATGCTGGCGCGTAGCGGCCGGCCCGGAGCATGGCGTGTGGCCGCCGCGCTGAGCGACAGCCGTTCCCACAAATACGTGACGCGGGTACGCGTCTGCGGTCCGAGTCCCCACGTGCCTTCAATCCATCCCATTGAAGCTGCTGCACTGGCTTCGTTGCGGTAAGCACAACCGCTGAAAATGAAGTGAATTTACAATTTTGTGGCAACTCTCCGGTTCGTATCCCAGATTCTGAACAGCCGCACGCCGGTTAGAGCTGGAGAATGCGGAACCCGACAACTCTATGACGAGCGTGTGAACCGAAGAACGAAGAAAACGAAGCGGATTCTTTTGGCCAATTAACACACTGTCCGCAAGGAGGAATTCATGACTCGAAACAGATTGCGACGACTCGCCGCGGTCTTTGCGCTGGTTGTGGGCGTCCCATTCGTGTTCTCAGCTGTGACCGTCGCGCAAACAGAAACTGTCAGCATCGGCATACGTGACGCATGCGATCCCAAGACCTTTAACGCGGCTGTCGGGCCGGGCACCTGTATCGGCGGCCCTCACGGAACCACCAAATTCGAGTTTTTCATCCAGGAACTTAAGGAGGATCACATTGCCGGCGCTTGGCGCTTCAACCCTCTGCTGAAAGCTTCCAATGGGACTTTTCAGTTGGTGAGGCTCAATGTCGTTTCCGGGCAGCAGACACTACTTCAAAACAAAGGCGGGGAGACTCACACCTTTACAAGGGTTGAAAAGTTCGGTGGAGGTCTTGTTCCGCCACTCAATGTACTTTCGGAAAATCCTGTGCTGGCTCCGGAGTGTTTACAACCGCCAAGCGATACGAACATGTTTGTCGAGGAGGGTGAAACCGAGTCAGGCCCCACCGCGGGCACATCTGCTCTTCCCGTGGGTGTTAACAATTTCCAGTGCTGTATTCATCCTTGGATGCGGTTGCGGATCGTAGTCCACTGACTTGCACGGCCCAGATGCTGAACGCGCATAAAGAAGGAGAATCCTGCCGCTCCGTGCCTGGGGCGGCTTTTTCTTTTGGCTGGACACTGGCGATCAATTAGTCTGGCCGCCGGACTGGATGTCTACGGCGGCGCTCCTGCGCCCGATAACCCATAAGTAACGCGGTACTTTTGACGCTCAACTCCCGGATGGTCGCCCCTTCGGAAACTATCCCAGCGCGGCGCGGGCTCCTCCTCTGTTGTAAGTGTTCACTTGGCCGACAGTCGCAAAGGGGGAACTGAGCCAAAAAGATTACCTTTCGACACACGTACTACCAAAGCGCGTGCATATGCCAATCGGATTGGAAAACGTAGTTGTGAACTACGGCGAATTCAGCTCCCTTTTATCATGCTGTCAAATCTCACTCCATCATACGTGGCCCCGTCTCTAAGGCACGGCTCGTCTCCATCCTGGAAGTGCGCTGAAGCTAGTCAGTCTGGGTCCATGTCATAGGTCGCTCCTTTTCAGAACAGGACTCCGACCAACGCAGCCCGCTTCCGACTTGCTTTCTTTCTCCAAACCTTCAGACAGGATTGAATTCGCCCGGGTGATCATGCCCTCGCTGAGAACTCTCGCTTGACGGTATTTCTCCTATTAAATAAAATCTTGCCGAAGTTGTCGTTCAGCGCGTCACGAGTGGAGCTCACACTGATGCAGACGATGCCGGCCGTTGCTGGTGCGCGCGAGCAGAGCGGGGCTCACGACATGGAATACCGTGTCGACGAAGTTCTCATCGAGCGGGGCGTGCTTGAGGAGAAGTCGAAGATAAAGATTTAGTGCCTCATCCGGCACGCGGGGCGGAATGATGCATTCGCTCTTCCGTGCCCTCGGGCGCTTCGCTTTCGCGTTGCTGGTTTCCACCGCACACTGTTGGGACCGCTTCCCTGCCGCAAAGCCTCCTCCTTGGTGAGGGCTATTTTATTCTGACGTGCCACAGATCTATCATCACATTCGTCGAGAAGATCGCTCTCCCGGCAATTTAATCGCTGGAGCTGCTCGCCCAGCGGCCGAAAGCGTCGAGGAATTAGCAGTCCCAAATCGTTGATTTCTACGCGGAGATTTCGGAGACGTGGTTGCGTGCAGAAGCCAATGCTTTTGACGCGGCAGGCTGATAGGCCCTGCAGGTCTGAGAATCTTCGTTCAACCCGACCTTACAAAGTTTTTACATTTCCGTGACACGCTGTAATAAGGCAAGTGGCATCTTTGTTAGGTGGTGCCATTAGGACGAGCGGTGTCTTGCTGCTGCCGGACCCGAACGGTGCTAGACGCGTATGTACCGCGTACCTGCCATAGCGGTTTTATTGGCGGCTGCGGCTTTCCCGCCAAGCCTTGAAGGGCAGATGCGCGCCATACAGCGCCCAAGAATCCAAGTTAACGTCGGCCCGCGTTTTCGTTTGCCGCCTCCCTCCGGCGGGTTCGGTGTGATGAGCCCGCGCTCGTTTGGTCGCAGGACTTTATTTGTTGGGCCAGTGGCGTTCCGTCATAACTTGCGCTTCAACATCTTTTTTGGAGACTCTTGTTTCACTAGTCCCTTCTTCGACCCCTTCTTCTGCCAGCAGTTCTTCTTCCGCAATCGCTTCCTCTTTGCGCAACCGGTGTTCTTACCCTATCCAGTCTATACAGCGCCGTACTACCAAGTTGCTGAGCAAACTCCATCGACCGTAGCGCATCAAGGGGGGGATCTGTCCAGACAGGTCGAACGGCTGACGGACGAAGTGGAGCGGCTCCGAGAAGAGCAGGCGTCACGCGAACAAGAGCGCCAGGCGGCGCTCCAGCCAAGACCGTCAGTTGAAGACAAGGCAGCACCCACGATTCTGGTCTTTCGTGACGGTCGTCGGAGCGAAGTCAAGAACTTTGCGATTGTCGGCCAGACGCTCTGGGTGTTCACAGAGCAGCGAGCACGGAAGATACCCGTCTCCGATCTCAATGTGGAGGCCACAAAGGAAGTCAACGCCGGTCGAGGTGTCGATTTTCGGCTCCCATAGCGGAGGTTCCCGTCGACGCACTAAGACGTGTCCATCGCACACCGCGGTACTTCGTCTTGACCTTACTACGCCGCTTTGATCCCACTCTCTGCGAGAGGGAAAGAAATGGCTATCACAGGAAGATCAAATCTTTTGCTTCTGCTGGGGATCGCCCTGGCGATTGGCTTTCTATCCTGCGGAGCCTGTTCCCCTAAACCATTCATCAATTCTATCTCGCCTAGCGTCGCAACAGCGGGAAGCAATCAGTTCCTGTTGACAGTCAACGGAATGGACTTTCGTCGAGACTCCATCGTGAGTTGGAATGGTTCCCTTCGCGTGACGACATTCGTCAGCGTTCATCAGCTTGTAGTGGCAATCTCCGCTGCTGACATTGCGGCGCCCGGCACGGTGCTTGTCTTCGTCTTTAATCCGCCGGGTAACAACGCGATCTCTGTTTCCGGCGCCATCGGAAAAAGCAACGTCACTGTATGCAGCGCTAAGAACTCGAACGCGGTCTCTTTCACCATTAACCCGTGAGTGCGCACAGAGCTTAGTTAGGTCTCCGAGAACCAACCAGCTCCACGGCTGACCCTCTGAGGTTCCAACCAACAACAACGGCGAGCGCTTAGAACAACCTTGAAGCGATGGCATCTTGCTCCGTTTCGGCCCTGTTCAATCGATTTGCGGTAACGCGTAAGATCAATGATGGATTGCTGGCAGCCGCCGCTTAGGTCAAACAAGCAGCGCGCGAGATTCAGAGCTGTGTGCGAATGATTCTTTTCGGCACAGGCTGGGCGTGCTGAGAACGATGGCTTCGTAAACTTACGGTTTGGTGACAATTCTCTGACAACCGCTACCGTTTCGCATCTTATGATCAACTTAAAATCGTGAACAGGCCTACTGCCCTGTTCAGACACAATTCCAGCGTTTGAGTCATTCTTGATCGAAGTCGTCGCTGGAGCAGGGCGTGATTCGACGCGGGAGACAAACCAAGCCAAAATCTATGTAACCGAATCCGATTATATGCTGTACTTCATCTTACGGTTCATTCGGTCGAGAACGGCAGCACTGCTAATTTTCCTGATTGTTCTGTGCACAACGGTCGCAGCCGACTCCTCTGCTGCGTCCTTGGACCGTGGTTTTCAACTACTCTACAACCTCGATTTCGGCCGGGCGCAAGAACAGTTCGCCTCATATCAGCAACAGCATGCCGATGACCCGATGGGTCCGGTGGCGGAGGCCGCGGGTCTCTTGTTCTCCGAATTGAACCGTGTCGGACTCCTGGGAACTCGCTTTTTCGACAGGGATTCCTCTTTCCGATCCCGACCGCTGCCCAAAGCGGATCCCGCCCTCCCTGATCGCTTTAACTCTGCGCTTCAGCGCGCCGAGGCGCTCGCCCGGCCGCACTTGGCGAGTGATCCTAACGACCGAGGTGCACTGCTGGCCATGACTCTGGTTAATGGTCTGAGGGCCGACTACACCTCACTCTTTGAAAACCGTTCCCGAGTTGCCTTGCACTACACGCGGGACGCCACCAACTACGCTCGCCAGCTACGGGCCATTTGCCGGGATTGCTACGACGCTTATATTGCGACTGGAATCAGCCGTTACCTGATCGGTTCCATGTCGCCGCCGCTGCGTTGGATTCTGCGGATGGGCGGCTTCTCGGGCGACAAGAAACAAGGCATGGTTGAACTGCGGCTGGTCTCGGAGCGAGGCCATTATCTTGCTCCTTACGCTCGCATCCTTCTGGCCATTGCCGAAATCCGCGAGAAGAACTTTACGGGCGCACGACAACTCTTGAGCCAGCTTCGCGACGAGTTCCCGGGGAATCCACTGTTTACCCAAGAGCTCGCGCGGCTGGACACGGGAGCACACTGAGGACGGCATGTCCAGTTTGACCAGGATCCAGCTCGTACTTGCGCTGCTGTTGGGCGGAACGCAACTGGCTTTGCCCGTTTGGCCGCAGGTCCACCCCATAGACGCTCAACATTCCGTTATTACGGTCCACGTGTTCAAATCCGGTCTGTTCTCAGCATTCGCCGACAACCACGAAATACGGGCTCCCATCTCCGGCGGCTTCCTGGACGAGACAGGGCGGCGGGTAGAGCTGCTTATCGATTCACGGAAGCTCGTGGCCTTAGATCCGCGTTTGGCTCCGGAAAAGCGCCATGAAGTGGAGCAACGGATGCTTGGGCCCGAGGTTCTCGATTCGGATCGTTTTTCCGAAATCCGTTTCGAGGCGAGCAAGGTGGAACAGACAGGGCAAGACCACTTCCTGGTGAGCGGCTCATTGTCACTGCACGGCAGGACGCGGCCAATATCTGTGCATGTCCTGCGTTCCAACGGACGCTACCACGGGGACGCCGTCTTGAAGCAGCGGGATTTTGGCATCAGTCCAGTTAGCGTGGCCGGGGGTACCGTAAAAGTCAAAGACGAACTGAAGATCGAATTTGACATCGCGAGTGAAGCCGGACCAAATCCGGCAGAGAGCCACCGCTAAGTCCTTCTCTGTCGGGTATGGTGCGTTATTCTCTCCGCTTCATCTCCTTACTGGAGCGAGAGCGCCCTATGCCTGACCAAATTGCCGAGAAGGTGATATCGATTATTACATCCGTCAAGCGGATTCCCCCCGATGCAATCTCGATTGAAAGTACCTTCGAGCAGCTAGGGATTGATTCCCTCAACGGTATCAACGTCCTCTATGAACTAGAGGGCGCCTTCAATATCAGTATCCCCGATGAGCAGGCGAAGTCGATCCACACCGTACGACAGATGGTGGATGGCATCAGGAAACTGATAGCTGATGGCCTGGCGGATGCCGCGTCCAGTCGGAATAGCGCATGAGCATGCGTCGAGTCGTAATCACTGGTATAGGAGTGATTTCCGCGCTTGGCCTCAGCACTGCAGAATTCTGGGCGGCACTGCGCGAAGGCCTGTCAGGGATTGCGCCAATCGAATCCGTGGATGTTTCGAAGCTGCGTTTCTACAACGGTGCCGAAGTCCGTGGCTATGACGTGCGCGCCCATTTCGATGACGGCAAAGCTTTCTTGACCGCTTTAGTCAGTTCGCCCTAATCGGTGCGCGCGAAGCCATCAGCGACGCACGCGTCAGTCTCAGCGCAGCGCTACGAGATAGAACCGCGGTTGTGACCGGCTCATGCGTGGGCGGCCAGTCAACTGAGTACACCCGCTTCTCTGACCTCTATCGCTTCAACCGTGATCGTGTGCATCCTCTAACTATTCCGCGCATGGCCAACGCCGGCGCGAGCTATATCTCGATGGAGTTCGGCATCACCGGCCCGGCCTACACAGTCTCTACGGCCTGTTCTTCTTCGAACCATGCAATTGGCCAGGCGTTCTGGATGGTGCGCGGGGGCCATGCGGAGTTGGCATCACGGGCGGGAGTGAGGCACCGTTCAGCTTCGGTTTCTTGAAAGCCTGGGAAGCAATGCGTGTGGTGGCACCGGACACTTGCCGGCCGTTTAGTCGGGAACGGAAGGGAATGATCTTAGGCGAGGGTGGCGCCATGCTGGTCCTGGAACCACTTGAGGCCGCGTCAGCCCGGGGTGCCCGCCGAAGGGCCTGCACGCGCAATACGGTCAGCGCTTCGAGATGCCGAAGTCCAGGCCGACTGCGTCGGATACATCAATGCCCATGGCACGGGTACGCCGAGCAACGATTGCACTGAAACGACTGCCATCCGGGGCCGTGTTCGGCTCTCATGCTGATCGGCTGGCTGTCAGTTCCACTAAATCAATGCACGGCCACGGCCTGGGTGCGGCAGGTGCCCCGGAAGCGGCAGCTACGGCACTTGCTCTCCGTAACGGCATCCTGCCACCCACCGCCAACTTCACCGAGCCAGACCCAGAGTGCGACCTGGACATCATTCCGAATCAGGCCCGCTCGTCAAAGGCGGAATACGCTCTTTCGAACTCCTTTGCCTTCGGAGGAGTCAACGCCGTCCTGCTTTTCCGAAGATTTGACGGCCAGCAGTGCTGTACTAAATCAAAAGGTTGAATGTACTGGGGCGAGTTTAGATGGCCTTCTCTCCTCTTTCGCCGGTGCGCATGCGAATTACATCGTCCACTCACGCCCATACAGGCAACGCAGGCGACGGGAAGATCTTTGTTTACCAACTCTGGCAGATAAACGCCAAAGGTATTACCACGGGCAACTACGATGGCGGCAAAGGTCCTCTTCATGTCGAGCGCGAAAGAAGAACTGAGAATGCATGGGGAGGATAGGATAATTCAAATGTGCACACGATCCGCGCTAAGCTTCCGCCGGCGCATGAGCGATCGGAGCCTAGCAACCAGTTCGCCTGCGTCAAAAGGCTCCTCAACATAATCGTCGGCGCCAAGCTCGAATAGTCCAACCTTTGTCGCGATATCGGTGCTTGGACCGAGGACAATCAGCGGTATGTCTGGATCTGTCTTCCTTATGGCCAGGCAAGTCGCCTGCGTAGAGATAGCGTCTTTCTGAAGCCCGAGGAAGAGAGCGCTGGACCGATCAGAGGTAAGAAGGGCGCTTAAGGTCACTCCGTCTGTAACCGACCGAACGTCGTAACCTGCCCTGAGCAACAGGCTGTTTAGACTTCCGCGAGTACCGGAAGAATCAAGCACCAGAATCGTTTCCATCGCAAGATGTGCCACTTTTACCTGCAATAGTCTTTCGGCGTAGCTCGTTTTTTGTGCTTCGGCCTTGTTTTGGCGACAGATACCGTCAATCCGGAGGCCGGGAGGTATGCACTCTACAGCTATTGAGCATTACGGTGCACCATGGCAGACATGGAAGTGTCACGACAACGTAAAGTCTTCGTCAACATCTTGTCCGCGCGGGGGAACGACTAACTGCTATTGGATTCGGGTGCAAGTACACTGCCAAGGCCCGGCAGCATGAGGCGAAGGGGACTTTGCGTTCTCAAGAGCTGCTGCCTCAGTGTAGCCAGACATGAAGATGGCGGCAAAGGCGTTCCCTTTCTGTTTTAACTTCTCGACTAACTCCGGACCGCCCATGCGCGGCATTACGAGTCGGTCACTATGATGTCGATTTTCCCCAGCTTCCGGAAGCCATGCTCCTAGCTATATGATGGCAGCCCTCGACTTCAGCTTGGCCCAGCACAAGCAGATCGTCATCGCGGTGCTCCCGGGCGGGCGAAACCCATGAATTGCTGCGTTTGGTCTGGCAACGCTTCTTAGCGTTCCGCGTGTTGCTGTTAACTGATGCGACCAGGGCCAGTTGCAACTTGCCCGCTGGTTGCCCTTGCTGTCGATTATGAGGCACAAGCAGGGACGCACCACCGGCTATATTTGCGAAAACTATATCTGCATTCTGCCCACGTCGGGTGAGGCTCTTGGACTCAAACAGCGACATTAACTTCTTGACGGAAGATTCGCCGATTCCAGTGTGGGCCAAGGCGCGCAGGTTAACACGGCTACCGCTGGGGACATCCCCACCCCCTCAGCATTTACCTAAAAAGCATGCTTACCCCGCAGCGCAGAGAACCACCAATCCGACAGTAGGCTACAGCAAGCTAACCCGAACCCACGTAATCCGCCGTCAAGCCCTGGGGCAAACCCCATTTCCGAAAACATATCTCGAAGATAACAAAGGCCTTATAAACGGTCTGCATTGACGAACGTCAACCCGGATCACACATTTCCAGCGCACAGCCGTCTGCAACTAATTGATTACAGAGGCGCTTCTGGCGTTAGGAGGTTAAACGAACCTTCAGAAGCCTCACTTTTCGGATATTTTCTTCTTTTCGCGCCCATAAAGATGATCAGCCTTGTCCCAGTGTCCCGCGTCCCAGACCCCTATAAAGAAAAAACTGGGACGGACGGAAATGAGAAGATCAACCCCTCACAACCCTAGAACCTCAAGAGTTCGGTTCGTCCGGTTTGTTGTGCGCGGGACAAGGGACTGTCCCACTTACTGCCCCGCTGCCCGCTCCCGAACCCACCGCGTAACATAGCGATGAACCACACGGCGACTAAGCCTGACTGAGTTCGCTATCTCGCGGATCGTTTTTCCCGCGGTATGCAGCCGCTCTATCTCTTTGCCAGCGTCGGCATCAACCAACCCTTTCATTGGCTGGTGCTCCTTCAGCGTCCCCGCCATCCCCGGCTCCAAAATCATGTTGAAGTCACCCGTCTGATCTATATGAGGCCGGCTTTCCAGGGTAAAAGCTCCGACCGGATCAAAGTCCCGAGGCTTGAGGTTCTGTACATACAGCCGCGTGGTTTCCTGATCTACCAACTTAGTTCCCCACGCCGTCGAGAGCATCGCCCCGAGTTCGTTCGTCCCGCGCAAGGCGTTTTCGAGGTTCATGGTCTCCGCGTTTTTGGAAAACTTCGGAGAGTGGTGCAGCCCCACCACTGTGCGGGCGCCGGCGGATAGCAGCGTAGAGAGGTTCTTTGCAAACACCCGCTGTTCCGTTGAGGAGTTTACGCACGGCAGATCAGCAGTCTGGTTCAGAAGATTCGGCACGCAAAAGGGAGGGGAGACGCGAAGACCGCCTCAAAAATGGAAACACAATTGGAAAAGCTCAGAGCTTCGCATAAGAAATGAATACCTCTCCGCAATGTTGGGTCTCAACCGTCTTTACACCGGAGTGGCTTACTGCAATAGGAAGCAGGAGCTTGCGAAAGGACTGTTTCCAGACGGCCTTGTGTTTAGCCGAGAAAAGAAGTTCTTTGAACCGCAGAACGTGCCCTTAACTGAAATGGCCTCAAGGTTTTTGGAGTCCCTTGAGGCCGGTGAAACGTCTATTAGTCCCATTGGAGCGGGAGACGGGATTTGAACCCGCGACTTCGACCTTGGCAAGGTCGCACTCTACCACTGAGTTACTCCCGCTCGGTGCCATCGATTATAAACAACCCGCCATGACCGGGCAACGAAGCTGACTGAATTCAGATGAGAATAACGCTCCCGAAAGATGATTCTTCCTGAGACCTGAGACTTAGACCCGAAAACCCGGATACCAGAATGATGAGATTGTTAACTGTGCCCACCACCATCCTTCTGCAAAATGTCATTCGCTCTGGCAGTGATCCGGTTGCGCACATCCCAAAGATCTTTATAAAAAAGATGCTCCATCCGCTGATGAAGAACTTCCACCGGCGTTCCCATTGTGCCCACCACGCCGCCGCCGATAATCCGCTGTGCCAATTTCAGGTGGTGAAACCGAAACAGGTGAACGCGTTCATCGAAATCGAGCAGCCGTTCGGCCACCTCATGTAATCCAAAAAATTCTTCGTGACGAGCATACATGTCGTCCAAAGTGAGATCCGCGGCATGCAACTGAGCGTAAAAAGCCTCGCCCAGGCGCGGACCGATGTGCAGCAGCGCGAGAAAGCCTGGAGAATCAAGACCACTGCCATGCCCCAGACCGGCGCGGATCAGATGATAGTCATAGGGCGAAATGGTTTCGAGCACGTGCAACAGGTAGATGGGATGGTCTAACATCTGGGTCGCACGCCGCATCAGGCGACCCGCGTCCAAGAAATAACCATCGCCAATCAGTTCGCGAGCCCGCTCCAATTCCCAAGCCACACCCTTGAGCAGCAATTCCGAAGCCTGATGCACCACTTGGAAAGTCAGCTCATCCTTATGCAAAAATTCTTCCGGAAGTTTTTGCAGCGACAGCAACTCATCCGTGCGCAGATAGCGCTCGTAGTCCGACGCCCCCTTGCCAGGCAGGATTGGTTTTCGCAGATCTTCCGAACTCGTCATCGTAAGTTGTTGATTGTTGAATCAAAAATCGACAATCGAAAATTCCTCTAGTGTCCCTTCCACTGTGGATCCTCCTCCGGCGCCACCATCTCGCCATCCCGCATGTGAATGATGCGATCTCCATAACTAGCGGCTTCCGGGTTGTGGGTAATCATGAGTACTGTCTGTCCCAAATCCTGGTTTGACTGTCGTAGCATCTTCAGCACAATTTCTGAATTCTTGGAGTCCAGATTGCCCGTGGGTTCATCGGCGAGAACGATTGCCGGCTTGTTGATCAGCGCTCGCGCCAACGCCACACGTTGCTGTTCGCCGCCAGAAAGTTCGGACGGCCGGTGATGGAGGCGCTTGGCGATCCCTAACAGTCCAACGATCTTGTCAAAGTATGCCGCGTCCCGAGTGCCATCCGTGCCCGCGATGTCGAGTGCAATGTCGATGTTGGACTTCGCATCCAGCGTAGGCAGCAGATTGAATTTCTGAAAAACAAATCCAATCTTACGCTTACGCATACGGGTACGTTCCGCATCGGAAAGTTTTGCAAAGTCGTCGCCATCAATGACAACGTGGCCCGAGTCAGGTTGGGTCAGCCCGCCCAGCAAATAGAACAGTGTGGACTTGCCGCTGCCCGATGGCCCTACCACGCTGACGAATTCCCCCTTCTCGACAAAGAAGGAAATGGAGCGCAAAGCAGGTACTTCGATCTTGCCCACTCGGTAGGTCTTGCGCAGGTCTACGGCTTCGATAATGGCGGACATCCAAGTAATGGATATTACACGAACCGCAAAGAGGTTGTGGCAGGAGCGGATTCTAGTCAGATGGAAAACGTAGCGCCGGCGTCCCGCCTGCTATCGGGCAGCTAGGACAGACAAAATTCCATCTCTAAACTGGATCATTGAATCAGCAAGGGATCACAGACGGTCCAAGCACTCAAGCAACGCCGACTTCACTGGGAACGCGCGGCGTTCGTGACTGCGCCCGCTTGGGTCCGCGCTTACGCACCAGCAATAAGCGGATCCGCTCCAAAAGTTCGGCGGGAGCATACATCCCTTTCGGAAGGAAAACATCGGCGCGAGTGTCGCGATCGTAAATCCTGACCCTGCCGGAGAGCAGAATCGCGGGAGTTTGGGGCGAGAGCCCCTTGATCTGTTCGATCAGCCGAGTTCCATCCAAGCCGGGCATGATGAGATCGGTGAGCACCAGGTCAACTCCGCCCTTCTTGAATCGTTCCAGCGCTTCTTCCCCTGTGGCGCAGGTGAGCACCCGGTAACCGCGGGTTTCCAGAAGAACTTTGCGGATGGAAAGGGACTGTTCGTTGTCGTCAACACAAAGAATGGTTCGTTTCGGCTTCATTTTTATTTACGGAGTGGCCGCCCACAAAACCATATCGTCGCGGCAGGCCTGAGAACCTTTCAATTATTGGCTGGGAAATTCAGAGTGATTGCATCCTAAAGCGGAAAGCGCTCTCTGTAAAGTGACGCCGATGCTAATGGGGAACTTGCCCCATTGAATTTTTTTTCCGCTTGTGCATGGCGCGATTTTCCGGCACAAAGCGATAGAAAACTTCAGAAGAAAATTTTTCCGCGCACTACCTCGACCACATTGCCACCCACGCGGACGTTAACCACTCGGTCATCCGTGCGCGACGCGCGGACAAAAATACGGCTGGGCCGACGCATTTCGATTCCCTGCTCGATCAGCGCCTGCTCCTCTGGATCTGCAATACCATTGGCCACCATCCATGCGGCGGCGCACCCCGCGGCGGAGCCCGTGGCAGGATCTTCACCGTTGTAAAACATCATCCGCGCATGCAGTCGGGCCGCGGAGTCCACGGTTTCCCGGGTGACGAAATAAAAAAACTGCCCGCCAAATTTTTGCAGATACTCTTGCGATCCTCTGAGATCCACTTGCAGCCGGCTCATTACCTCCAGCCCGCGCAAAGGCACAACAGTGAATGGAACTCCGGTTGAAACCGTTTCAATGGGCAAGGATGGGTCGATGTCGCCGTCGCGCAACCCAGCCGCGCGGACCACCGCCTCGCGATCATGCCGCGGACCAAATTTCGGATCCATTTGAGTCATTTCTCCGAATACCGGCTGGCCGCGCGTTTCTACGAAGCGGACCGGAACTTTGCCGACGTTCAGATCAAGCACAATTTCGCTGGCCCTCGCCTTGCGCAATACGAACGCGGTTCCCAACGTCGGATGACCTGCAAAGGGCAGCTCTTCCTGCACCGTGAAGATGCGCACCCGCACTCCACGCTCGAGCTCCACCGCCGGATCATTGGGCAAAACAAAAGTTGTCTCCGAGAGATTCATCTCCCGCGCCACCGCTTGCATCTCTTCGTCGCTCAGCCCTCGGCCGTCGGGGAAAACCGCCAGTGGATTGCCCTCCAGGGCAACCGAGGAAAAGACGTCTAACTGCACGAAGGGAAATCGCCGTTGTTTACTTCTCATGCCGGGCCTATTGTAGCGCCTGTCTTCTCGTCTCTCAGTCAGACGCGAGACAGCAAAGGTTGTGATCCTAGCTACTTTGCGGTGCAAAAGTAGTCACTTTGGAACATAAATTTCCAGGTTGGGCATTCGCTCCTGCGTGCTAGAAGGTGGTGTGAGCAGTTACTTCACCAGCGCGAGGAGGACAGCC
>Ga0070698_100002466_pt1 | contig 20417 bp, 21 predicted proteins | sample KBSK1502metaG_FD_65477 | JGI IMG/M metagenome (GOLD analysis project Ga0070698, IMG submission 65477) | Corn, switchgrass and miscanthus rhizosphere microbial communities from Kellogg Biological Station, Michigan, USA - KBS K1-50-2 metaG | ecosystem: Host-associated > Plants > Roots >...
CCGCCCACTCCTTCACCGAGGTCACCAGTCACGTTGTTCTGGCCGAAATCGCCGCGCGACCGGTAAATGATCAGCGGCTTCTTCTCGCGGAACTCGTGCTTGAGCATGCGGGACAGCCGCGCGTACGAACGCTCGGCCATTCGCGCGGCATCCATGATGCCGTCACGCTCTTCCGGATAGAAATGGATGGTGAAGTGAGGCGTCTCCATCACCTTCCAGTTGAACTTGTCGAACTGGACCTGGTTCTGGCCGAAGTACTGCTGCGCTCCGGCCGGCGTGCTGATGGTGACCGCCAGGATCAACCCCAGCGCTCCCAGGCTTGCCTGTCTCACGTGCCTCATGTTCCTGCTCCTTGCGGTGCCACCGCGACCACGGCCGCATCCCCCCACAGTCGTTCCAGCTGATAAAACGACCGCAAGGTTGGATGAAAGACGTGCACAACGAAATCCACGAAATCGACGAGCGCCCAGCGTCCCTGCGTGAGCCCCTCGACGTGATGCGGCGCAACGCCGCGTTTTTTCATTTCTTCGGCAACGTGTTCGGCGATGGCCCGGACGTGGGTGTCCGACGAGCCGCTGGCGATCACGAAACAATCGGTCATGTCGGTGACGCCTTCCAGGTCCAGGATCACAACGTCATTCGCCTTCAAGTCGAGGCAGAGCGCAGCCGCAGTTTGCGCGGCGGCGAGTCGTGGCCGTGTGGCCGATGACGATGTCATGCGCGGGATCGAGTCACGAACGCGCCTTTGTAGGAGAGGCTGGATTATTTGTTCCCGGTGGAGAGTGGCCTGTCGGCCCGCTCTCGTTTCTCAAGCTTAATGCGGCACCACAGAGGGCGACATAATCAATCGGCAAAAGGGACCGACCGATGGGCGAAAGGGCCCGTGGGACGGGTGGCGAACCCCCCGATCCACGAGCCCAACGGCCGGACACCCGACCACGTGAAGCGCCCCGACAACAACTGCGCTGAGTGGTGAGTGCTGGGTGCTTGATCTGGATGCTTGGACTGGAGCTGGATGCAGCTCCAGCCCCAGTCCCAGTCACCAGCTCAAGCACCCAGTACTCACCACTCAGCGTCTACTGTTTGATAACCCAGACCTTGATCTCGGGCTTCACGTCCGCGTGCAGGCGGATCGGCACGCGATAAACGCCAAGCGCCTTGATCGGTTCGTGCAGGTCGACCTGCCGCTTCTCGATCTTGTGCCCCAGCGCCTCGAGCTGCTGGACGATGTCACCGGCGGTGACTGATCCGAACAGCTTGCCCTCCTCACCGACGCGTGCCGAGAACGTGAGCGAGACCTGTTCAAATACTGAGGCTGAGGACTGCGCCTCTTCCCGTCGGGCGTCTTCCGCGGCCTCGAGTCGCTGCCGCTGCGCCTCGATCTGCTTCTTGTTGCCTTCCGTCGCGACGACGGCGATGCCGCGAGGGAGGAGGTAGTTGCGGGCGAAGCCGTTGGAGACCTTCACCACGTCGCCCGGGTGCCCGAGCTTTTCGACGGACTGCCGAAGGATCACTTCCATGAGATCAGCTCCAAAGAGAACGTTATGTCAGTTGTTGCCGGGCACGGCCGCGCCAATCGAGCCAGGTATCCCCGAGGCCCAGTCCCAGCGCCAGCGCACCAACCGCCGGCGTAAACAACAGGGCGAGAAGAATCAGCATGGCTAGCGCGAGCCGCCGGTCGGCCATGAACCAGGCCAACACGCCGAGGCCACGCAGCACGTAGAGCGCGCTGAAAAACACGATCAGGTTGAGCCCCAGTCCTCGAAGCGCGTCGAGCGAGGGAATCACCACCAACACGATCCCGGCCAGAAGCCCCCACACGAGCTGGTCGCCGAACTTGAAGTCCCGCAGCCGGCTGAGCGGCGGGCCAACCCGTGTCCGACTGATCCGGTGAAAGAGTCCCCACGCCAGCGCCAGCGCGGCGAGTGACTCCAGGGCCAGAAGCGCGGGAAAGAACGACACCGTCATTTCCGGCATCCGGTTCCAACTCGCGAGCACCTGCTCGATCATCGCGGCGACACGAGGATTATTCTCGACAAACGTCTGCCACTCGGGAGCGTTCGTTGTCGCCTGGACCTGCGCGTTGAGTGGTGCTGCCCGCCGGTCCAGCTCGTCCGACAGGGTTCGCTGCACGCGGCCCGGTGCAACATCCGATACGAGGACAACCGCGCCGGCAAACACAAACGTTGCCGCGACTGCGGAGAGCGCGCGGGAGAGGAACAGGCGCCGTCCCCCCAGCATGCACGTGATCCCGAACATCGCGACCAGCACGATCGCCCATCCACGGGCCATGAAGTCGAAGGCCGATCCTGCACCGAGCGGTCGCACGAGCATCCAGGCCGACAGTAGCAGCCAGGTGAGCGCAAGCCAGACTCGGCCACCTTGAACCCAGGCGACCAAAGCGCAGACGCCAATCGCCGGCCCGACGAGCAGGATCGTCTGCTCGACGGGAAAGAGGACGCGCAACGCGGCGAACGCGGGAACCAGGAGAAACAGTCCCAGCGCGGGCAGGATCAGTCGCCAGCCACGTTCGCGCACGGCGACTTCAGGTGCCGCGCCTTCCTTGACCGGCGTCGAGATGGGTTCCACTCAGGCCAGGTGCCCGCGGATGTAGGGAATGATTGCCAGGTATCGCGCCCGCTTGATGGCGGTCGAGAGTTGGCGCTGATGTCGCGCGCAAACGCCGCTCAGCCGACTCGGAAGAATCTTTCCGTGATCGGTGATGAATCGGCCGAGGGTGCGGTCATCCTTGTAATCGACGTAGTGCACGCGTCCTTCGCAGAACGGGCAGCTTTTTTGTGGGCGTCGCATGGGTCAGTCCTCGTCGTCGTCGTCTTCCTGGCGAGCGGCGCGCGCCATTTCCTCTTCCGTCATCGGCGGGGCGCCGACTTCATGCTCGAACAGCGTGATGAGGTAGCGAACGACGCCGTCGTCGAGCTTCATGGCGCGCTCGTATTCCGGGAGTACGCTCGACGTCGCGTGAAAACGGGCGATGACGTAGTAGCCCGTGTCGCGCGGCCCGATCTTGTAGGCGAGCTGCCGGCGTCCCCAGTGATCAACGGAGATTTGGTCCGGGCTCTGAAGAAGCGCATGGAATCGCGCGATCTTCTCTTTGATGGCGGCATCTTCGAGCGTTGAGTCGAAGATGTACACCGCCTCGTAACGGCGGGTCATGATGCGGCAATCCTCCCTGTGGTCGTGTCCGCCCCGCGCTGGTTGCCTGAGTCGCGAGGAGGGGGTTGTGGTTCAGTTGTTGGGCTGGGAAACGTAATTGGCACGGACGGCATATGGCAGATAGCGGATATCGGAAACGACCCCGTCGGACCAAGACCCTCATGGCTTCCGAGCGGCGTAGCGGGGTGTTTATCTGACATCGGCCATCCGCCTTTGCCATCCGACTATGTGCGGCCGTTTTGGACTAACCCGACCTGACCGTCTCGACCTCGAACGCTTCGGCGTCACGGGGGAGGTGCCGGCTCAGGAGCCCCGATTCAACATTCCGCCCAGCAGCGACATCCTCGTCGTTCGCGAGCGGAAAGGCGTTACCCAGGCGGACATGCTGAAGTGGGGGCTGGTGCCCTCGTGGGCCAAGGATCCCTCCATCGGCCATCGCATGGCGAACGTCCGGACCGATACCGCGCTGGATAAGTCGACGTTTCGGACCGCGATCCAGAAGCGCCGCTGCCTGATTCCGGCAGACGTCTTTTTTGAATGGCAGGATGTACCAGGCCAGAAGCGCCGGAAGCCTTACGCAGTGGCCATGCTGGAGGGCGAGCCGTTTGCGCTGGGTGGACTGTGGGAGGCATGGCGACCGAAAGACGGCGCCGAATGGCTCATCACTTGCGCAATTCTCACGACGGAGCCGAACGAGCTTTTGGCGCCGATTCACGATCGGATGCCGGTAATCGTGAAGCCGGAGGACTATGCAAAGTGGATCGACCCAGCGACCGCAATTGTCGACGTGCGTGGACTCGTAGAACCGTTTCAGCCAGAGGCTCTGCGCACGTGGGAGGTTTCACTGCTGGTCAACGATCCCAAAGTGGATGACGCCCGCGTTATAGCTCCTGTTGACTGACGGGCTAATCCGACATCTGACTTCCGCCATCCGACTTCCGATTGAAAAGGCTCATCGCTTTCTCCACTCCTTCTCCCAGCCAGCACTCGGTGAGCGCGACGAGATCAGGAAACAGAGCTTCCACATCTTTTCTCTCCCGCTTTCCCATCTTGTCCGTCACATAGTCCGCCAGGTCGCCCTTCCTCTCGCGGTCCGTTGATGGCCCGACGCCCACGCGCAGGCGAGCGTACCCCTGATTCCCCACCGCCGCCTCAATGGATTTGAGCCCGTTGTGGCCTCCCGCGCTGCCCTGCGCGCGCAAGCGAAAACGTCCAACGGGCAGCGCCACGTCATCGACGATGACTAAAAGGTCCTTCGACGCTGACCACGTTTCTCGCCGAAGGTACGGCCTCAAGATTCCGCCGCTCAGGTTCATGTACGTCTGCGGTTTCACCAGACGAACGCGTTGACCGCCAAGTCGTGCGTCGCTGACCAATGCGTTCTGGTCCTTTCGCCAGGCATCAAAACGCAAAACGCCAGCCAGGTGGTCGATGACCCACCAGCCGGCGTTGTGCCGTGTGTCGGCGTACGTCTTTCCAGGATTGCCCAACCCGACGATGAGCTTCATCGGCTCGTCGCTGTCGCCCTGGTCGGCCGACCGGCCAAGGACGCGCTTCAGCCAGTCGAGTCGGATCAAGTCTCCTCGGTCTCGCCCTCCTCCTCACCTTCCTTCGGCTTCCGGATGAGCTCCGGCTCGGCCGCTGCTTCCGGTGTTTCTGCCACAGGCTTCTCCTCTTCAGCCTTGGGCGCGGCGACGATCGCGACTGTGGACTCGGGGTCGTCAATGACCTCGACCCCCTCGGGGATCGTCATCTCGCTCACGTGCAACGAATGTCCGATCGTCAATTCGGTCACGTCGACCTCGATCTTGCTCGGCATGTTGAGCGGATCCACGCGGCACTCGAGATCCTGCATGATCTGGCTCAGGATGCCGCCTGAGTTCTTCACGCCGTCGGGCACGCCCGTCAACACGATCGGGATGTGAACCACGACGCGTTCGCCGGCCACCAGCTCCTGGAAATCCACGTGCAGAACGTTGCGCTTCACCGGGTGACGCTGGATTTCGCGAATCAGCGTGCGCGACATTGCCCCGTCGATGTGAAGCTCGATCACCGTGTTCTCGGCGTTGAACTTCTCCAGCAATCGACCGAACTCGCGTTCCGGCACGGAAAGTGAAAGCGGTTCGCGCGCGTGACCGTAGATGATGGCGGGCAAGCGCCCGTCGCGCCGAAGCGACCGTGCGGCACCCTTGCCGGTGGCCGTGCGCGCCATCGCGGATAACTGTGCAGTAGCCATAACGAAGAGACGATGAGATGGGAGATGTGAGATGGGAGAACAACTCCCACCGACGAGCACTCAGCTAATCGAACAAACTCGACACCGATTGCTCGCTATGCGTGAACCGAATCGCCTTCGCCAGCAATTCACCGACCGACAGCACTCGCAGCCGATCGAACCGCTTTTCCTCCGGCACCACAATCGAGTCGGTGATGACCACTTCCGCGATCGGTGCGTCCCTTAACCGCTGAACCGCCGGTCCTGACAGGAGTCCGTGCGTTGCGCAGATGTAGATATCCCGCGCCCCCAGTTTTTTCAGCGCCCGCGCGGTCTCCGTGACCGTGCCGGCGGTATCGATCATGTCATCGGGAATGAGACAATCCCGGCCTTCCACTTCACCAACCACGTTCAGGACTTCGGCCACGTTAGGCCCGGTGCGTCGCTTGTCGATGATCGCCAGCGCCGCGTCCAGCTTGCGGGCGTACCCCCGAGCCATCTTGGCCGAGCCGACATCCGGTGCCACGACTACGAGGTCCGTGTACGTCTTCTTCCTGAAATGCGCCACCAGCACCGGGGACGCGTAGAGGTGATCGACGGGCACGTCGAAAAACCCCTGCAGCTGGTGCTGGTGAAAATCGAGACCCAGGACCCGGTCAGCACCGGCAGTCTGGATCAGGTTTGCCACCAGCTTTGCCCCGATGGACACTCGCGGCTGGTCTTTCCGATCCTGACGCGAGTACCCGTAATACGGCATGACGCAAGTCACCCGCGCCGCCGACGCCCGCTTTGCGGCATCGATCAGGAGCAACAGCTCCATGATGTTCTCCGCCGGCGGATTGGTCGGCTGGACGATGAAGACGTCCGCACCGCGAACGTTCTCATCGATCCGCACAAAGATTTCGCCATCGGCAAACCGGGTGAGCGTCATCTTGCACAGCTCAACCCCGAGGTGCCTGGCGATCTCCTCGGCGAGTCCTCTGTTGGCGTTTCCGGAGAGCAGCTTGAATCCCCGGAGAACACCTGGCAAAAGGTCCATTACCGTAGCCCTGAAACGTAGACGTGACGGGAGGTTAGGTCAATCGCTGACCGAAACGGGATACGAGCAGATTTGTGCGGCGTATCGTTGCAGGTACCAATTGCCCCCGGTGGATTCGAACCACCATTCTCGGATCCAAAGACCGATGTCCTGCCATTGGACGAGGGGGCAATGAGATGGGAGCGGCAACCTAATGGGTCAGAACGACCGGCTCAACAAATGCCGAGGACTCGGTTTCCAGGATTGAGACCCCACCAACCGCCGGCGCGGGCTGAAACGCTCCAGGCGGGGGTTCACCAGTGATGACCGCAACCGTTGAACCCGATCCCGACATCAATACGATGGCGGATGATCCCAGGACCTCCCTGAACTCGGCTGACCGCAGGTTCTGGAGCAGTTTCCCGATGACCGGAACGTGGGACGCGACGACCGGCTCGAAATCGTTCGTGGCCAGGGCCGCGATGCCGTCCCAGCGGGTCAGCTGATCCAGCGGAATCGCCGTCGGCGCCGTGTATCGCTTCGTCTCGCGAAGCCACTGGTACGCATCCGCCGTGTTCACGGAGACATCGGGCACGAGCAGCCACACCGCGCGGACCGGCAGGGCCGGGAGCAACAACATCCGCGCTCCCCGCCCCCACGCCAGCGCGGCGGGAGCCGTGTCCTGCGTGAGGAATGGTACGTCGGCGCCTAACGCGGCGGCGAGGCGCAGCATGTCGCGCGCCGCCAGGGGGCTCGGGTTGAGTGCATTCAGCGCCCGCAACACGGCTCCGGCGTCCGCACTGCCGCCACCCAGGCCCCCGCCCACGGGGATCCGCTTTTCGATCGCGATCTCGAAGCCGGACGGGAACCCGGTTTCCTCCGCATAGATGGCCGCGGCACGCCACGCCAGGTTCGACTCTGGTGGTCCGCCGAGGCCACCCGCGGGAAGCCGCTCACCGCTGCAGGCGAGCTTTCGCCCGGACGCCGTCACCCGAACCGTCACCGTGTCGGCGAGCGTCAGGCGACAGAACAACGTCTCGATCTGGTGAAAGCCGGAATCTTCGCGCGCGAGAACCTTGAGGAAGAGGTTGAGCTTCGCCTGCGCCTCGACGCGCGCCTCGCCGCTCGACATCAGGCGCCCTGGTCGTCCTTCGGCCGGCTGGTGCCGACGTCCTTCAGGTGGAGGCCCATCTTCCCGAGGTACCAGAATCCGATCGCCGTAATCGGGATCCAGCCCAGGATGTGGTAGCCTAACGCGAAGCTGACGGCCAGCGTGTCATCAATGCCGTAGACGTTGAGGGCCACCTTGGCCGCCGCCTCGAACGGCCCGAAGAAGCCGGGTGCCGATGGCGCGGCCACGGCCGCCGCCAGCAGGCTTTGCAGGAAAAACGCGGCTGACAGCGGCGCGTCGATGCCCACGGCCTTGAACGCCACCCAGAATGACGTCCCGTTTACCACCCACATCACGAGGGCCCAGAAAAACACGATGGCCGAGCGCCTCATGTCCCGGAGGACGCTCAACCCCGTGCCAAAGGACAGGAGAATGCCGCGGCCGCGCTCCATGATACGGGGCGCCCGGTGGCCGAAGGCCCGCTCCCACAGCCTGACGAGTCGTTCCGGATACATCGCCGCGAGGACCAGCACGACCAGCGCGGACAGTGCAATCGCCGCTCCAACGAGCAGCAGGCGGGAGATCGACCAGCCGCCGACCGCCGCGTCAGCCGGGAATCCGGGCAGGGACGCCACGGCCAACAGCAGCAGCAACACGATCAGCGTGTCGAAAACGCGGTCGACCACGAGGGAGCCTAACGCCGCGGAGAACCGGATCTTCTCGGTCTCGCGCGAGATCACGTAGGCGCGCGCCAGTTCGCCCGCTCGCGCCGGTGAAACGTTGTTCACCATGAACCCGATCGCAGTCGCCCTCCAGAGCGGACCGAACGGGATCGTACCCGCGCTTGGCTCGAGGATGTAGCGCCAGCGCCAGGCACGGATGGGGAACGCGAGTGTCGCAAGACCGGCCGCCAACACGAACATCCCGACGTTCGACTCTCGCAGGACATTCCAGATGTCGCCAAATGACTCGCCGCGCAGCGTCCACCACAACAGGGCGATGCTGATGACCACCCCGAGCGCTCCGCGCCAGCCGATTTTCATTCAGTTATTCGGCCCGGGCCAGGTCCAGAAGCTCATATAACTCGTGAAGCGCTTCCGGATCGGTCGTCCCGCGGCTTCGCAGTTCGTCGCGAAGGGCGCGCGCGCGATCCAGCGCGGCCTGGCCGCGATACACCAGGGCCTCAACCGGCACGATGGCGTCGTCATTGGTTGGCTCAGGCTCGATCAACGGAATGTCCTCGAGCGACGACAGTTGTGAGATGCCCTGGTGCAGAAGGTCACGCAGGGCGCGGCCGGTTCGCGCGGCATCGGTCCGCGACACATCTGCCTGACGAGCAGTCGGTGCGACGGCCGCGATCGGTGTGGAAATCGGCGTCCAGCGTTTCCGCTCACCGATCGCCATCCTTCTTTCCATTTCGTCGAGCGCGATGCCAGGCGTCGTGAGGATGCGGGCGACGGATTCGATGGCGTCGAGATCGGCGTCGCCGAATGACGCCAGCGATGCCGCCTCGCTGACCACGGATGCCACCTGCTGTGCGCCGTAGCTCCGCGCGAACTCGTCGAGTCGCCCGAGGTGCGCCTTGAGGTCGCGCCGCAACCGCTCGCCAGAGAACGCGTCCGTGGCCACCCGCGCTTCCGCGACGAGACGTCGCAAGTGTTCGGCGCGGGTAATGACTTCCTCGCGGAACCTCGCCTCGGCGCTGCGCGAGGGAGTGCCGCCGCGCCTGACGAGATGCGGCCCCTCGTCGGTGTAGAACAGTTCCTCGATCCGAACGATCGGCGCGTCAGGCGTCATCGGCGGCGGACTGGCCACCATCGCCGCGGCCCGCGCGAACCGGTCGACTTCAGCGGCGGTGCTTTCAAAGCGGCCCCGTGTGCGAAGTTCCGATGACGCTCGGCGGAAGACGGCGGCCGCCGACTTCAGGAGTTCAATGTCCGCGTCTCGGAGCAGGGCATCGGGCGCGCGCTCCCGGAGGGTCCGCTCCACTGAGTCGGCGACTTCGCCCATCGGCGGATGATCCGCCACGCCGGCAATCCCGCGCAGGCTTCGCAGTCGGGTAACGATGTCACCGACGAGTCCGTGATTCAGCGGATTCGCCAGGAAGCTCTCGACATCCGTTGCGATCGCCGATGCCTGGAGCGCGATGAAGATTGGCGTCGTTCCCGCGGTCGGAGGTGCGGGCGGCGTCGTCTTGCCCGGCGGAAGAACGACGCGCAGCGATGCGAGGCGGTCCGCCGCCTGCCGGTCGTCGTCATTCGTCCAGTTGCTGCTGCTGGCGACGAAACGCCGCAGGTCGATGATGGTGTCGCTCAGGTCGCGACGCAGGCCGGATGAGAGTGAGATCTCACCGTCGCGAACGCTGTTCGCGATGCGCTCCATGACGAGCGCGATCTCGGCGACCCGGGGGACTCGCGCCATCGTGGCACTTCCGCGCAGCGCCCTCGACGCCGCCACGAACGCCCCAGCCTCAAATGGAGCTTCGCCCAACACGAGATCCTCGACGGCATCGAGGTACTCTCGGGCTTCGGCGTAAAAGAACCGCAGAAGTTCAGGCGAGGACACGTTCAAGTGAGGCGCGAGGTTCGAGGGGCGCGACTTTCAGGCGAGGCAAGTTACGCCCGGATCCTCATCATGGGCCAGCGTCGCGGCTGAGGCGCATTGCGCTATGCATTTCCCGCACCGCCTCACCGATCCCGACAAAAACAGCGCGCGAGATGATGGAGTGGCCGATGTTCAGCTCCTCCACTTCGGCAATGCGGGCCACGGGACCGACGTTGCCCAACGTAAGACCGTGGCCGGCGTGAACAGCCAGGCCGAGTTCAGCACCGTATGCGGCCGCGTCGATCAGCGCCGGCAAGGCGGTGCCATCATCAGGATGGTGTGAATAGCGACCGGTGTGGAGCTCGATCGTGTGCGCGCCGGCTGCGTGCGACCGCTTGACCGTCTCGCGATCCGGATCGATGAACAGACTGCATCGAATTCCGACCGCGCTCAGACGCTGAATGGCGCGCGACAGACGGCCAGGGTCGCGGCTGACATCCAGTCCTCCCTCGGTCGTAACCTCCTCACGCCGCTCGGGGACGATCGTGACTTCACGTGGCCGGAGGCGTTCCGCCATGTCGAGAATGGGATCACTGAGCGCCATTTCGAGGTTGAGTGCGGTGCGCACTCCAGCGGCCAGGCGTTCAATGTCGGCGTCCTGGATGTGGCGTCGATCTTCGCGAAGGTGGGCGGTTATGCCGTCCGCGCCTGCCGTTTCGCAGATCAGCGCCGCCGCAAAGGGATCAGGCTCGTCGGCGCGCCGCGCCTGACGAATCGTCGCCACGTGATCGATGTTGACGAACAAACGCTGGTGAGAGGCGTACATGGTTCGCTGAAGTTTTGTGGCCTGGCGAGCGTCGCCCGTTGATCCCCCGGACTGTCGCCATTACGTTCGCATTCAAACTGGCTTGGAGCCGTCCGTGAGGAAGTGGGCACTATTAGTAGTTGTCGCCGCCGGTTGCAGCCGGAATCCGTCGATGGGGTCGTCGTTGACGGGCGCTCCTTCCGCGCGCGATGCCGCGACGATGTTTGTCGGCGCCGCCAAGTCGCAGGACCTCCAGGCCATGGGAGCAATCTGGGGCACGGAACGGGGAGCGGCGCGCGACAACATGGAGCGCGAGCAACTCGAAAGGCGACTCATCATCCTGCAGCCATGTTACGTCGCGGATCGGGTGCAGATTCTGGATGAGCAGGCCGGTAGCAGCGCCACTGAGCGACGCGTCCGGTTGCAACTGACCCGCGGCACCCGCACCAAGACGCTCACCTTCACGACGGTTCGTGGCCCTTCCAATCGATGGTACGTGGGGGACACGGATTACGAGGCCGTCGCAGCCGACTTCTGCCGAACGAGCGGAAACCTGACCTGAGACGGGGTCGGAGTGGGGTCAGAATGGGGTCTGACCCCTTTTCAGTTTTCGGTGAGTTCGACCAGAATGCCGCCGGTTGACGACGGATGCAGAAAGGCGATCCGCTTTCCCTCAGCGCCGACGCGCGGACTCTCGTCGATCAAGCGGATTCCGGACTCGCGGCATTTCGACAGCGTCGCGTCCAGGTCGTCCACCGAAAAACAAATGTGATGGATACCTGGACCACGCTTTTCCAGGAACTTTCCGATGGGTGATCCGGGTTGGTTTGCTTCGAGCAGCTCCACCAGCGACTCGCCCGCGACGAACCCGCTTATCCTGGCGCCGTCGCTGTCGGATAGCTCGGCCTCGGACATTCCGAGGACATTGCGATAGAATGCATACAGGTCGGTAGCAGACCTGACCGCGAGCCCTACGTGTGCGATCCGGGTTCCGCGGCGGGGAATATCCGACATCAGACTCGCGCTCCGGTTGTCGGTGCGCGCGGAAACTAGTCTTAACCAGCCGGCGCGCGTAGGCCCGCCGTGCGGAGGCGAAACAGCATGTCGATGGCAAGCGCGGTAACGGACGAGAGCTTCGAAGGCGAGATCGAGAAGCACACGGGCCTGGCGGTCGTGGACTTCTGGGCAGCCTGGTGCGGCCCATGCCGGATCATCGCACCGATCCTGGATCAACTGGCCACGGAGTATTCCGGCCGCGCGAAAGTCGCCAAACTCGACGTCGACGCGAACATCAGGACGGCCACGCGATTCAATGTTCGGTCCATCCCGATGGTGATCTTCTTCAAGGACGGGAAGGTCGTCGACCAGGTGATTGGCGCTGTCCCCCGTCCTGTGCTCGAGGAGAAGTTCAAGAAGCACGCGGCCTGACGTTCAAACTGAGATGGGTCGACGGTCGGCCGGGTCCGGGGCAGGTGAGAAGGAAGGCGTCCTCTCCATCGTCGCCACTCCTATAGGCAACCTCGGCGACATGACGCAGCGCGCTATCGAGACCCTGAAAACCGCCGACCTGATCCTGGCGGAGGACACCCGCAAGACGCGCGTCCTGCTCGATCACTTCGGCATCAAGACAAGGATGGTCTCGGCTCACGAACACAACGAGTCGCGGACCATCCCGCTGATGTTGGAGACCCTCGCTCGAAAGGAGGGTGTCGCCGTCGTGACAGACGCCGGGACTCCGCTGATATCGGATCCAGGTAGTCGACTTGTGCAGGCGGCGCGGGCGGCCGGTTACCAAGTAACGCCCGTGCCCGGAGCGTCGGCGCTCACGGCCGCGCTCTCCGCGTGTGGACTCGATACCACCCGGTTCACGTTTTTCGGCTTCATTGCACGAACCGGACGTGAGCGTCGCGAAGCGATCGAGCTCATCGCCGAGCTCGAACACACGGCGGTCATCTACGAAGCACCGACGCGAGTGGCGGCGACGCTTCAGGACATCGTCGACGCAGGCGCCGGAGCAGACGAACGGCGCTGCGTGGTCGCACGTGAACTCACCAAGCTCTTCGAGGAGTTTCGGGAGGGAACGGTTGAGGAGCTTGCCGCGTATTACGCGGAGAGCCCGCCACGCGGCGAGGTTGTCATACTGCTTTCAGCAGCCCAGCCTAAGCCGTTCAACGAAGACGACTTGCAGAATCGAGTAAAAGTACTGCGTGAAGCAGGGCTGTCGGCGCGAGACGCCGCTTCGCAGGTCTCATCGGAGACCGGCGTTCCGAAGAACACACTCTACCGGATGGCGGTGAAAGCATGACGGCGATTCGTCCCGTCGCAGCGCTCCTTGCGCTGACGCTTACCTCGTTCGGCCCCGCGCCTGCGGCGAAGATGACGATTGCGCGCCTACAGTACGACGGCGGGGGCGATTGGTACGCCAACCCCTCCAGCATTCCCAACCTGCTGAAAGCGATCAACGAACGAACAACGCTCAAGGTCGAACCGACGGAGGCGCGAGTAAGCCTCAAGGACGATCGGGTGTGGGATCATCCGTTCCTGCACGTCACCGGTCATGGCACCATCAAGTTCGCCGACGCGGAGGTGCTCCGGCTACGCGAATACCTGAATCGCGGCGGGTTCCTGCACGTGGACGACAACTACGGACTCGACGAGAGTTTCCGGCGCGAGATAGCGCGCGTCTTTCCGGATCGTCCTCTGGTAGATGTGCCCCTGACGCACCCGGTCTATCATATCGTGTACGACTTTCCGGCTGGTCTTCCCAAAGTCCACGAGCACGACGGCAAACCGGCGCGCGGATTCGGGATCTTCATCGGAAATCGACTTGCGGTGTTCTACAGCTATGAGAGCGACCTTGGAAACGGGTGGGAGGATCCTGGCACCTACAATGATCCGACCGCATTGCATGAAGCCGCGCTCCGCATGGGAGTAAACTTGTTCGTCTACGCCGTTACCAGCCGGCCGGGAACATGAACCTTATCGAGCTCCTCGAACGCGAACGTCGCGCGCTGGCGCGCCTCCTGAACGCCTCCGGAGCGACGCTGGTTGTCGGAGCCGTGGGCGCGGTACTCGCGGCGGGAGCCGTCATTCTCGGTTCAGCGCGGTGGCTATCACTGCCGCGCCCAGTGCCGTTCGTGCTCTGGGCCGCCGCCATCGTATTGGTGCTCGCTGGTGGTCGGATACTCGCGGTACTTCGTTCGCGCATCGCGACACTCCAAGGCGTCGCGGGTCAGGTCGAACGCGAGCGCTCGCTGAGACATGGCTCGCTTCGCGGCACCATGGAAGTGGCAACGAGCGGCGCCCTCGGCCGGCTCGGTGCGGAGTCGATGGCGCGTCGGCTTCGGGAGTTTGGTCGCAAGCCTTTGGCTCCGACATTGCGTCGACGGATGTTCCGCTTCGTAGGACTTGGATTGCTGGCTACCGGAGCTGGCGTGGCGGCACTCGTCGTCGGCACGGCAACCGCTCCCGACGGCTGGGCCGCTCTACTTCACCCGCTCCGCGCCTGGAGTGGAACGCTGCTCGAAGGTGTGCGTGTCGACTCTCTGCCCAAATCGGTTCTCCGTGGCGAGAGGATTTCGGTGACGGTTCGGGCGCCAGGAAGACGCGAGGTGACGCTGGCCCATCGGCGCACTGGCGCAACCTGGCGGTCGGTCAGGCTACCGGTGATCGAAGGCGTCGCGACGGCAAGGCTCGAACCATTGGATGCGGATCTCACGTTGTACGCAACCGACGGGCGTGCGCTGAGCGATACCGCCACCGTTCGTGTCGTCGAACGGCCGTTCATCGGTGAGGTGAACATTCGCGCCCAGTTCTCGGGATACCTCGGCCGGCAGACCGAGATCATCCCGTTAGGCGAGCCGGTTCGCGTGCCACAGGGAACGAGGCTGATTGTCGAAGGCACCTCGTCGGTCGAGCTTCGTGAAGTCACCCTCACGCGGGGGGCCAGCACCCTGATCCTCCGGCCTGATGGGCTGCGGTTCTCGGGACCGGTACCGACCACCACGGGCCGATACGAGTGGGCCGCGATCGGGCGCACCGGACCAATCACGGACGTTCCGCCGGCGCTGGAAATCGAAGTGGTCCCGGACTCGGCGCCTCACGTCGAGATTCTCTCCCCCGGCGGCGACACAACCGTAACGGCTGGTGACAGCCTCTCGGTTTCAGTCATGGCGGTCGACGATCACGGGATCCTCAACGTCGCCATCCGCTCGTGGGTCGTCGACGGACGGGGTGCGCGGCGCGATCTCCCCGAGGTTCGGCGCGCGGCGAACAACGAAGGCCAATGGTCGGGCGAAACGCCACTCAGGACCGACGTGTTGCAGCCCGGCGATGCGTTGCACGTAGTCGCGGCAGCGACCGATGGGTCACCGTGGACACTGACCGGAGAGAGCAGGGAACTCGTCGTCAGGCTGCCCACGTTGACCGAGCAGCGCGACGCTATCCGGGATGCGGCCGACACCACGGTCGCAAGAGCGACAGCGACGGCTGCCGCGCAGCGGCAACTCCAGCAACGGACGGAGGAAGCCTCGAAGCAGCGCAGCCAGAATCAGATGACCTTCCAGTCCGCCGAGCAGGCGAAGGCGCTGGCTCGCGAACAGCGCGAACTCGCGGATCGGATGGAGCAGCTCAAGTCGTCGGCTCAGCAGTTGGAGAAGCAGCTACAGGAAGCGGGTGCGCTGGACAGCTCGCTGCAGCGCCAGCTCGAGGAAGCTCAGAAGCTGCTGCGCGATGCCCTCACGCCCGAACTGGCTGAGCAGCTGCGCAAGCTCGAGCAGGCGTCGCAGCAGCTGTCGCCCGAAGACGCGCGCAAATCCATGGCGGACCTGGCGCAGCAACAGCAGCGCATTCGTGAGCAGCTGGAGAAGAGCGTCGAAATGCTGAAGCGTGCGGCGCTCGAAGGGTCGATGAGCACGTTGACCGACGAGGCGAAAGAACTCGCCCAGCGTCAGCGGCAGATCGCCGACTCATTAGCTCGCGCCGACAAGGCCGAGGAACGTGCTGAGGCACAGCGCGCCGCGAAGGATCTCGCGAACAAGACTCGCGACCTTTCGGAAGAAGTGAAGAAACTGCAAGAGCGCCTGCAGCAGCAGAACGCCGAAGCGGGCTCCGAGCGTGTGAACGAAGCAGAAAAGCGGATGCAGGAGTCTGCCCAGGCCATGGAGCGCGCAGCGCAGAATGCGCAGCGCGACACCGCCCAGAAGGCGCAGACGAGCCAACAGCAACAACAGGGCGGACAGCAAGGACGTCAGGGCGGCCAGCAGCAACAGGGCCAGCAACAGCAGGGACAGCAGCAGCAGGGGCAGCAGGGCCAACAAGGACAGCAAGGACAGCAAGGCCAACAGGGACGCCAGGGCGGTGAAGGGCGGCAGGGTGGACAGCCGCAACCGGGTCAGGAAGGACGTCGCGAACAGTCCGTCGAAGATGCTGCTCGTCAGGCAGCGGCGGCGATGGACGATGCGGCGCGCCAGCTCTCGCAGGCTCGCGAGCAGCAGGTTTCCGAGTGGAAGCAGGAGTTGACCACGGAACTGGACCGGTCCATCCAGGAGATGATCCAGCTGGCACGCGAGCAGGAAGGCCTCGAGCAGCAGGCGCGCAAAGGCGCCTCGCCGGAGTCGCTGCGCGCCCAACAAGGGTCGCTGCAACAGGGTGTCGAGAAGTCAGCGCAACGGCTGCAGGACGCCGCCCAGCGGTCGTCACTCCTGACGCAGCGCTCGTTGCGATCCGTCGCTGACGCGCGCAAGCGAGTCGAAGACGCCACGCAGCAGACGCGGAGTTCGACGAGCGCCCCGCAGATAGCGGCGTCCATGAAGGAGGCGACGGAAGCACTCAATGGCGCCGCGGCGTCACTGGTGCGCGATCGCGAGCGGGCTTCCGAGTCGAATTCCGCAACCGGCTTCGCCGAAATGCTGAAGCAGCTGCAGGAAATGGCGCAGCAACAATCGTCGCTGAACTCGGCCGCCCAATCGTTGCTGCCGCGCATGGGGAATCAGGCTGCACAGCAGGAATCCCGTCAGCTGGCACGGCAGCAGCGTGATGTCGCCGCCAAGCTGGACGACGTGGGCGATCGCGACAACTCGGGTCGCGCCGAGGAACTTGCCAAGGAAGCACGTCAAATCGCGGCGGCACTCGAAGCCGCCCAGGTCGATCCTGCAATCATCGAGCGGCAACAACGCCTCTTCCGGAAGATGCTCGACGCCGGTCGGCTCATGGAGGAAGAGGAGCGTGAAGACACGGGCAAGCGCGAAGCGAAGTCATGGACCGGCACGGAGGTCTTCACGCCGCAGGGCACATCGGCGTCGGGACGCTCGGCCACGCGCTTCCAGGCACCAACGTGGAACGATCTCCGTGGCCTGACGCCTGACGAGCGCCGGATCGTGCTGGAGTACTTCAAGAGGATCAATGGCCAGCGGCCCTAGGTCCGGCCTCCTTCTTCTACTCCTCAGCGTCGTTGCGGGTCAATCCGGCCAGGCACAGGGGGGAAGCGTAGAGAGTGCGGCGTTGTCGCGTGCCCTCGACCTGGAAGGCGGCGGAAAGTGCAAGGACGCGATTCCGCTGTTTCGTCAGGCGCTTGGCAGCACGGATGATCCAGCCGGCGCGCTGTACGGGCTGGAGCGTTGTGTGTCAGAGGCGGGCGCCAATACTGACACCCTGCTCTTCGTCATCGACAGCGTACTGCTCAAGCGCCCGCGGGATCCCGTGGCGCACACGATCCAGCTGCGCACGCTCACGAACACACATCGCGCTGAGGCAGGGCGCATCGCGTTTCAGCATTGGGTGAACGCCGTTCCGGGAGATCCGACACCGTTTCGGGAATACGCGCGGCTCCTGCTCGACGCCGGTCTCACCCGTGCTGCCGACACCGTGCTCACCTTCGCGACCCAGCGGCTCGGCGGCGGGCGGCAGGTTGCCGCGGAGCTGGCGGAGCTCAAAGGCGCGTTAGGGATGTGGGAGTCCTCGGCGACGAATTGGCGTCAGGCGATGGCGTACGCGCCCTACCTGGAGTCTGCGGCGGTCTTCGTGCTCGGGGGCGCAAACGGTGTTGCTCGCGACACGATTCGCGGAATCCTCGTTGCGGATCCTGTTGACCTCAGCGTCAGGCGGATCCTCTCGGGACTCGAGATGCGTTGGACTTCGGCGAGGGAAGCGTGGAACGCTTTGCGCGTTTTGACTCCCACCGATTCGGTCGTCGAAGCGTGGCTCGAGTTTGCGGCCGACGCGGAGGAGCGGGAATCGTGGCTGGTGGCCCGCGACGCGTACGCAGCGGCTCTCGGCAGCCGGCGTCGTGCGAGCCTCGTTGTGCGCACGGCAAATGCTGCTCTGCAAGGCGGCGAGCCGGAGTCCGCACTCGCGTGGGCCGACTCGCTGACATCATGGCGCGACACGTCACAGGCGGGGACGATTGCATTGGTGCGCCTGCGTGCGCTCGGTCAACTCGGACGCGCGGCCGCGGCGGACTCGCTGCTGTCTCAACGTGAATCCGCGCTCGATCCAGTAACTCGTGGTGACGCGGTGCGCGCGGTGGCGTGGGCGTGGGTCAGGATGGGAGATGTCGCCAAGGCTCGCGCGACGCTGGCCCGAGGCGGTGAAGAGTCCGACGAACAGTCTTCGGCGTGGATGGCTCTTTACGAGGGCGACCTGAAGACGGCGAGGACGGGACTTCGACGCCTCGACGAACTGACGCCGGACGCTGTGTTGGCCTTATCCGTGCTCGCCCGCACCCGCGGAGAAAAATCCGAGGGAATCGGCCGGGCATTCCTTGCCCTGGCGCGCAGCGACACGGCGGCCGCGGCAGCGGTGTTCCAGTCGACGGCCGCTGATATGTCGGACGCATCGCCGTTGTTGCTGGCGATCGCGGCGCGCCTGTATCGCTCGACCAGTGACTCAGCGAAGAGCGAAGTGATCTGGGATTCGCTCATCAAGACGCACACGCAATCGCCCGAGGCGGCGGAAGCTGATCTCGAATGGGCCAAGGTGTTACGGCGGAACGGCAAGGGCGCCGCGGCCATTGCCCGCCTCGAGCACCTGATACTGACTTATCCACAGAGCGCACTGGTGTTTCAGGCGCGCCGCGAACTCGAGCTGGCGAAAGGGACCATCCCACCTGTAGACCAGGCCAGAGACGCCTCAAGTCCAGAGTCCAAAGTCCAGAGTCCAAAGTGCTGATTACATCCATGCTGCTTATACCCGCCGCAAGCTTCAGGCGAACACTGTTCGCTGCATTCGTCTTCGCGGGAGCGGCGCGCGTTCTGCCTGCGCAACATCTGCTGATACCGATGGACGACCGGCAGACTAATCACTTGAAGGCGTACGGGCTGATCTTCAACGCGCTGCGCGACGGCCACAAAAGCGAGTGGTTCCTCAACTATCGCGGCGGATCGTTCCTGCTGGCCGACATCCCGGAGATGCGTCGCCGCGCGGGGCTCGACGGAATCCTCTTCGAGCCGATCGACAACGGCCGACTGACGGCGATTCGCGCCGAGATTGCCGGGAACAACATGGATGCAGTGGCGCTCGAGCGCGCACCGAAGATTGCGATCTACACGCCCCCAAAGGCTCCACCCTGGGACGATGCGGTGACGCTGGCCCTGCAATACGCGGGCATCGAATACACAACCGTGTGGGATGACGAGATCATCGCCGGTGACCTCACCAAATACGATTGGCTGCACCTGCATCACGAAGACTTCACGGGCCAGTTGAACAAGTTGTACCTCGGCTTTCGCGACGCGCCCTGGTTTGTGGACCAGCGCGATCGAGGCCTCGCGGCCGCGCGCCGTCTCGGCCACAACAATATCCCGGCTCTCAAGAAGGCGGTGGCCGAGAAGATGCGCCAATACGTCGAGCAAGGTGGCTTCCTGTTCGCCATGTGCGGCGCCACCGAAACGCTCGGCCTCGCGATCGCCGCGCACCAGACGGACATCGCCGGGAGTTTTGCCGACGGGACGCCGATCGACGAAAACGCGGATCAGCGAATGGATTGGAACCGCGCGTTTGCGTTCACGAATGTGCACATCGAGCAGAACGCCTTCGTCAATTCGATGAGTGACATCGACGGCCACCAGGTCAATGTCACCGGACGGCGGCAGCCGTTAGGCCAGTTTGCGTTGTTCGGATTCTCCGCCAAGTTCGACCCCGTCGCGAGCATGCTGGTGCAGAACCATCGGCAGGTGATTCCCGATTTCTATGGAGTGACGACTTCGTTCACGAAACAGACGCTCAAGCCGGGCGTGGTGGTGATGGCGAGCGAAGAAGGGGCGCCGTGGGTGAAGTACATTCACGGCGACTACGGCAAGGGTTCGTGGACCTTTCTCGGAGGACACGATCCGGAAGATCCGCAGCACAACATCGGCGCGGCGCCGACCGACCTCTCACTGCACCCGGGATCAACCGGGTACCGGTTGATCCTGAACAACGTGTTGTTCCCGGCCGCGAAGAAGAAGCCGCTCAAGACCTAGCCAGGCCGAAAGACTTCTTCTCTTGCATCTCGGGCATCGCGCGTTGAAGGTCGCCGCGCATCCCACTGCTGCAAATCGCGTTTTGCTTCCTC
>Ga0070698_100002467_pt1 | contig 20414 bp, 26 predicted proteins | sample KBSK1502metaG_FD_65477 | JGI IMG/M metagenome (GOLD analysis project Ga0070698, IMG submission 65477) | Corn, switchgrass and miscanthus rhizosphere microbial communities from Kellogg Biological Station, Michigan, USA - KBS K1-50-2 metaG | ecosystem: Host-associated > Plants > Roots >...
GCAACGTTGCCTTCCGGCTGGCTAGGCAAAACCCATGCCATGTGGACCGCAGCGCGACAGGCCGGCGGGGAATGGCTGTTATTCACCGATGCCGACGTGCTTTTCAAGCCAGACGCGCTGCGTCGTGCTCTGGCTTACGCGGAAGCTGAAGCAGCCGACCATGTCGTGCTGTTTCCCCGCATGATCATGAAGAGTCCAGGCGAAAAAATGATGATCGCTTTCTTTCAAACTCTGTTTGTCTTCGGACATCGCCCCTGGAAGGTGGCTGATCCAGACACTCGCGATCACATGGGAGTGGGCGCATTCAATATGGTTCGTCGCCGGGTATACGAAGCCGTCGGCACCTATCAAGCACTGCGCTTTGAAGTGGTCGATGACATGAAGTTGGGCAAAGTCGTGAAAAATGCCGGCTATCGTCAGCGCAACGTTTTCGGTGGGGATTTGATTTCCATTCGCTGGGCAAAGGGCGCCATGGGCGTCGTACGCAACTTGACCAAGAATTTCTTTGCCATCATGTCATTTCAATGGCCGCGAGCGCTGTCAACGTGTTTTGCTCTGGCATTTCTGAATCTCATGCCCTTCATCGGAGTGGGACTGGCGCAGGGATGGGAGCGCCTACCCTACGCCGTGGCGCTGTTAACTATATTTTTGATTTATGTTGGCATGTCGTGGAAGTCTCCAGTGCCGCCGTACTATTTTCTGCTACATCCGATTAGTACAACACTGTTCGTCTATACTATGCTGCGCTCCATGACGCTCACCCTATGGCGTGGCGGCGTAGTCTGGCGCGGCACAAAATATTCATTGGCAGAGCTTAGGAAAGGAATGGTGTAGATGGCACTTACTGCTGTGTGCCCATTGGATCGATCTGTTCTTCTGTCTCGCCAGGCGCGCTCTGACGTTTCTTCTTGGTTTTCCGCCCAGTCTTTGGATGACTGAATTTCCCCGCACTATAACGGACCTTTTTTTCTACGTCATAACCCTTGGGCAAAGGCGGGATTTGCCCAGCATCCCCGTCAATTGTCTGGCGCGTTCCAGAACTATCTCCGCCCGACCGTCATACTCCTTGACCGGCCCATGGATCTCAACCATCTTGCCTTGCAATTGACGTACGTCCCCGACATGCTTGAGGTCGCTGGGGAACACCACCAGGGCGAAGGGACACACCAGGTAATCCTCGCAGAAATCAAGAAAGGTGACTCCCCGATTGCCTTCTTTGACCCTCAGCACCTTGCCGCTGACACATCGAGTTTCACCTATGTGTTTTTTGGCTTCCCAAATAGCGATGCAATCTGCGATGGAAATAGCGGGCAAGAGGAGTGCCACGATCAGGGTTGGAAGGGCGGACGGAACCCACACCAGCTCTCATTGTAAAACGTGCAATTCGAGGCGCAACGGAAACAGCGAGGAGAGAAATGGAAATTATTCCCGAAATGGAGAAGGGAAGTGGGGCCAGTCTCAGACCGGCCCACGCGGGAAGAATCTCAAGAACTTAGTTAAATGATTTGACGGCGGCCGCTTCGTCGTCCTTTACGTCGAAAACGGTATAGAGTTTGGTGATCTGAAGCAGATCGTGAACCTTTTTGGTCAGATTCAGCAGCTTGAGTTCGCCTCCCTGGTTGCGCACTGTGGTAAACGCGCTAACCAGTTCACCAATGCCTGAGCTGTCGATGTAATTGACTTCTCCAAGATTGAGCAGAATTTTTTTCCGCCCCTTGGAAAGCAATTCACGAACCGTATCACGCAGGGTGACGCTGCCCTCGCCCAACGTGATACGGCCACTGCAATCTACGATGCTCACACCATCCACCTGCCGATTACTGATTTTCATGCTCACGGAGAAGCCTCCTTGCCGCCCACGGCTGGACCGTGGACGTGCTTGATAAGTTTGATTTCAGTGCCTGAATGCGAAGGATGAATATGTACCTCGTCCATAAACGAGCGGATGAGAAAAATACCCCGCCCGGACGTTTTTAAAAGATTCTCCGGGGCCAGCGGATCGGGAATCTTGCTCATGTCCAGCCCCTTACCCTGATCAGAAATGGTGATCACCAGATCGCGCGGGGTGCTCTCAAAATCCAGCTTTACTTTCTTCCCCGGATCGTAGGCATTGCCGTGCAGTACGGCATTGATTGCAGCTTCGCGCACTGCCATCGAGATCCGCATGACCTCATCTTCCTCAAAACCCGCCTCCGCCGCGATGCGCGTGGCTGTTTGCTCTGCGTTATCGACGGTCTCCAGCGTCGAATCCAGCGTGTAGGAGACCCGTTGTTTGGTCATGGCGAAGATTTTATGAATAAACTTGCCGACCCCAAAATCCGATCCATTCGTCCTCATTGGCTCTAGCGGGGAAACCGCATGGCTAGTGAATCCGGTAGTTTGCCCTTCCCCTAGGCAAATGTCAACGCATGGGCTGAGATAGGCATGGGCTGAGATAGGCCGGGTTGGGCAGGCGCTTCTGTGGCCACGACTACGATTAGACACCATCGTTAACAAAAACCCTCAAACTGTCTGGATTACCATTCGACACTTCAGTATTCTCAGGGCGATGGCGATGCTCGCACTCACCGAATTGCTGGGCGAACCGGTTTTCGACCTTGGGGGCAGCCGCTGCGGGCGCGTTCGCGAGCTGGCTTTGGCTCCCCAGGAAGATCACGCTCGCATCGCTGTGATCATCGTTCGAACCAAGACTGGCGATCGCTTACTGCCTTTTAGCTCTGTAACGTCCGTCAATGGCGGCATTCGGGCCGCCACCTCTTCCGCCGAATGGTTGCTGGGAGAGAGTGGGGAAGGCTTGCTCCTGTTGAGCCGTGACCTGCTTGATCAGCAGGTGATCGATGTTTTTGGACGAAAAGTCGTTCGTGTTAACGACGTGGACCTGCACCACGAGTCGGTCGCCAACCGTCCAGTGCTGAAAGTAGGTTCTGTGGACGTGGGTCCACGGGGCGCGGTTCGAAGGTTGCTGAAGGGGGTCGTGCCCCTTCCCGCCTTACGGGCCCTGTTGCGGAAAATCCCGCCACGCACAATTCCCTGGGATTTCGTCGATCTGATCGAAACTGATCCCGCCCGGCGCGTAAAGCTCAAGATCTCACACGAGCGTTTAGCCCGGCTTCACCCCGCTGACATTGCCGATATCGTCGAAAACCTGGCCCCCGATGAGCGCGAAGCTGTCTTCGAAACTCTAGACGAGGGCGTGGCGGCCGAGGCGTTGGAAGAAGTTGACCCGAAGGTGAAAAAAGCGATTGTCGAATCCCTTGATTCCGATCGCGCGGCCGAGATTGTTGAAGAGATGGAACCCGATGCCGCCGCTGACTTGCTGGCCGACCTCCCCGAGGAGCGCACCTCGGAAATCCTGCTCGAGATGAAGCCGGAAGAGCGCCGGGAAATGGTCGAACTCCTTGAGTTCGGCGAAAAGACCGCTGCCGGGCGTATGAATACGGAGTACCTGGCGGTCAACCAGGACGCCACGGTACATGACGCCATCGAAACATTGCGCCGCTTTGAAGGTGGCGTTGAAACAGTGAGCACGATCTACCTGGTGGACGAAGAGGGACGGCTGACAGGCGCAGTACCCTTAGCCAAGCTGGTTTTAGCTCGTCCCGAAACGCCGTTAAAATCACTTACGCAGGAACCTCTGATCTTCACTAACTCAAACGCGAAGGAAAAAGACTTCGCGGAGTTGTTCGACAAATACAACTTGCTCACCCTCCCCGTAGTGGATGACAACAAGAAGCTCACCGGAGTCATCACTTCTGACGACATCATCAGTCTGCTGCGGGCGAAGCTGTAGGAAACTGGCAATCAGCAATCAGCACTCAGCATTCAGCCAATACGGACCCTTTCCAGTTTGCCCTTAATATCGCCCAGACCGTTCTCCAAATCAGCCCCTGCCCCTAATGGCTGAATGCTGACTGCTTAGTGCTGATTGCTTTCTTCTGTTCAGATCCCTCAACTGCATTTATTCTGATGCGTCACTCGCGGCTGGTATGAGATTCTTGAGGCGTTGGAAAACCCGCGCGCTGATTTTTTTTGCCGTAGTCGGTCCCGGGTTCATAACGGCAAATGTCGACAACGATGCCAACGGCATCTGGACGTATTCCTCCGCCGGCGCCCAATTCGGTCACATGCTCCTATGGACCATGATCCCCACCACATTGGCGTTGATCGTGATTCAGGAGATCGCGGCCCGTATGGGTGCTGTTACCGGCAAGGGACTTAGTGACCTCATCCGCGAAGAGTTTGGGTTCCGAATCACGTTCTTCATGATGATCGGGGTCCTGATCATCAATTTCGGCAACGTAGTGGGAGAGTTCGCGGGTATCGCCGGCAGTCTCGAGCTGTTCGGGCTTTCCAAGTACATCACGGTTCCAATCTGCGCCTTCATCGTGTGGATAATCGTCCTCAAGGGCCAATACAAGACCGTGGAAAAGGTTTTCCTGGTCGCTTCTTTCTTTTATGTGACTTATATCTTCGCCGGTATCCTGGCGAAACCAGCCTGGATCGACGCGCTCGTCTCCACGGTTAAGCCACCTCCCCGCGAAATGTTTCGCCAGCCGAGCTATCTGTATATGGTGATCGCCGTGGTGGGGACCACGATCGCTCCCTGGATGCAGTTTTATCTGCAAGCTTCTATCGTTGAAAAAGGTGTGACCCGGCGCCAGTACAAAACGTCCCGATTGGACGTGATCACCGGCTGCATCTTTACTGACATCGTGGCCTGGTTCATCATGGTGGCCTGCGCCGCCACCTTGTATGCCCACGGCTACCGCAATGTGTCGGATGCCAAAGATGCGGCCCAGGCCTTGCACCCGCTGGCTGGAGACTATGCCTACATACTTTTTGCCATGGGATTATTCAATGCCTCGCTGTTTGCGGCATCGATCCTGCCGCTGTCAACGGCTTATACAGTGTGTGAGGGCCTGGGATTCGAATCGGGCGTAGGCAAGGGATTTCGCGACGCGCCGGTGTTTTACTGGCTATATACAATTCTTATTGTGGCGGGAGCGGGCGTCATTCTCATCCCAAACCTGCCACTAGTCAGGATTTCAATTCTCTCCCAAGTAGTGAACGGGGCAGTGCTGCCATTGGTGCTGGTCTTCATGCTCCTGCTGGTCAACAAAAAGGAGCTCATGGATACCTACGTCAACTCGCCGTTCTATAACGTAATCGCTTGGGGGACGACCATCATCATGATCGGCCTCACCATCGCCTTGTTTTGGACGATGTAAGCAGCTTAATGACCGGGAACAATTTTCCCGGTTGCCAAATCTTTCACCAGCTCCCGATCGGCTTCCAGAAAATCGTACTTGGGCAGCTCGGATCGTTTAGCCCAACGCACATCCCGAAAAATTCTATTTTCCATCTCGCCCGTGTATTCGTTCACCACGTAAAAGCGTAATTCCACCGCTCCACCATTTTTATAATCGTGACGAATGCGGGCCACCTCTTCGCCGATGTGGGCGTCGATCCCCAATTCTTCTTCCAACTCGCGGCGTAATGCGTCCCGCGGCTGTTCGCCGTCTTCGATCTTACCTCCAGGAAATTCCCACTTCAGCGGCATGCTCTGGTGACGGGTTCGCTGGCACACCAGCACCTTCCCGTCTTTCAAAATCAAAGCTGCGACCACTTGCTTCATCACTGGAGAGCCGTTCTGGTTGGTAAGGCGGGTTCAGTTGCTCACAACTCATCTCACTCCGGCGAGTAATGACCGTTAATGCATCTTAGACCTGGCGGTTGTGGAAAACGGTCGGGACGAATGGCCGCGGCCAGCGCCCGTAAACCTTGAATCAATGTCGGTGCCGGAGTATTCAGAAATTCGTCTCGAATGCAATACACGCGACCTTCTCTCGCCGCTCGCATCTCATTCCAGCCGCGTTGCTGAACCATCTTTTCCAATGGAACGCGGTCGCCCGCTCCGCACCAGGCAGCGACAACAATATCCGGATCGTCCAAGAGTATGGTGTCTGCCGACGTGGTTGAGCCTGGCACTCCAACAAACTCTCCACCGGCGGCTCGCACAAGTTCCGCAACCCATGGCTGCGAGGCGATCAGCGGCTTGCCCCATTCCTCGCAAAACACGCGAGGCCGTATCCCGTCATCGACCTGACTGCGAACCTCATCAATGGCGAGTTCCATCTTCGTGATGACTTGCTGCCCACACTCGGCGACACCCATAATCCCGGCGATGGTCGCGATATCGGTATAGATGTCTGCTAATGTCTTCGGTGCCAATCCGAGAAAACGTGCCCCCGACTTCAGGATCTCGATCACGGCTTTTTCTTGATAAGGAACAGCCGCGATGACCAGGTCCGGCTGGGCGCGAAGGATCTCTTGGCTGTGCGCGGTCCAGGAATCGGCGACGATTGCCCGCCCGCTCCGTACAACTTCCGGGCACACATCCGCGCAATATTTCGTGCATGCAACGATGCGATCGAGCTTGCCAATTGCGGCAAGAATAACCGTAGCGCTCGGTTGCAGGGAGACAATCCGTTGAGGACTATGGTCGGAGGGCATCACTTCTAATGGTACAAGGGAGGTTACAATTCTGCCGTGATGTATTCTCCTCAACTACTCGACCACTTTCAGAATCCGCGCAATGCCGGTGAAGTACTTAACCCCGACGCAACAGTGCAGATTGAAAATCCAGCCTGCGGCGACATTTTGAAGTTGAGCATCAGGGTCGCCGACCGTCGCATCGCGGAAATCCGATTCCGCGCCAAAGGATGCGTTCCCGCCATAGCATGTGCTTCCCTGCTAACCGAACTGCTGCTGGGAAGCACTATAGAAGTTGCACGTAACCTGCGTAGGGAGGACTTGCTGTTGAAAATTGGCGGCTTACCCGAGGCGTCCCATCATGCCAGCCACCTCGCCCTGGATGCGTGGGCGGCACTTTTGAAGCAGCTGAAAACCTCACCCCGCTAGGTTAGGGATAGTAAATTGTCCATGCGCGTTCCCGAGCTACTTCTTCCAAGTCGGGAGTCGGATTTATCGCAAAGGCATTCTGGGCAATATCCAGCATCGCAATATCCCACCGCGAGTTGCCGAAAGCCGCGTCAAGACTTCCCAGCACAACTTCGCGAATGGCGCGCGGCTTGCCTTCCCCACTCGGTATGCGGACCAATCGGTCGGTAATGGTGCCGGCTTCAATCTGTACCTTCGCCGCCAAAATCCTGGCTGCGGGAATTCCAAAGTGCTTCATCGCTGCCCGGATCACCCAATCGTTGGTGGAAGAGACCGCCCAAATGTCACAGCCTGATTCCTGTAGTCGTTGCACTAGATCGCGCATCTCCGCGAAAATCTGGCTGGCCATCTGAAGATCGAAATACTGACCGGCAGCTCGCTGTACTACGTCTTCGTTTAGCCCGCGATGCATGGTCACCATTTCGCCGCACATAGTTTCTTCGTCAACCTTGCCTGACTTGTAATCGGCATAGCGTGAACGCGCCCAAGCCACGATTTCATCCGGAAGCAAGCCTTGCTTTAACTCCCAATCAAAAAAACCTTCACCGGCATCGCCCGCCCATAAGGTGCCGTCACAGTCGAAGGCAGCAATGCGAGGCTGAAGACTTAGAACCGACGCGACAAAATCAGCCGCTTTGGGGGATGAAGCCCGGCTCACACTTGTGGAATCCATTGGGAAAAGTTTACTTGAGTTGCGACGATACCTGCGACAGCAGCGCGGTGTATTCCTGCGGCGTATCTACATTCGACACCACGAAACGATCATCCACGGGAATGTATTGAATATGATCTTGATTCTGGTGTTCGATGTCACGCGCGGTCGAAGTAGCTGGAGCTCGCAGGAATGCCTCGATCATTTCGCGTCCGACCAGAACTGGATGCCCGTGTTTCCCCCCGTATTCAGGCACCACCGCCCACTTCCCAGCAGAAAGCGCCGATTCGAAAGCGGTAAGCAGGGTTTGCAGCGTTGCCGCGCTGGCCGGGGGACGGTCCACCAATGTGATCATTGCGCCGTCCCGTCCGCGATTCAATACATCTCGCAAGCCGGTTTGGAGAGAGCTGAATTGTCCCAACTCAGGCGCCGGATTCCGTACTAATCCAGCGCCACTGGCGTAGATCACCGAAGATAAATTTACTTCATTCTTGCCCACCACCACCGTTACAACATCGGTGAATGGACTCAGGGCGAGGATGCCCGCGGAAAGGAAAGTCTGTCCCGGAGGAGGCGGAATTGCCGACCCGGCCGGTGGCCAGGCCAGTAGCGCCTTGTCTGTCCCCATCCGCGTCGATTCGCCGGCGGCGAGAATCAATCCACTCAGACTTGGCGCCCGGCTCATGGGGGGAAGATAGCAGAAATTTACGATTTACGATTGACGATTGTCGAATGGTAAGGCGAAGAAAGTCGTAAATTCGCGATTTGCAAATCGTACTTCGTAAATCGTACTTCGTAAATCGTACTTCATAAATCGTACTTCGTAAATCGTACTTCATAAATCGTACTTCGTACCCCCCACTACTCTTGTTCTTCCAGAGCTTCGGCCGCCGCATCGGCAAGATCGGGTGGCTCATTCCGCCGCCGATGAAACCAGCTCATGTGCGGCAATGCGCGTTCGACACGACGGCGAGTGGCAATCAATTCGGCGGCAATGGCAACCGCGATTTCTTCCGGCGTAATCGCTCCAATATCCAGCCCGACCGGAGCATGAACCCGTTCGAATAGTTCTGGAGACAATCCTTCTTTCGTAAGCTCGCGGAACACCGCAATAGTTTTGCGTTTGGAACCAATCATTCCAATATAGCGGGCGGATGTCTGCACCGCCCAGCGCAGCACTCGCATATCGTCGCGATGCCCGCGAGTGACAATCACAATGTAGGAAGACTCATTTGGAGCGAGCCGAGCCATGGCTTGGTCAAAATCCTCAGCAATGACTTCCTTCGATTCGGGAAAACGTTCGCGGTTGGCGTAGGCTGCACGATCATCCACTACGGTTACTTCGAAACCGGCATCTTTTGCTACCTTATAGAGGTTTACGGATATGTGACCTGCACCGAAAATATAAAGTAGAGCTGGAGGTAATACAGGCTCGATGAAGATGTCCAGGGTGCCGCCACACAGTAACCCAGTATCGTATTTAGGATCCTGATTGAGGTTAAAACTTAGAGTGCGCGGCTTCTCGCTTTCCATTACCTCGCGAGCCGCTTGCCAGACCTCAGCTTCCACACAGCCGCCACCGATGGTCCCGACGATGGACCCATCGTCCCGCACCAACATCTTGGCAGTCTTAAAAGAAGGAATCGAGCCGCGCACGTTGACGATCGTGGCCACTGCGCCACGGCGTCCGTCCCGTCGCAATTGAACGATCTCCTCGTAGATATCCATCTCAGGCCTGATTATTCGGTTTTCCGCAACTCAAGTCAAACGCAGCGTTGAAATCTAGCAAACGGGGGACTAAGCTTTGGGGCTGGCGTGCTAGGAGGACTCAATGCCCGTATACATGGTTGACCGTGATCTGCCCGGAATTAAGATGGATCAGCTCGCTGCCGCGCAGAAAGCCGCCATCGATCTCAGCCAAAAAATGACTGCCCAGGGAAAGAAGGTGCGTTACATCCGTAGCGCCTTCGTACCCGCCGAGGAACATTGCATGTGTTTCTTCGAGGCAGCTAATCCCGAAGTGGTCAAGGAGCTGAACGAAACCGCGAAAATCCCTTTCAAACGGATTGTCGAAGCCATGGACTTGACGCCCAAATAACGGCCTGCCCTACAACGCCAGATTTCCAAGGCCGAACGGCGTTCGGCCTTTTTCGTTTCCGCCATCCATGCTAGGTTCTTAGGCTTCTAAAGAGGGATGCCTCCTAATGAAAGTGGTTCGCATTCACGAATTCGGTGGTCCGGAAGTTCTTCGCTACGAAGACGTCCCCGATCCAAAGCCACGCAAAGATCAGGTGCTGGTCCGTGTGAAAGCCTGTGCGCTGAACCATCTTGACATATGGGTGCGCAAGGGCCTGCCCGGCGTCAATCTTCCGCATATTCTGGGCAGCGACGTTGCGGGCGAAGTAGTTGAAACGGGCGAGTACGTTACCGGCTTCCAGCCTGGACAACGTGTGCTCCTGGCGCCGATGAGTTTCTGCAACCGTTGCTCGTACTGCGCTTCAGGACGACATAATCAATGCCCCGAGTTCACGGTTCTCGGAAACCGCGTGGACGGAGGTAATTGCGAACTGATTGGCGTTCCTGCGGTCAACGTCATTCCTATTCCGCAGAGCCTGGACTTTAATCAAGCCGCCAGCGTTCCTTTGGTTTTCCTGACCGCCTGGCACATGCTGGTGGGTCGCGCGGGCATCCGTCCGGGGCAAACAGTCTTGGTCCTCGGCGCCGGTTCCGGTGTGGGCATCGCGGCCATTCAGATCGCCAAACTATTTCACGCGCGCGTGATTACCACCGCAGGAGATGAGAAGAAACTCGATAAGGCTCGTGCACTCGGTGCCGACCATGGTATCAACCACTACCAGCAGAAGATTTCCGACGAAGTTAGGAAGATCACGAACAAAGAAGGCGTAGACATCGTGGTCGAACACGTAGGCGCCGCCACCTGGGAAGAAAGCGTGAAGTCGCTCAAACCGGCTGGAACGTTGGTCACCTGCGGCGCGACGACCGGCCCCAACGTGGGACTCGAACTACGCTTCGTCTATTCGCGACAGCTCTCCTTACTTGGCTCCTACATGGGAAGCATGGGCGAGTTGTACGAGGTACTGGCACACGTGTTTGCCGGACGACTCAAACCAATCGTTGATCGTATTTTCCCCTTGAAAGATATCCGCGCCGCGCACGAATACATGGAGAATAGCCAGATGTTTGGCAAAATCGTTCTCGATTGTTCTCATTGAGTTACCGTCTGTTCTGCTGCATTCGCTAGGCCCCTGTAGTGGAAACTGTAGGGACTCTCCGCTACTTCAAAGCCTAGACCCACACTCGCCGCAACCACCTTTCGCCGTTTCACATCTTCCAGTAGCTGCAGAGCGTAATGATCGCTGATGTCGTCGCTAGCATGACCGAGCCAGAACTTTCTCAGATCGTCGGGACAGGTCGCTCGCTTCGGTTGGGCAGCACGGAATCTACGAAAGCAATGTGCCCCCGCTCCCGGCACGTGAAAGCCTAGCTTCCTAAGCTTCGGGCGCAGTCTGTGGTTGTAGGTATTTGAGTACGACCGCGGCGTGCCCGCCCGTGACGGGAACACGGGCTGTCTTCCAGCAACTGAAGCGATAGAAGGATTCTTCCCGTACTCCAGAGTGATGCGACCCCGAACTGTAGTTGACTAAACGCCGGATTCGCGCCTTCGATGACCGGACCGTTCTCAGTGACAACCGTGGCGACCTGCGCGATGTCGTCGGCTAGGGGAATGTCCAGCGTCCTGCCGGTCGCGCTAATGAACCATCTGGCGCAAGTAGCCGCCACCGTCGCCACCGAGGCCGGTGTTCAATGCCGTGTAGGTACGGCCTTCCAGATTGTTCAGATTCCGCATCTGGGTAACACTGCCGACAGAGCGGCCATTCACGACGCGAGGCTCGGAAGAGAGTAAGTTGCCAAAGTCACTGATGATCGGTTCACGAATATTACGACGGGAGAAGAATGCGCTGGCAGCGGGATCAATCCGCAGTTCCCGATTCCGCCTCAGCTGACGGGCGGATAGATCGGTGAAACTGCGGGATGGCCCCAGCGATCGGGACCAGTGGTTTCGCCAGCTCGCACCATCTCCGCCGAACCCGTACACGCTTACGCCGACTCATTCCTTACCATGATTCGTTCCGAAGCGAACTGGCTGACATAAGAGCCCTGACATTTCCCCTCCACCAGTCCCTTTAAAAGTACACGTCTGGCTTTTCAATTATTCCCTTCAGGTTTTCTAGACCCGACAGTAGCGAAATATACTCAAACACCGCACCTCTTGAGCCATAGCTGCTGGGTGAGCTTGGCATACGAAGCATAAAGGCCGTTTCGGCGTGTTCAGAATACGACTTTAGCAACCGCCTTGTTTCCTCGCTCCAGTTGCTAACTGCTTGCGCCCACCCTGCGACTCGCGGATCGTCGCTTTGAGGGTTGGAAAGTACGAGAACTTGTCCTTCAGCCATTGCCTTTCGCATCTCCGCTACCCGTTCATCTACGAGTCTTTTCCGCCTATGCTCTCTCCTGCGTTCTTTGATCCCAACGTAGACCTCGAACGCAATCAATAAGAACACGAGCATCTCAATCCCAGGACTTACGACTTTCACGCCCTCCCAGACGTGTTCAACAATCTTAAGGATCATAAAGAGGCACACCCATGTGTTTACTTCTCGCCTAGTACACCCCCACAGTCTCTACAGACCAACTGGCGCGTAGCGGCTTAAGCCGCTCCAGTTTTTCGCTCGCTCTTTCGTTCTCTCGTCCTAACCGCACACGCTCGATCAGCTTCATTTCACCCGGGCCGTCACAGGGCTTAGCTTACCTACCACCTAGAGTGTTAACCACGCTGCCGCTTACTTAGAGTTCAGTGGAGGAACAGACTTGCTGAGGTTATGGAATTACTTGCTGCTGCAATCGTGTTTGCGACTGTCCTCTATTTCGTTGACAAGAGTCAGAAGTGGCGGGCCCTCTGGAAAATCACCATTTCACTCGGCCTCGTTGCAGTCATTTGTATCGGAGCCTTTGTGGTTTATGGCAACTATAACGCATCGCAACGAGCTAAGGCTGCGCAGATCGAAGCTGCTCAGCCCGCTGGCGAAGACTGGTTTGCAGCTAACGCAAAGTCGGAAGCCCCACCAGTTAAGCTCGACTTCAGTAAGGCTGTGCCGATTCCGCAAGGCGCAACCATCGGCGAACCGTGGAAAAAATATCAACAGCTAACAAAGTCGGAGAAAGAATGTGTTGCCAAGGTGCGCAAACAATTCCCAATCGACTATAAAGACATGAGTGATTCTGAGCTTTCATATCGCGTTCAGCGCAAGTTTCCAAAGTGCGATATACCGTCAACCCCGGCTGGTTTTATCCCCGAGCTGTGATCGGACTGATGGCCGCCATCCTCAGCGCCATGCACATGCAAAGAGTGGATGATCTATTCGGAATGCCGAACGGCACGCCCATCACCGACCGCATTATAGAGGCTAGTATTCAGTGGGCAGAGCGGATCATGCAGGAGGATTGATAGTCTTCATTCCAACTGAAATGGCCGTGTCGCACTATCAGGCCGCTCTCTTACTTGAGAGTGCTATTGACAAGGTGGCGCGCATGATTTTGTTTCGGCGGCATTTGCCAACATTTAAGAAAAAAGACTGCTCGGTGGTGCGAATCGAGCTAAATGTAGGCTGACGTGATCGGCGGAAAAACAATGTTCTCAATCTGATGCTGGTCCAAAAAGACTCCGTTAGAGGACAGGGCTGGAATGATCACACAATCGAGTGACGCCGGATATCCCTCCTTTTGGATGGCCGTAATCTGCTTGTTAAAGTTGTCCTCTGGACCTTTAAGTGCGCCGCGCTTCTTAAATTCTTCACGGGCGCGCTGGTTTAAATCTATTCCTAAAGGTTTTCCCAAATCCGGTTCGGTTTTATCTCACGATCATTACTTGACAGGGTCCGTAATCTCTACCAACCTTCTTGACATCGAACGTGTATTTCCCGTCGGCACCCTCGATCTTCTTACCCTGCAATTTGAACCGCTCACCACTCTTGGGGAGAGCGACGTGATCGCGAACTAGGACATAGGTCCGGTTGTCCTTTTCATCTATCAAGCTGCTTGTGCCCTTCGACGCCTGAACGCAGCCGACGATCGAGGGCTTGCGGAGGGTGAAATCGAAAGTCTGTCCGAACGCAGCGGCGGACATGGCCACAGCGAGGACGATGATCAAACCGAACCGGACGGTTCTAATCATTGGTTCTCTCCAATAGCGCGGCGCGCGCTTGTAAACTACCCTTCCCAACTCACGCGTTCAATAGCCAAATTAGGCGCGAAAGCAGGAGTCGAGTGGAAAAAAGGAAAACGCCCCAAGAACCCCTGGCTCGACCAGGTTCTGCGGCGTTTCCTCGAGGCAGCCTCCCCTCAACTGCGCTCAGTCATGAGATTAGAGATGAATATTGTTGCCAGCAATGGCACCGGTGAGCAGCGAGTGGGCACAACGGTCTGATGACTGCCGGTTACTGAAGTTCCTCTGGGTCCGGCGGTTACGCCCGTCTTACATCTGAGCGGTACAAATCAAGCACAATTTTTAGACCTGATAACATTGGCATCTGTTCGGTCCGCCGATCTGGGAGAGATATGGGACTGGTCATCGGTATTCTGGCGCTTCTTGTCAGCGTCACCTTCAATCTGCTTCAACTCGAGTGGCGCAACGAGCAGCGATGCGGAACGTGCCAAGGAAAGGACTGATCAAGAACGCAAAGATCAAGGCAGAGAGGCCGAGCAACGCAGCAGAAAAGAGGCCCCGCCGGAGTTTTACAATTTTGGTGGGACTCCCGGCCCGATACTGGTCAGCGGAAACCAGCATTCACAGGGATTCATGGACTTTTGGGGCAACATAACGGTTGTGAACCCGACGCAAGGACACATGAAGATTACGCCGCTCCGACTCGTCATTGCCAGTCAGGAACGTCCAGTTCAAGGCATTTCCTTTCACCGAAAATCTTTTGAGGGTGGATCATTCGATAGGATCAGCTTAATGGGTAACACCAAAGAAGATTACGAATTGCGGTTTCGATTCCTGGAAGGCAACCCCCCTCTTGGTGACGGGGAGCTTTGGCTTTCAAGTGATAATCGCCCCGGAGAGTTTTCGGTTCCCATCAGGTTTCCTTCGACCTAATCAATGTGCCCACTTTTATGCCCCTTCCCGCAGACTCTATGTAGTGAAAACTGTAGTGAGTGCCTGCTTGTACCGGCCTGTATCCGCCAGTAAGTCTTATGGCTGCCCGCCTTAGTTTCCACAGGGATACAAGCGTGTACCAACACGTACACGCTTCCCCAACATGGAGAATAGCCAGATGTTTGGCAAAATCGTGCTGAACCCCTAAAAATTTGGAAATTGGAAATCGGAAATTTTCTTGCTGAGCTGTCTGATTTACAATGAACGAAGCCATGTCCCCCGAGCACAGCTTCGGCAGCTACGTCACCAGCGAAAACGGCAAGAAGGTAGTGAAGGATCTCACCTTCGGGAATCACACGCCCGAGGGCGTCGTGCTCACCACCCTGGATTCCGCTGTGAACTGGATGCGCAAGAATTCCATCTGGCCCTTAACGTTCGGCTTGGCCTGTTGCGCTATCGAGATGATGTCGATGGGCGCGTCGCGCTTCGACATTGCACGCTTCGGCGCGGAAGTCTTCCGGCCATCGCCTCGACAAGCCGACTTGATCATTATCGCCGGCCGGGTTTCTAACAAAATGGCGCCGGTGATCCGTCAATTGTGGGAACAAATGCCGGAGCCCAAGTGGGTCATCTCGATGGGGGCATGTGCGACTTCAGGTGGGGTCTTCAACAATTACGCGCTGGTTCAAAGCGTCAACCAGGTCATTCCCGTGGATGTCTATGTTCCCGGATGTCCACCGCGGCCTGAGCAACTGATTTACGCCATCACTCTTCTGCAAGATAAGATTCAGAAGGAGCGCGGCACGATAAAGCGCGCCCTGAATCTCTGAAACCAGTGATCACTGGCCAGTGGTCAGGCGACCAATGACAGAGAACTGAGAACTGACCACTAGCCGCTGGTTTCTAATTTCCCCGAATTCGTCTCCTAATCTCCGGGCATTTTGAAGTTCACCGTAATCTTGGTTTGCATCCTCACTGGTTTGCCATTCAAAAGGTAGGGACGATAGCGCCACTGCCTCACCGCGTCGATTGCAGCCCGGGCTAACAGAGAATGTCCGCTCACCGCTTTGATGTTTTCCAGTCTCCCGTTTTCGCTGACGACCGCCTCGAGCACGACGGGACCTTCAAGTCGCAGCGGAAGGGCCTGCCGCGGATAAATCGGAGTCACCAGATGTTCGAGAATTCCTTCGCTTACGCCTTGGGATATTGGCGTAGCAAACTTTGGCAGTGTAACCGGAACCGAGAGCAGCGTTCCTATCTTGGGGCCATCCAGATTGGAGGCAGAGAGTTTCGGCGCTTCGGCTGTGTAACTGCCTGAATCCGTCATTACCGCTCGCTTGACGGTATCTGCAGCCGTCAGATTTTGGGTTTTCGTGAGCGACGCGGTGGAAGTTTCCGCGCCCGAAGCCGAATCTGGGCTTACACCTTTCGCGGACTGCTGCACGTCGGGGCTTCCGCCTGGGCCGGATCCGTTGAGCGGGTGAGTGGGACTGGGTTTCCACGCCAGCCCTTTTTTGACTGCTGAAGCGGACTTTAGCCCCGTCCGTTTCTCAGCCTGAAACACTGGCTGGCCAGGAATGGCGTCGCTCAGGGGTTTGCTCCATACTCTCCAGACGATAACGGAAACCAGCAATAACAGTGCGGTCGCCGCGACTGCCCAGTAACGTCGGTTTTTCGCCTGCAACCTCTCCCGCAAATGTAGTCCGGCGGAATTTCTAGTTGGAAGCGGCGACTTTAAAAAAGCCACAAGACGCGAGCGAGTTTTGGGTCTTTCAACTTCTGCTACCGTCGCACGGCTTTGCCGCGATTGAGCTGCCTCAGCCAGCTCGGCCAGGCGAGCCAAATAATCCATGTGTTCTTCAGCGAATGCAAAACTGCGAGTGGAGAATGCTTCCAGCACGCCAATGGTTCCGTGCCGCCCGAATAGGGGCACGGCGGCAATGGATCGCAACCGCATTTTGCGGCACACCTCAGGATCCACCCGCTGGTCCTTCTCGGTGTCATCACAGCGCAGCATCTTGCCTGTACGCAGGCATTCCCCTGAAATACCCGAATCGATGCTGAGGCGCGCGCCCAGTACAGGAGCAGTTTCGCCGCTTCGTCCCAAGCAGACGATCTCTCCGTCTCGCTGCATGGCTAACGCTGTACCGCTGGCCAGGGTCAGGTCTTGGGCGGCTTCGGCGATTGCTCGCAACACCGTGTCGCGTTCGGCGGTGCTACTGGCAATGAGCTCACGAAGATAGGAAAAGGTCGCTCCAACCTTGGTGTCGATCGGTTCGGCGCGCGCAGGCGTGCCTGGCGGCATGAAACGTTTTTCTCTTAGCGCGCCAGCAGGTGGAGGCACTATGGGAGAATAGGCCATCTCTCGTGGGCTCCCTGCAATGGAAAAGTTCAGTTCACTGCCGTTAGGCTGGGGAAGGCAGTAGCGTTGACAAAGTGTGAGGCAAGCGGGCCGGGTTGTCAATCAGCAACTAACTGATGTCTATTGTGTGCATGTCATATGATGGGTCGGTCCGTGATCAGTCGGAGCGGTGTCACAAGCACCGTGATCTGTATCTCGTTCGAAGTATTGTGTGGGGTGTCACTTGGAATCAACCAAAGCAGCTTTTCCCATTGAGCGTGTTGAGAAGTCGCGCCTGACCGGAATCGACTTCGCTAAACTTCCCTTCGGATCGGTCTTCAGCGATCACATGCTTTGTGCTGAATACCGGGACGAGCACTGGGAAGAACCGTGCATCGTGCCCTACGGGCCGCTCGAAATCCCACCCTCGATCAGCGCCTTGCATTACGGTCAGGCTATCTTCGAGGGATTCAAAGCGCATCGGCTTGCGAATGAACGAATTGCGCTATTCCGGCCTCGGGAGAACTTCGCCAGGTTTAATCGGTCGGCTGAGCGACTCGCGATGCCTCAGATTCCCGAATCGCTATTTCTTGATGGGATTGCTGAACTGGTGCGTCTCGACCGTGAGTGGGTTCCGCGCACCGAAGGTGCGGGGCTCTATATACGTCCAATTTATTTCGCAACTGACGAGGCGCTGGTGGTCAGGCCCGCCAACAGCTACCGACTGGTTGTCTTCACCTGCCCGGTTGGCCCATATTTCGCGGAACCGCTTCGCTTATTGGTCGAGGAACATTTCGTTCGCGCCTTTCCCGGCGGGACTGGATTCACCAAGGCATCAGGGAATTATGCTGGAAGTTTACTAGCGAGCCGGCTGGCTCAAGAACAGGGTTTTCACAACGTTGTTTGGTTGGATGGCCAAACTCGGACATTGATTGAAGAAAGCGGTCTGATGAACATTTTCTTCGTGATCGACGGCGAAGCGATCACGCCGCCACTTAGCGGCACCATCCTTCCTGGCGTCGTGCGCGACTCCGTCATCACGTTGCTTCGCGAAATGGACGTTACAGTCAATGAGCGTTCGATCGGAATCGAAGAGCTGGTTTCAGCCCACAAGGATAAGTCATTGTCGGAAGCGTTTGGCGTCGGCACGGCTGCCACCGTGGCGCCGATTGCGATGATCCGCTATCGCACTCATGATATCCAGTTGCCGGCCAAGACTCAGGCGCTCGCAGAGCGCGTCCGCGAAAAGCTGGTCGCGATTCGAACCGGCCGCCAACCGGATGTCCACGGCTGGCTGATGCCCGTCTAGGATAACCAAATGCCTTACTTCGCATTGTTCTATGAAGTGGTTGATGATTTTGTTGAACGGAGAGCTCCTTTCCGCCAACAACACTTGCAGCTGGTCGAACAAACTCACGCCCGCGGAGAGCTTCTTCTGGCTGGGGCGCTGGCAGAGCCTGCCGACCGGGCACTGCTCGTTTTCCGATGTGCGGACCGGGTCATTCCAGAGACCTTTGTCAGCCAGGATCCGTACGTCGTAAATGGTCTCGTCAAAAAGTGGGAAGTTCGACCATGGAACAACGTCATCGGCAACAAATAACGCAATCCGGTGCCAGGGAACTTGCACCCCAGCGTTGGATCCCTTAAGCCCCAACCTTGACTTCAGGGACGATGGCGACGCTATGACTCTCGTGGTACAAACACTGCATGCGGAAACTGACTGGACCCGCCAGTGCGCCCACCATCATTGCGCAGGCTCCATGCCGTGCCGACATGGCTGGCGGAACCATGGACCTCTGGCCGCTCTATCTGTTTCATCCCGGCACGTTGACGCTAAATTTCGCAGTTAACATTCTGACTACGTGCCGCATCACTCCATTGAAAGGCAAGCGGATTTGCTTGCGCTCGCTAGACACACGCAGGGAAGAGCAATTCCCCAGCTTCGACGCATTGCGGGGAGCTAACCGTTTCCGACTGCCGCTGGCCGCACGCTTGCTCCAGTTCTTCGCGCCTAAAGAAGGACTCCTCATCGAGACCGATTCTGAATCACCGGCCGGAGCAGGTATCTCTGGTTCTTCCGCACTGATGATCGCCACTACGGCTGCGCTGGCGCGTTTCACTGATCGCAATCTTACGCTCGAACAAATGCGCGTGATTGCGCAGAATGTGGAAGCGCAAATCATTCGTGTTCCCACCGGATGCCAGGATTACTATCCCGCGCTTTACGGCGGCGTAAGTGCCATCCACCTCGACGCGGATGGAATCCACCGCGAAGCCGTTCCCGTGACTCCGGAGGAGATTGAATCGCGATTCGTGCTTGCCTACACCGGAGCGCCGCGGCAATCGGGCATCAACAACTGGGAAGTTTTCAAGGCACATATCAATGGCGACAAACATGTGTTTCGAAATTTCGAGCGCATCGCGGAGATCGCGCGCGCCATGCACCAGGCGCTGGTTCCCGGCAATTGGGAGGAAGTTGCACGCTTGCTGCGCGAAGAATGGAAGCTGCGTCGCACTAACGCTCCCGGCATTACCACACCACTGATCGACAAACTAATCTCCATCGCGTCAAAGCACGGAGGCCAGGGCGCAAAAGCCTGCGGCGCGGGCGGTGGCGGTTGCGTAATTTTCCTCGTGGAAAAAGGCGCTGCCAGCCGTGTGGCCACCGCAATTGGCGATAATGGCGGACGCGTTCTTCCACTCCAAGTAGCCCGAGACGGATTAAGGCTTTCCACTTAGTGGCCATCGCCGCACTGCAAACAGTTAAGGATTTGCTAGGGGTTTCGACCTAGTTTCTTCGAAAAATCGTTCATCTACTCTGCTATTTGCTTGCAAGTAAAAAATTGCGCCCATAGAATCCAGCCACTCGCAAGCGCCGCGTCACCTCGTTTCAATTAAAAGCTGGAGAAGTTTTTCATGAAGAAGCTCTACGTCTATCTCTTTCTCCTCGCGACTTTGGCGATGCCTGCATTCGCAGGCATCAGCGTAACCAGCCCCACCAATGGCGCTCAGGTGCAATCCTCCGTTCATTACGTCGCCACAGCACAATCGCCTGCTTGCGCCAAAGGCGTGGCCGCGATCGGCATCTTTACCGCCCCTTACAAATTGGCGTACAGCGTGACTGGATCGAAGTTGGACACCTATTTGACGCTTAGCCCGGGAACCTACAACACAGTCATTCAAGAATGGGATAACTGCGGTTGGTCTGCCAGCGTCCCGATCACAATTACTGTGGGTTCTGGTGGGACCGTTGGCAGCGGCGCCACGGCAGGAGTTTTCTCTAA
>Ga0070698_100002468_pt1 | contig 20412 bp, 13 predicted proteins | sample KBSK1502metaG_FD_65477 | JGI IMG/M metagenome (GOLD analysis project Ga0070698, IMG submission 65477) | Corn, switchgrass and miscanthus rhizosphere microbial communities from Kellogg Biological Station, Michigan, USA - KBS K1-50-2 metaG | ecosystem: Host-associated > Plants > Roots >...
GCTTCGAGCTGCTGTTGAGGATCGAGTGTGACAAAAACTTCTTCCGCCGCTTCCAGTCCGGCTATGACCATCTTTTCGCCGGCCACAAAGCGTCCGCGCGCGCGTTCATTGCGCGCCAGCACACTCTGCGTCGTGATGTCGCCGCGCCCGAGATCTTCGCGCAGGAAGAGTCCGATGCTCGAATAGAGCGCGCCTTCGTCAAGCCAGTTCACGACAACGCCTCCTGGGAGCGCGGACATCTTGTCCGCACAGCGCGCGCAGCGCGCTCAGAATGTGGCTGTTCATGACAGCGCCTCCAACTGGGTGTCGATGGTGGCTATTTGAAGATCCACCTCACCGCGACGCTTCTTAAGCTCCTCAACCTTTTCAGGCGGAGCGTGATCTAGAAATTCTGCGCGGTTAAGTTGCGCGCTCAATCGCGTTAGTTCATCCGTAAGCTTGATCCGCTGCCGTTCTCGGCGCGCGCGTTCCTGCGCGAAATCAATCAGACCCTCAAGCGGTATGGCCAGTTCCGCGCCAGTCTCCAGGACTTCGAGAGCGGACGCCTTCGGGAACTCCGCGCGCTCAACGAACAACAATTTCGACGTGCGAGCCAAACGTTCGATCTGATTCTGGCTCGATTCAAACGTCTCGCGCAATCCATCTCCCGTACTTAGCAGCACTGGCACTCTCTCTCCCGGTTTGATATTCATCTCCGATCGAATATTACGCACTCGCGAAACTAAATCGATCACGGCCTGCATCTCCGTCTCGGAACTCTCGTCAACCAGAGCCTCATCGCAGAGCGGAAAAGAAGCCAGCATGATCGTTGGCTGGGCGGCAGCATAGGCACGATGCAGCAGTTGTGAATGTTCCACCGGCAACTTCAACCACAACTCTTCAGTAAGATAAGGCATGAACGGATGCAGCAGGCGCAGCGACTGTTCCAGCACCGAAAGCAAGCGCGCCCGCGCAGTGCTTCTCTCCGGCGCATCCGTTTCGGCGGTCACCATCGCTTTTGAAAGTTCGATATACCAATCACAGAAGTCGTCCCAGAAAAAATGATAGAGGGTTTGGACGACGCCGTGAAAATCATATTGTCCGAGCTTTTCATTAACGTCGCGCGCAGTCTTGTTCAGCCGCGAGAGTATCCACCGATCGTGCAGCGGAAGATCACCACTGAATGGATCGGCCACCGACTGAGCACCTTCAGAATTCATCAGGCAGAACCGGGCGGCATTCCAAATCTTGTTGGCAAAGTTACGATAGGATTCGACCTGGCGCTCACTCCAACGCGTATCGGTCGAACCGACGGAAGCCAGAGTCAAACGCGTGGCGTCCACGCCGTACTTTTCAAAGACTTCGAGCGGATCGATCCCGTTGCCTTTCGTTTTCGACATCCGCTGGCCATGCTTGTCGAGGACCGTGCCCGTGACGTAAACATCGGCGAACGGCTCCTGACCCATGAATTTCAGTCCCGTCATCATCATGCGCGAGACCCAGAGAAAAATTATGTCGCGCGCCGTCACCAGCACCGAAGTCGGATAGAAAGTTTTCAGATCATCGGTTTCATCGGGCCAACCCAACGTCGAGAACGGCCACAGCGCCGAAGAGAACCAGGTGTCGAGCACGTCGGGATCCTGCGTCAATTCATCAGTGCCGGCTTTTTGCTTCGCTTCTTCAAATGAACGAGCCACGACCAGGTCGCCATCGTTCTGGTACCACGCCGGAATCTGATGACCCCACCAAAGCTGCCGCGAGATGGTCCAGTCTCTGAGATTTTCAAGCCAGTCCGAATAAACCTTTTCGTAAGGAACCTGCGGCACAAAGAGCGGAGTTTTGCCCTCTCGCAACTTTGCCAGAGCCAGATCCCGCAACGAATCCATGCGGCAAAACCATTGAGTCGAGGTCAAAGGTTCAAGCACTGTCTTGCAGCGCTCGCACTTGGAAATCGAGAACTCGTAATCGACAACCTCTTCAAGCAAGCCGAGTTCTTCAAACTTCTCTAGTACGAGATCGCGCGCCTTGTAGCGATCCAGTCCGGCGAATTCCGCGCCTGTTGCTGCGGTCATGCGCGCGAACTGATCGATGACGACGATCTGCTCCAGGTTATGCCGCACACCCATTTCATAGTCATTTGGATCGTGGGCGGGCGTCACTTTGACCGCGCCGGTGCCGAATTCAGACTCGACAAAATCATCGGCCACGATCGGAATCTCCCGATTCATGAGCGGCAGAATCAATATCTCTCCAACCAACGCACTGTATCGCTCATCTTTGGGGTTCACGGCCACAGCTGTATCGCCCAGCATCGTCTCAGGCCGGGTCGTCGCCACCGTGATCGAGCCGCTGCCGTTCTTAAATGGATAGCGAAGGTAGTAAAGCTTTCCCTTTTGCGGCTCGCGCAGAACTTCCAGATCAGAAAGCACGGTCTGATCGTTTGGGCACCAGTTCACAATGCGATTACCGCGATAGATCATTCCTTCTTCGTAGAGCCGCACGAATGCTTCGCGCACGGCGCGCGAAAGACTCTCGTCCATGGTGAAGCGTTCGCGCGACCAATCGACTGAAGCGCCTTCGCGTCTGATCTGTTTGAGAATCTGGCCGCCGTGCTCCTGTTTCCAGAGCCAGACGCGCGCCTCGAACTTTTCGCGGCCGAGATCGTGACGAGAAAGACCTTCCTTCTTCAATTGGCGCGTCACCATTAATTGCGTCGAGATGCCCGCGTGATCCATGCCCGGCAACCAAAGCGCGCGAAAACCCGACATGCGCTTGTATCTGATCAGCACATCCATCATGGTGTGCTGCAAAGCGTGGCCCATGTGCAGCGAACCGGTAACGTTGGGCGGTGGAATTACAATCGAGAAAACAGGCGCCGCCGGGTCTCTGTTAATCTCTGGCGCGAAATAGCCGCGCTCTTCCCAACGCGCATAATGATTCCGCTCGGCTTCTTTCGGGTCGTAGGTTTTTGGGATGTCCATAGTATATGCGCGGAAGCGGACTGGTCCGGGGATCCGTCTCTCGTTCGAACTAAACCGTACCATTGTAGAGCAAAGACAATCGATTTCCATCTTGGCGAATAGTCGCGACCCTAAATCACAAACAAATTCACCCTCTCAGGTCAAAAGTTTGGCGCGCCATCGTCAGTGGTTGAAAAACTTCGAGATAATAACTATCTTAAAGCGCAGATGAGACAAACAGCGAGACCTCTTGCGATGAGAGCAAGCCTCGTGGTCCTTCGCTGCTAACAAAACAAGACGTTTTGGGAACCCCCAATGCCCACTTCCCGTCAACTGGAAATCCTCGAGGAACCAACGCTAAGGCTTTCGGAACTCACCGACCTGGTCCCTGCCAAGAACAGTAAGCATGAGCGTGACCGGAAAGGCGACGATGAGCGCGCAGGGAAAGGCGATAATGAAATTGCCGGCGATTGTAGATCAATCTATGACGATACATTGAATAAATGGGGCAACTACTTTCAATCACCAGTCAACAAGGTCGCTCGAACCTCAAAAATAGTATTTCAGTTTGATCGATGGGGCGCATTTAAGGAGGGTACCGGCGTGGCTGATGTCGAAGCCACCCTATTTGATTGGTTGAAGAAGGAGGAACATCCGGATGTGAACGAATGGCTAACCAGGGGTAAGCCTCTTTCCGCGGAACGAACGCACCTTGTGGGACGAGAGCTATTCGGCGGAAAGCAAAAACTTACCAACGATTCCCTGTATAACCAACCAATCTGCCGGCTGGTCCACCGTAATCAACTGCGTCGCGACCTCGACTATCAGGTCGCTTACCAGCTCACGCCAGGTCAATCCAGGTTGGTCGCTCCACAGGACATCGCGGCGCTTCCAAGTCGGTCCCTCCAAAGGGTCATCCAAAACCTAAGGCAGAACCAGAGAGTCTATTGGGGAATCTCGGAAACTCTTCAGAGTTTGGTGGCGATGTTCGATTCCGATCTTGGAAGCAGAAAAGAATCCAAGTCCGGCACGGACTTCACGAAGGAATTCATTCGAATCACGACCGAAGAAGGGCAGAGATCATCGATCGGTCCCGATGAATTGAATGAGTCTTCGCCCCTGAGATTCTGGGCGCCGCCACCGGCCTTTGCCGGCTCTGTCTTTCACATGCTGTTTTGGCGATCCGTAATCACCGGTCGAGACCTGTTCGGTCGCCAGGTAGTTGGAAAAAGTACGAGAAGCTCCGGCAGTCCCAAAGCCAGGGCCAGCCAATACCACGTGATAATTAATTGGTTCAACGCCGCCAAGTTCAGACTCGCCGAATACGAGAACCTCTTTGCGGCCTTGATGGCTATAGCTCGGAGACTGGACACCGCTAGAGTTGCAAGCACCGGTGAATCAGTAGAACTCAATACCCCTTTATCCGATCTTGAGGACGTAGATCTTTCCCAAGAGCCGCTGCTGTTCCCCCGATACTTCCCTCACAGCGCTGTCAAGTTTCCCCAATTCAAAAAAGTTAATCTAATTGTGCCGTTCAGCAGTCTGGGAACTAAGACGTTAGAGCTGGCTTGGGAGCACCGCGACAAACGGAGCTCGCAGACAAGATTCATTGATGTGCGAAAGTTTCTGCGGGACAAAGCGTTGGAATTAGTACTATGGTCAAAATATCAAATGGAGATTCGGTCGGTTGGTTTGATTCCCATCCAGTACTTGTATCATGTTGAACTCACCGGCGGCGATAATGGACAGTTACTCGAATTGAGCGCGAAATCGAAGCAACTGGACGATGAACGGGATAAGGATCCCCACGGCAGTATAGCCCGGAAACTTGAAGAGGAAATCAACGCCGCCGTATCTGAGGCAATAATGACTGGGGATATCGATAACTGGATCGTACTAAGGAGGATCTTTGGTGGAACCTACCGAACCGTTTTTCGGCAAAACGAATGGAAACGGATCGACACCTTAAAGAGCCCGCGGTCAGTTGCGGTTGAAACAGTCGGACGGGAGGCCAGGGATGATATCAGCAGAACCAATGCCAAGCGCAAACTTAGAAAACCCAGGAGTAATAAATCTCGCTGAGATTTTTGGCGATGAGATCGACCCACTCCGGTGCCTCGAACCGATGGCTTGGTACTATCAGGTTGTAAACCGAAGCATCGGGAACCTCGCAGGGCGGGCGCGCAATGAGCCGGACGAACATCTAGCCAGAATGTCCCCTGAGCAGGTTCGCGATTTCCGCCGCTATATCAATACCGATCTGGATAACCTAAGTATTGAATTCTATCTCCAGCGGGCTGAGTGGGCTCGAGAATGTCACGCAGCGAAGCGCCAACGACGACACATAAAGGATGCGTTGGACAATCCCTCCAGGCATCCCTGTCAGATGAAGGGCGGCTTTGCTCGCATTGCCGTGGATGGCCAGCAGTATGGGTATGAAGAGTTTCTCGGTGAAACCCTCCCGATCTTTGTCGCCATTCACAATCATTTGACTTCAATCAACCGGGCCCTGGGAAATCTCTACTACTTCGCAACCGAAGTTCCCTTCTCGTCATTCACCCCCACGGGAAAAACGGAGATCCTTCATATGACGAACGAACTGGACCGGTTGATGCTCGGACTCTTGGTGGCCACTCATTTGCAGAGACGACACGATTGGCAAACGGATCTGGTTAGCTACCTGGTCTCGTGCCGTTCAGACTGTTATCGATTCCTGGAAACTATCCCACGCTACTATCAGAACCATCGCATGCGGTTAGTGGTATTTCCGATAGATCCCGTTCCGAAAGAAGTCGACCCCTACGCTCCAAAATCTAAACCAAGTCTGTTACCGCTGAGTTGCGTGCCATGGTCGGCAGGAGCGTATCTGGACTTCCTCGATACCTACCAGAATATCGTGCACCACCTCCTCGCGGTGATCGTCTGGTCGCTCCGGTTGTACTCACTATGGTATTTCGTTCCTAGGCGCTACCTGCGCCTGATTTCGCCGATGCAACCGTACTGACATCCCTTGAGAAGATCGCCAGGGAACTATTCGTCTTTTGTGTCAGTGCTTTGGGAAGGTCTTGTGCGGTGGGGGAGACAGTCGCTTGCCTATTTGTCTTCCAGCTTCTTCCTGATCAATAACTCGGCCAGTTCGGGAACGACTTCCCAGGCAATCTCTCGCACGACGTTTTCGGAAAGTTGCTCAACTACGCGGTGAGCGATCGCATCAATATCGGCCGCGGAGAGCGCCATCGGCGGAGCAGTTGCTTCCGGCTCAGGAGCAACAGTCATCGGAGTATCCTGCGGCGGCGCTTCGGTAACAATCGCCCATTCCTGAAGTTCAGCGACGTGCTGCTCTTCGTGCGTGGAAGATGGAAGTTCGGACGCAATGGATTCAATAGATTCAGCGGATTCAGCGGATTCAGCGGGCGGAGCGGCCTGGAATGCTGCCGGTTCCGAAACTGTTTCATAAGTCGCGAACGCTGGTTCGTCTGTCAAATCCTCGTAATCAAGATCCAAAATGAGATCTTCGCTGGCAGCCATTTGTGCCGGAGCTTCGAAGCCATCGAGATCCAGCAGCGCATCATTCATTGCCGGTTGGGTTTTTTCGGGAGCGTAGCTAATTGGTGCCTTAGTTTCGGCTGGGGGTTCGTCATCGATGCGCTGGAGTTCTTGCGTGTCGGCGGTCTGACGTTCGACGTCAGCCGCGCAAGTGGTTGCGGGCGCTTCGACACTTGTCTCGATGGGTTCGTGTTCAGTCATCGATGACGCCTCAATGAACACCTTCACGTTTGTGTCATCCGCAGGCTGCTCATCCGGTGCGGTATGAACAGGGCTCTCAAGCTTCTGCGTATCCGCGGTCTGAAGTTCGACGTCCGCCACGCACACATTTCCGGTGGGTTCAATAACTGGTTCAAGCAGTTCGTGTTCAGTCATGACCGGCGCCTCAACAAAGACCCTCACCTCTGGTTCAGTCATAACTTGTTCGTCGGTCGCCGGCGCTGAAGTATCTTCGGAGCGACCGAGTCCCAGGGTGGAGTGTTCGTAGCCCGCTTCACCGGCATCTGCTGACTTGCCGCCGAGCAGCGACCCAACCCGGCCCACCAGTTGGCGGATTGATTTGAATGGTTTCGTCACAACGTCATCTGCGCCTACCCGACGCGCCTCGGCCTGGTCGAAGAGTTCGTGCAAGCCAACCAAAAGCATAACAGGAATATGGCCAAACTGTTCACTTTGTTTGATCCGCTCGCATAATTCATAGCCGTTGATTCCGGGGATCGAGACGTTGGCGAGGATCACGTCAGGAGTGGATTGCGCAAGTCTTTCCAGGGCCTCGAGGCTGTCAACGGCCGTCGTAACCTCCATTCCTTCATCGTTGAAGGTGAGGCCAAGCACCGTCCGGTAGTAAGGCGAGTCATCGACAACTAAGAGTTTTCGTCCAGCAAACAAGGGGCAACCTTTTCTAGCGGCACAGACTTCAGTCTGTGATTTAGTGTCCTGGATCCACAGACTGAAGTTTGTCGGACAACTCCGTTCATGGAAACGACCTGAGTGGGCCAATGCCCTCACTCGAACCTAGCATCCGCGCGAAAAGCGCGTCAAGAGTTTTTGTGAGCGGGACGCTCGTTTTGTGCCCTATCTTCGCGGAGGTTCTTCCTGTGGGTCGTACTCACGGGAGTGATTATCGAACGTGTTCTCGCTTAGTCATTCGAGGAAGTTCTTATTTTTTCGCGTAACAAACGTGGTGAGGAGACCAAACAAGGCAGAGTAAATGAGGATGCCCAATGCAATGCCGAAGACTGGCGGCCAAATCATGGAGGACTCCCCTTCGTATCCGCCCATTCTGATCACCGCACTAATAAAGGGAGAGTAGACGATAAAGTCCAAGAAGTCAGGAAATTTTTTCCCATCGGCTAATAGAGTACTCAGTAAAGGAGAAACGATAAGCTGGAGCGCCACCTGAAAACCCAACGCCAATAAAAAGAATTTGGTAAAGCGCATGGAGCTCATTTCAAGAACGGCATTTTCGCTGACTACCACTCCCCAGAATACCTGTCGGGCAATCCGAGAATTCGTCTCTTCCGAACCAATGCAGCTGGATCGCCAAATCCGGGGTTATCAAACGTTTGTCGCATTGCATCAATGGTTGATGAACGCGGATCATTAGTATCGACGTTTATGAAATCGTTTATCTGCTCCCACCAGGCATTATTCCATTTCGAGTCACAACCGCATTTCTTAGCTCTTGCGTATTTCACCAGCGCACCCCAAGTCGCACCCGCCATTCTCCGGGCTTTCGCTGGGTCGGAGGCCGTCTTATCGTTACTATGGTCACCATATGGCCCACCGGTTCGCACATTCAGAGGCGAGTGAGGGGACACCCTCAGCGGCGCCTGGATGGAATGCGTGAAATACCCGCATCAGTTCTCTGATCCTCATGGGCAATTTCATGAGCCTCCCACCCTTTGAAGCATCCCGTTTTGAGGGCAAGGAAGTATGTTAAGTAGTAATGAACATCAATCTCGTGCAGACCTGAGGGATCGGTTGCGTTCCGTGGATTGTTGCCTACGTAACCAAACTGATTTATCCCTCCTGCCAACCCAATCGGATCCTCAGAAATGAATCTTCCCAACTGCGGGTCATACCAACGGGCACGGTAATACATCAGTCCGGTATCAGTATCACGTTCGCGGCCGGTGTAGTCGTACCGCGTAGACGAATTACCCGTCGAGTTGCCAAAGCTGTCGTAGGTGATTTGCGCTACTGAGTTGCCCAGCGAGTTTGTCAGAGTAGTCGTACTGCCAAGATGATCCTGCAAGAAGTACAGCGGACCGGTAGCAGTGAGCCGTGAATCTGTAAGCCGTAGCTTCTGATCTATTCCCAAACCATTGATGTAATCTACCGTCGAACCGTCGCTGTTGAGGTCTTTGACGACATCCTGGCCATCGTAGACAAAGTTTGTCGAGACTCCGGCGCTTGAAATACGTTTGATGCGTCGACCCAGTGCATCATATTTGTAGCTGACCGTGCTGCCGTTCGAAAGCGTGACCTGAGTCAGGCGATTCTCGAAATCCCAAATGTATTGCACCGTTCCGCTCGCATCAGTTTTCGAGATCAGATTGCCGTTCGTGTCATAGGTGTAACTTGCCGAGCTTGTGCCAGCGAGCCGGTTGAATGGCTGATAGCCGTAGCTCGGACTTAGATGCGAACTCGTCCGATTACCGACCGAGTCATAGGTGTAACTCTCGCTCGTCTGCAAAGCATTGGTGTAGGCCGCCGCAGTCAAACGATCCAAAGCATCGTAAGAGTAGTTCCCGGCATTAGTTGGTTCGGCAATCTGGGTAATCTGACTCGCCGCGTTGAACTGGTATTGATGATCCGCCACCGTCGTCGCGCCTTTGGTATCCAGCATCCTTGTCAGACGATCGAGGCCATCATACTGGTACGTGGTTTTCACGCCGTTTGGCGCTTTCTTCTGCGTCAACCCATTCGTCGCATCGTAATCAAAAGTAAACGCCGCGCCGGTGGCATCAAGGATTTTGGTCAACCGGTTGACGGCGTCGTAGCGATAAGTCTCAATCAGCGTGTTATTGATATTCAGCTTTGTTCGATTGCCGTTGTTGTCGTAGTTGTAACCTAACAACTGGCCGAACACGTCAGTCACGCCGGTCAACCGGTTCATCTTATTGTAATCGAAGTTCACGGTGCCGTTTTTGTTAGTAGCCGTCTGTAAGCGCGAAAGCTTGTCGTACGTGTAAGCGACCACCGTCGCATCGGGATAATCAACCGTCTTGAGACGGTTCAGCGCATCGTAATCGTAAGTCGTAAGCGCGCCGTTGTAGTCAGTGCGGTGCCTCCGGTTGCCGACAGCGTCGTAAGTAAAACTCATCACCGCCGCCCCGCGCCGGATGTGTTTGAGCTGGCCGACAGCGTCATAGTTAAAGCGATAACGTTGTCCCAACGCGTCCACCAGCGCCGTCATGCGGCTGAGCGCATCATACTCGAAGGAAGTTGTTTTGTGGTCCGCGTCTGTTGTGTTCGTAACGCGGTTCAAGTTGTCAAAGATGTTACCAGTCACGCGTCCTGCGGTATCCGTCCTCTGGGTGACATTCCCAGCCGCGTCGTACGTAAGCGTTTCAAACAATTGTGTCGCACCGGCAGTCGCGGGCGGATAAGTAATCTTCACCAGCCGATCGAAATCATCATAGACGTAGTTAGTGACGCGGGATCGCGCGTCGGTCATACTAGTCATGTTCGACATCGCGTCGTAACCATAACTCGTCGTCTGGTTCGCCGCATCAGTTTGGCTGGTCAAACGATTCGCGCCATCATAAGCATAAGTCGAGCGATAACCTCTGGCGTCGGTCGTGCTGGTCCGCCTTCCAGCGAGATCGTAGTCATAGCTCACGGTCGAGCCGTCAGCCTGAGTTACCTGCTTCAATCTTCCGAGTGCGTCGTAAGCGAAAGCGGTGATATTTCCGAGTGTATTCGTGGCGCTGGTCAAGCGGCCGCGCCCGTCGTAGACGAAATGCGTGTTATGAGCGAGCGCATCGGTACGCGCGATCAAATCCCCGTTTGCGTCGTAGGCGAAGCCGCTGATCTTGCCGCGGGCATCCGTGACCGTTAGCAGCAAGCCGCGCTGGTCATAACTGAAACTTGTAATCTTACCCAGGGCGTTGGTCGTCGTCAGCAGATTGCCTTGCGCGTCGTAAGTGTCTGTCGTCACCCCATTCAACTGATCCTCGCTCGACAATACTTCGGCGAATTGATTGTAGGTGTAAGAGACTGTTCCAGTCGGATCGGTGATCGTCAATGGGTTCCCGCTGGAATCGTACGTGGACGAGGTTATCCGACCCAGCGCATCAGTCCTCGATGTGACGTTCAAGTGGTCATCGTAAGTCCACGTCTGAGTCTGAGAGCTGCCGCCGCCGCAACTGCACAGACCCTCAACTCTTTCGACCGCTCGTCGTCCCCTGACACTCTTATAGAAGTACTTTGTCATGCGGCCCAAGGCGTCGGTTACATCGGTCTCCGTAGCGCTGACGTAGCTGAGCGTGTAATGTTCGACGCCGCCACCCGCTTCAGACGACGTGGCGCGACCCTGAGAGTCGTAGTCGTGCCGCTCGACGATGTTGCCCAGCGCGTCCATTATCGCCCCGAGAACGGGCCCGTCGGGACCCGCGACATAAGAAAAGTTGTAGGCGGAATTGTCTGGGTATGTTGCTGATAGCAGTTCGGCGCTGTTGCCGTATGTGTATGTGGAAATCAATCCCATTGAATCAGTGAGCGATAGCACTCGCCCGTCGCCATTCGTTGTAACCGCCACAACTCTGCCTGAAGGATCTGTAATACTCGAAAGCCGGCCGTTGCTATACACCAGAATTGTCTGGTTGCCGTGGCGGTCAGCAAGAGAAATCAATTGGCCGAGAGAGTTGAATTGGTGCACGCCCCCATCTTTGAAGGTTACGGTATAACTGCCGTCCCCGTTGCGCACAATTTGGCCAAAAAAATCAGGCGTGAGGGACGAAACAGTCCGGCCATCAGAAAGGGTCAACTCCAACTGATTGTTTGCAGTCAAGGAAACTTTCTCGTCATAGAGAGTCGTCCAACCACGGCCAAACAAACCTACATTGAACGAGCTGCTGTTATAGCTGCGGATTACCGCAATCGCCTCGCCCGGCCCAGGCAACACAAAGTCGGTCTGCTCCAGATAGACATTGCCGTTCGCGACGTTGACCGGTCGCCCAACCCCCTTGTTACACGACGTCTCTCCAGCATTCTCCTGAATACCGAAACTAATCGTGAGGTTCAAATGATCGTTGTTATCGTCTACGCAGCCGCTGGTAGCAGTGTCTGCGGAAAAGACATAGGTCCCTATCGACGCCTTGAAGTCTTCGACTATCGAGCATCTGGAAAAGGTACTGAACTGGTAGTGGCCGCTGCCGTCAGTTGTAGTCGTGGTCGTCGTAACTACATTTGGATTGAGGTTGTACTTTGTTCGCGTCATGGTCACAGTCAAACCCTGCACCGGCGTGGCGAATTGATCGCTGACCACGCCTCCCAATGTTATCGGGTGTGGCGCTGCAATCTCGATCGCGCCGAGAGTGATGTCGCTATCCATACAGCCGCCAAATGCACTCTTGTTGGAAGGCGGCAAGGCCTCGCCGTCCACATTTTCCGAAGCCGTCGCTTGAACTTCGTAAGTCACGCTACAACGTCCCTCGACCTGGAAACTGTACTGTCCGTCCGCGTCAGCGGTTGCGTGGTCGGTACTGACCTCATTCGGGCTCACGTTGTAGACCGTTTTTGTGAGCGTCACCGTCGCTCCTGAAGCCGGCAGTCCGGTCGAATACTTCACGCGGCCACTTAAAGCAAACGTGGTCTGGGCCTGCGTTGAAATGGTAAATGCCGTCATTGAAAGCAGAACAAAAATCGCGGTACGAAAACCGCTGAGGGTTGGTGACGTTAACATCAGGCTTCTCCTTGAATATTGTCGACCCTCGGGAAGACACACTTCTCCGCAGAGAGTCGCGGGGCATTCGGGCGACAATCTAAAAACCATTTAGCTTGAGTTCTAAAGTGCGGCGCAGTTTAGTGAGGGACTAGAACGCTGTCAACCGATTTATAGGTAAGAATTTCTTGTAAGAGCAGCCATCGCTAGAGGCTTCATTCGGCTAAAAATTTGCTTCAGTGAGAAGCAATCTGGATTGCTAGCGTGGGGTGAGGCGGCATTATTGAACATGAAGAAGAGACTGATCAGGCTTCCGTAGCTTTGAGGTCGCGAAGCAGTTCGCAAACTCCGCCTCGACCGCGCAGCTCACAAACCGGTCGTCCGCTCCAACTCCTCGGGATACCGTGCGCCCTGCACTGTGATCTCTGAGGCGGCGCTTTCGATCTCACGGCGATCCTCGGAGGTAAGCTCGATCTCAACTGCTCCGATGTTCTCTTCCAGCCGATGCAGTTTCGTCGTGCCTGGGATTGGAACAATCCATGGCGTCTGGGCCAGCAGCCAGGCGAGCGCTATCTGAGCAGGTGTCGCCTTCTTCCTTTCTGCGATCCTGCCAAGCAGATCGACCAGGGCTTGATTCGCCTTGAGAGCTTCCGGCGTGAAGCGAGGGAGGTTGCTGCGGAAGTCGGAGCTTTCGAAGGTCGTGTTTTCGTCGATCTTTCCCGTGAGGAAACCTCTACCCAAAGGACTAAATGGGACGAAGCCGATGCCGAGTTCTTCGCAGGTCGGCAGCACTTCCTGTTCAGGAGTTCTCGTCCACAGCGAGTATTCATTCTGGAGTGCCGTCACGGGCTGAACGGCGTGCGCGCGACGGATTGTTTGCACTCCTGCTTCGGAAAGTCCGAAGTGCTTCACCTTACCTTCCTGAATCAGATCCTTCACCGCTCCCGCCACGTCTTCGATTGGCACGTCCGGGTCAACGCGGTGTTGATAGAACAGATCGATCGTCTCGACCCTGAGTCGCTTGAGCGAGGCGTCGGCGACCTCCTTGATATGCTGTGGCCGGCTATCGACGCCCACCTGCTTGCCGTCGGCATTAAGTTTGAATCCGAATTTGGTGGCTATCACCACTTGACCGCGGAAGGGAGCCAGCGCTTCGCCGACGAGTTCTTCATTTGTGAACGGTCCATAGGCTTCGGCAGTATCGAAAAGCGTAACGCCGCGGTCGACGGCCGACCGGATCAGCGAGATTCCCGCCTGCTTGTCTACGGCTGGTCCGTAGGCAAAGCTCATTCCCATGCAGCCGAGCCCGAGAGCTGAAACTTCTAAACTATTTCCAAGCTTTCGCTGCTTCATTGTTTCTCCTCAATCAGTTCTCATTCTGTAATGCGGCCTGGTATTGGAGAAATACTCGTCGGGTCCTTTAGAGGAAGGCTGCGTTCCATTTCGTTTGAGTTCCATTTCTGACTGCTCCCTGTGAATGCGATTCTACTTCCTGATCAACCTTCCGTAGCTTTGAGGGCGCGAAGCAGCTTCGCAAACTCCACCTCGAAGGCATCGTGATCTTTCCAGTTCGAGAGGTCAGGGATGTAGTACTCGCGTACCTCCACTGCTAAGTCTTTGCCGCTGTCGGCGTCGAAGCATTCCCATTTCTGAATAGTTTCAAAATCAACCAACCGAATCGGAAACAGCTTGCGCCGGTTCTCTTCCCGCTCGACTTTCTTCGCGCGCTTTATTTCGGTGATGACCCAATTGCTTTTGATGCTGTCGGTTGAAAGCACTAATAACAGCCGGTCATGAACCTGAATGGCGTGGAAAATCTGTTCGTGAAGTTTCTTGCCGCCTTTCATCTCCTCAGGCGCGAACCAGACACGGAGATTTTCGCTGCGCATGGCTGCGTGCAATCGCCGGGCAAATGCTTCGTCCTGATGGCTGTAGCTGATAAAGCATGACTGGAACTGAATAGGTTTGACGCTCGCGATGAGCGCTGGTATTTGGGTGATGAACTCTTCGGGAAGACCGGCGCCGCGAAGAAAGACTTCAGGGATGTGACCCTGGGACCGGTATAAGGTATCAACACCAATCGTTGACGGACCTTCGTGAGTAACAGCTTCCAGTCCTTTGACGTTGCTAAGGTCTGTATTTCCAAATACTGTCCAACCAACTGTGGCCCCATTGAGGTCTGCCTCACGAAGGTTTGTGCTGGTGAGATCTGCCGCGCCGAGGTTTGCCCCGCGGAGGATTGCCGTGCTGAGATCTGCCCTGTCAAGATCTGCACGGGTAAAGTTTGCTGCGCTCAGGTTTGCCCCGCCGAGGGATGCCGCGGCAAGGATTGCTTCGGTGAAGTCTGCCTCGCTCAGGTTTGCCCCGCTGAGAGTTGCCCCGACGAGGTCCGCTGCGATCAAGTTTGCCTTACGCAGCCTCGCTTTGGGGAGGTATGCGAAGGTCAGTTCCGCCTTATTGAGGTCTGCCTTGCTGAGGTCTGCTTCGGTCAAGTCTGCCTCGCTCAGGTCTGCCCCGCTGAGCTTTGCTTTGGTGAGGTCTGCGCCCGTTAGGTGTGCGCGATGTAGTCTTGCGTCGATGAGGTCTGCCCCGCTGAGGTCCGGCGTTATCGCAGGATGCTCCTCCCTCCAGGCGTTCCAGGTGCTTACGCCCTGCTTAATTATCTTGAGGTGCTCTTCGTTTGCCATATCCCAAAACTTTCACTCGAATCGTAGCAGACAGGTTAAGTTCTTCCTGGGGTCGCATTCTACCTCACCGGGATTCCAATCGAAGAAGGGCTAGTCCGAACCGTGGTCTAACAGCCGGGAAATACGCGGTCTTGAGGCTAAGCAGCTACTTTGCGAGGATTTCCATCTCACGCAGCCAGGCCATGATTTGGTTCCAACTCGGAAATGCTTTGGGACGCAAGATTTCACGAGGTGTTGGAATGTGAGCCCTCCCTCACGGTCGGGCTACTGCCCCTGAGGAGTCACCGTGAGGCAGACATCACAGTGACGTCGTCGGGCGTATTTGGCTTTTCATCCGGGCCGTTTGAGCGCAAGACAAATGAGTTGCGCGTGCCTTCATACTCGTAAGGCTTGTGCCAGGGATCGACGCGAATGATGCGGGGAAGATAGCGCGGGCTCAGATTATCGATCAATGTCGCTTCGCTTTTTGACTCGAGGTAAGTACCACGTTCGCGGCGGAAGGATTCGAGGGCGGTGGCGATTGATTCCAACTCGGCGCGGGCGCGGGCGGTCTTCTCAACATTCAAGGCCTTCATCAAAGTATCCAGGTCCTCCCAGCGCCGGTCCCCGGTGCGAATCTCAGCGATGCGCCATTTATCGTTGTCGCCTTTCACCAGGCGGAAAGCTGTTTCGACCTGGGCCACCACTACCGCTGTATTGCCCATCGTGGAAATCTCTTTCACGCGGACTGCGTCCGAAGGCAGTTCGATTCCTGCCATGCGGGCAATTAGTTTCCGCGCTTCTTTCGGGGTGAGATCCCCGGCTGCTCGCGTGCGTGTGACGACAAAGACTGCGCCCGCTGCGACAGATACCACGAGAGAAAGAATCAAAATGGTTCGCTTAGTCATGATCACACTCCTTGCGGATGGGAGGTCAGTACCGCGAGCGGTAGCGACCGGGTGTCTCCTGCCCGAGTTCTATCGTGTCGAGCAACAGCGACCGGGTCGCTACCGCTCGCGGTACTTCATCCTGCTGCGCGTTTTGACTGCCCGCCCGCTACCGCAGGCGGTTCTGACTCAACCCTGGCTGACTGCTTTACCGACCAGCATTCGCAGCATGGTTTGAAGTTGGGTTGTGGTAAATGGCTTGGGAAGAAAAACGACTGCTCCGGCCGCGAAACTGTCTGAAGAAAGTTTTGGATCCTGTTCGGCAGTCATCATCATCACCGGGATCTTATTGAACCGCTTTTCAGTTCTCATATAGCGCAGCAGTTCCGGTCCCTGAATATTTGGCATTACCACATCGAAGACGGCGGCGGTGAAATTCGAATCATCCTGAAGCGCCTTGTAAGCCTCGCGTCCGTCGCGCGCAGGGACTACGGAAAAACCTTCTTTTTCGAGGATCGCAGTCACCAGGCGAAGAATGGCGGGATCGTCGTCGGCGACCAGAACTCGTCCTTTGGTAGTGTTACCGCTGTTACTCAATTCCGTCTGACCTATGCTGCTTCCATTGCTCTGCCGGATTCGCCGGCTTTCATCGACAGCTCGGCCGCCAATTTGATCGCAGCCACCATACTCGAATGCTCGGCGATACCTTTTCCGGCGATGTCGAACGCCGTTCCATGATCGACCGAAGTGCGAATGAACGGCAACCCCAGGGTAATGTTGACTGCTTCGCCAAACGACAGGCACTTCACCGGAATCATGGCTTGATCATGATAACACGCCACGACGGCGTCGAACTCACCGCGCGAAGCGCGCAGGAAAACCGTGTCGGCAGAGAATGGCCCCTGCACGTTGATGTCGTCAATCGCCCGGCAGGCTTCGATGGCCGGCATAATCTCTGAGGCTTCCTCAATCCCAAACAGTCCGCCTTCCGCTCCGTGGGGATTCAAGGCCGCCACGGCGATCCGCGGCCGCTCGATACCCCAACGCCGCAACTCGTGCTGGGCCAGGCGAATCGTTTTTTCAAACCGCTCGCGCCTGACCAGGCGAATCGCTTCTGAAAGTGGAACGTGAGTGGAGATCAGAACTATGCGCAGGTTCGCGGCGACAAAGCCCATCGCGTAATCATCGATGCCGGTCAAGTGGGCGAGAAACTCCGTGTGGCCGGGAAAGCTGTAACCGCCGAGGAAGAGAGCGCGCTTGTTGATTGGCGCCGTGGCGATGGCGTCGATCTCTCCCGCAGCGCAAAGTTCCACGGCCGCCTCGATGTAACCGGCGGCAGCTTTTCCCGCGGCGCCCGACTCGATGCCCGGTTCCACGTGACCTTGAATGTTATCCAGATGAAAGATTAAGGGAGCGCTGGTTTGAGCGGGGAGACACTCGTCGCGGCGAACAATCTCGTAACCGGATTGTAAGTCGAGCGTCCGGGCGTTGTGGGCCAGCAACTGAGCATCGCCAATAATGATCGGCTGACAGACAGCCAGGACCTCTTCTTCCGCTACGGCTTTGAGCACCACCTCAGGACCGATGCCGGCGGGATCACCCATGGTGATACCGATGCGCGGTAATGCACGGCGACTTGAGTCATACGAACGCTGCGGCACGTTAGTCATCGATCTAAGACTGGCGAAAAAGCGCAGGTCGCGAAAATTTCCGCCCGCGCGTGTCCGCAGCCCGGATAGATTTAGGATTCGACTACGGCGGGCGCCGCTTCTTCCACGAGTCCTTGTGGCACTCGCTCTTCAGCCTTGAAGATGTATTTAATATTGCGCTTGAGAACCAAAAGATTGGGAGCGCCCCGGCGATTAATCTTCAGCGCGCCGCGATCGTACCACTCAATTGTTCCTTCGATCTCTTCACCGTCCCGCAATACCAGGACCATCGGCGTGTGCGCGTCGATTTGCTTCTTATAGTAATAAATTTCAGCATGCGTCTCGCCCGGAGGGGGCTGGCGCTTTCTGACTTGAACAGACGATGGCTGCTGCGACGGACGCGGTTGCGGCATGCCGCCCCGCGGTGCACCACCATTGGATCGATCATTTGTGCGATCGCGCTGATGAGTAGCCTCGCGCCGTGCCTTAACGTCGGCCAGCGTCGTCCGGATTAGTTTGCGATTCACGATACTTCCTCCAACAAAGAATTTAACAAGACAGTTTGCTAAGAACCCAGCATTTTTCGCCGCGGCTAAATGCGAATAAATAAACGGCTATTCACAGGCTACAGCCTTCCGAGGAGAGAATGCGCATTTGATTTCGTACTGGCCGAAGTTACTTCTTCAGGGAATGCGCGACATGCTACACGACCTAGGGGAAAAACGCAAAGCATGATCGGGGGCCGGGATTGAGGTCACAGGCCGACAGGGCATTTGCTCGTTTCGGGCCGCTCCCAGCTCACTGCATATTGCCGACTACCTGAGGTTTATTAGTCTGCCTTTTTCCTGATGAACGTCGGCACGTCGAGATCATCTATCCGCTTTGAACTCCCGTGCGACGAAGGAAATTCTTCCGGCGACCGTGGCGCGTAGCGAGGTGGTGAAGTGACCGGCATTTGCGCGCCTGCGCCCGCGGAAGCGGCTGCAACCTCGCGGCGAAAGCCCGTTGCAATTACCGTGATCTTCATCGCATCCGCCATCGACTCGTCGATCACATGTCCAAAAATAATGTTCGCATCCTCGTCCGCCTCTTCGCGAACAATTGACGCGGCATCGTTAACTTCAGCCAGGGTCAGATCGTGACCACCGGTGATGTTGATGAGCACGCCCCGCGCGCCTTTAATCGATGCTTCTTCCAGCAAGGGCGAGGAGATTGCTTCCTGGGTGGCTTCAACCGCGCGATTTTCACCGCGCGCGTAGCCGGTGCCCATCAACGCCATGCCCATTCCCTGCATGATGGTGCGCACGTCGGCAAAGTCCAGATTGATCAATCCCGGCACGGTGATCAGGTCGCTGATTCCCTGCACGGCCTGGCGCAATACGTCATCCGCTGCCTTGAACGCATCGGCAAACGAAGCGCCCTGCGGCACGGCTCCAAAAAGCCGCTCGTTCGGGATCGTAATCACCGTGTCAACTGACTCGTGCAACTCGCTCAGTCCATGCTCAGCCTGTTGCAGGCGCCGCCGTCCTTCAAAGAGAAACGGCTTTGTCACCACCGCCACAGTCAAAGCGCCCAACTCGGTGGCCAGCGAGGCCACGATCGGCGCGCCGCCGGTTCCCGTGCCGCCGCCGAGACCGGTCGTCACAAAGACCATGTCCGAACCTTCCAGCACTTCAATGATCTTGTCCGTGTCTTCCAGAGCTGCCTGCCGGCCGACTTCCGGATCCGCGCCGGCGCCCAACCCTTTGGTCAGTCTGCCGCCGAGCTGAATCTTTACTGAAGCGCGCGAGCGCTTCAGGGCCTGAAGATCAGTGTTCGCTACGACGAACTCAATTCCTTCAATGCCGGAGTCAATCATCCGATTGACCGCATTGCCACCGCCACCGCCCACACCAATGACTTTTATGCGCGCTCCGGTAATGGGAGGTTCGTCGTCGATGAAAATATTTATGCCTTTGCCGGGTTCGCGTACCTCTGGTGTCATGGGTTTTTCCTCTCTTCCAAACCGGGAAGTCTTCCACTCCCTCTTTCGTTTATTTTGGGCTAGCTGAACCACGGGCATCTATATCTTGCGGACAACATATTGTGCCATAGGCGCGCCAGCATACAATACTTTGTCAAAAAATACTACTACCAAATCGATTACGAAACTTGGAAACAAAGTGCGTTAAGCGACCGGAAGCGCCACGTTTTGCAGCACCCGCGCGCTGCTCGAGCGCATGCGCCCGGTGAAAGACAAGTGCCAGTCCGGCAGCGGCCGCCCACGCCGGACTTTGAACGTCTTCCACCAGTCCACCAAACCGATCGCGCTCGGGATATCCGATCCGCACCGGAGCGTCAAAAACTTGTTCGGCAACTTCGATCATGCCGTCGAGTAAAGCACCGCCGCCCGTCAACACTACCCCGCTCGATAGTTGGCGGTTCCAACCGGAATCCCTGATCTCATCTGAAACATGCATCAAAACTTCTTCGGCGCGCGGCTGCAAAATGTCGCAGAGAATCTGTCGCGACAATTGTCGCGGCGAGCGGCCGCCGACCGATGGCACCTCGACCATCTCGCCGCGCTGATCGTCGGTGAGCGAAGCGCTCGAAGCACAACCAACCGTTCGCTTGATCCGTTCAGCTTCCGGAATCGGAGTACGTAAGCCGAACGCAATGTCATTAGTGAAGTGTGCTCCGCCGAGCGGGAACACCGCCGTGTGTTGCACGGCCCCGCGTTGGTAGACGCACAGGCCGGTGGTCTCGGCCCCGATATCGACCAGTGCCGAACCGTATTCCTTATCGTCATCGGTGAGCGTCGCTTCGGCCGCGGCAAGCTGTTCCAGAATCATGTCC
>Ga0070698_100002470_pt1 | contig 20404 bp, 14 predicted proteins | sample KBSK1502metaG_FD_65477 | JGI IMG/M metagenome (GOLD analysis project Ga0070698, IMG submission 65477) | Corn, switchgrass and miscanthus rhizosphere microbial communities from Kellogg Biological Station, Michigan, USA - KBS K1-50-2 metaG | ecosystem: Host-associated > Plants > Roots >...
TTCGTCGTCAGCCAGGCGAACGGCACCTGGGGCACCGCGCAGGAGGTCCCCGGCACCGCGGCCCTCAACGTCGGTGGCGACGCTGCGGTCCTTTCGGTGTCGTGCGCCTCGGCGGGCAACTGCAGCGCTGGCGGTTCGTACAGGGCCGTGCCCGGCAGCAACGACTTCCAGGCGTTCGTCGTCAACGAGACGAACCGCTGAGGCATCCCGCCCCGGTTGTGGGCCCGCGTCCCATCACTCAACCCAAGAAAGCGAGATGGCAATGATGATCACCACGGTCGCGCGGCCCTACGGCATGACCGATCTTCAGTGGAGCAGATCATGAGCGATACCCAACACAGCTACCGTCCGCCCCGCCGCCGCGAACCGCGGTCACCGTGCGGGATGTCATGCGGCGGAAGGCCACGACGGTCGAACCGAACGACCACGTGGCCGCGGCCGCCTACCTGATGAAACACGCCGCCGCGACCGCCTTGGTGATCTTGGACCTGGTGACCGGCCAGCCGGTCGGCATCATCACCGAGACTGACATCACTCACGCGGCGACGTGACCCAGACCCTGGAGGACAGCGGCCTGGCCGCCTTCGACGCCGGCTGCCGGGAGCTGGGCGACCAGCTCGCCATGGTGCTGCGGCGGCGGCCGGACGGAGAGGAGAGCCGAAAATGAACGAGGCATACGTGATCGTAGGAGCCAGCCTGGCCGGGGCCAAGGCGGCGGAAACCCTGCGCGAGGAGGGGTTCGACGGCCCGCTCGTGCTGATCGGCGAGGAGACCGAGCGGCCGTACGAGCGGCCGCCGCTGTCCAAGGACTACCTGCTGGGCAAGGCCGAACGGGAGACGATCTACGTCCACCCGGCCGGGTGGTACGCCGAGCGCGACGTGGAGCTGCGCCTGGACACCACGGTCACCGGCGTCGACCCGGCGGCCCGCGAGGTGCGGCTGGCCGACGGCGGCCGGGTCCGCTACGCCAAGCTGCTGCTGGCCACCGGCTCCACGCCGCGCCGCCTGCCCGTGCCCGGCGCGGAGTCTGACGGCGTCCTGTACCTACGCCGGGTGGCCGATAGCGACCGGATCCGGGCCACCTTCCAGACCGCATCGCGGGTTGTCGTGACCGGCGCGGGCTGGATCGGACTGGAGACCGCCGCCGCAGCCCGCGCAGCCGGGGTCGAGGTGACTATCCTGGAGAGGGGCGAGCTGCCGCTGCTGCGGGTGCTCGGCCGGGAGGCGGCCCAGGTCTTCGCCGGGCTGCACCACGACCACGGAGTCGACCTGCGCTTCGGCGTCCAGGTCGCCGAGATCACCGCATCGGGCGGCCGGGCTGGCGGCGTGCGGCTGGCCGACGGCAGCTACGTCCCGGCCGACGCGGTCATCGTCGGCGTCGGGATCACGCCCAACATCCAGCTCGCCGAGGCAGCAGGCCTGAAGGTCAGCAACGGCATCGTGACCGACGCGCGGCTGCGGACCTCCGACCCGGACATCTACGCGGCCGGGGACGTAGCCAACGCCTACCATCCGCTGCTCGGCCGGCGCATCCGGGTTGAGCACTGGTACAACGCGCTGCACCAGCCGCAAGCCGCGGCGAAGGCGATGCTCGGCCAGGACGTCGCCTACGACCGGGTGCCGTACTTCTACACCGACCAGTACGACCTGGGCATGGAGTACGCCGGCTACACCGAGCCCGGCGGCTACGACCAGGTGGTGTTTCGCGGCGATGTCCAGGGGCGGGAGTTCACCGCGTTCTGGCTCGGCGGCGGCCGGGTGCTGGCCGGCATGAACGTCAACGTCTGGGACGTCAACGAGACGATCCAGGCCATCGTCCGCGGCGGCCGGGTGCTAGACCCGGCCAGGCTCGCCGACCCCGACGTGCCCCTCGAACAGTTTCTCGCCCACTAACCCTTGGACGCGCGGGCTCTCACAAGGAAGGACCGACGTGGACCGATCCGCCCTCCCGGCGGCCCGGATTGGCTGATCAACGGGGTCGGCTGCCGAGGAAGGAGTGCAGGTGGTCGGCCAGGGCCGCGGAGTCCGCGTCCGAGCCGTGGATATAGGAGGAGGCGCGGGTGCGGAGCACCGGCAGGCCGAGGACATAGGCGCCAGCGGCGCCGGTGACCACGCCGCCCTCGTGCCGGATGTGGCCGGCGCGGTCACGCACGGGGAGGTCGAGCCACGAGTGGTCGGGCCGGAAGCCCGTCGCCCACAGCACCGTGCCGATCTCCCCGGTGGTCAGGTCCAGCTCCAGGGGTGTGCGGGGATCGACGCGGGTGGGTGCGAAGCGATGCGGCGGCGGGAGCTCGTCGTCGAGTCCCGAGGCGGTGGCCCACTCGTCGGCCCGGTTCAAGAACCGGTTCATCTTCAGGTCGGCCAGGACGCACGTGTTGCGGAGGGACCCGGAGAACTGGGCCACGCCGTCGGCGACGCGGCCCAGGCGGCCGACGATCCGGACGCCTTGCGCCGTGAGCGCGTTCAGGTCGCTGAACGTGATCCCCGGTGCTCCGGTGAGCTGCGGGGAGGGCAGGTGACGGGCCCGGGTGAGATCGTCGATCTGGTCGTAGCGCTCGGCCAGCAGGCCCGTTGCCTCCAGCCACCAGAAGATGTCGCGGCCGCGGTAAGCGCGGGGCAGCCGGACGTGCTCGCCTGCCGCCAGGGTCACCGGACGGCCCGACCGGTGGATTTGATCGGCGAGCTGGACGCCGGTGGCGGACGCGCCGACGACGAGGACCCCGCCGTCGGGAAGCTGGCCGGGATCGCGGTAGGTGAACGGGGTGAGCGTCGTGATCGACCGGGGGACGGCGGCGGCGACGGCCGGGATCGCTGGCAGGTTGCACGCCCCGGTCGCGAGCACCACGGTCCGGGCGTAGAGGACGTCGTCGTCGGCGTGGATCTCGAAGCCCTGGGGCACAGCGCGCACGGTGCGCACCGTCGTGTCGGCGCGCACCGGTGCCCCGATGAGACGGGCGTAGCGGGTGAGGGTGGCCGCTACCTCCGCGGCGGGCATGTAGCCGTCCGGGTCACCGCCGGCGTAGTCATGCCCGGGGAGCCGGGTCTGCCAGTTCGGGGTGAGCAGCCGCAGGCTCGGCCAGCGCTGGGTGCGCCACGAGTTCGCCACCTCACCGCGCTCGAGGACCACGTGGTCGATCGAGCGTTCGGTGAGGCGGCGGCTCATGGCCAGGCCGGCGTGGCCGGCGCCGATGACGACTGCCGTGGTCTGCATCACGCGGTCGACTCGGCCAGGATCGTCAGGCCAGCTCGACGAGCACGTTGGTCGGGTTGGTCACGATGTCGAAGACCGCCGAGCGCTTCTGCGACTGGGCGATCAGCGCCCGGAGGTCGTCACGGGAGGCGTCGCCGTCGATGGCGAACCGGACCGTGACGGCCTCGAATCCGTTGCGGACGCCAGGGTCGGCGCCCAGGATGCCCAGGACGTTCATCTGGCCCTCGATCGTGGCGGTGACCGAGCGAAGCTGGATGCTCCGCTGCTGGGCGATCGCGGCCACGCCGGCGGTCAGGCAGCCGACGAGGCCGACCAGCACGAACTCCACCGGCGTGGCGCCGTTGTCCTCGGACGCGAAACACTCGGGGTGGTCGACGTCGAATTCGTAGGTGGTTCGGTGCTGCTGCTCGGCGCCCAGGCCGGTGAACCCGGCGACCGTGGAGCGGCTGTGCGTGCCGTTGCGCCAGGTGCAGCTCGCCCGCCAGGTGAACTCCGCCGCTTCCGGCGCGGCGGACAGCGCCTCGCGGGCACCAAGCAGCGCCTCGACGTTGACGCCGTTGTCGACGGGACGGTCGGTGATGGTCATTGGTATCTCCTTGCTTTCGATGGGATCGGATGGTTGTTCTCCCGGCGCCGGCTAGGCCCGAGAACGACGGGGAGCGAGACGAGGCCGCGCAGGACGAGACCGTCGCCGTGGGCCCAGGTGAGCGCGTCACGGTCGATGGCGAGTCGCAGGCCGGGGTGACGGCCGAGCAGGGACTCGAAGGCGACTCGGGCCTCGAGCCGGGCCAGGGGCGCGCCGAGGCAGTAATGAATGCCGTGGCCGAACCCGAGATTCGGTCCGTCGCCCCGGCCGATGTCCAGGACGTCGGGTGACGGGAAGCGGCCCGGATCGCGGCTGGCCGAGCCGAGGCACACCAGCACCTGCTCGTGCGCGGGGACCTCCACGCCGTCGAGAGTCACCGGCTCGGTCGTCACCCGGAATGTGGCGTGGGGGACCGGGGCGGTGAAGCGGATGAGCTCGTCGATCGCGGCGGGAAGCCGCCCGGGATCGGCCAGCAGCGCCCGGAGCTGACTGGGGTGATCAAGCAGAGCCACCACCCCGTTGCCGATGAGGCTGGCCGTGGTGTCATGGCCGGCGACCACGAGCTGGAACAGGCTCGACAGCAGCTCTTGCGTGGTGAGCGCGTCATCGCCGGCGGCGACCAGCACGCTGACCAGGTCGCCGGCTGGGTTCCGCCGTTTCGCGGCGACCAGCTCGCGCAGGTAGGCGACGATGCCGTCCGATGCCTCGACCGTCTCCGGCGGTGGGTCACCGGCCCACCCGGTCAGCAGCACCTGGAACCAGGTGTGCAGGCGCGGGCGGTCGGCCTCGGGGATACCCAGCAGTTCGCCGATCACCCGGAACGGCAGCGGGTAGGCATATCCCTCGACGAGGTCGACGGCGGCGCCGGGACCGGCGTCCTCCAGCTCGTCGAGGAGGTTGCTGGCGATCGCCCGGACGGCCGGCTCCAGCGCGGCGATCCGGGGCGGCACGAAGGCGCGGGACACCAGCCGCCGCAGCCGGGTGTGGTCGGGCGGGTCGACGTTGAGCATGTGCCGCGAGAACTCCGGTCCGGGCAGGCCCTCGGCCACCACGTCGCCGTTGTCCTGCAGGGCGGCGAGCATGTCCTTGGAGATGCGGGGGTCGTTGAGCGCCTGGCGCGCAGCGTCGTAGCCGAGCACGATCCACGCCGGGTGACCGTCGGCGAGGCGCACCTTCTGCACCGGGCAGCGGTCCCGGGCCGCGGCGAAGTGAGCGAACGGATCGTCGCGGATCGACGGTGCCCAGCCGCCCCAGGTGGCCTGGGTGTCAGCCATCGTCGCGTTCGCGCCGATAGCCGGTGCAGAGCACGTCGAGCCGGGCGATCCGGCCGCCCTCACCGGGGACGGCGTAGGCCTGCTGTTCGACGGTGAACCAGCCAGCGCCGAGCCGTTCCGCCCGGAGCCGGACCCGCCACTGCAGGTGCAGGCGGCCGCCGACCTCGCCGACGGCGGCCTCGGTGAGCTCGAAGTCCTCCGTGTCGCCGAACCAGAGCGCGAACTGGTCCGCGATGACTTCGGCACCGGTCCACTCCTGCGGGCCCGCGGGCAGCAGCGCGCGGAGGCGGCCGTCGGCGGCGAGCGCGCCGCCGAGCCGGGCGAAGTCCTGAGCAGCCAGGCCCGCGAGGAACGACCCGGCGAGGGCGAGCCGCGGCGCCACGCCGGCGGCGCTGCGGTCATCGGTTGTCGTCATGAACCCGTTGTACTGGCCAGGCGTCCGATCCCGGTATCGGGGAATTCCCCTACATGAGTCATTCGCGTGATCCGGAACGTTCGTATGCTCGGGGTATGGCTTCCTGACTGCAGGAATGGGACACGGGGCGGGGCGGTCGGATGCGAGAAGCGAGGCGGGCACCGCGCGCCAGCCTGCCGGCGCCTGCCGACCTGTTTGTAGGCCGGGACGGCGAGCTGGCGACGGTGTCCCTCATGCTGGCCAATTCCCGGACTCGGCTGGTGACGCTCACCGGGCCGCCCGGCATAGGCAAGACGCGTCTCGCCGTCGCGTGTGCGGCGGCTCACGCCGAGCGCGGCGGATGCGCCGCGGTGTTCGTCGACCTGGCTCCGGTCCGTGAGCCGGCGCTGGTGATGGCGGAGCTGGCTCAGGCGGTGGACGTGCAGCCTCGCGGCGGCGCGGATCTGATCGGCCGGCTGGCCGCGGCGCTAGGCCACGAGGAGTGGCTCGTGGTCCTGGACAACTGCGAGCATCTGCTGGCCGCGGCCCCGGATGTTGGCCAGGTGCTCGCCGCCTGTCCGCGGCTACGGATCCTTGCCACCAGCCGGGAGCGGCTGCGGCTGTCCGCCGAGCAGGAGTTTCCGGTTCCGCCGCTCGCCATGCCCGCCCCAGCCGACGTGGCAGATCTCGTATGCCTGGCGGCGAATCCCTCCGTCGCGCTGCTGCTGGATCGCGCGCGCCGGACCAATCCGAGCTTCGATCTCACTGCGGCCAATGCGCTGCTGCTGGCCAGCGCCTGCATCCGCCTGGAGGGCCTGCCGCTGGCAATCGAGCTGGCCGCGGCCCGGCTGAAGGTCCTGACGCCGGGGGAGATGGTGTTCCGGCTCAGCAGCAGGATGGAGCTGCTGGCCGGGAGCATGCAGGACGTGCCGGCCCGGCAGCGTGCGCTGCGCAACGCCATAGCCTGGAGTTATGACCTGCTCGACGCCGGTGAGCGGGCGATGTTCCGCCAGCTGTCGGTGTTTGCCGGCGGCTGGGCGCTGGCCGACGCGGCCACCGTTTGCGCGGTTTCTTCGCCCGATGTGCTCGCGGTCGTCGAGTCGCTGCTCGACAAGAGCCTGGTCCGGCGGCTGCCGGGGGACGACGAGACCGCCGAGTTCTCCATGCTGGAGAGCTTGCGCGAGTACGCGGCGGAGCAGCTGGCGTCCGACGCCGAAGCCGAGGAGACGCGGGCCAGGCATGCCGCCCACTACGCGGGGCTGGCGGCGCAGTTCGAGGCCTCCGTCGGCCTGCCGGAGGAGCGGGCCTGGGTGCTGCGGGCCGGCCGCCACCACGCGGACCTGCGCGCCGCGCTGGATTACTGCTTGCGTACGGAGAAGGATGCCTGGGCGGTCTCGCTGGCCGCTGCGCTTGGCTGGTACCACTACACCAGTGGCGACCTCGGTCAAGGCCAGGCGCTGGTGGGCGCGGTCCTTCCCCGGGCGCTGGACAATCGCGACCCGGCAGCTGTCAACGACGACGTCATCGCGGATGGCGCGGCTGGCCTGGTCATCGTGGGCGGGGTCCTTGCCTGGGCGACTGGGGAGGCGGGTCCTGCCCGGGACCTGCTGCTCCAGGCGCTGGAGCGCAGCGAGCGGCGCGGTGACGTGCGCCGCGCGGCGATCGCGTGCGCGTTTCTCGGGCACGTGGCCCGTGCTCGGGGCGAGTGGGAGGCGTCCGCTGACTGGCATCGCCGGGCAGAGGCAGCCTTCCGTGAGGGGGGCCGCACGCAGGGCGTGGCGTGGGCGCGGCACGACCTTGGACTGCTCGCCCGGGATCGCGGCGACCTCGGCACCGCCGCGAGCTTGCTCCGGGCGAGCCTGCGCGACTTCCGTGAACTGGACTATCCGTGGGCGGTGGCCTGGTCGGCATGGGGGCTCGGCACGACCCTGAGTGCGCAGGGCGGGTTGGAGGACGCGGGCCCGCTGCTGGCCGAGGCGCTGCGGATCTACGCCGAACTCAACGACCCCAGGGGCGTCGCCCAGTGCCTGGAAGCGCTCGCGCACGTCGCCTGCGGGCAAGCGCACTTCGAGACGGCCGCTCGGCTGATCGGCGCGGCCGCGGCGCTGCGCGTCCTGGTCGCCGCCTCCCCGCCCGATGCCGAACAGGCGAAGACCACGGCCGTGCAGCGGGTAATCACCACGTCGATGGGGGCGGAGGCCGCTGAGCGGCTCATGTACGCCGGCCGGACGATGCCCGCCCAGCATGCCGTGGATCTCGCGACAGCGGTCGCCGGGGGCACCGCACCGGGTGACCCGGACCGCCCCCAACAGGTAGCGCTCACCCCACGGGAGCGGCAGGTGGCCGCGCTGGTCGCCTCGGGCCGGACCAACCGGCAGATCGGCAGGATGCTCGGGATCTCCGAGAAGACCGCCGAGGTCCACCTGCATCATGTGATGTCCAAACTTGACGCCCGCAGCCGGGCCGAAGTAGCCGCGTGGGCCGTCACGCATCATCTGCCCGCCCCTGCGCGATAAGAGCCCGAGCCCGGGTAGGCACCACGCCGGGTTGATACCTAATGGTTTTTCCCGATGGCGCTTTCGTCCGGCCGGACGTATCAACGGAGAGAACGCAGGAGGTGCGGCCGATGCGCGCACGACTGCCCGATGAGTCGGGTTACGTTGTCAACTCAGGCGTGCGGATTCACTACGAGGTGCACGGCACCGGTCAGCCGGCCATCCTGTTGCTGCCCACGTGGGCGATCGTGGACTCCCGGCACTGGAAGATGCAGGTGCCGTTCCTGGCCCGGGACCACCGGGTGATCACCTTCGACCCGCGCGGCAACGGCCGGTCGGACCGGCCCAGGCACCCTGCGGCCTACGCCGATACCGCCTTCGCGAGCGATATCCGGGCCGTGCTCGACGCGACCGGCACCGAGCGCGCGGTGCTGGCCGCGTTCTGCTCGGGATTCGTCTGGGCGCTGCTCTTCGCAACGTCCGAGCCGCAGCGGGTGACCGGCATCGTCGCGATCGCGCCGACGCTGCCGATACCGCCCTCGGAGCCGTGGGAGCGGCACGGGTATTCCTTCGACGACGTGCTTGGCACCACCGAGGGGTGGGCGAAGGAGAACCGGCACTACTGGCGGCGGGACTGGCGGGGGTATGTGGAATTCTTCATGTCCCAGATCGCCACCGAGCCGCACTCCACCAAGCCCTACGACGATCTCGTCGAGTGGGGCATGCAAACCGACGCCGGAACGATGCTGTGCGATGCCGATGCCCCTGAGCAGATTGCGGATGCGGCTGAGGCGACCCGGCTCTGCCGCTCCCTGACCCGTCCCGTCCTGGTGATCGGCGGCGACCAGGACAAGATCGTGCCGCCGGAGCGGGCCCGGCGGATCGCCGAGCTCACGAACGCCGAGCTGCTCGTGGTTGAGGGCGGCGGGCACGCACCGCATGTCCGGTACCCGGTCGCGGTGAACCACGCGATCCGGGACTTCGCCGACCGGCTGGTGCCCCGGCCGCGCAGGCAGGCCTCCTGGAAGGCCACGCACGGCCGCCGCCGCCGGGCGCTGTGGATCTCCTCGCCGATCGGGCTGGGCCATGTCCAGCGGGACCTGGCCATCGCCCGGGCCGTCCGGAAACAGGCGCCGGACCTGGAGATCCACTGGTGGGCGCAGCCGCCGGTGACCGACGCGCTCGCCGAGACCGGGGAGATCATTCACCCGGCGAGTTCCGGGCTGGCCTGCGAGTCGGCGCACTGGGAGTCAGAGGCCGCGGACCACGACCTGCCCGCCTTCTACGCCTTCCGGCGGATGGACGAGATCCTCTGCGCGAACTACCTGCTGTTCGACGACGTGGTCCGCGACACCAGCTACGACCTCTGGATCGGCGACGAATGCTGGGAGATCGATTACTTCCTGCACGAGAATCCCGAGCGGAAAATCGCGCCGTACGTGTTCATGACCGACGTGATCGGCTTCCTGCCCACCGACCCCGCCGACCCGCGAGAAGCGGAGCTGTGCGCGGACTACAACGCCGACTCCATCGAAAAGCGGGAGCGGTTCCCCCGGCTGCGGGACCTGTCGATGTTCATCGGCGCATTTGACGAGCTGCCGGATATGTCGTTCGGGCCCGGCCTGCCGGGGATCCGGTCGTGGTCGCGGCGGTGGTTCGAGTCGGTGCCCTACGTGCTCCCGTTCAACCCCGCGGCCTACCGGGACCGGGCGCGGCTGCGGCGCCGGCTCGGTTATGCCCAGGACCAGCCGCTGCTGGTGGCGTCGGTGGGAGGCACCGCGGCCGGCGCCACCCTGCTGGAACTGACCGCCGAGGCGTTTGCCCGGCTGCGCAAGCAGGTGCCGGATGCACGGATGGTGCTGGTGACCGGCCCGCGCATCGACCCGCGGCTGCTGCCGGATGTCGAGGGCATGGACAAGCGCGGCTATGTACCCGATCTGTTCGAGCACCTGGCGTGCGCCGACGCGGCCGTCGTGCAAGGCGGGCTGTCCACCACGATGGAACTGGTCGCAACCGGGCGGCCGTTCATCTACTTCCCGCTGCGCCGCCACTGGGAACAGCAGCACTTCGTCACCCACCGGCTCGCCCACTACCGGGCCGGGTTGCGGATGGACTACGCCACGACGTCAGCCGACGACCTGGCCACCGCGATGCGGACGGCCCTGGCTCAAGCCAGCAGCCGCCCCAGCTACCGGGAGGTCCCGCGAGGTGGTGCGGGCCGCGCCGCCGCGCGCATCGCCGCACTACTGGCTGGCCAGTAACTCATTTCAGGGCGGTTGGTGGTCCCTGCGCCGGGCATCGAGCCGGGAGGCCGCCCCGGTGGCCGCGCCGCGCCGTCACATCGGGGGCGGCTGGCGGGTCAGTACGGTGAGAGCCGGAAAACGTGAGGACGTGGCGGGTGGACGAGAGCGAGTGGCTGGCCGATCGGTTCGAGGCGCACCGGCCGCATCTGCGCGCGGTGGCTTACCGGATGCTCGGCTCGCTCACCGAGGCCGACGACGCCGTCCAGGACGCGTGGGAGCGGCTGAGCCGGGCGGGGGCGGACGGGATCGAGAACCTCGGCGGGTGGCTGACGACGGTGGTCGCCCGGGTGTGCCTGAACATGCTGCGCTCGCGGAACACCCGGCGCGAGGAATCGCTCGAGGCGCTCGTGCCGGACCCGATCGTCAGCCGCGACGAAGACCTTCAGCCCGAGCAGGAGGCGTTGCTGGCCGACTCGGTGGGCCTGGCCCTCCAGGTCGTGCTGGACACCCTGACCCCGGCTGAGCGCCTGGCGTTCGTGCTCCACGACATGTTCGACATGACCTTCCAGGAGATCGCCCCGATGGTCGGGCGGACGCCCGACGCGGCGCGGCAGCTCGCCAGCCGGGCCCGCCGCCGGGTCAGGAGCGCCGACACCCGCGCGCCGGACCCCGACCTCGCCCGGCAGCGCGCCGTGGTCGACGCGTTCTTCGCCGCGGCGCGCGCGGGCGATTTCGGCGCGCTCGTCGCCGTTCTGCACCCGGACGTCGTGCTGCGGGCCGACTTCAGCCCGGGCCACCCGGCGGCGTCCCGGGTGATCCGCGGGGCGGAGGCAGTCGCGCGGACGGCGCGACTCGGGGCGGATCCCGCCGCGCGGCTGCATCCCGCGCTCGTCAACGGGGCGGCGGGCGTGGTCATCACGCTGCGGGGCCGCGCGTTCGCGGTGCTGGCGTTCACCGTCGCCGAGGGCAAGATCACCGAGATTGATGCGATCGGCGATCCGGACCGGGCGGGGCGGGTCGGCGCAGCCGTTCTGTCTGACGACTAGGTAAGGCGCTGTCACATTGACCGGCCGCGAGGGGTCAGAGAGGTGACGTACTGATCCCGAAAGAGGAGGCAGCCCGATGGCGCCGTATCTCCCCCCGGTCGAGAGGCCGAAGAGCCTGCTCATGAGGCTGGTGTACTACTTCACCCGGCGCCAGTTCGGCAAGGTGGCCACGCCCATCGCAGTGTTCTCCGCGCGCATGCCCGTCGGCTTCCTGTCGTTCTACGGCAAGGTCTCCCGGCTGGACAAGAAGCTCAGGCTGCCGTCCCAGACGGCCGTGGTCATCCGCGAGCGGGTCGCGAGCATCAACGCGTGCCTGTACTGCATGGACGTCACCCGGTGGTACGTGATGAACAAGTCGCCGGAGAACCTGGAGCGGATCGACGCGCTGGCCGATTACCGCACGAACCCGCTGTTCACCGACGCCGAGCGCGCCGCGCTGGACTACGTGACCGAACTGACCACCAGCAAGCACGTCGAGCCGGGCACGTTCACGCGGCTGGCCCGCCACTACGGCGAGCGCGAGATCTGCGACATCGTCTGGCTCGCCGCCAGCGAGCACCTCTACAACCTGACCAACCACGGCCTGGGCATCGGGTCGGACGGCCTGTGCGAGCTGCGCCCGGCCAAGGCGAGCACGACGACGGCCTGAGCTATCAGCCTGGACGGACCCGGCCGCCGGGGCCGGTCAGCCCACGCTCACGCCGTCCATCGTGACCGTGCAGAGCGCGCCGCTGTGGTGCGACGTCACCGCGAGCCCGGCCAGCAGCGCGGAACCGAGGCTGACCGTCACGGTCGAGCCGGGGATCAGCGTCCAGGTGACCCCGTCGGCCGAGGTGTAGGCGGTGAAGGTGTCGCCCGACCGGCTGATCTTCAGCCACGCGGGCGTGGTCCCGGCTGGGTTGGCCAGCTTTTGCGTGGTCCCGTCCAGGGTCTTGCGGAGCTGTACCTTGATCCCTTCCCCGGGGCTGACGAGCAGCGCGTAGTTCGGCGCGCCGGGGTCGGTGCTGGCCCGGAGCATCACCCCGGCCTTGGCCCCCGCGCTCGTGTCGGTCTGGGACGCGACGTGCGCGATCACGCTGCCGTCACCGGGGAGGCCCTGCCAGATGTAACGGAACTGGTCCGACGTCCCGGTGATGTCGGCCCCGCCGGCGTTGATCGTCCAGGTACTCGTGTTGGGATCGAACGACTGACTGCCGGCCGGGTCCGGGCTGCCGATGTCGGCGCAGGTCCACGGCGCCGGGCACGGCACGGGCAGGGCCGGCCCCGGCGGCCCGGCCGGGACCGCGACGCCGGTCATCGTGGCCGTGTTGACGACCGCAGGGTCGCCCGAGGTGACCGCCAGCCCGGCCAGCATGCTGGCACCCAGGCTGAGGCTCACCGTCGATCCGGCGATGGGCTGCCAGTCGTAGCCGTCGGCGGACTGGTACGCGGTGAAGCTGCCACCGCTCCCGGTCACCCACACGTAGGCCGGGTCGCCGCCGGACACGGTGGCGACCGTGGTGGTGCCGCCGCCCTGGCTGGAGCGGTCCTGGACCGTCACCGTACCGGACGGGCTCACCAGGGCCGCGTAATACGGTGCCCCCGGATCGGCGCTGGCCCGGAGCATGACCCCCGCCTGGGCGGAGGCCCCGGTCGCGGTCTGCGACGTGACGTGCGCCGTGACGCCGCCACCCGTCACCGACTGCGAGGCGAGGTGGAACTGGTCAGACGAGCCACTGACGCCGGTGCCGCTGCCGCTGACCGTCCACGTGCCGGTGCCGGGATCGAACGACTGGCTGCCGGCGAGCGCCGGGTTCCCGATGTCGGCGGAGTTCCAGCCCGCCGCGGAGCCGTCGGTCCACATCACCCGCGACTGGCCGGACTGGATGGTCCCCACCGTCGCAACGCTGGCCTCGACCACGTCCTCGCCCTGCCCGGCGCCCGGGACGGAGAAGGTCGCCTGGCCGCTGGCGTTGGTGACCCCGGTGCCGGTGGCACCGGCGTCCGGCCCGCTGGTCACCTTGAAGTTGACGGCCACGTCGGGCAGGCCCGCCCCGCTGCCCCCCAGCATCGTGACGGTCACGGTGACGGGCTTCCCGACGGCGGCGGTCACCGTCGCGGGCCCGAGGGTCAGCGACCCGTCGTCGGTGCCCGCGGAGCCGATCGGCCGCCACTGGATGGACTCGTTCTGCGGCGGCTGGCAGTAACCCTCGTCGATGCCGCCGGTGTCGAGCACGTGCGTGCTGTCCGCGAGCGTGGTGGTGACGCCGGCGATCGTGATGAGGACCTTCGGCGTGACCGTCAGCGGCGTGCAGTTGTTGCTCGGGTAACCGCTGGTGTCGAAGTTGTCATAGGTTGGATTGTTGTTGGGCGGGTTCTCGGTAAGGATCACGCTCTTGCCGGGCTGCACGGTGAAGCTGCCCCAGAGGTTGCTGAAGAACTTTCCCCCGGGCACTGACTTGTGCATGTTCACCGACACCTTGGTCACCGTGACCGGCGACTTCGTCGGGTTGTCGAGCCGGATCGCGCCGGCGTCGTAGCAGTCGGGGAGCGTCCCGCACGCGGTCTGGCCGGGGACGGTGCCGCCCAGGAACGTCGTGTTCGGCGCGCCCGCCCACGGCACCGGGAACGACGCCGGGTCGGGCGTGTTGATCTCCTTGTCCTCGGCGTACCCGACGGAGACCAGCAGCCCGTCCACGGTCGCCGCGGCCGCGGCGGCATCGGACGGCCGGGCCGCGGCGCTGGCCGCGGTTCCCGCGACGCTATGGACCGCCGCCCCGGCCAGCGGGACCACCGCCACGAGGACCAGTGCGGCCCCGGCCAGCACGGTGAGATGGCCGCGTGCGTCGCGCAGGATCGGCATTGGTCCCCCTCGCCTACGTCCCCCGACTCGCCGGCTCAGCCCACCTTCACGTGATTCATCGTGGCCGTGCCCAGGACGCCGCTGTTGTGCGAGGTCACCGCCAGGCCGGCCAGCATGCTCGTGCCCAGGCTGATGGTTATCGACGATCCGGGGATCAGCGTCCAGGCGGCGGTCCCGGAGGTCCGGGTGTACGCGGTGTAGGTGTTTCCCGACCGGGTGATCTTCAGCCACGCGGGGGTAGTCCCGGCGGGGTTGGCCAGCTTCTGGGTGTCCCCGTTGAGGGTCTTGCGGACCTGTACCTTGATCCCTTCCCCGGGGCTGACCAGCAGGGCGTAGTTCGGCGAGCCGGCGGCGGTGCTGGCGCGGAGCATCACCCCGGCCTTCGCGCCCGGGCTCGTGTTGGTCTGCGTCAGGACGTGGGCGATCACGCCGCCGTTCCCCGGCAGCGTCTGCCACACGAAACGGAACTCGTCGGCGAACCCGCTGATGTCGGCCCCGCCCGCGTTGATCGTCCAGGTGTGGGTCGTGGAGTTGAAGGACTGGCTGCCGGGCGGGATGGGATTACCGATGTCGGCGCAGGTCCACGGGGTCGGGCAGTTCGTGGCGGTGCCGGCTTGCGTGCCGATCAGCCGCCACGGGATCGACTCGTTGCGCGTGGGCGGGCAGCTGCCCGGGTCGATCCCGCCGGTGTCGAGCACGTGGGTGCTGTCGGTCAGGATGGTGGCCACGCCGCCGATGATCAGCTTGACCCTCGGCGCCACCGTGATCGGGGTGCAGGTGCTCGGGTTTCCGCTGGTGTCGAAGTCGTTGAAGTTGTCGTTGGCGTGCGGCGGGTTCTCGGTCAGGATCACGCTCTTGCCCGGCTTCACGGTGAAGCTGCCCCAGAGGTTGTGGTAGATCTTGCCGCCCGAGATGGACCCGTGCACGTTCACCACCACCCGGGACACGGTGACGGCGGACGATGTCGGGTTATGAAGCATGATCGCTCCGGCGTCCCAGCACTTCAGCGTCCCGCACCCCGTGCTGCCAGGGATGGGAGCGCCCAGGAACGTCGTGTTGGGCGCGCCGGACCACGGCGACGGGAACGTGCCCGTGGGCGGCGGGAGGCTCGGCTTGTTCTCGGCGTAGCCGACGTTGACCACCAGGCCGCTCGCCGTGCCGAAGGCCGCGGCCGGACCGCGGTGGACCGCCGCGCCGGCCGGTGCGGCGGCGCCCAGGGTGGCGGCACCGGTCAGGGCCAGTGCCGCCGCGGCCAGCAGGGTGAGCTGCCTGTGCGCGCTCGCCAGGATCGGCATGTGTGTCCCCCTTCTGCCTCCGGCTGGCGGAGGCGCTTAATAAACTCTTCCGGCCCCGGTCAGGGCGATGTCACGACGGAGCTGTAGCCAACGGTGCTCAGGTTGCCCGTGTCGTGCGAGGTGACGGCGAACCCGCGCAGCAGCGACCCGGTCAGGGCGCCGATCCCGGCCGTCGAGCCCGGGACCGGCGTCCAGGTCGTCCCGTCGGGCGAGGTGTAGGCCGTGAACGTGGTGCCGGACCGCACGATCTCCAGGTAGACGGGCACGGCGCCGGCGGTGACGATCTGGGCGGTCGTGCCCCCCTGGGTGGCGCGGTACTGCACGACGACGCCGTTGCTTGGCGTCACGAAGACCGCGTAGTATGGCGAGCCCGGGTCGGTGGTCAGCCGCATCATGAGACCGCCCTTGGCCCACGCGTTCGTGCTGGTCTGCGATGTGACGTCCGCACTCATGGTGTCGTCGGCGGCGATCGTCTGGTAGACGAAGTGGAACGAGTCGGACGTGCCGAAGATGTCGCCGCCACCGCCGCTGATGCTCCACATCCCGTTGGACAGCGTCTGGCTGCCCGGCCCGGGTGACACCTGGCCGATGTCGGTGCAGGTCCACGTGTTCGGGCAGGCCCCGGGCGGCGGCAGCTCGGTCGCGTTCAGCCCCACGGTGTCGAGCGTCACCGCCGACGCTGTGCCCTGGTTGTGCGAGGTGATCGCGATGCCGGCCAGCACCGGGCCGGTGATCGGCAGTACCTGGGTAGATCCGGGTATGGGGGTCCAGTTCGTGCCGTCCGGCGAGGTGTAGGCGGTGTAGTAGATCTGCGTGCCCGACGTGTACCGGCCCACCATCAGGTAGGCGGGCACCGTCCCGGGGGCGAGCAGCTGGGTGCTGGTCCCGCCCTGGGCCATGCGCCACTGCACCGCGATCCCGTTGCCGGGGGTGACGAACACGCCGTAGTACGGCGAGCCCGGGTCGGTGGTGGCGCGCATCATCACGCCGGCCTTAGCCCACGGGTCAGTGACCTGCTGCGCCGTCACGTGCGCGGTGACCGTCCCGTCCGCGGACAGCGTCTGGTAGGCGAAGTGGAACGCGTCGGCGGTGCTCCAGATGTCCCCTCCGCCCCCGGTCTCGTTCCACGTGCCGTTCGACAGGCTGTCGGTGCCCGGGGGAAGTGCGCCGCCGATGTCCGTGCACGTCCACGCGCTCGGGCACAGCGACGGCGGGGCCACCGGCGGGCCCTGCGAGAAGCTGTCGAAGGTGGCGGTGTCCAGGTTGGTCGTGCTGTTGGAGCCGCTGGCGATCCCGACCACCAGCGGGCCCGGCAGGCTCAGCGGGACCTGCGACCCTGGGACGAAGGTCCAGTTCACCCCGTCGGTGGAGGTGTAGGCGCTGTAGTACACCAGGTTGTGCACGGTGTCGGTGTACCGCGACACCCGTACCCACACCGGGGTGGTGATCGTGTTCGGGATGACCTGGTTGGTCAGCGCACCCTGGCTGGGGCGCCACTGTACGATCACGCCGTGCCCGGGGGTCGCGAAGACGCCGTAGTACGATGCCGCCGGGTCGCGGCCCGACCGGATCATGACCCCGGACTTCATCCACGGGTCGGCGCCGCTCTGCTGGGTGTCCACATGCACGCTGACCGTGCCGTCTCCGTTGGTGTTGCTGGGGGTCGGGAACGGCTGGCTGATGAAGCGGAAAAGGTCGTAGGTCGAATAGATGGTGCCGCCGGACAGCACGGTCCAGTTGCCCCCGCTGTACGTCTGGTTGCCGGCGAGCAGCGCCACGCCGCCAATGTCGCCGCAGGTGAACCCCTTGGGGCAGGCGGTCTCGGGCGGCGAGGTCACCGCGGCGACGGTGGCGCTGGCGAAGGTCGCCGGGGTGGTCACGCCGGCGTTCCCGGATGTGGCGGCCAGGCCGGCCAGGTAGCTGCCGGTGCCCATGTTGATCGCCACCGCGGAGCCGAGCACCGGCGTCCAGGTGACGCCGTCCGTGGAGGTCAGCGTCGTGAAGTAGGTGGCCGGCGGGCTCGCGTGCGTGTCTTTCCAGCGAACGATCTGCAGGTAGGCGGGCGAGGTCACCGACGGCAGCGAGATGTGGTGCTTGTAGGCGATGCCGTCGTAGAGCCGCCACTGGATGGTGGCCCCGCCGCCCGGGTTGAGGTAGACGCTGTACATGGGCGCGGTCGCGGCGGTGCTCTCGCGCATCATGAGGCCGTCCTGGGTGCTTGGCGACGCGCCGGACGCGGTGGTGACCTGCGCGCTGACCGACGCGTTGCCGGTGACGGTCTGGTACACGTAGTGCGCCTGGTCCGACGCGACGGGCCCGAAGCCGCTGCCGGTGCCCTGCAGCGTCAGCGAGCCGCCCGAGCCGGTGGTGTCGCCCGTCGTGGCCGGGTTGCCCAGGTCGGTGCACGTCCAGCCCGTGGGGCACGCGTCGGCGGGCGGCGGCGGCGTCATCGTGGTGGTGATCGCGGCCCCGGCGGTGGTGCCGGTGAACGTCGCCGCGCCGAGGGTCGTGGCAGACCCGGACGCCACCGCGATGCCCTGCATGGTTACGGTCGGCAGGTCGAGATCGGTGGTGCTGCCCGGGATGAGCGTGTAGTTAGTGCCGTCGGACGAGACGCCGGCGCTGAACAGGTTTCCCTGCCGCTGGATCATGACCGACACCGGGGTGGCGGCCGGGTAGCTGGCGAGCATCGCTGGGGTGTTGCTCCACGCCGCGCGGTACCAGACCTGCACGCTCGGCGGCGAGGCGCTGGGGACGTCGAGGACTGCGTAGTACGGCGAGCCGGCCGCCGCGGTCTGCCGCACCATCACGCCGGCCTGCTGGGTCAGCCCGGGCTGCGGGGCCTGCGAGACGATCGTGGTGCTGGTCTGCGCGTCGCCGGTGACCTTCTGGCTGATGAACCGGAACTGGTCGGTGGTACCCGTGACGCCGCTGCCCGCGGCGGTCACGGTGAGGTTCGCCCCGGACGTGCTCTCGCTGCCCTGGGCCGGGCTGCCGATGTCCTGGCAGGTGAAACCCGCCAGGCAGTTCGGGTCGGGCGCCGGCTTGGAAGGAGCCTTGCCCGGGCCGAACGCGTACAGGGTCCCGGCGATCGTGGGCACGTAGAAGTGGCCGTTGGCGACGGAGATCGCGCCAAAGTTGTTGGCCGTGAGCAGGTAAGAGTAAAGCAGGTGGCCATTGGCCGCGTTGACCACCTCGAACGTCTTCCCCTCCATCAGGCCGAGCATGCCGTTGACGTACGCGGGCGTGCCCAGGATCGGGCTGTCGGTCTGCCGGATCCACAGCACCTTGCCCGTGCCGGGGTCGAGCGCGCTGATCGACCCGCCGTCTCCGTGGCCCTGCCGCACGTTGTGGCCGCCGGCGTAGTACAGCGTCCCGTTGGCGAACACGCCCGAAGGAAGCACGCCGTCCCCGCACGTCGGGCACGTGCCGCCGAACGCGATCTGGTGCTGCCAGACCGGCCCGGCGGCCAGGTTGTTGCGGTTGAACGTGTACAGGATGCCGTTCTTGTTCGCCACCGAGAGCAGCTGGTCCCCGGCCGTGTCGGTCGTCAGGGTGGGGGTGGTGCTCCAGTCGGAGTCCGTGACGGAGGCGCCGAACGGAAGCTGCCAGGTCGCCTCGGAGGCCAGGGTAGAGGCGTTCAGCTCGACGATCGCCTGGGACTGGGTCTGGGTGTACTGGGACAGCGTGCCGGTGGACACGAAGATGCTGTTGGTCGCCGGGTCGTACGCCGGCGACGTCCAGATGCCGCCGCCGACCTGGCCGTTCGGCACGAAGTTGTAGGTGTTGACGATCTGGCCCTGCTGCGCGCCGGAGATCGCCACCTGCAACAGCTGACCCTGGACCAGCGGGTTGTCACAGTTGCTCGCGACGCCGATGTAGGCGTAGTTGCCGACGATCAGCGGGCTGGACCAGTTGTAGTGCGCGCCCGTCTGGCTGTTGTCGCCGGTGTAGACCTTCCACAGGATGGCGCCGGTCGTGGCGTCCAGGGCATACCAGTAGGAGTCACCGCCGCCCACGTAGACCACGCCGTTCACCACCGCGGCGGCGGACGTGACGCCGAGCACGGACGGGTTGCACCCCGCGTCGACGGTGGTGCCCAGGTAGGTCTTCCAGATCGCCGCGCCGGTCGTCGTGTTGATCGCGTACTCGTAGCCGTCCCAGGCGCCGATGTACGCGGTCGCGCCCACGATGCTCGCCGAGGTCGCCAGCGGGCCGCCGGCCTGGAAGGCCCACTGCACCGTCGTGTTCGGCGCCTTGCCCGTGGTCAGCGTGGCGTCTGTGGTGGCCGAGGACCTGGCCGCGTCGTGCAGGTACGTCGGCCAGTCCTGTGAGGTCTGCGTCGTCCCGTGGCTGGCCGCTGCCGCCATGCGGGCGCTCGCCGGGGCCGCTGCGAGCGTGCTGAGGGCGAGCGCGCCCGCAGCCAGGGCGGCCGCCCAGGACCGCCGGGACCGCATCATTAACATCTGGAGGTTCCTCAGGGGCCGGGGGTGAAGCTGACGTGGTCGAACGTCGCGGTGCCCAGCTTCGTGTTGTCGTGCGAGCACTCGAACAGGCCGATCGTCGCCGGGAACGTGATGGGCAGGATCTTGGACAGGATCGGTGTCCACGTGGTGCCGTCACCGGATAGATAGGCGGTGAAGGCACCGTTCAGGCTCACCAGCTTCATCCAGACGTTGGGGAAGTTGTAGATGCTCGTGGCCTGCACGGAGCCGGTGAAGTCGTACTGGACCTTGACGATGCCGCCGGGCTGGACCTCGATCAGGATGTAGTCGCTGCCGGCCGTCGTCGATTGCTTGATGATGACGCCGGACTTGGCGTTGGTGCTGGTGTCGGTCTGGGACGTGACCCGCGCGATGATCGTCCCGTTACCGTCGCCGGCCAGCGGCTGGTACACGTAGTTGAACTGGTCGGACGAGCCGAAGATGTCGGCCCCGGAGCCGTTCACCGTGAACGTGCCGGTCTTGGGCGTGTAGCCGGCCGACCCGGCGATCGACGGCGAGCCCACGTCGGTGTCC
>Ga0070698_100002474_pt1 | contig 20388 bp, 18 predicted proteins | sample KBSK1502metaG_FD_65477 | JGI IMG/M metagenome (GOLD analysis project Ga0070698, IMG submission 65477) | Corn, switchgrass and miscanthus rhizosphere microbial communities from Kellogg Biological Station, Michigan, USA - KBS K1-50-2 metaG | ecosystem: Host-associated > Plants > Roots >...
AGCCCGATGGTGAAGAGTGGAGAGGCCAGGTCGCCGATCATCGGGATGAGCCCGATGATCGGGTCGAGGCCGATGCGGTAGTTCGTGCCGGGGACGACGAACGCCGAATCGAGCAGCTCGGCGATGCGCCGTATGCCGGCCAGCCGCGCCTGCTGCGCCGGCGTCAACGATCTCAGCCTGACAACACCCATCGATCAACAGCGTACGACATTCATCAAGTTCATCGGCCGACGCGCCGGCGAGTGCTCGAGCTCGCCGAGATCATCCCGGGCGTGCTCGTCGCGGTCGGCGTCGTGCTCGTGTTCGTGATGCAGTCGCGCCAGCGCGACGAGGAGCTACTCCTTGAGACCCCAACGCATCAGCACGGTGCCAACCGTAAAGCCGGCGCCGACCGATGCGAGGAGCAGCAGATCGCCCTTCTTGAGCCGCTTCTGCTCGACCGCGTCGTTGAGTGCGAGCGGAATCGTACCTGCCGTCGTGTTGCCAAACCGCTCGATGTTGACGACCACTTTCTCGGGCGGGATCCCGATCTTCTCCGTTGCCGACATGATGATGCGGCGGTTCGCCTGGTGCGATACGAACAGGTCGATCTCACACGGCTTGACGCCGTTGCGTTCGAGAATCCTCGATGCCGCCTCTTCCGTGTTGCGGACCGCGAACTTGAAGACCGTCGCCCCGTCCTGCTTCACGTAGTGGAGGCGCTGATCGACGGTCTCGCGCGATGCCGGCCGCAGGCTGCCGCCCGCGGGCATGCACAGCGCGTCGCCGCCGCTGCCGTCAACGTAGTTTTCGAAATCGATGATGCCGATCCCGTCGTCATCCGAGGCTTCGACGACGACCGCGCCGGCGCCGTCGCCGAACAGCACGCACGTCGTGCGATCGGTGTAGTCGATGATGCTCGACATGACGTCGGCGCCAATCACGAGCGCGTGCTTGCTGCCGCCGGCCGACACCATCTGCGCCGCCGTCGTCAGCGCGTACGTGAACCCGGAGCAGGCGGCGCCGAGGTCGAAGCCCCACGCGTGCGGCGCGCCGATCTTCGTCTGGACCAGGCACGTCGTGCTCGGAAACATCATGTCCGGGGTCGTCGTCCCGACGACGATGAAGTCGATGTCGGCCGGCATGAGCCCGGCGCGGCGAATCGCTTCGCGCGCGGCCTCGGCCGCCAGATCCGACGTCGCCACGCCCGCGTCGACGATGTGCCGCTCGCGGATGCCCGTGCGCTGGAGAATCCATTCGTCGGTCGTCTCGACGAGCCGTTCGAGATCGGCGTTGGTCAGCAGCCGCGGCGGCACGTAGGTCGCCAGGCTGGAAATGCGCGCGCGGCGAACCGTCCGCGCGGAAGGATCGATTACCACAGTCCGGAGTCCCTCCCGGGCGCTGTGAGCCCGAAATATTCGTAGGCGCGCGCCGTGGCGACCCGGCCGCGCGGCGTGCGGTCGAGAAAGCCAGCCTGGATCAGGAACGGCTCGTAGATGTCCTCGATCGCGTCCCGTTCTTCGTTGATGGCGGCCGCGATGGAGTTCACCCCGACCGGCCCGCCGCTGAACTTGTCGATGATGGTCCGCAGCAGCTTGCGGTCCACCTCGTCGAAGCCGTGATCGTCCACCTCGAGGAGCGTCATGGCCGCGCGCGCGACCTCGCCCGTGATGCGGCCGTCGGCGCGCACCTGCGCGTAGTCGCGGACGCGCCTCAGCAGACGGTTGGCGATGCGCGGCGTGCCCCGCGAGCGGCGCGCAATCTCCTGCGCGGACTCGTCATCGGCCGGCACGCCGAGGATGCGCGCCGAGCGGCGCACGATCTCCTCGATGTCGCGGTCGGCGTAGAAATCCAGCCGGTGGACGATGCCGAAGCGCGCGCGGAGCGGTGCGGTCAGCAGGCCCGCGCGGGTCGTCGCGCCGATCAAGGTGAACTTCTGCAGCGGCACTTTCACCGACCGTGCGCTCGGTCCCTGGCCGATGACGATGTCCACCTCGTAGTCTTCCATCGCCGGGTAGAGAATCTCCTCGATCGCCGGCGCGAGCCGGTGCACTTCGTCGATGAACAGCACCTCGTGCTGCTGGAGGTTCGTGAGCATCGCGACGAGATCGCCCGGCCGCTCGATCACCGGCCCCGCCGTGGCGCGCACGGGCACCCCGAGCTCGTTGCCGATCACGTACGCGAGCGTCGTCTTGCCCAGGCCCGGCGGCCCGTACAGCAGGACGTGATCGAGCGCCTCCGTGCGCCCCCGGGCCGCGGCGATCGACACCTGCAGGTTTTCGCGGACGCGATCCTGGCCGATGTACTCGTCGAGCAATCGCGGGCGAAGCCCCGCCTCGTACTGAACGTCCTCGTCGACGCGTCCCGCGGTGACCACACGTTCGCTCATCGCATCAATTCGCGCAGCGCGCTCTTCAACGCGTCCTCGAACGCGGCGCTGCCGTCGCGCGCGCGCGCCGCATCCGCAGCTTTTTCGGCCAGCGGCCGATGATAGCCCAGGTTCTCGAGCGCCGAGACGAGGTCGTCGCGCAGGCGATCGACCGATGCCGCTTCCATGGTTGCGCCGGCATCCGCCGACGCGACGTCAGCAAGTCGATCTTTCAGCTCGAGCACGATGCGCTCGGCGGTCTTCTTGCCGATGCCGGGAATCCTCGTGAGCCGCGCAACGTCCGCGCGCCGCACCGACGCGACCAGCTCGCGGCTCTCGATGCCCGATAGCACGGCGATGGCCAGCTTCGGGCCGATGCCGCTGATGGCGATCAACCGCTCGAAGAGCTGCTGCTCGAGCGCCGTGAGGAATCCGAAGAGCTGCAGCGCATCCTCGCGCACGTGCGTGTGCACGCGCAGCGCGAGGTCCGCCCCCACGTCGCCGACGTCGTAGAAGGTCGAGAGCGGCACGTACAGCTCGTACCCGACACCGTTCACGTCCATCACGATTCGATTGGGATGCTTGTCGAGAACCCGTCCCCGGAGGAAAGCGATCATCCGTGGGAGGGAGGACGGTACTGACGCCACGATTTCGGCTGGCTCTTGGGCCGGCTCAAGCCGGCCCCTACGTCCGTGTACATAGCGGCCGCCTTCAGGCGGCCCGGCGGCATCGAATGCAGATGACAGATCGCCACTGCGAGCGCGTCCGCGGCGTCGTGCGGTGACGGCGCGGCGGCCAGACCGAGCAGCAGCTTCACCATCTGCCCGATCTGCCCCTTTTCCGCGCGGCCGTAGCCGACAACGGCGCGCTTGATCTCCGCGGGCGTGTACTCGACGACCTCACACCCGGCTTCGACCGCCGCGAGCATCGCCACGCCGCGCGCGTGACCGAGCTTCAGCGCGCTGCGGACGTTGGTCGCATGAAACAGGTTTTCGATCGCGACGCAGTCGGGACGGCAGGACGCGAGCAGCGCCGAGAGCTCCGAGTGGATGCGCGCGAGACGGTTGGGAAAGGTGTCGGCCGGCGACGCGGCAATCGCGCCGCAGGCCACGAGGATGTGACGGCGTCCATCCGACTCCACGCATCCGTAGCCGGTGCGCTCGGAGCCGGGATCGATGCCGAAGATTCTCACGCCAGGGAGGCCTCGATCTCCTTCTCCTCGATGTCGAAGTTCGCCCAGACGTGCTGCACGTCGTCGTGCTCTTCGATGACCTCCATCAGCTTCAGCATCTGCTGGGCTTCCTTGCCGGTGAGCTTCACGTAGTTCTGGGGGATCATCGCGACCTCGGCGCTCGCCGGCTCCACGCCGATCCCCTTCACCGCGTCGCGTACCTTCTCGAAGTTTTCCGGCGCGCACACGATTTCCCAGCCGCTCTCGTCGTCGTTCATGTCGTCGGCGCCCGCGTCGAGCGCGGCGGTGAGGAGCTTCTCCTCGTCGGCCTTGCCTTTCTCGACGACGATCTGACCCTTGCGGTGGAACATCCACGCGACGCTGTTCTCGGCCGCGAGGTTGCCGGCGTGCTTGGCGAGCAGGTGGCGGATTTCACCGACGGTGCGGTTCTTGTTGTCGGTGAGCGTCTCGATCATCAGCGCGACGCCGCCGGGCCCGTAGCCCTCGTACGTCACGTCCTCGTAGGAGACGCCGGGTTCTTCACCCGTGCCACGCCGGATCGCGCGCTCGATGTTCTCGCGAGGCATGTTCTGCGCCTTCGCGTCGGCGACGATCGTCCGGAGCCGCGGGTTCATGTTGACGTCCCCTCCGCCGTTGCGGGCGGCGACCGTCAACTCCTTGATGATGCGGGTGAAGACCTTGCCGCGCTTGGCGTCCGCGGCCCCCTTCTTGTGCTTGATCGTGTGCCACTTTGAATGGCCAGACATGCGGAAACTCCAGAAAATACGAGGGAAAAGCGACCGCTGATTTTAGCACCGGCGCGCCAGGATCATCCAGACATCCGCACGCGGATCCCACGGGCCACCGCGATAATCCCCCAGCACCGCCGAGATTTCAAAGCCGGCCTTTTCGAGGCGCCGCGTCATCTGCGGCACCGAGAGCGTCCGGAAGGTCAGCGAAAAGGCGTGCGTCCGCCGCCGCGCGCCGCGGCGCTCGATGAACTGCTGGTCGAAGATCGTCAGGCGCCGTGCGCGATCCTGCCGCACGGTTTCGACCAGCGTGACGTGCGCGCCGCGCCGTCCGCCGCGCCATCCCGACAGGCTCACGCGCTTCTTGTACTCGTCCCATGACGGCAGATCGGCGACCAGCTCGATGCCGAACGTCGCCCCCGGCTTGAGCACGCGCGCCACCGCCTGGAGCGTGTCCGCGAGGTCGCGCTCGCGCAGCAGCGACTGCAGCACACCGTAGGGTGCCACGACGAGCGGAAATGTCGACGGACGAAATGGGAGCGCGCGGATGTCGCCGCGGAGCAACCGGGCGCGCGAGCCGAGCCGGCCGCGCCTGATGCGCTCCCGCGCGCGCGCCAGCATCGCATCCGATCGATCGATGCCGACGAGCGACACCCCGGCGCGCGCCAGCGGAATCGAGATACGGCCGGTCCCGCAGCCGAGCTCGAGGACCGGACCTTCCGACCGCAGGGCCAGCGTGCGCCAGAAGGGAACGTCGCGCCGCCCGAGCGTCCGCGCATTCTCCCAGTCGTAGAACGGCGCGTAGTCGTCCCACCCTTCGTGACCTTCCTGCCGCCTGATCGCTGCCACCTGCCCCCTAATCCGACACCGCCAGCTCGCCCGGCACAATCGGACGAGTCCGCGGCAGCAGCCCGAGCCTCGACATGTAGCCGACGATCGCCAGGATGGCCACGAAGACGATCAGCTTGAGCGCGTCACCCGCGCGTGTCTCGGGCACGACCTTCCAGAGGAGCCACAGAACCGGGTGCGCGCACGCAACCGCCCACACCGATCCGTAGAAGTAGCGGCGCTCGTGCCCTTCGCCCTTCGTTGACGGCTTCACGCGCGGCAGGTGTCCCAGCGCCCCGAGCAGCCACATGGTTCCCGCAATCGGAAAGTACGCGGCGGCGTACATCTGCTTGAGCCGCCACATGCCCGTCATGAGCGCCCAGACGAGACCCGCGATGTTGAGCACGGCGAACGCGACGACTTCACCCCACGCGGTCGTGTAGCAGATGCGGCGATAGAGCGGGTTGGGGCGATCCTCGGTGAAGCGGATGATGTAGGGATGCGGCTCGCACCCGGGCAGGCGGCCGCGCAGGCCGGCGATCGCCGTTCCGACGAGCACGACGGCGAGCCACGTCAGGAGGCGTCGATCGAAACCGCCCTCGAAGAGATCGAAGGTCAGCGGCCCTGGCGCGATGAAGAAGACGAGAATCCAGATCGGCCAGTGATTGAACCGGTAATAGAGCTTGTTTCGGTGTCGGATTTGGCGGTCGGTGTCGCGCTCGATGTAGATGGCATCGGTATCCAGCATGGATTCAGGCCGTTTGGGGGGATCCAGGCCGGGATTCGGGATCCGGGATCCGTGGGCCTCTACGATACATCACGCACCCGGCCGGCCTCGACGGCGAGCACGCGATGCGCGCAGGCGCGCGCGAACTCGGCATCGTGCGTGGCAACGACAATCGTGCGGCCATCGCGAGCCAGGCTGCGAAGCGTCGCGGCGAGGTCGCCGCGGCGGGCGGGGTCGAGCGAGGCGGTCGGCTCGTCCATCAACAGCACCCTTGGCTCGATCGCGAGCGCGCGCGCGATGGCCACGCGCTGTGCCTCGCCGCCGGAGAGCTCGTGCGGCATCGCCGACGCGCGATCGCCGACGCCGAGCGAGGCCAGCAGCTCCCGTGCGCGCTCCTCGGCCTCGACGCGCGGGCGTTTGAAGACGTGGACGGGCGCCAGCCACACGTTCTTGTGCGCGCTCATGTTCGCGAACAGGTGATGGAACTGGAACACCATGCCGACGGGCCGCGGGATCGCCACGGTGCCTGAAACGATCGGATCGAGTCCGGCGATCGCCCGCAGGATCGTGCTCTTGCCGGCGCCCGATGCGCCCATCAGCGCGACGATCTCACCGGGGGATGCGGCGAACGAGACGCCGGCGACGATGGTCCGTCCGCCGCGGCGAACCTCGAGCGAGCGCACGTCGAGCACGGTCATCCCTGCCGCCACCCGCGCTCGATGCGGCGCGCGACGCGCGCCAGCGGCAGCGACATCGCCAGGTAGATCGCCGCGCACATGAGGCCCGGCAGCACCCAGCTCCCGATGTTGGCCGCGAAGATCGACGTCTCCTTCGTGAGCTCGACGACCGTGATCACCGACACGAGCGAGCTGTCCTTCAGCAGCGCGACGAAGTCGTTGGTCATCGGCGCCAGCGCGAGCCTGAACGCCTGCGGCGCGCGCACCAGCACGAGGATCTGCCGCTCGGTGAGGCCAAGGGTCCGCGCCGATTCGAGCTGGCCCGGCGCCACCGCTTCGAGTGCGCCGCGATAGATCTCGCTCTCGTAGGCCGCGTAGTTGAGACCCAGGCCGAGGAGCGCCGCGACGAACGCCGGGAGCTGGATGAACGCGGCAAGCCCGAAATAGAGAACGAACAGCTGCAGCAGCAGCGGCGTGCCTCGGACGATCTCCACGTAGCCCGTGAGCGCGATGCGCAGCGGCGCGGCGCCATAGATGCGGCCGCTCGCGATGAGCGCGCCGGCCGCGATGGCGAGCGCCATCGAGAGGCACGACAGGACGACCGTGATCACCGCGGCGCGCAGCAGCGCCGGCAGGTACCGACGCGCCGCGTCCCAGGTCCGCGGACCTGACAAGGTCCCCGCCGCGTCGGACGAGGGCGAGAGGCTCGACGCGGCGACCGGATACGGCGACGCGTCGGCGAGCGCACGCGCGTACAGGCGCGGCTGATCTTCGTTCCACACGTCCCACCGCTCGAGGATGGCTTCGAGCCGCCCGTCACGCATGGCGTCGCGGAGGATGACGTTCATCCGGTCGCGCATGGCGGCCGCCCCCGGCGCGAGGATGCCGACGTAGTGGCCGACCGCGAGCGGCGTCGTCTGGTTGGTCAGCCCCGCGTTCCGCCGCACGCCTCGCTGCGCGAGGATGGCGTCGAGCACAACGGCATCGACGCGCCCCAGCACCAGGTCGCTGTACGGATGAACGTCGTCCTCGTAGGTGACCGGGATGATGCCGTCGCGCGCCTGTGCGTCGGCCAGCAGGTCGTACGCGAGCGTCGCGCCGAGCGTGGCGACGCGCCGGCCGCGCAGGTCGCCGAGCGAGCGGTACTTGTCCGCGTCCGATGCACGGACCGTCAGCACTTCGCGAAACTCGTAGTACGGAATCGTCACCGCCAGACGTGCGCGGCGGGCCGGGCTGTCCTCGATGCCGCTGAGGCCGACGTCGAAGTCGCCGCGGGTGGCCGCGGCATCGATGCTCGTGAACCCGACCTGAACGAAGCGAGGCGTCCGCCCGAGTCCCGCGGCGAGCAGCTGCGCGACCTCCACGTCGAAGCCCACCACGCGCGAGGGATCGGCTGGATCCGCTTCGACGTAGGGTGCGCCCCCCTCCGCGTCGCCGCCCCAGCGCAATTCGAGGGACTGCGCGGGCGCGGCGCTCGGCGCCAGTAGCGCCAGACACGCAAGAGCGGCGAGGCGGACCGTCACAGGGAACAGCGAACAGGTTACAGGGTTCCCCTCTCACCTGTCCCCTGTAACCTGTCCCCTTCGCGGATTCAGATCGGATCGAAGCGGACGGCGGCCAGCTTTGCGGTCGCCATGATCACCTGCAGCTCGGAGACGAGATCTGCGCGGAGCTCGACGCGGATGACCATCCGCCTGGCCCAGCGCGGACGGCCGGGCGACTGCGCGGCTGCGCCCGGCATGCCGTTCAGCATCCGGTACGCCAGGCTGATCGGTCCGGTTCCCTGCAGGAATTTCGTCAGGAGCTTCGCGATCGTGGACGCGCCCAAGACGCTGCCGGGCGGCGCGACGAACTCGCCGCCGCTGTCGAACAGCGCGTGCGCGTCCACCGCAAGCGTCTTCTCGAGCCGGCTGGCATCGAACCGCTGAAGATGCCAGAGGCAATCCCGGAGGCGTTCCATCGCGTGCGCCTGCACGTCGGCGGTTGGCGGCACCTGCGCCGCATCGTAGGCCTCCATCTTCCGCCTGGCGTTCTGCAGCAGCGTCCGGGTCATCGTCGACGTGAAGCCGAGCATCGCCGCCGCTTCCTGAGGCTGGAAGCCAAGAGCGTCGGTCATCACGAAGACCATGCGCTCGCGCGAATCGAGCGCCTCGAGCGCGCGTAGGAAGGCCATCGTGCCACTCTCGACGATGTCGTACCGGGTGGGGCTGGCGGCGTCAGGCCGCGGGCCGGTGGAGGCCGCGTTGCCGGTTTCAACGGGCGCCGGCAGCCAGGAGCCGACGTACTGCCGCCGCTTGCGCGTGCGTAGTGCTTCCATCGCCGGCGCCGCCACCGAGCGGATCAGGTGAGCGCGCGTCTCGGCCTCGCGATCGGGCTGGATCCGCTCGACGGCGTTGGCCAGGCAGTCGCGCACCAGTGTCTCGGCGTCTTCGACCGTGCCGGTGACGCGATAGCAGAGATCCCACAGCAGTTGCCGTTGCGCCGGGGACGCATCGGCCGCGACGACACGAGATTGCATGCAGATCCGCACTCATTCTCGCGATGCGTCCAGATATTGGTATCAGGGTTGCGCCTACACCCTGCCCGCCCTATAACGCCGCCGGGTCCGCGTTCGCACTGCACCGGTGCTCCGCGGGACCCGGCCTACTCGCTCCTTCTTCGCTCCAGCTCCTCGAGCGTGCGTGGCCAGTCGTCCTTCAGCAGCCGCGACAGCGATCGATCCGCGAGCAACCGTCCGCCCGTCTGGCAGTTGGCGCAGTAGTTCGCTTCGTTGGCCGCATAGACGATGCGCTGGACGGGTGCGCCGCAGTCGGGACACGGCTGGCGATAACGGCCGTGGACGGCCATCCCGTCTCGAAACGCCGTCACCTTCTCGGGGAAGCCGTCGCCGGTTTCGCGCTGCAGCCGCGCGGTCCATTGAGCGAGCGTCTGCCGCACGGCTTCGTACAGCTTCCGCACTTCCTCGTCTGTCATACCGCGCGTCTGCTTGAACGGAGACATCCGCGCGGCGTGAAGGATCTCGTCCGAATACGCGTTGCCGATGCCGCTGAACAGGTGCGGGTCCGTCAGCGCGCGCTTCAACGTGTGGTTGTCGCGCTGCAACGCTTCGGCGAAGGACGGAAGGTCGGCCTCCATCACCTCGAGTCCGCCGGGGTCGTGCCGTGCCAGCGCCTCGGCGCCCTGGACGACGTTCAGCGACGCCTGCCGTTTCGATCCGGCTTCGGTCAGGATCAGCGTGCCGTGCTCGAAGTCGAGCGCCAACAGGCCGACTTTGCCCGGAATCGCGGCGCGAGGCGGCTTCCACCGGAAGCGTCCCGCGATCATCAGGTGGAAGACCAGGAAGAGCTCGCCCTCCGCCTCGATGACGACGCGCTTGCCGAGGCGGCTGAGGCCGGTAACGGTCCGGCCTTCGACCGCCGACAGCGGCGGCTCGACTGACCGGAGCAGAAACGGACTGGCCAGCCGGACGCCCGTCACCCGCATGCCGACGATTCTCGGCTCGAGCGCACGAAGATAGAGGAGGATGTCGGGGAGTTCGGGCACGGCGTATCGAAACCGGGTTTTAATTGTTTCATGTCGCGGCGTCTCATCCTGCTGACCCTCGGCATCGTCCTGGTGCTCATCGTCGGGATGGCGGGGGCGATGTACTGGTTCGTGAGCGGCGACGCCGTGCGCGTCGCGCTCGAGAACCAGGCGACGAAGTGGCTCGGCCAGCGCGTCACGATCGGCAAGGCGGAGGCGCGCGTGTTCCCTCGTCCGACCATCACGCTTCTCGACGTGCGCGCCGGCGATCCGGCGCGCGTCCTGCTCGCCGAAGTGCGGCTGTCGACCGGACTGAAGCCGCTGTGGTCGCGCCGCATCGAGGACGCGGAAGTGTCGGTGTCCGACAGCCGCATCGACATGCCGCTGCCGTTCACGATGCCCGCGCCGGGCCAGGGCGCGGCGACGCCCGCACCGACACGCGGCGTGCAGCTCGTATCCGTCCGCGCGATCACGCTGCGCAACATCACCGTGGCGAGCCGCGGCCGCGAGATCACGATCTCGGCGGATTCGTCATTGTCGAGTGCGCATCTGAATCTCGAGCGCTTCACGGCCGCGTCCGGAACGACGGCGCTCGAGGCCAGCGGCCTCGTCCAGCTCTCGCCGAGGCTCGACGCCCAGCTGCAGGTCAAGGCCAGCCACGTCGACCTGGACGATCTGATCGCGCTCGCGGATGCATTCGCGCCGCGCACGCCGAAGCGCGCGCCCGCGACCACGTCTCTTCTTCCCGGCCGGATCGTCGCGCGCGTCAGCGCGGAGACCGCGCGCGCCAGCGGCGTGGAGGTGCGGCAGTTCGCAACGACGCTCGTGGCGCAGGGCAATCGCATCACGCTGTCGCCGGCGAGTTTCCAGCTGTTCGGCGGCAGGTATTCGGGTGCGTTCGACATCGACTCGGAGGTCGGCGCGCTGCGCGCGACCGTGCGGACGCAGGTCAACGACATCGACGTTGCGCAGCTCGCGTCGTTTGGCGGCGTCCCCGACACGATCAGCGGCCGCCTGTCAGGGACGGGGACCTTCAACGGCCGCGGCGCCACGCTGGGCGACGCGATCGCCGCGGCGACCGGCGAAGGCAAGGTCACGATTGCGGACGGCGCGCTCAAGCGCCTGGGGCTCGTGCGGACGGTGGTGCTGTTCTTCGGCAGGCCTGCGCCGGATGCAGGCGCATCGAGCGACCACTTCGATCGCATCGACGCGGCGTTCGCGCTGATTCACCAGGTGCTCGCGGCCTCGGCGCTGTCGCTGCACTCGCCCGACATCGACCTCGTCGGCCAGGGCACGCTGACGATTCCGACCAAGGCGCTGGACGGTCACATGGACCTCTCGCTGTCGGAGGCGCTCTCGGCGCAGGCCGGCACCGACTTCGCCCGCTACACGCGTGAAGGCAATCGCATCGTGCTGCCGGCCGTCATCGGCGGCACGCTCGACGCGCCGCGCCTGACCATCGACGCCGGCGCGGCGGTCCAGCGCGGGCTTCGCAACGAGGTGCAGCGCCGGCTGAAAGATATTCTCGGGGGACTCGTGCCCCCGCCGCCGGACTAACGCAGGATCCAGGCCCGCTCAAACCATATGGGCGCGCAGGCGATGATTCAGCGCGTGCAGCTCGCTGCGGACCGCCTTGAGCTTCTTCGAGTCGTGCGCCTCGACCGCCCTGCCGCGTTCGTCGCGCAGCGTCTTCATGCGAGCCTTGATCTTCGACTTGTCGAACCCGGCCTCGACGTGATGGTGGGCGATTTCGATGCCGAGCGCCTTGCAGAGCGCCGGCAGCAGATGATCCTTGTTCATCTGCGTGTAGCCCTGCACCGCGTCGTGCTCCAGCCCCTTGGCGATGTCTCTGAGTTCGGCAACCGTCTTGTGCTTGAGCTCCTCGTAGGTCTGCGTGGCGGCCATCGATATCCTCCTTGCGTCGACCGCGCGTCGAACGCGCCAGTCTACCCCACTGAAACCGTTGGCGCGCCAGACCCGTATTGCCGGGTGAATGGAGAGAACGATGAGTGAATTCGACGGAACCCGCCCCAGGCGCCGGCTGGCGCGCCGGCCCGAGGCAGGGAAGATTGGCGGCGTCTGCGCGGGTCTGGCGGACTACTTCGACGCCGACGTGGCGCTGGTCCGGGCCGCGTGGGTCGTGCTATCGATCTGGCCCGGCGCGATCGTGCTCGGCATCATCGCCTACCTCGCGGCCTGGGCCATCATGCCGCGCGCGGCGGTCTCGACCGCGGCGGCACTCCCGAAGGCGCGGCTCGTTCGCTCGCGCACCGACAAGCGCATCGCGGGTGTCTGCGGCGGGCTCGCCGAGTACTTCGACGTGGATCCGACCATCATGCGCGTCGCCTGGGTCGTCGTCTCGGTTGTCGTCGGCGCGGTTATCTTCGGCGTCGTCGCGTATCTGGTCGCGTGGTTCATCATCCCGCCGGCACCGGCGGCGGCGTTGTCTCCGTCGCCGTCGATGTCGTAGGTCCTGCGAGGCGCGCCTACTTCGTGAACGGCGTCGCGGGGCTCCGCGACGATCCGCCGCTTCCCACCGCGCTCACCGTGGCGATATAGGACCCGGCCGCCAGCCCGTTGTAGGTCGGAGAGATATCCGCGGTGCAGTCGCCATTGACGACCGCGGGCTTGCCGAGGTCCTGCGACGCGATCGGCGTCGCGGTATTCGGATTCGCACCCGACGCAAAGATGTCGAGCACGTAGCGCGTCACCAGCGTGTTGTGGTCCGCCGAGGCCGTGAACGTCGCGTGCGCCCCTGTCACCGGCGGAGGAGGAGCATTGACCGTCACCGTTCGCGCGGCTGACGCGGTCGCCGCGCCGCCGTTGTCGGTGGCGACCGCGGTGATCGAGTAGGTGCCCGCCGGTACGTTGTTCCACGCGATGCTGTACGGACTGGTCGTATCGCTGCCAATCATGGTCGTCCCCGCGAAGAAATCCACCCTGGCAATCGCGCCATCGGTGTCGCTTGCCGTTGCCGACACGGTGATCGATGCGGGCGCGGTGAAGGTCGCGCCGTTCGCCGGACTCGTCATCGACACGGTCGGCGCCTGGTTCGGTGTCGGCGTCGTCACCAGGACGCTGTCGAGCACCCCGGTCGCCAATAGAGCGGCGTCCCCGCTCGCCACCGCCAGCCCCACATAGATCGCCGACGCCGACACCGTCATCGTCCCAATCGAGGCCCACGTCGTCCCGTCGGCTGATTGCGAGGCCGTCAGCGTCGTCCCGCGCCGTTCCAGCCGCACCCAGTACGGCGCGGCGACGGCGGTACCCGTCGTACTCACCCGCGCCGCGCCGGTTGACAGCCGTTGATGGAACGCGCTGCCCGACGACGCGCTGATGAACATCATTCCCATGATCGAACCTGGTGCGAGCGTCTCGCGCACCATGACGCCGGCCTTGCTCCACGGCTGCACCGCCTCGATCGACGCCACGCGCGCGCGAATGTCGATATCGCCAGTCACCGGTTGATATACAAAGTGGAATTGGTCCGCCGTCCCGCCCACCTCCCCGGTGCTTCGCATCGTGAAGGTTCCATTCGCATGCTGCGTCGACCCCGGCTGCGATGGCGTTCCGATATCGGCCGCCGTCCACGGAGCCGGTGGCGCCGTGTTGCCCGTCACCGTGATCGTCCGTGCCGCCGACGTCGTCGTCGCACCCACGTTGTCGGTCGCAACGGCGGTGAGCGAGTAGCTGCCAGTCCCGACGTTGTTCCAGGTGATGCTGTACGGACTGGTCGTGTCGGTGCCGATCGATGTGGTGCCCGCGAAGAAGTCAACTTTGCTGACGGTGCCGTCGGCGTCGCTGGCCGAGGCCGACACGGTGATTGACGCCGGTGCGGTAAACGACGCTCCGTTGGCTGGGGCGGTCAGTGAGACGGTCGGCGCCTGGTTCGGCGGGCTGTTGACGGTAATCGTCCGGGCCGCCGACGTCGTCGTCGCACCGCTGTCGTCGCGCGCCACCGCCGTCAACGAGTACGTGCCGGCCGCCACGTTGTTCCAGGTGAAGTTGTAGGGTGACGCTGTCGCGGTACCGACGAGCGTGGTCCCCGCAAAGAAATCAACCCTGGCAATCGTGCCGTCGGCGTCACTCGCGGCCGCGCTTATCGCTACCGTCGCCGGCGCAGTGAACGTCGCGCCGTTGGCCGGCGCGGTCAGCGACACCGTGGGCGGCTGGTTGTTGTTGACCGTGATCGATCGCGCCGCGGATGTTGCCGTCGCACCCGCGTTGTCGCGGGCGACCGCGGTGAGCGAGTACGTCCCCGCAGCGACGTTCGACCACGTGAAGCTGTAGGGACTGGACGCGGCCGATCCGAGCAGCGTGCCGCCGGCATAGAAGTCCACGCCCGCGATGCTGCCGTCGGCATCCGACGCGCTCGCGCTGATGACCACCGTTGCCGGCGCCTTGTACGCCGAGCCATCGGCCGGCGCCGTCAGCGAGACCGTTGGCGGCTGGTTCGCCGGGGTGGTGACGGTGACGTTGTCGATCACGCTGGTCGCCAGCTGTGTGTTGTCGTGACTGGTGACGATCAGGCCGATGAACATCGTCGGCGTCGCCATCGTTGACGTCGAGACGACCGTCCACGTCGTGCCGTCGGTTGACGAGGACGCCGTCACGGCGGTGCCGTGACGCTCGAGGCGCAGCCAGAGCGGCGCGCCCGCGCCTCCGGCCGGCGGTCCCGACGTCACGCCGCCGGTCGTCGCCCGCTGGAAGAAGAGCGTGCCGTTGGCGCCCGTGACCACGAGCGAGGTGTGCGCGGCGCTGGCCGCCAGGGTTTCGCGCATCATCAGGCCACCCTTGGCCCACGGCTGCGTGTTCTCGAGCGAGACGACGTGCGCCCGGATGTCGATGTCGCCGGTGAACTGCTGATAGACGTAACGGAACTGATCGGACGTCCCCCAGATGTCGGCGCCAGATGCATCGATGGTGAAGGTGCCGTTCGAGTACTGCGTCGCGCCGGCGAGGGCCGGCGCGCCGATGTCGGCCGCAGTCCACGGAGCCGGCGGCGCCGTGCCTGTCACCGTCACCGTCCTCGCCGCCGACGATATCGAAGCGCCGTCGTTGTCGGTGGCAATCGCCGTCAACGAGTAGGAGCCGGCGGGAACGTTGTTCCACGTCACGCTGTACGGAGAGGTCGCGTCAGACCCGATCAGCGTGGTGCCACCAAAGAAATCGACCTTCGAGATCGTGCCGTCGGTATCCGACGCGTTCGCATCGACCGTGATCGTCGCCGGCCCAGCAAACGTTGCGCCGTCGGCAGGATTGGTCAGCGCCACCGACGGAGGCTGATTGTTGGAGACGGTTATCGTCCGCGTGGCCGAAGTCCTGGTCGTCCCCAAGTTGTCGGTGGCGACCGCCTTGAGGGCGTAGGTGCCCACCGGCACGTTGCTCCACGTCACGCTGTAGGGACTGGTCGTGTCGGTTCCGATGACTGTCGAGCCGGCCGAGAAGGTCACGTTCGTGACGGTTCCGTCCGCGTCCGACGCGTTCGCGCTGACGACGATGGTCGCGGGCGCCTTGAACGCCGCGCCGTTGGCCGGCGCCGTCAACGAGACGGTCGGCCGCTGATTCGCGGAACTGTTCAGCGAGATGGTCGGGGGCCGGTTCCCCGGAGCTGTGACGTTGACCGATCGGGCGTCTGAGGTGGTCGCAGCCCCGCCGTTGTCGTGGGCGACCGCGCTGAAGGTATACGCGCCCGCCGGAACGTTGCTCCACGTGAACGAATGCGGCGCCGTGGACGTCGAGCCGAGCAGCGTGCTGCCCTGGAAGAAGTCCACGCTGCTGATCGTTCCGTCGGCGTCGCCGGCCGCGGCCGCGATGGTGATCGTTGCGGGCGCGGTGTAGGGGACGCTCGTATCGGGCGCCGTCAGCGAGATCGTCGGCGGCTGGTTCTGCGCGCTTGGCGCGCTGACGAGAACGTTGTCGAACGTCACGGTCGCCGGGCTCTGCGCATCCTGGCTGCTGACCGCCAGGCCGACGAAGTAGGGAGTGGGCAGCGTCAGCCTGACCGCGCCGACCGTCGCCCAGGTGGCGCCGTCCGCAGACTGGAACGCCGTGACGGTGTCCGCGCGCAGCTCGAGTTTCAGCCAGTACGGCGCGTCCGTGATACCCGTCGACGTGGTGGTGGCCACGCCTCCCGCGGCCATCCGCTGCACGAACGCCACTCCATTGCCGGCGGTCATGAACATCGACGCGTGCGCGCCGTTGGGCGTCAGCGAATCGCGAATCATCACGCCGCCCTTCGTCGCCGCGTTCACCAACTGCACGGCGGTCACGCGCGCGATGATGTTCACGTCGCCGCTGACCTGTTGGTACACGTAATGGAATTGATCCGAGACGCCTGCGACGTCGATGCCGCCGCCGGTCGCGGACAACGTGCCGGCGTTCCCGGTTTCCGATCCTGCGGGTGCGGGCAACCCCACATCAGCCGACGACCATCCGGCCGGCGGACCGGTAGCGGCCAGAACGGCAGTCGTCGCCACCGACACCGTCGAGAAATCCGCCGTCGTTGCCGTCGGCGTGGCGCCGCCCGTGACCGCGAGGCCCACGAGGACCGTGTCGGCCATCGGAATGATGTCAGTGCCGATCTCCCGCCACGTCGAGCCGTCTGAGGAACGGAATGCGGTGAAGGTCGCGCCATGACGCTCGACCTTCAGCCATGGCGCTGTGCCGGTCCCTGCGTTGGTGCGGACGGTGCCGCCGCCCGCGACGCGCCGCCGCTGGAAACGCACCGCGCCCGAGCCGGTCGCCAGCGCGAAGACGTGCGGCGACCGCGGGTCGAGCGACTCGCGGATCATCACGCCCGCCTTGGCGAGCGCGTCGCCGTTCTGCGGCGCGCGCACGCGCGCGACGATCACGCCATCACCTGTCAGCTTCTGCTGGACGAAGGTGAACTGATCGCCCTGGCTTCCGATGTCGCCGGCCGCGGCGGTGACGCGGAAGGTGCCGTTGTTCGAAACCGCCGATCCTTGAGCGGCCGGAGCTCCGACGTCGCCGGCGACCCACGGCGCGGGAAGCGACTGTGCGTTGAGCGGTAAGGGGGGAATACAGACGCAGACGAAGACCAGCACGCAGCTGATCCGAATCACGCGGCGCGACCGTGAATCAGACGGTGAGTTGGTCATGGACGCTTCGGCGTGGGGAGCCGTACGTCAGGCGAGAAGGCCTACCGCGTAACGCCTACATTCCTTCCTCCGCGTCCACGTTTGGCAACAGGGGTACCACCGACGGGCGCCTGAGGTCGGCCGCGGCGATCCAGCAAAACTGAGAATTCGGTCGTGCGTTGCTTGACGGATTTCTGGCGAAAACCCACAGGCGATCCGCCGCGCACACGTGTGTGAGGCGAAATTGCTCGGCGCCGCTGTTGTGATCGGGACTGTGGCGCGCGCGTGTCAATCGGCGCGCGAGGTGTGTAAATCGGGGGCATACAACGTGGCGATTGATACAGATAACCCGGTCCCGCGATGTGTCGAAGATCGGCTAGATTCGCATCATGACCATGAGCATGCGACAGCTCGGCCTCGATGGACCGGTGGTCTCGGCCCTAGGCCTCGGCTGCATGGGGATGTCCGAGTTTTACGGCGAGCGCGACGACGCAGAATCGGTGGCGACGATTCACCGCGCGCTCGACCTTGGCATCAATTTCCTCGATACCGCCGACATCTACGGTCCGTTCACCAACGAACGGCTCGTCGGCCGCGCCATTGCCGACCGCCGGCACGAGGTCCTGCTCGCGACGAAGTTCGGCAACGTCCGCGGCGAGAATGGCGCGTTCCTGGGCATCAACGGCTCGCCCGACTACGTGCACCGCGCCTGCGACGCGTCGCTCCAGCGGCTGGGCGTCGAGACGATTGACCTCTACTACCAGCATCGAGTGGACACGACGGTCCCCATCGAGGACACAGTCGGCGCGATGGCGGAGCTGAAGCGGGCCGGCAAGATCCGGCACCTCGGGCTCTCCGAAGCGAGCATCGCGACGATTCGCCGCGCCCACGCCGTTCATCCGATCGCCGCGCTGCAGACCGAGTACTCGTTGTGGACGCGCGATCCGGAGGAGGGCCTGCTCGCCGCCTGCCGCGAGCTCGGCATCGGCTTCGTCGCCTACAGTCCGCTCGGCCGCGGATTCCTCACCGGCCGTTACAAGACGCCGGACGACTTCGCGGCCGACGACTGGCGCCGCAACAACCCGCGGTTCCAGGGCGACAACTTCCGGCGCAACCTCGCGATGGTCGACCGCGTCGCGCGCGTGGCCGCGCGGAAGGGATGCACGCCGGCGCAGCTCGCGCTCGCGTGGGTGCTCGCGCAGGGCGGCGACATCGTGCCGATTCCCGGATCGAAGCGGCGCGAACGCCTCGAGGAGAACGCCGCGGCGGCCGACATCCGCCTCACGCCCGAGGACCTGCAGGAAATCGACGCGCTGCTGCCGCCGGGGATGGCGGCCGGTACGCGCTACCCCGAAGTCGGCATGCGCGCCGTGAACCGCTGACGAGGCCCGTCAGCCGATTCGGGCCGCTTCCTCGATCGTCGCGACGTGGATGGCGACCGTGTCCTCGACTGACCGTGCGTATCCGCCGGCAAGCACGACGGTCGCGGGCAGGCCGCCCGTTCGCGCCAGGTCGATGACGAGCCGATCGCGCGCGCGCAGCCCGTCGCGCGTCAACCGCAACCCGCCCAGCTGATCGTCGTGGTACGGGTCCGCGCCGGCGAGATAGAACAGACAGTCAGGCTTCGACGCCATCACCTTCGGGAGCGCATCCTCGAGCGCCCGCAGGTACTCCGCGTCTCCGGTTCCATCTGCGAGGCCGATGTCGAGCGAGCTCCGCGGCTTCCACATCGGGTAGTTGTGCTGCTGGTGCATCGAGAACGTGAACACGCGTGGATCGGATTCGAAGATGAACGCCGTCCCGTTGCCGTGGTGCACGTCGAGGTCGATGACCGCGGCCCGGTCGACGCCCTCGCGCTGCAGCACGCGGATGGCGACGGCCACGTCGTTGAACGGGCAGAACCCCTCGCCGTGATTGGCGAAGGCGTGGTGGAGGCCGCCGCCGACGTGCGCGGCGATCGTGCGTCCGGCGGAGGCGCGCCGCGCGGCCTCGACGGTGCCGCCGACCATCGTCCGGAAGCCCTCGACCATCTCCGGCGACCAGGGGAGCTCCAGCTGCGCGAGGTCCTCGCCGCTCATCGTCCCGTCGCGCAGCTTCGCGAGGTACTCGCGCGTGTGGACGAGCGCGAGGTCCTTCCACGGCGCCGGGTCGGGCTCGATCACGTCGTGCGGCTGGATCAGGCCGGCCTCGAGCAGCCGCGCGTGCACCAGCTGGTACTTGCGCGTGGGGAACACGTGAGGACCGATGTCGATGTGATATCGACGTGAGTAGACGACGTGCATGCGGGCGTACAAAGAAAGGGCCGGTTGTGACGAATCACACCCGGCTTCACGATAGCGCAACGCGGCTAGAAGTAGGTCTCGCCGGGGTAGACGAGGCGCACGACCGCCGCAAAGAGCGGATCCGTGACCATCGGAAAGACCTGCCAGGCAACCAACAGGCCGACCATCGACATCGCCGCGCTCGATTGAAATTCGCGGAAGCGCTCTGCCTGGCGCTCGGACAGCAGCAGCGAGAACACCGCGGCGCCGTCGAGCGGCGGCAGCGGCAGCAGGTTGAACGCGCAGAGGAATACGTTCATCACCAGGAGCACGGAGATGGCGGTGGTGACGAACGTCGGCCCGCTCGATGACGCCAGCGCGACGATCGAGTCGAGCGACACGGCGTCTGGCGCGACCAACCAGCCGGCGAACAGACCGATCCGCGACACGAGAAATGCCACGAGGGCAATCAGGAGGTTGCCCGCGGGGCCGGCCGCAGCCATGATGCCGGCCCTGCGCGGGTAGCGCGCCGCCCAGGACGGATCGTACGGACAGCTCGCCCACCCGATGGCCCAGCCCTGGGTCAGCGACGTGAGCAGCGGCAGCACGAGCATGCCGATGGGCTCGCGCGCGACGTGTGGCGCCGGCGACAGCGACACCTGACCGCCGTTGTAGGCGGTGGGATCACCGAGCCGCCACGCGGCGAGCGCGTGCATCGCCTCGTGCACCGTCGTCGAAAACAGAAACGCGCTGAACCAGATGAAGCCGGTGGCAAAGTCGATGTTCACGATCGGGTTATCGGTGGGAGCGGACAAAGAAAAAGCCCGTTGTGATGGCTCACAACGGGCTTCGACTGACACGATGGCGCAACGCGTTGCGCCTGATGATTAATCCCGGCAGCGACCTACTCTCCCACACACCTGCGCATGCAGTACCATCGGCGGTGGCAGGCTTAACTTCCGTGTTCGGAATGGGAACGGGTGTGACCCTGCCCCTATGACCACCG
>Ga0070698_100002475_pt1 | contig 20373 bp, 21 predicted proteins | sample KBSK1502metaG_FD_65477 | JGI IMG/M metagenome (GOLD analysis project Ga0070698, IMG submission 65477) | Corn, switchgrass and miscanthus rhizosphere microbial communities from Kellogg Biological Station, Michigan, USA - KBS K1-50-2 metaG | ecosystem: Host-associated > Plants > Roots >...
GCCCTGGGGCGCGCGGTCGAAGTGCTTCTGGTAATGCCGCACCGCCACCTGCACCTGCGCGCGCACCGCCTCGGGCACGGTGTCCATGAGCGGGAAGAAGCCGTGGGTCGCCCCGCAGGTGATGATCTCGAGCTTGCCCGCGTCGCGGTGCTTGCGGAAGGCCTGCAGCAGGTTCGATCCGTAGCGGCCGCGGAACACGTCGCGCACGCGCGAGAACTCGTGCACGTAGAACCGCGCCAGGTCCTGGAAGCGGTGGTCCTCGCGGCCGGTGCGGTCGACCTCCTTCTCCGCCAGCGCCACCAGGCGGTCGAGGTAGCGGTGGTAGCGCTCGAGCAGCAGGCTGTCCGACATCATCGAGACCAGGGGCGGCGACAGCGTCATGGTCAGCCGGTAGTCGACGCCGTCCTGGAGCAGGCCGTCCATGACGTCCACCAGCGGGACGTAGGTCTCGGTGAGCGCCTCGAAGAACCAGTCCTCCTCGAGGAACTCCGGGTACTCCGGATGCCGGACGTACGGGAGGTGGGCGTGGAGGACGGGGCACCAGTAGCCCACGGGCATGATGAACCTCTCTCGCGCTCGGGACCCGGCGCGGGGACGCGCGTGCCGGAAACGTCCAGGAGTCTAGTCTACCGGCGGAAGGCGTCGCTGGCGCCGCCGCGACCGCGCTTCCGCGCCGGGCCCTCGGTGCCGGCTACGACGGGCGCGGACTCCCAGGGACCGGGCTGCGCCTCGGCGGGAGACTTGGCGGCGGCCCGCACGGCGTCCAGCGGCGCATCGAAGCGGACGCGGCGCTTGGCCTTGTCCGGCGAGGGCCCCTGTCGCGGTGTCGCCACCAGGTTGCTCTCGGCGAGCGTCCGGAACTGCCCGGAGGGCAGCGTCCAGCCGAGCTGCGCGCGGTAGGACCGGCTCTTCGTGTCCGCGCGCACGTACCATGCCCGCGCGCCGTAGGGGAGGAGGATCACGGACGTACCGCCGTGGCCGGGATCGGTGATGCGCAGGGTGAGCCGCGTCAGCGCCATGCCGCGCTCGCCCAGCTCGCGCCGCAGCGTGTCCACCGCGCGCGCGCTGAGGTCCCAGTACGCGAAGAGCCACTCGGGGTCCTTGATCAGCAGGCGCACGCGGTCGATGCCGTAGGTCTCCGGGAAGAGGAACCGCTCCTCCTCGAACACGCGCTTGGGCACGTGGCGCGGGAGGTACTTCGCGGACTCGATCTGCTCTTCCTCACTGAGGGTGAGCGGCGCGCTCGTCTCCGGCTGGGCGATCAGCTTCTCGAGGTCCTGGGTGCGCTTGCGCGTGCCCGACTTGGCCGCCGGCACGGCCGCCTTCTGACGCCGTCCCTCGGCGGTCTCCGTGCGCCGGTCGCCGGGCCGGCGCTTGCTCGCCACCGCGGGCTTGCGCCCACGCACCGCCGCGCGGCCGCGAGTGGCCAGGCGGGACGAGGGCCGAGGAGTGGCGAGCGTATGGCTGGCGCGTGGCATGCCCGAAGTATATCTGATCGGGACCGCGCCCGCCGAGGGAAAATCAGGGCTGCGGAGGCTCTCCCGGCCGGCGGGGCGGCGTCTGGTTGCGGCGGTCGGCGCGGATCTGGTTCATCAGCTCGCGGATCTTGCGCTCGACCTCGACCTCCATCACGCGGTACTTGGCCTGCTGGATGGGGGTGAGCACGCCGTCGATGGCGTCGCGGTCCTTCCTGAGCGCGGCGGGCTCCTCCGTCTCCACCGCCTTGAGCTGCCGCAGCAGGTCGCCCACTCGCGATTCGGTGGCGACGCCGGAGGCGAGCACGCGGCGCAGCTCCTGCATCGCCTGCTGCCGGCGCTGGGTGAACGCGCGGCGGTCGGTCTGGAGGTGCTTCACCAGGGGCAGGACCTTCACGTACTGGTCGTCGGTGAGCTGGAGGCTCTCCTGGATGTTGCTCATCATGTAGGCGTCGATCATCCGGAAGGCCTCGTCACGCGGACGCGCGCCCGGCGCTCCCTGCGCGCCCGGGCCCTCCTGTCCGGCGCCCGACCGTCCCGCCAGGGCCACCGCCAGGAAAGCGGCGGCGAGCCCGCGATGGATCACAGCGTCCTCCCCTGCGCGATCTTCTCACGCAGGGCGTCGGCCAGCGCTCGGCTCTCGTCGTCGGAGAGCCCGGCCACGCATTCCGCCAGGTCCGGGCACTCCACGGACGTGGAGGTAGAGGCCATGGTGGGTGCGATGTTCTCGAGCACGGGCAGTCCCGGATCCTGATCCGCCGGCGGCAGCGCCGACCAGGCCGGCAGCGCGGACGTCGCGCGGAGCGGCCGCTCCACCGTTGGCCGGATCCCCACGCCGGTGGCCAGGGCCACCATGGCCGCGCCGGCCACGGCCGCCGCCGCCCACAATGGACGCCGCGACCGCGCCGGAGGGACCGCCGCCAGCCGCTGGGCGATCCGCCGGCGCATGACGTCCCAGAAGATCGGCGCGGGCTCGGGCAGCGCCGCGCGCGCGGTCAGGCCCCGGGCGGAGCGCGCCTCGTCCACGCGCTCGCGGCAGCGCTCGCAGCCCGTGACATGGACGAGCGCGCGATCGTCGGCCGCGCCCTCCACCACGTCCATCAGCGTCTGGTCGGAAACGTGCCTCCACATCGTCAGTCTCCCGTCTTGCGGCCCGTCATGGCCTTGCGCAGGTTGCCCAGCGCGTGGAAGAGGTTGGCCTTCACCGTGCCCACCGTGGAGCCCATGATGGCCGCCACCTGCTCGTGCGTGAGGTCGTGGTAGATCTTCAGGATGAGCGTCGCGCGCTGCTTCTCGGGCAGCCGGCCCACCGCCTCGCGGACCTGCTGCGACAACTCGTCCTGCTCGATCCGGTCCGCCACGCCGCGCGTCGCGTCCGGTACGTCGTCCTCGAGCGGCTCGCTCGGCAGCCGCCGCGAGGAGCGGAAGTTCAGGCAGGTGTTGACGGCGATGCGGTAGAGCCAGGTCGAGAACGCGCTGTCCCCGCGGAAGCGCCCGATGGCGCGGTAGGCCTTGAGGAAGGCCTCCTGGGCCAGGTCGCTCGCGTCGTGGTGGTTGTTCACGTAGCGGTAGCAGAGCCGGTAGATGTCGCGCTGGTAGCGCTCGACCAGGCGGTCGAATGCCTCGCGGTCGCCCCGCTGGCAGGCCTCGATCGCCTCGCGATCGTCTTCCAGCGCTTGGGTCCGGGTCAGGCGGGCGGCATCGTCGATGACCAAGAGGGGGAACGGAGCGACCAGGGCCTGCGCGCTCATCGCCCGTCCCCGCGCGCGCCCTCGCCCACCGCCACTCTCGCACCGCCCTTCCGGCGCTGTCAACGCGCCCCTGTCATCTGTTTAGACCTGTCGGCGGCGAAAAGGTTGAGGCCTGCTCAAGCCGTATCTCCTTGAGGATGAAGGGGCCGCCGCCGCGCAAGGCGAGCGAGGTGCCACGCTCTCCTTCCGGCACCGCGAAAGAGCCGACCAGACCCGCGCCCCCACGGGCCAGTCCGCTGGTTCGCCTCGGACCCACGTCCGGCCCAGCGTCGAGGACCGGCGGTGGCAGCGAAGACGGCACGGTCTCGCCTTCGATCTCGATCCGATACGTGCCATGGGGCAGCGGAAGGCGGCCGCCGATCACGGCGCCGTCCGGCCAGCGGTACGGCTCGTACGCCGGGCCCCAGGGCAGCACGTCGGTCGTCCACGCCGCGCCCGCGGGCGCGACCTTCGTCCAGCCCGGGACCGACAGTGCCGGCCGCCCGATCACGCGCACCGCATCGCGTCCCTCCGTGCGGGCGCTGGAGAGGCGCGAGGCGATGCCGGCGGCGACGACCAGGGCGAGCGACGCGCCGGCCAGGCCGGCGGCGGTGACGCGGCTGTCTTTCGCGCGTCCGGCCAGCGCGGCCGCCAGCAGCGCCGCCGCCCACACCCACGTCAATCGCGCCCGGTCATGCTGCGACTCGTCCAGCACGTAGCCCGGCAGGAGCCGCGTCCATTCCTCCGCGCCCGAGGCGACGCGCCAGAGCGGCGCGGTCCCGTCGCGATCACGGTGGACGAGCGCGCGGTCCCAGGTCCCCACCGCTCCCGTCCACAGGCTCCACCCGACGAGGAGCGCCGCCGCCGCGCCGAGGCCAGCGCGCAACCGCGCCCCCACCGCGAGCGCCAGCGCCGGCACCACCGGGACCAGGAACCGCGCGGGCGGGTTGAAGCCGCCGCGCCACATGGGCCAGGCGCCCGCGGTCAGGATCACGGCGGCGGTCATCGCGATCGCGGCGAGAGCGACGCGCCGCGACCGGCGCCACAACGCGACCACGCCCGGAATCGCCAGCACGAACACGGGCGCGTAGGCGAGCAGGCCGAACTCCTGGTCGAACAAGAGGCCGGGCAGGCCGATGGGCAGGCCGGACAGCGCGAGCTCCGGCCGGCGGCCGTACACGCGCCGCGGATCGAAGAACCCGTAGAGGTGGAAGTGGAACAGCGCGATCGCCACCGCGGAGACGAGCGACGGCGCCACCCACGCGAGCGTCGCCGTTCGCGGCGGGCGCGCGCTCAGCGCGAACAAGACGAGAACGGCGGTGAGGACCGCGTAGCGGACGTTGAACCAGGGAAGCAGCGCCACCGCGATGCCCGCCATGGCGGCCGCGCGCACCGACGTCTCGCCGCGTCCGTGCCGCAGTCCCGCGGCCACGATCAGCGCGGCCGGGACCTCGGTGAGCACGAGGCCGGCGTAATGGACGAGCGGCGGGCTGAGGGCGACCATCCATGCCGTCGTGTCCGCCCCCTCGCCGATCCAAGTGCGCAGCAGCGCACGCGTCTCGTGCGCCAGCCAGACCGCGAGCAGCGCCATGAAGAAGGATGCGCCCGGGTAGCCCGCCAGCGCGTAGGCGGGCAGGAGCAGCAGGGACAGGCCGACCGCGTGCAGCGAGTAGATGGCGCCGCCGCGGCCGCGTACGCGATAGTGCGGTTCGAGCGGCCCGGGATGGAACGCGCGGTAGCGCCCCTCGGCGTAGTCGCGCTCGAGCGCGAGGTCGTGGTCGCGCAGCAGGCTGTCCGCCACCATCAGGTAGTGGGGCTCGTCGCCTTCGGGGCCGACCTGCGCCTGTACGCGCGCGGCGGCCAGGCCGTACACGAGCGCGACCACGGGCAGGAACGCCGCGCCGGCCCAGCGTGGGCGAGCCAGCGCGAGCGCACCGGCCGCCGCGGCGAGCACCAGGACCGCGATCGGCCGCCCGGCCAGCGCGGCGACGCCCGGCAGGCGCACGCCCAGCACGACGAGCAGCACCAGGGGCCCGAGCCCGGCGAGGACCGCGCCCGCCGCCCCGCGCGTGAGCGCGGCCAGAACGGCCAGGATGGCTGCACCGGCGACCAGCGCGAGCCCCGTCGGCGCGCCCAGGAGCCACCCGCCCGGCCGCGCGGCGGCTCCGCCGGCGGCGATGGCAACGGCCGCCGCGCCCGCCGCCCATCCCAGCGCCCACCCGGCGCGCCCGCGCATGTGGCGCCGATTCTATGCGCCGGCGTGTCGAGGTTGATTTCGCCGACCAGAAGGTCGATAGTGACTTGGGGGTTTGCGATGAACCGCATCGTCGCCGTCTCGGTCCTCGCGCTCGTCCCCGGCCTCGCCCACGCCGACCAGGTCTTCCTGACCACCGGCGGAGAGATCAAGGGCGAGATCGTCGAGCGCCGCGCGGACGCGCTGGTCATGGAAGTCGGGCCAGGTCGCCTGACGTTGCCGATGAGCAGCGTGGCGCGCGTGGTGGCGAGTACCACCGACCTCGGCGTCTACCGCGCACGGGCCGCGGCCCTGGCGCCGCGCGACGTGTCGGGATGGCTCGACCTGGCCGCCTGGGCGCGCAGCCGCGGCCTGGCCACCCAGGCCCGCGAGGCCTTCGAGCGCGTGCTGGCCGCGGACCCGGGGAACGCGACCGCGCACGTCGCGCTGGGGCACGTGCTGCTGGACGGGCGCTGGCTCGGCGTGGAGGAGGCGAACCGCGCGCGCGGCCTGGTCGAGTTCGAGGGGACCTGGGTGACGCCCGACGAGATGCACGCGCGGCTCGGCGAGCGCGCGGCCATGGCCGAGGAGAGCCGCGCCATCCGCGAAGCCCAGGCGCGCGCTCGCGAAGCGGAGGCGCGCGCACGCGAGGCGGAAGCGCGCGCGCAGGCGGCCGAGGCCGGGGCACGTCAGACGCAGGAGCCTCCGAGCACCGGCATCCCATACCCCTGGGTCTTCGGGCCGGGGTATGGACCCGTCATCGCCGGCCCGTTCTCACCCTTCGCCGGGTCGTGGACAGGGATGACCGGCCGCGGCGGCTGGGGGACCGGCCCCCATGCCCATCACGGCCAACCCGTTCCGCCGGCACAGCCCCCGCCCCTCGTCACGAAGGAGCAGTGGGGCCAGCTCAAGCATTGACTTTCGCCTGATCTTCGCCTATCTTGGCGCCGGGAGGTGGGAATGCACCTGACCCGGCGTCAGAAGGAGATCCTGGACTATCTGACCGAGTACATCGGCAGCCAGGGTTACGCCCCGACCATCGAGGAGATCGGCCAGCATTTCGGCCTGAGCTCGCTCGCCACCGTCCACAAGCACCTCACCAACCTCCAGGAGAAGGGGCTCATCAAGCGCGCCTGGAACCGCAGCCGCGCCCTGGAACTGGTGCCCGCGGGCGTCACCGTGCGCGCGGTGGAAGTCCCGCTCCTCGGCCGCGTCGCGGCCGGCGCCCCCATCGAGGCCATCGAGGCCACGGAGACGATCTTCGTCCCCGAAGACATGCTCGGCCGCGGCCGCACGTACGTCCTGCAGGTCAAGGGCGACTCGATGATCGAGGAGCAGATCCGCGACGGCGACTACGTGATCGTCGAGGACCGCCAGGCCGCACGCGACGGCGAGATGGTCATCGCGCTGCTCGGGGGCGACAGCGCCACCCTCAAGAAGTTCTACCGGGAGAGCGGCGGCGTCATCCGCCTGCAACCCGCCAACAGCGCCATGAAGCCGATCTTCGTCGACGAGGAGGACATCCGCGTGCGCGGCGTCGTGATCGGCGTGCTGCGGAAGTACTGACACCGGGCGTAGACTGGGGCGCTTATGGCAGGAGGAGCGCTCCCCGAATGGACGAGAAGAAGGCCGTCAACTTCACGATCGTGCCCGACGAGGACCACACCATCCCGCGGGTGTATTCAAACTTCTGCTCCATCCAGAACTCGCCCTTCGACTTCACCCTCACCTTCTGCGAGATGCTGCCCATCGGCGAGCGCGAGATCCACGAAGCGCAGGCCACGCACGTGGTCAAGGCCCCGGTGCGCGCCCGCATGGTGGTGCCGGTGCAGATGGTCCCCGGCCTGATCGCCGCGCTGCAGGAGAACTTCCGGCTCTATCAAGAGTCGTTCGGCCCGCCCAAGGGGCCAACGCACTAGACACGGCCGTGGACCTCCAGTGGCGGCGCCACCGCCTACACTGGAGAGGTGAAGGGCAAAGAGCGCGCGCGGCGCATCCTGCACGTCGATCTCGACCCGTTCCTGGTCTCGGTCGAGCGGAGCCTGGATCCTTCGCTGCGCGGACAGCCGGTGATCGTGGGCGGGCTGCCGGATGGCTCGGGCATGGTCGCGGCCGTCTCCGCGGAAGCGCGCGAGCGCGGCGTGCGGCCGGGCCAGTCCGTGGCCGCGGCCCGGCGCGCGTGCCCTGAAGGCGTGTTCCGGCCGGGCGATTTCGAGGTCTACGCGCGCTTCACCGAAGACGTCACGGCCATCCTCCAGTCCGCCACCCGCCGCGTCGAGCGGCCCTCCGCGGACGAGGCGTACGTGGACCTGACCCCGGAAGGCGCCGGCGAGCCCGCGCCCGTGGCCGCGGCGGAGGCGATCAAGGACGAGATCCAGCGCCGCCTCGGCCTCGACGCGTCGCTGGGCCTGGCCTCGTCGCGGCTGGCCGCGCGCGTGGCTTCCTCGTGGGCTCGGCCCCGCGGCCTGCTCGTGGTGCTGCCGGGGTACGAATCCTCCTTCCTGGCCCGACAGCCCGTCCGCTTCCTTCCCGACCTGCCCGCGCATCTGGAGACGGCGCTGGAGAAGGGCGGGCTGACCACGCTGGGCGACGTCGCCGCGGCGGAGCCGGAAGCGCTGGAGACGCTGGTCGGCAATCCCGCCGCCGAGCGCCTGCGCGCCGCCGCGCGCGGCGACGGCGAGGAGCCGGTGCCGCTGACCGCGCCGCCCGCCTCCATCCAGGAAGAGACGGTGCTGCGCGACCGGCGGGCCGACCGCGAGGCGCTGGAGTCCGTGCTCGACGGCCTGGCCACGCGCGCGTGCCGCCGCCTCCGGCCGTTCGGCCTGGCCGCCGGCACGGTCAGCGTCGAGGTGCGGCGCGCGGAGGGCACGCTGCGGCGGGCGGAGACGCTGGAGCCGGGCGTGGAGGACGACGAGACGGCGCGCGTGGTGGTGCGGGCCCTGGTGGCACCGCTGCTCGAGCCCGCCACGGGCGTGCGCGCCCTGGCCGTTCGTCTGGCGCGGCTGCACCGGCCGCGGCCGCAGTCGTCACTGTTCCCCCGCCGTCCCTGGCTCGCCCGTCCGGGCTGAGCCTCCGCCCGGGCGCACACTCCCACTGCGCTAGAATCGATCTCTCGCCCATGGCGTCTCCACGCACGCGTCCGCGCTCGCCACATCGTCCCGGCCGCTCCGCGCCTGCCCCGGCCCGTCGCGCGCGCGAGAGCCGCGCGCTGATGGCGGAGCGCGCGAACAAGATCCTGGACATCCTCGAGAAGGCGCATCCGGAAGCCACCTGCGCGCTGCACTACCGCAACCCGTACGAGCTGGTGATGGCGACCATCCTGTCCGCGCAGTGCACGGACGAGCGCGTCAACCAGGTCACGCCGTCGCTGTTCGCGCGCTACCCCACCGCGCAGTCGTTGGCGGGGGCGCGGCCGGAGGACGTCGAGGAGATCATCCGGCCCACCGGCTTCTATCGCGCGAAGACGCGGAGCCTGCTCGGCTGCGCGCGCGCGCTCAGCGAGGAGCACGGCGGCGAGGTGCCTCGTTCGATGGAGGCGATGGTCGAGCTGCCGGGCGTGGGGCGCAAGACGGCCAGCGTCGTGCTGGGCCACGTCTACGACATCGCGGAAGGCATCGCGGTGGACACGCACGTGCTCCGCGTCTCCAACCGGCTCGGCATCGCCAAGGGCGACGACCCGCTGGAGGTCGAGCGCCAGCTCATGGCCATCATCCCGCGCGAGCGGTGGACGCGCACCACCGACCTGCTGATCTTCCACGGCCGCAAGATCTGCATCGCCCGCCGTCCGCTCTGCGGCGAGTGTCCGGTGTTCGCGCTGTGCCGCTGGCCGCACCGCCAGGCCTTCGCCATGGGCAAGCCGCCGCGCGCGCGTGGCGCCCCGGGCAGCGCGGCGCGCCGGCGACGCCGCGCGGCCGCGCGCTGATGCCGCCGCGGGGCCTGGCCGCCGCGCGCCTTCAGGCAGAGCCAGCGACAAAGACTTCATCGAGCGGGAAATATCCCGGTCTCTCGACCGTCTTCCTTTGCAAGTGCCCTCAGATGGCAGACCGCTCGCCCGCTCTCCAGGGAGGTCGATCTCTTTGATTTCTTCGGACACGATTCGGCAAGACCTGAAATATGGATTTCGCTCGCTATCCCGGAACCCTTGGGCGAGCGCCATCATCGTCTTCTCGCCGTGGCTCTTCGATACGAATAGCCCATCACATCGTTTGACGTGTCCTCCGGTCACGCTTGTTGACCATCGGGCTCCGTGCTGGCATAAGAGGAAGATCGCGGGTCACCGGGGACCCGAGGAGGACGACAGAATCATGAAGAAGCTCCTGGCCCTTTCCTTCGCCGCCGCCATGGCCGCCGGCTCCGCCATGGCCGCCGAGGCCGTCAAGGGTGAATGGACGGGCTACATCACGGACACGCACTGCGCGCAGAAGGGTGCCAACAAGGACCACACCGCTGGTTGCGTCGAGAAGTGCATGAAGGGCGGGTCGCATGCCCAGATCCTCAACGAGGCGGACGGCAAGCTCTACGACCTGGCCGCCTTCGACGCCAAGGTCAAGCCGCTCGTGGGCAAGAAAGTCACGCTGAAGGGCACGCTGGACAAGGACACCAACACCATCACCGTCGCCAGCGCCGCCGCCGCCAGCACGCGCTGAAGGTCGGCTCCGCTCCTCGCAAACCCGAGCGAGCGCAGGGGGATAAGCGTTGACACCCACCCTTGCGCTCGCGTACGATAGCGGTTTGCGGTAGAGGCGCTGCGGCGCCGTCTTGGGAGCACGATGCCGACCTACATACCGAAGGTGGACGAGAGCGGCCGCGAGTGGTTCGTGATCGACGCCAAAGACCAGGTGCTGGGCAAGCTGGCCACGCGCGCCGCGTCCATCCTCACGGGCAAGCACAAGCCGAGGTACACGCCGTTCCTGGACACCGGAGACCACGTCATCGTCATCAACGCGGCCAGGGTCCACCTCACCGGCCGCAAGGAGACGGACAAGATCTACCGGCACCACACTCTGTACCTCGGCGGCCTCAAGTCCACCGCGGCCGGCGACGTGCGCAAGAAGCACCCCACGCGGCTGGTCGAGGAGGCCGTGCGCGGGATGCTGCCCAAGACCAAGCTCGGCCGCGCCATGTTCCACAAGCTCAAGGTCTACGCCGGCGATCAGCACCCGCACCAGGCGCAGAAGCCCAAGACGGTGGCGCTGAAGTCCAAGTCTCCGGCGAAGCCGGCGGCGAAGTCGAAGTAAGGAGAAGAGCGTTTGAGCACACCCATCGAGTACTACGCGACCGGCAAGCGCAAGACCGCCATCGCCCGCGTGCGGCTCCGCAACGGCACGGGCGAGGTCAAGCTCAACGACCGCGCGCTCGACGAATACTTCGGCGGGCACGAGGCGCTGAAGATGCTGGCCAAGCAGCCCTTCGCGGTCACGGAGACGACCGAGAAGTTCGACGTACTGGCCGTGGTCACCGGCGGCGGGCCGTCGGCCCAGGCCGGCGCTCTGCGGCACGGCATCTCGCGGGCCCTGTGCGAGTTCAACGTGGAGCTGCGCAAGCGGCTCAAGAAGGCGGGCTTCCTCACCCGGGACGCCCGCATCAAGGAGCGCAAGAAGTACGGACAGAAGGGCGCGCGGCGCCGCTTCCAGTTCAGCAAGAGGTAGGGAATCTGGCGGCCCCGCGCAGCGGAGCGGCCAGAGTGGTTGGTTGAGACGTTCAATTCGAGCCTCCGCGAGGAGGCCGGCAAGCCCCGGGCCCGTCGCGGCCCGCGGCTGATCAGGAGGACGGTTTGTCGACGAGCGTGAGCACGACCCCGGGCACCAGCGTGTCCCCGAGCGTCACCATGAAGGAGCTGCTCGAGGCCGGGGTCCATTTCGGACACCAGACCAAGCGCTGGAACCCGAAGATGAAGGACTTCATCTTCGGCGAGCGCAACGGCATCTACATCATCGACCTGCAGAAGACGCACCGCCTGCTGCAGGACGCGCTGCAGTACGTGCAGGACCTGGCCGCGCAGGGCCGCACGGTCATGTTCGTGGGCACCAAGCGGCAGGCCCAGGAGGCCATCGCCGAGGAGGCCCAGCGCTGCGGCATGCCGTACGTCAACGAGCGCTGGCTGGGCGGGCTGCTGACCAACTTCGTGACCATCCGCAAGAGCCTGGACCGCCTGCGCGAGCTGGAGTCCATGTCCACGGACGGGCGCCACGAGCGCCTCACGAAGAAGGAAGTGGCGCAGCTCGAGAAGGAGCGCGTCAAGATCGAGAAGAACCTGAAGGGCATCAAGGGCATGAAGAACGTGCCCGACGCCGTGTTCGTGATCGACACGCGCAAGGAGTCGATCGCGGTCCAGGAGGCGCGGAAGCTCAAGATCCCCGTGATCGGGATCGTGGACACCAACTGCGATCCGGACGAGGTGGACCACGTGATCCCGGGCAACGACGACGCGCTGCGCGCGATCAAGCTCTTCGCAGGCCGCGTGGCCGACGCGGTGCTGGCCGGACGCGGCATCCGCGAGTCGCGCGCGGCGGACGCGGCCGCGGCGGACAAGGGCGCTCCCGCGGGCGAGGACGAAGCGGCGCGGCGCCGGCCCAAGACGCGGCCGATGACGACGCCGGTGCCCATGGCTTAGCTGTTGACGCCGAGGCGACAAGCGGGGGCCGCGGCGCAGCGGCCCCCGCTCCATTTAGGGAGACAGGAAGGCTTTATGGACATTTCTGCAGAGATGGTGCGCAAGCTGCGCGAAGAGACAGGCGCAGGCATGATGGAGTGCAAATCGGCCCTGGTCGAAGCCGGCGGGGACGTCGAGAAGTCGCGCGACATCCTCCGCAAGAAGGGCCTCGCCACCGCGGCCAAGCGGGCCGGCCGCGCCACGAGCGAAGGGATCGTCGGCCACTACATCCACCCCGGGGCCAAGATCGGCGTCCTGGTGGAGGTGAACTGCGAGACCGACTTCGTGGCCAAGACCCCGGACTTCCAGTCGCTGGTCAAGGAGATCGCAATGCACATCGCGGCCTCCAATCCCCTCTACGTGAGCAAGGACGAGGTGCCGGCGAACGTCCTGGAGAAGGAGCGCGAGATCTACAAGGCGCAGGCCGCCCAGGCGGGCAAGCCCGCGCCCGTCCAGGACAAGATCGCGGAGGGGAAGCTCAAGCAGTACCTCTCCGAGGTCTGCCTCCTCGAGCAGCCCTTCATCCGCGAGACGGACAAGACCGTGGGCCAGCTCATCCAGGAGAAGATCGCCCTCATCAAGGAGAACATCGTGGTGCGCCGGTTCGCCCGCTTCAAGGTGGGCGAGGAAGCGCGCGCCATCGCGGCGGACACCGTCCAGGGATAGTCCTCAGTGGCGTGTAGCGCGCGGGCGGGGTCCGCGGCGGGCGCGGCGGCCTCATCGCCACGCGTACACCGCTCGGTCGAAGTCGTTCACGAGCGCCTCCGGCCCCGGCTCCAGGAACGGCAGCATCTGCGTCAGCACCACCGCGCAGACGCCCTTGTCGCGATCGATCCAGAAGAACGTGTTGAAGATCCCCGCCCACGAGAGCGTGTCGGCGCCCCGGCCGCCGTCCAGCGGCCGCGTGTTCAGCGCGAAACCGAAGCCGAACTTGTCGGGGCGGCCCGGGATCTCCGCCCCGTCCCGCGCGAGCTGCGGCATCATGCTGGGCATCTTCCGCAGGGGCAGGTCGCCGATCTGGTTCCGTGCCATCAGCGCCACCGACTCCGGGCGCAGGATCCGGCGCTCGCCTAGCCGACCGCCGGCCATGATCGCCCGCGTGAACGTGAGGTAGTCCTCCGCGGTGCAATGCAGGCCGCCGCCGCCGCTGAAGAAGCGGACCGGCGAGGGCGCCGGCCGCGGCGCGGCCACCAGTGTGCCGTCCTCAGCGCGTGTGTACACGGAGACCATCCGCGCCTGTTTCCCGGGCGGCACGTTGAACCACGTGTCCTTCATCCCGAGCGGCCCGAAGATGCGCTGCTGGAAGTAGTCCTCGAGCGACAGGCCGCTGACCTTCTCCACGAGCCGGCCGAGCCAGTCGATGTTGATCCCGTACTCCCATCGCGTCCCCGGGTCGAAGACCATCGGCGCCTTCATGAACCCGTCGCCGCCGGACGTGATGCGGGGCATCCGGCCCTGCGCCGCGTAGTCGAACAGCTCCTTGTTGAGGAACTCGTAGCCGAAGCCGGCGGTGTGCGTGAGGAGCTGCCGCACCGTGGGCGGCGCCTTCGGCGGGCGCAGCGTGCCGCCTTCGAGGACCTGCACCGTGGCCAGCTCCGGCAGGTACGTCGTGGCCGGCTCGTCCAGCTTCACCTTGCCCGCTTCCACGAGCTGCATCACGGCCACCGATGTGACGGGCTTGGTCATGGAAGCGATCGAGAAGATCGCGTCCTTGTCGAACCCGAACGCGCCGCGGTAGACGACTCCGTCCGAGGTCGCCACCATGGCGACGGCGCCCGGCACCCGCCGCTGCTGCACCGCGCTCCGCAGCACGTCGTCGAGGGCGGCCGGGCTGCGCCCGGTGGCGGATGAGGCGTGGACGGCGGTCGACACGAGCGCGGCCAGGAGCGCGATCTTCTTGTCCATGCGTACGATTATGCTCAAGCGGTCAACCGCGCTCGGGAATACGCTCATCCTGGGCGCCCTCGAGGGCGTGCGCCTCAGGGGCGGCGCGCGTTGAGACACTCCCGCCGCGGCCGGAGCGCGATTTCGCTCGCGCCGCGGGCGGCGACCGGGTACGATCGATCCACCGAGCCCTGGAGGAGGACGGCCATGCGGGTCTCCCGACGCTCGCTGCTCAGCGCGATCATGCCCGCGGCCACGGGCGCTTCTTCGGCCTTCGCCGCCGCACGCGGCCGCGAGGCCTCCGTGGCCGGAGGGGATCCGGCGAGCGCGCCCACCGCGCCCGCCCTCCGGCTCGACAGCAACGAGAACCCGCTCGGCCCGGGGCCCGCGGCGACGGACGCGCTGACGCGCGAGCTCGCGGAGGCCGGGCGCTACCCCACGAATGCGCGGCCGTCCACCGCGGACCTGCGCACCGTGATCGCGCGCCGCGCCTCCGTCGCGCCCGAGAACGTGGCGCTCGGCGCGGGATCCGGGGAGATCCTGCGCATCGCCGTCCGCCTCTATACCTCGTCCTCGCGCCACCTCGTCACGGCCGCGCCGTCGTACGAGCAGCCGGAGAAGATGGCCGCGCAGCTCGGGGTCGGCGTGCGCCGCGTGCCGGTCGACAGGGACGGCCGGCTCGATCTCGACAAGATGGCCCAGGCCGCGCGCTGGGCGGGCCTCGTCTTCCTCTGCAACCCGAACAACCCGACGAGCACGGTGCATCCGGCCGCGGCGGTGGCGGAGTTCGTCGCGCGGGTCGGCCGGGAGTCGCCGGACACGGCGATCCTGATCGACGAGGCCTACCACGATTACGTGGCCCATCCCGCCTACGCCACCGCGGTGCCGCTCGCGCTGCTGCGCCCGAACGTCGTCGTGTCGCGCACGCTCTCCAAGGCCTACGGGCTGGCCGGCATGCGCGTCGGCTACGCAGTCGGCCAGCCGCAGGCGGTCGAGGCCTTCAACCGCTGGGCCATGAAGTACAACACGAACACGCTCGCGGTCGCCGCGGCCCTCGCCTCACTCGAGGACCCCGCGCACATCGAGGCCGAGCGCGGGCGGAACGCGCACGCGCGCGCGTTCACCACACGCGTGTTCACGAACCTGGGCTGCCGCGTGATGGACGCCCAGACCAACTTCGTCTTCGTGGAGACGGGCTGCCCGGCCGCCGAGTTCAGGGAGGCCTGCGCCAGACGCGGCGTCCTCGTCGGCCGCGAGTTCCCGCCGCTCGACAAGACGCACGCGCGCGTCTCCATCGGCACGATCGAGGAGATGCAGCAGGCGAGCGCCGTCTTCGGCGAGGTGCTCGGGTCCGCCCGCTCGGGAGCCGCGGGTGCGTCGCGCCTTTCCGGAGGCCGACGGTGAGCGCGCGCCGGCCGCGCGAAGAGGCAGCGGTGTCGTGCACGCGCCGCGCCTTCGTGACCGCGGTGGGCCTCGGCGGGGCGGGCCTGCTCGCGGCGCGGCGGCAGGCCTGGGCCGCGCTCACGGGTTCGGCGCCGCCCCCGCGCCCGCTGCTGCTGCACAACAACGAGAACCCGGTGGGGCCCGATCCGGCCGTGCTGGAAGCCGTGCGCAGCGCGCTCGGTTCCGGCGGACGCGCCGGACGCTATTGCTTCGAAGATGTGGGCCCGCTCCACCAGGCGATCGCCGAGCGGTTCGGCGTGACGCCGGAGAACGTCGTGACCGGTTGCGGGTCCACGCAGATCCTCCGCGCGGCCGTGCAGGTCTTCACGTCGCCGGCCCGGCCGCTGGTCGCCGGACAGATGACCTACGAGGAGTGCGCGTCGTACGCGGACCTGATCGGCACGCCCCTGCGCGCCGTTGCCCTCGACCGCGCCCTGCAGCTCGACCTCGAGGCCATGGCCGCGGCGGCCAAGGGCGCGGGAATGGTGTTCCTGAACAACCCCAACAATCCCACGGGCACCGTCCTCTCCGGCGACGCCGTGGGCGCCTTCATCGAGCGCGTCCATTCCGTCGCCCCCGAGTGCGTCGTGCTCATCGACGAGGCCTACCACGACTACGTGACCGACCCGTCCCACCGCACGCAGGCCCCGCGGGCGGTCAAGGACCCGCGCGTGGTGGTGGCGCGGACGTTCTCGAAGGCGCACGGCATGGCCGGCCTGCGCGTGGGCTACGCGCTCGGCCATCCCGACACGGTCAAGGCGCTGGCCTGGGAAGGGCGCAATGCCCTGAACATCGCCGGCCTCGTGGCCGCCACCGCTTCCATCGGGGACCAGGCGCACCTCGACCGCGAGAAGGCGCGCAACACCGAGGCGCGCCGCTTCACCATCGACTGGTTCGCGCGCGCCCGCTTCAAGTCCGCCGACTCGCAGACCAACTTCGTCTTCGTGGACGTCGGGCGGCCCGCCAAGGAGTTCCGGGACGCGTGCAAGGAGCAGGGCGTCCTCGTGGCGCGCGACTTCCCGCCGCTCGAGAGGAGCCACGTCCGCATCTCCGTCGGCACGCTCGAGGAGATGAAGCGCGCGGTAGCGGTGTTCGCGAACGTCCTCGGGGTCAGGGCGAAGGCGGCCTGAGGCGCACGGCCGGGACGGGCGAGCCAGGGTAAGATCCAGGGTCCGACTGGAGACCTTCACCATGGCCAGCCGCAAGCCTGTCTTCAAGCGCATCCTCCTCAAGCTCTCCGGGGAGGCGCTCCTGGGCGAGAAGGCCTTCGGCATCGACCGCGCCTTCACCGACTACCTGGCGAACGAGATCAAGGGCGTGCACGCGCTGGGCACGCAGGTGGGCGCGGTGGTGGGGGGCGGCAACATCTTCCGCGGCGTGTCGGATGCCGCGCTGGGGATGGACCGCGTCTCCGCCGACCACATGGGGATGCTGGCCACCGTCATCAACGCCATCGCGCTGCAGGACGCGCTGGAGCGCGCGGGGGTGATGACGCGCGTGCTCAGCGCCATCGAGATGCGTGAGGTGGCGGAGCCGTTCATCCGCCGCCGCGCCATCCGCCACTTCGAGAAGGGCCGGGTGGTGATCTTCGCCGGCGGCACCGGCAACCCCTACTTCTCCACCGACACCGCCGCCGCCCTGCGCGCGATGGAGATCAAGGCGGAGGTGCTCTTCAAGGGCACGAAGGTCGACGGCATCTACGACTCCGATCCGCTCAAGAACCCGGGGGCGCAGAAGTTCGAGAGCCTCACCTACCTCGACGTCCTCAAGAAGGACCTCAAGGTCATGGACGCGACCGCCATCTCGCTCTGCAAGGACAACAAGCTGCCCATCGTGGTCTACAACCTGCGGCAGAAGGGCACGCTGCGGCGCATCGTGAAGGGCGAGAAGGTCGGCACCATGGTCAAGGAGTAGCTGCTATGTCCGCCAAGACCCTCATCGCCGAGGCCAAGCAGAAGATGAACGTGTCCGTGGAGACGGTGCGGCGCGAGCTGGCCGGCATGCGCACCGGCCGCGCGTCGCTGGCCATGCTCGACGGCATCCGCGTCGACTACTACGGCACGCCCACGCCGCTCAACCAGGTCGGCAACCTCTCGACGCCGGACCCCACGCTCATCCAGGTCCAGCCCTGGGACGCCAAGCTCCTGCCCGTCATCGAGAAGGCCATCCGCACGTCCGACCTCGACCTCAACCCCCAGAACGACGGCAAGATCATCCGCATCCCGATCCCGCAGCTCACCGAGGAGCGGAGGAAGGGCCTGGTCAAGAACGCGCACAAGCACGCGGAGGAGGGCCGGGTGGCCATCCGCAACGTCCGCCGCGACGCGAACGACCACCTCAAGAGGATGCTCAAGGGCCACGAGGTGAGCGAGGACGACGAGAAGCAGGCCATGGCCGAGGTCCAGAAGATGACGGACCAGCACATCGAGCAGATCAACGAGATCCTGAAGAAGAAGGAATCGGAGATCATGGCCGTCTAGTGCTGGCCCGGGGCCGGCCCGGGGCGGTGCTCACCACCCTCATGGTGGCGGCGGCGGTGGCCATGCTCGGCTACCGCTTCCTCCATCTCGACCTCGCGCCTTTCGCCCGCGACGAGCCGCAGTTCCTGGCCGCCGCGCGCGAGCAGCTCCGCTCGGGCCACTGGGTCTCCGCGAACCCGCTGTACGGCAACCTCGGCCTGCGCTATGGCCCGACCGCCTTCTGGTTCTACGGCCTGGTGCAGCTCCTCCTGGGCGACCAGCCCCGGACCGCGATCGTCGCCATGGGCCTGCTGGTCACACTCTCGCACCTGACCTTCGCCTGGGCGCTGACACGCCTGTTCGACGAGCACGCGGTGTTCTTTGCCGCGCTGGTCGCATGGATGGCCTCGTCGCCGTACCACTTCTACTGGTCGCGCATGGCGTGGGACCTGACGAGCCATGCCGGCGTGTTCCTGGCCGCCGCTCTCCTCTGCGCGTACCGCGAGCTGCGCCCCGGGCGCGCCCTGGCCCTCGGCCTCGTCCTCGGCCTGGCCGTGTCCACGCACCCCATGGTGGTGCCGATGGTGCTCGGAGCGGTGATCGCGATCGCGTGGGAGGCGCGTTCGCGCCGTCGCGGGTGGCGGCCCTTCGCGCTGATGGTCGCGTCGATCGTGGCCGTCAACGTGCCCTATCTCCTCTTCCTGCGTGAAGCGCGCATCGTCGGCCGCGCGCCTCGAGTGCCGCTCTCGCTCGCCGACCTGGGCCTCTTGCTGGTGCAAGCGCCGCGCACGATGACGACCTGGGGTTTCGATGGCGCCTGGGGCGACTTCCGGACCCGGCTCGGCACCGCCGCGGTCACGATCGACATCCTCTCGAAGCTGTCGCTGTGGGCCGCGGGTGCGGCCATGGTGGCGGGAGTAGCCCTCGCCCTCGTCTCGCCCGATGACCGCCAGCGGCGAATGGGAAGGACGGCGCTCCTGGCCTGGGGCGGGACCGTGCTGCTCCTCGCCCGGCTCGGCCTTGACCTCCACATCCACTATCACTTCGCAGCGGCGTGGCTGCCCGTCTTCGGCATGGCCGCCTGCCTGGCCTGGCTTCGGCGGACGGACGCGCGGTGGAGCGCGGCGGCCTTCGTCGCGCTGGCCGCGATCGCGCTCGTCCAGTTCACGATCATCGTGAAGTGGATGGGGTACGTCCGGGAGCAGGACGGTACGCGCGGAACCTACGGCACCACCCTCGGCGTGCAGGGAGAGGCCATGCGCCTGGTCTGCGCGGTGCCCGAGAGGCGCATCGTCCTGCGGAACGAGACGGCGATGTATCGATTCCCGCTCGAGTACCTGGCCACTACCGAGCCGTCGTGTCGGGACAAGGAGGTCCTGGTCTGCGCCGTGAGGAGCGGACCCTTCCGGAACCCCTGCCCGCCTCCCGGCGCCGGCGGCCGCCTGGTTCGACTGCGCTACGCGCGCGACGCGGGCGGCGCGCTGCGGGTCGACTGAGGGTCACGGCGGTGCCTCCCCGAACGCCCCGAACGGGCCGCTCCCCCCGCTTATAATCGCCACGTGCCCGTCACCCACCTCGACTGCACGCGCTGCCACCAGCGGTACCCTCCGGGGCAGATCCTGCACCTCTGCCAGGCCTGCGGCGGACCGCTGTTCGCGCGCTACGACCTCGAGCGGGCGGCCAAGAACATGCGCCCGGGCCACCTCGCGCTGCGCGAGCCCACGCTCTGGCGCTACGACGACGTGCTGCCCGTGGACAACCCGGACCACCGCGTCAGCCTGGGCGAAGGGTTCACCCCGCTGGTCAGCTCGCGCCGCCTGGGCGCCCAGATCGGACTGCCGCGGCTGTTCATCAAGGACGAGTCCGGCGAGCCCACCGGGTCCTTCAAGGCGCGCGGGCTGGCCATGGCGGTCTCGATGGCCAAGGCGCTCGGCGTCAACGACGTCTGCCTTCCCTCCGCCGGCAACGCAGGCAGCGCGCTGGCCGCCTACGCGGCGAAGGGCGGGCTCAAGGCGCACGTGTTCGTGCCCAGCGACATACCGCGCCTCTTCCTGATGGAGACGCGCGCGTACGGCGCGGAGGTGGAGACGGTGGACGGCGTCATCACGGACGCCGGCAAGGTCTGCGCGGAGCGCGCACAGCAGAACGGCTGGTACGAGTGCGCCACGCTCAAGGAGCCCTACCGCATCGAAGGCAAGAAGACGATGGGCTACGAGCTGGCGGAGCAGATGGGATGGAAGCTGCCCGACGCCATCCTCTACCCCACCGGCGGCGGGACGGGGCTGATCGGGATGTGGAAGGCCTTCCGCGAGATGGAAGCCATGGGTTACCTCGGCCCCGGCCGGCCGCGCATGTACGCGGTGCAGGCCGAAGGTTGCGCGCCCATCGTCAAGGCCTTCAGCGAAGGGCTCGAAGAGGCGCCGATGTGGGAAGGTGCGCAGACCCTCGCCCTCGGCCTGCGCGTGCCCAAGGCCCTGGGCGACTTCCTCATCCTGCG
>Ga0070698_100002476_pt1 | contig 20366 bp, 17 predicted proteins | sample KBSK1502metaG_FD_65477 | JGI IMG/M metagenome (GOLD analysis project Ga0070698, IMG submission 65477) | Corn, switchgrass and miscanthus rhizosphere microbial communities from Kellogg Biological Station, Michigan, USA - KBS K1-50-2 metaG | ecosystem: Host-associated > Plants > Roots >...
CTGATGAAGCAGCCGCCAAAGGACTTTGAAAACCGCGCACATTTCTTTGCGGTTTGCTGTCAGTTAATGCGGCAGATTTTGGTTCAGTACGCGCGTCGTCGAAACGCAGCGAAGCGGGACAGGACGGAGGGTACAAGCTTACGCTGGACGAATCGATTGCACCAGCCAGGAGCCGAAGCCAGGAGCCGAAGCCAGGAGCCGAGGCGTAAATCTGCTAGCCCTCGATGACGCTCTGAATGAACTGGCCAAGGTCGACCCGCAGCAGTGTCGGATCGTGGAGCTACGATTTTTCACCGGCCTTTCCATTGAGGAGACCTCTCAAGTCCTTGATGTATCGCCAGCCACAGTGAAGAGGCACTGGAATACTGCAAAACTTTGGTTATACAACCAAATCCGCAGGACTAATTGGTGACCCTTGAGCCAGATGCTGCTGGTCGGCTTGTAGAATGTGATTGGGCGTGGACTCACGGGCGCCCTAACATTCCCGGAACGCGGGCGATTGTTGCGTTGTTTTCCACCTATGCAAAAAGATTTCCACGACCGCTGTCACGGCAGAAGGCTGCTCGGCAGTTCGACTGACATTCCATCGGCCAGTTAACTTGGTAGACTCGCTTCCAAAATGGTCTTTCTTAAAGGTGTGCTTAAATGCCGCAACCCACTACCACAAGTAGGTTGTAGGTTCGATTCCTACCGCGCTCACCACCTTAACCCCTTGTAAGCCCCGTATTTCGCGGTGTTGGAGGACTTTTTCATTCTCGCACCGATCATACCGCCAGTAGCGAAAAGTGACGCCCAGTAACCCTGAGTCCCCGAAAATCCCCCGAGTTTTCTCACCGGGGTCCCCGAGTTTTTGACCTCAGTGAACTGCACCAGGTGTAGGCGGATGATCCCCATTTGAGGGAATGGCACCCATCCTGGCCACTCCAAGAACGCGCCAAGAAAAGTTTCGGAAATAGAGCCAATCAGGTGAAACAACGGATTTTGAGCTTCGGTAAGCGTCTCGGGCCGCCTTGGACGCAGGATGAGAAAAACGCCGCGTTAGCCGCCGCCTTAATCCTGGCATCCTAGCAAGTGGTTTCCAAGAGAATGTGCGGTCACCGCCTGTCGTAGTTGTCCCTTCGGAGCGAAGGCCGTGAGGAAGTCGATGGAACTATGCAGGAGGTCGCCGCTTTGGAGGGAAAGATTGCCTATGAGAGCAAAAAAGAACGAAGCAGGAAGGGTTGCAGGCACGAAACCACGTCAAGCTCCGCAACTTCGTCCGATCGGTGTGATTCGGTCGAGACTCAAAGAGCGGAGCAAAGCTCCCAAGCAGGGCTCAGAAGGTGCTCCTGACGTCTGGCTTGACGTGCGCCCATCTGCTGCGCAAGGGCTTGACGGGCTGGCGGTCGGCGACGAGATCATCGTCCTGACCTGGCTGCACCGAGCGTACCGCGAGATTCTGCAGGTTCATCCACGCTCAGACCCGAGTCGGCCGCTCACTGGTGTGTTTGCAACCCGGTCTCCCGACCGGCCCAATCCAATCGGCCTTCATCGCGTGACGGTGCACAAGGTTGCCAAGAACCGTTTGCGGGTCGGTCCAATGGAGGCCATCGACGGCACACCAGTGATCGACATCAAACCAGTGCTTTGTGAAGTCCAAGAGAGCTAGTTGCACCCCAGCTTGGCGCAGCTTTCGCGCACTCAACAGCCGCAAGCCTTGCCGCGCATGGCTTCGCGAGCCTCCCGGGCGATGAGCGGCAGAATCACTAGGGCCGCGATTGGATCCGCCCACCGAAAATGCCAGATGCTGTTGATTGCGACTCCCAGCAAGGCAATCACTGAAAGGTAGGCACAGATGGCTGATTCCGCGGCATCTGCTCTGAGCGCGGCACTGCCCGTAGACGCTGAGAGTCTGCGTTTCTCCCTTGCGAGCCACGGCATAACGACTGCAGCCAACAGCAGAATGGCGATACCCGTTATGCTTGGCTTGGGTTCGCTGTACCCAAGCAAACTCATGGTTGATGCCACGACCACATAGGCGGCAAGCGCGAACAGCAAAGCTCCTGCGATTCGTGTGGCCCGTCGTTCCGCATTCTCGTCAATGGCGGTGGTACGGAACCTCCAGAGCACAACAACAGCAGAGAGGAGTTCGACCGCACTGTCTCCACCAAAGGCGAGGAGCGCAGGGCTACGAGCTCGCCATGCCGAGAACAGGGACACAGCGGCCTCAGCAACCATCCACGCGATCGTGATGGTTTGTATCCTGCGAACTCGCTGGATCGTGTCTGGGGCAGCGACCTGCACTACTGAAGCCATTTAGGTGAGGATTATTGCACGGTAAACTATTCCTTGGCTTCCTCTGTTCTGCCGGACAGAAGTAGCTAATGTGTGTCTTTTCAGATATTGCCTGCGCTATGGCTGAAATGCTAGGCTGTAATGTAGCGAATAGAAAGCGAATACAATCCTGGAAGCCAAAATTCGGGCACGTCGATGCTCCACGGGATTCCGCCCAGAACGGTGAATCGAATGGAGGAAGGAAGAAAGCGTGTGTTAGGGATCATCGCCGGCATCCTTGTCGCGCGTCATTTGAGGACCACAGAAGACTTGCACGACAGCCGTCCTAGCCCACGTACGGAGTCGCTGGTTGCGTCCGCAGTGCAATGGGCCGACCGGATCATGAGAAGGATCGACGGAGTGTTCGCGGACGCCGCCGATAATAGACGACGGCCAGGAGGTTAGAAGACCTGACAACTTTGATCCGTCGACGAGGAGATTGGACAGGAAGTCAGTAGAATCAAAGGAAGATTTGCAGAGGTTCTGTGATGAAGGGTTCGGGTGTCGAGGATTCTCCGAAGCGGTCTCGGGTTCTAAATGCCGTCCCACTGCAAAATGCGGTCTTGTGTGCCGAATGCGACGTTTTCAGTGACAGCCCGCACGACACTTGCCTGGTCTGCGGCAGCCATTCGCTTTTGAACATCGCTCGAATGTTCGGCGGCAATCTTCCGAAAGGGCGGGCGAGCTTGATTACTCAGGAAGCAGTCGAATTTCCGTCGCGGCATTTCGTGTTGGATTTCCCAAAGCCTCACCGATTGCGGAAGAGGGCCACAATGGGGTCGCGACAACTCCCTGTGATCGCGCCCGAGGATAATCAAACTGATGAAGTTGAGCGTGGAATGTTACTCGGGCCGAAAGGCCGATGAAGACCTGTTCGGTTCTCGCCGGAAGGACGGGAGTATCAGGTCGAAGCCTCGCTCGATCAGTGGTACGACCCAGAGACCATCTCCTTCAAAGTTCGGTCGCTGACGGGAATGTCTACATTCTTCGACAACGAACTCGACGCCTGAGGCACCGTGGAATTTGGCTTGGTTTCGCCGGACAAACAACAAACGCTGACACGCTGATGTTTCAGCAGGTGAAGTCAGGACCGAGGGGATGTAGGGGCTATCTCAGGCGAGAGCTCCAGATTTGTCGGCCGTAGACCACAAAGTTCAGAGCGCAGACGATAACACCGGCAATTGTCAGAACAGTTGGAGAGAGGTCCGGATAGACCAACTTATCCACGTAATGGAGCAGGAAGCCACCATGGTACGGCTCAACTCCCGCCTTCCCTTCAAGCCAATTCTCCAGCAGCGTCAAAGGACATGGCCAAGGAAGCAGTTCGGTGAGGATTCCCCAAACCAGAGATGCGATATGCAGCCAGCGAAGAATCGGGCGCGAGCGCGTCAGCAAAGCGCCAAAGATGACCCACAAAATGAACAGTGCATGCACGACGAGGACGGCACTCGCGAGTGCAGAATAAAAGCTCGAGGCTGCATGCATTCTTAGAATCTACAGCCGCGCCGGTTCACGAACGGCCCGAGTCAACGCGTTCTGAGGCACGGGATAATATTGGTTCCGGTAAACTGTGCGAAAAGTCGTCCACATCGACATGGACGCGTTTTACGCCTCCGTGGAGCAGCGCGACGATCCAGAACTGCGCGGCAAGCCAGTGATCGTCGCGTGGAAAGGCAATCGCTCGGTCGTCTGCGCGGCCTCGTACGAGGCTAGGGCTTTCGGCGTGCGTTCAGCAATGCCCGCAGTAAAAGCGGAACGATTGTGTCCTGCCGCGATCTTCGTTGCGCCAGATTTCAGCCGCTATCGGGTCGTATCGCAGAGCGTGCGAGAAATCTTGAAGCGCCATACCGACCTGATCGAACCGTTGTCGCTCGACGAAGCGTATCTGGATGTGACCGAGAACAAGACCGGATTGCCTACGGCTACGATGGTGGCGCGCACGATCCGCGAACAAATTCGCCGGGAAGTGAATTTGACGGCCTCTGCCGGTGTGGCGCCCAACAAATTCCTAGCAAAGCTTGCTTCTGACTGGCGAAAGCCGGATGGACTTTTCGTGATCCAGCCTGAGGAGATAGACGCATTTCTGCGTCCTTTACCGATTGGGCGTTTGCCCGGGGTCGGAAAAATCACCGAAGAAAAGCTGGCGAAACTCGCCATAAAGACTGTCAGCGATCTGCGAAGCTTGGACTTACCGGCGCTGGAACACGAATTTGGGCGCTACGGTGTGCGCTTGTACGAACTCGCGCGTGGTGTTGACGACAATCCGGTTATTCCAGACCGGCCTACCCAATCGATCTCTGTCGAGGACACGTTCGAGCATGACGTGCCACTCTCCGAAACCGAGCCCATGATCCGGCGCCTTGCAGAAAAGCTCTGGTCTGCCTCGCGCAAGGAATCGCGAACAGCACGGACGGTCGTTCTCAAGCTGAAGACGAGCGAGTTCAAAATCCTGACGCGCAGCCACACTTCAGATCGTCCGCCATCTTCCTGCGCAGAGCTGACGGACGTCGCCCTCAAGCTGCGAGAACGAATCGATCTTGGTCCACAGCAACGCTATCGGCTCGTCGGTGTTGGTCTCGGCAACTTTCGGCAAGCGGAAGAGATTGCATCACAACCGGCTCTTTTCGACTGAAGATAGATCAGTCGGCGGCCGCCGCGCCCGTCGGTTGTTGGCGCATCATCTCCTCCATTCCCTTTTTCATTTCTTTTGTCGTCGGTTCCGCCTTGTGTGTACCGACCATCCAGGTATAGCCGTCCGGATCGACAATGCTGCCGCACCGGTCACCCCAAAACATGTCTATCACCGGACCTTGACTGGCAGCGCCGAGTTTGGTCGCTTTCTCGACGACCTTGTCCACATTTTCGACATAGATGTAAAGCCCCGCCGGCGAAGCGCCAACGCTTTTGGCAGTGCGTTTTCCCATCGCCGCATTCTCCGGGCCGAGCATGAGTGTTGCGCCGCGGAGCGTGAGTTCTGCATGAATGGGTTTGCCATCCGGGCCATTCATGATGCCACGTTTAGAGAAACCCAAGGCCTTCTGGTAAAAGCTGACCGCAGCTGGGATGTCAGAGACCGTGAGCATCGCGGACACGGCACCGTACTGTTTCTTGTTCAGAGGATCGATCTTTTTCTTTGCCATAGTGCTCCTTTTCCTGCGGAGGTTATTTTAGCGAAAAGAAAGGAGGGGCGCATCGGCTCAGGCAACAGACGATCACGGCTACGCTGCTGAAGCTGCTATTATAAGCCTTAGAATAAGTTTGCGGATCAGTTCAGGGTCGTGCTCGCCAGCGGCACCTGACAGACTGTACGACCGTTCAAATCCATTTGGTCCGCCAACTCGCAAGTCCCGGTTCGATGCGGGGTCAGCAGTCGTGGCCAGGTAGGTTCGCTGGTCCTCATGAAAAATTGAAACTGGACTGCGACTCTCCTTCACTGCCATTGTGGCCAGCCGCTCCAGATTCTCCGAAAACATTGTGTTTCGCGGCAAGTTTTTCACTTCCAGAAGATGATACTTGCAGCTCAATTGCTGAAGATTGGAGATCGGGAACAGATTCGGAACTTGGTTCGACATTTGACAGCCTCACACAGAGACGTTGGAATTTGCAGAATTCGCAGGACATTGGACTATTAGCGTAGCTGTACTCAGCGATGGTCGCTACCGCTCAGGGCCTGTATTTCAGAGATGCTTGCAAATGCGAAGTCTTCAATCTTAAGAAGTTCGTTTTGATCGAACGTGTATTTGGTCAACTTGCGCTGAAGCAAGTTGGCCTCGACAAGACGAATATTGTCGGGTCTAAATCATCGCCAGCGATTCAATGCTGCCAGTGCGTATATGCGTAGTTGATGTGAATAATCTGTCCCTCGCCATTATTCAAAACGCACCGAGAACGGTGCGGATTCAGAGAGGACATTGCTCACGGGCGTGGCCGAGCGTCATGTGTAAACGCTTAAGTTGCGATTGCATTTCGGGTATTGGCTTGAATGAGTCACACTTCTCCCCAACCCGTCGATACGGCCGTTGTCGAAAACAGCGATTTTAGGCAGCTCGGTCGTAGCGATGGTGCAACCCACCTAAGCGTCGTCGGGAGATCACCCGCCCGCGCTCGACAGATCGGGCCCGACTCCCCGGTGTTCCTTTACCCAGCCCGAGGTGGGTGCGGTCGTCATGGTAGTAAGAGACCTACTGAGAGAGGAACCGCTTCAAGTGTCGCTCGTTCAGCGGAATGACCTGATCGAGCAGTTCGCGCCGGCAGCTTCCCACCCAGAGCTCCGCGAGACCGTTTTGCCAGGGACTTTGAACGGAGGCTTGCACGCGGGCGATCTTCATGGATCGAATCGCAGCCGGAACGTCCAACCCGTACTTTGCGTCGTGGTCAAAGATGAGGAACTTGGGCGCGGACTGAAAAGGGAAGGCTTCGCGCAGCTGCTGTATGATCCAAGGGCTTGTCGGATGCCGAGTTACATTGAAGTGCAAGATGCGGCGACGGTCGTGGCTGATGATAAAGAAGCAGTAGAGCACGTTGAACGTGAGAGTCGGGACCGTGAAGAAATCCATCGCCGCGATGGCTTCGCGGTGATTACGTAGAAAGGCCAGCCAACGCTCGGCGGGCTCTGGATGCCTTGGTGCTCGCCTCATCCAGCGGGATACGGTTGTCTCCGATACCTCGAAGCCAAGCATTAAGGAGTTCACCGTGGATGCGAGGCGCACCCCAGGTTGGATCCTCGCTCACCATTTGGAAAATCAAACCACGGAGCTCTCTGGAAATTCTCCGTCCACCGCCGACACGTTTTCACACTCGGCAGAGCATCGTCCAATACAGCTCGAACCCGGATCGATGCCAGCGCACAACAGTGTCCGGTAAGACGATAACGAGTGCCTCTTTCCATTGAGGCCAGAAGCGGCGGGCTCCGAGCCAAAACAGTTTGTCGAGCGAGCCCAGCCTTGGCCTCGGGTGCTTGCGTTTCAAGACGACCAGTGGTTGGCGAAGGGCGAGGTCTTCCAGCACCAAAGCTGCGTTGCGTACGAAAAATGCGAAGAATGGCTCCGAACCAGAGCCGAGACAGGGCAAACATGGCAGCAAATTTATAGCAGACCGGCTTGCCGGCTGCCGCCGCGAAGTTGTTGATTTCAAGGCCGGACAGAATTGCGACAAGGGACAGTCCTGTTTTCTCTATTAGGTTCCTGGAGAAACCTTTTTACTCCCTCTGTTCATGTTCGGCCTCCTAATTAAACAGTACAGCGGGCCCGTCCCGCAGGTCACCGATCATCCGTGGGTGAGTTCCGCGAAGAGCACGACCAGCGAGTGGCGACCGCTGCGATAGGTGCGACTCGGAATGAGTGGTGCGGCCTGCCATTCCTCGATCTCGTGCGGCGAGTCCAGAGCTGTGTCGATCCACCGGCGCCAGGCAATCTCGCTCTGGTGGTCCGCAGGCGGCAGCTCGAACTCAAGCGGCTCCCAGTAGGCATTCAGGATCATGTGAAACAAGAGGTTCTCGTTTCTGGCCTCCGCGGTGAATGCCAGGCTGTGGGAGGAGTGGCCCCAGTCCGGTTGCCCGAGCTTTACACCATGCCAGGCTCTATTCGCCTTCAGGAGGAGCTGGTTCAGACTGAGGCGTTCGAAATCCGGCTCGTCAGCCAGCCACAGCCGTCGTGCATTGAGCAGTGATACAAACCGACGTACATCTGCGTGCTTCGTGACCAGCGTCCAATCAAACCAACTGGTCTCGTCGTCCTGGCAATAGGCGTTGTTATTACCACGTTGTGTGCGCCGGACCTCGTCACCCATCAAAATCATCGGCAGACCCAGCGAGAGCATCGTCACGGTCAGAAAGTTCTTCACCTGCCGGTTTCGTATCTTTTCAATCTCGGGGTCATCCGTTGGGCCTTCGACACCCCAGTTCCGGCTTCGGTTGTCGTTGACGCCATCCTGGTTGGCTTCACCGTTCGGCTCGTTGTGCTTTTGGTCGTAAGAGACAAGATCGTTGAGCGTGAAGCCGTCGTGACATGTCACGAAGTTCACGCTTTGATCGGCCTCACGTTCTTTGTGACCGTAGATCTGTGGACTGCCGAGCAATCGGTCGGCAAGATTGGCTACCGATCCGTCGTCCCCACGAAAAAAGCTGCGGACATCATCGCGGAACCGCCCGTTCCACTCCCTCCAGCTGTCGCCGACGAAGCTGCCCACCTGGTACAGCCCGGCCGCATCCCAGGCTTCAGCAATGAGTTTCGTGCCCGCGAGCGCCGGGTCCGACTCGATATCCCACAGTACCGGAGGCCTCGACATTAAATTGCCCGACTCGTCACGCTCCAGGATTGACGCCAGATCGAACCGGAAACCATCCACGTGCATCTCCTGCACCCAGTAGCGGAGACTATCCACGATCATCCGGCGGACGATCGGGTGATTGGCATTGAGGGTATTTCCCGTACCGCTGTAGTTGGTGTATTGCGAGGGGTCCTGGCCGAGGATGTAATACGTGCTGTTGTCCAACCCGCGCAGGCTCAGCGTCGGCCCTCGGTGGTCTCCTTCCGCGGTGTGATTGAAAACGACATCGAGGATGACCTCAATACCCGCCCTGTGCACGGCTTTGACCATGTCGCGAAATTCGTCCACAGGCCCAAGCGGATCTTGACGCGAGCTGTAAGCCTGATGCGGAGCAAAAAAAGAGACCGGTGCATACCCCCAATAGTTGAGTCGCCCCGGCGGAGCATCCTGAGCGTCGAATTGAAAGACCGGTAGAAGTTCGATTGCAGTAATTCCGAGTTGCTGAAGGTACGGGATCTTTTCGATTAGACCAGCGTAGGTACCTCGGAGCTTGTCTGCTATGCCGGAGCCAGGATGGCGCGTGAAACCTCTAACGTGCATCTCGTAAATGATCGTCCTAGAGGGCGGGCGATGCAGCGGTGTGTCGCCTTCCCAATCGTAAGCGTGAGTATCGACCACGACGCTCTTCATCGCGGTCGCTGCGTTGTCGCCTTCGAAGCGAGCAGCATTGCGGCTGTAATTCCTCGGAACGACTACGCCGCGCCCGTACGGGTCAAGGAGAACCTTGGCAGGATCAAAGCGCATCCCGCTCGCGGGGTCGAAGGGACCGTGGACCCGATAACCATAAAGCTGCCCGGGCCGCAGGCCAGGCACGAACATATGCCAGTAGTGGTAGGTACGGTTGGCTAAGGGGTCGAACGGAATGACGCGCACGGGTCGGGGATCATCTTCCCGGTCAAAGAGTAACAATTCCACGGCGGCCGCCCCACGGGAAAACACGCTGAAATTGGCTCCACCAAGAAAGATCGTTGCCCCCAAGGGACAACTGTCACCCGTAGCGCTGGCGGCTTGTGCGGAGACGACGCTCACGATATCCCAGCCTTACTGTAGGAGGTGTCTATGACCGCCCCCGATTTCAAACCTGAAAATAGCGGGTGTCACAGGCCCCCTCTGCAGAAGACGCAAATCGGTTCACGATACGGCCTTAAGCACAATTGCGGACTGCGGACTTGACCGGTTCGAATTTCTTGTTAAATCTCGAAGCCATTCGAAGGCTCGATCGGAAAGCATCTCGTTCGTGGTGCGCCAACGCCAATTGCCTTCAGCCCGGCCGGGCACGTTCATCCGAGCCTCCTTTCCTAGATTCAGCAAATCCTGCAACGGGGCCATAGCAAGTGCAGCCACAGAGGACCATGCCAGGCCCATCAATGTCGGTGCAGCTTCACCACTCCCGCTATGGAACTGCTTTACGTACTTCCACACATTCTGTCGTTGGTCATCCGGCAATTCTTCAAACCAGCCGAGACTTGTAGGATTATCGTGTGTACCGGTGTAAACCACCGTGTTGGTGATGTAGTTGTCAGGGAGATAGGGGTTATCCGCACGACCGTCGAAGGCGAACTGCAGGACCCGAGTCCCCGGAAGGCGAAACTGGTCGCGGAGTGCAGATACGTCAGGTGTGATCAGTCCCAGGTCCTCGACAATAAACGGCAGACCGCCCAACTCACGATGGACTGCCTGAAAGAAATCGGCTCCTGGACCGGGAACCCACTTTCCCGACTGTGCAGTCGGTACGCCAGCGGGGACGTGCCAGGCCGAGGCAAAGGCACGGAAGTGATCCAGGCGAATCACATCGACGTGGGCCAGCAGCGAGCGCAACCGAGAGATGCACCACCGATAGCCGGACTCGCGAAGAACGTCCCAGTTATATATGGGGTTGCCCCAAAGTTGTCCATACGCGCTGAAGTAGTCCGGAGGAACACCGGCAACGAAGCGCGGCCGACGCTGCTCGTCCAGCAGAAAGAACTCCGGGTGTGCCCAGACGTCGCTCGAGTCGGGAGAGACGAAGAAGGGCAGATCGCCGATTAACCCCAAACCTTTACTGCGAGCATGCGCCTTGAGCCGCTCACCCTGGCGGAATAACAGAAACTGTGCGAAGGACACACGGCCTATCTCATCCGCCAGTTCGTGTCGGACCCGATTGATCGCCGCCGGATCGCGCTGGCCCAACTCTGCGGGCCACTCGAGGTAATACGCGTCGTTGAACCTGGTTTTGAGCGCACGGAAGAGCGCGTAGTCTTCCAACCAGTCCGCCTGATCATTGCGGAACTGCTCATAAGCCGGCCACAGATCGGCGCGAGCGCCGGCCATGAAGTTGGCCCAGGCTTTCTCGAGCAGTCCGTGTTTGAAAGGAATGACGGCGTTGTAATCGATTTGGGTTTGGGAGAACGAGCCCGGCTGACAATCGTCCGGTTCTAACAGTTCATCCTCGATGAGCCAGTCCGGACTAATGACCAGTCCGTTCCCGGCGAAAGACGACAGGGATTGATACGGCGAGTTACCGTAACCTGTGGGCCCGAGCGGTAGCGCCTGCCACCAGCTTTGGCCGGCTTCGTGGAGGCGATCGATCCACGATAATGCCTCGGGTCCTACATCCCCAATACCGTAAGGTGACGGTAGCGACGTGACGTGCAGCAGCAAACCGGAAGCGCGGTATTCCGAAGGAAACGGTGGTAGATTGCCGTTATCGGACCTCATGCTCGCCCTTTCGGCACGTTCAGAGCGTTATTCACAATCTCTTGAGCCTCGCTCAAGATCGCGTCCAGATGCCACTGGTCCTTGAAACTTTCCGCGTAGATCTTGTAAACGTTCTCCGTGCCGGAAGGTCGCGCGGCAAACCAGCCGCCACCGGTGACAACCTTCAAGCCACCGATCGGAGAGTTGTTGCCGGGAGCGCGCGTCAGCTTGCCGATGATGGACTCGCCGGCCAGGCTCGACTCCTTGACGGCGTCAGGCGATAACTCCTTGAGCCTGGCCTTCTGCTCGGGCGTCGCAGGCGCGTCGATGCGTGTGTAGTATGCCGTACCGAACTCGGCAGTGAGTTCACGGTAATGCTCGCCCGGATCCTTGCCTGTGCGAGCGGTGATTTCAGCTGCGAGCAGATCCATGATGAGGCCGTCTTTGTCGGTAGCCCACACGGTGCCGTCGCGCCGCAGGAAACTGGCCCCGGCACTTTCTTCGCCTCCAAAACAGTACGAACCGTCCAACAAGCCCGGCACAAACCACTTGAATCCCACAGGTACCTCAGACAACCTGCGGCCCAGCCGTTGGACCACTTTGTCAATCATGCTGCTGCTCACCAATGTCTTGCCGACTGCAGACTGCCCTGGCCACAGAGGACGGTTCATGAGCAGGTAACGGATGGCCACCGCGAGGTAGTGATTCGGGTTCATCAATCCGACAGACGGCGTAACAATTCCGTGCCGGTCGGAGTCCGTGTCGTTGCCGAATGCAATACGATATTCATCTTTGAGGCCGACGAGTCGTGCCATGGCATAGGGGCTGGAGCAGTCCATACGGATCTTGCCATCGTGATCGACGGTCATGAACGAGAACGTCGGGTCGATTGTCGGGTTGACGACCGTGATTTTCAGTTGGTATTCAGCGTTGATGGGATCCCAGTACGGCAGGGCAGCTCCGCCGAGCGGATCGGCGCCGAGCTTGAGACCGGCCGCACGAATCGCATCCATGTCGACCACGTTCCTCAAGTCGCGGACATAAGGCAGGACGAAGTCTTCCTGGTGAGTCGTGGCTGCCTTGATTGCGGACTTGAAAGGCATGCGCTTCACTCCGGCATTGTTTCCTCGCAAGAGCTCGTTGGCTCGGTCCTCAATCCACCGCGTTACGTCGGTGTCGGCCGGGCCGCCGTTGGGCGGGTTGTATTTGAAGCCACCATCTTCCGGCGGATTGTGCGACGGCGTAACCACGATGCCGTCCGCGAGGTGCTGCTTGCGATCGCGGTTGTAGACGAGGATGGCATGAGAGATGACCGGCGTGGGCGTCACGCCGTTGTCTCGTTGGATTACGGTCTCGGCGTTGTTGGCCGCGAGGACTTCCAGCGCGGTACGCTGCGCCGGCTCCGATACTGCGTGCGTGTCCTTGCCCAGGTACAGGGGACCGTCAGTTCCCTGGCTACGCCGGTAATCACAGATAGCCTGCGTGATGGCCAGGATGTGGGCTTCGGTGAAGGCGCCGCGGAGAGGCGAGCCGCGGTGCCCACTCGTTCCGAAACTGACCATCTGGTTGGGGTCGCTAAGGTCCGGCTGGCGCTCGTAATATTCGCGTTCAAGCCGGGCCACATCGACCAATATTTCTTTCGGGGCGGGGCGCCCGGCTAGGGGCGAAATGATTGCGGCCGGATGGTTTTTTTCTATTACGCTACCGGGCATGGCTTCACCTCCCAAATCTCGGTTGCGTATTCAGCGATCGTCCGGTCGCTGGAAAACTTCCCAGAGCCCGCCACATTCAAAATAGCCTTGCGTCCCCACGTCTCCGGGTCGCCGTACGTTTCACACAGGCGCTGATCCGCCTCGAGGTAAGATCTCAGGTCCGCTAGATGCATATAGTGATCACCGTTTGTCAACAATGTGCCGCGTAACGGCTCGAAGATGCCGGGTTCGTGGCGGCTGAAATAATCGGAAAAGATCAAGTCTAAAGCGGCTCGGATTTCCGGATCGTGTTCATAGTGCCAATGCGGGTTGTACCATCCGCGGCTGCCGGCCACTTGACTCGCCGTCAGGCCGAACAGAAAGAAATTCTCCTCGCCCGCCTCTTGCGCCATCTCGATGGTCGCACCGTCGCGAGTACCAATCGTCAAGGCGCCGTTCATCATGAACTTCATGTTGCTGGTGCCGCTGGCTTCGTAGCCGGCGGTTGAGATCTGGTTCGAGACATCGCTCGCGGGAATCAGCCGCTCCGCGAGTGAAACGTCGTACTCGGGCAGGAACAGGACCTTCAGTCGACCTCGCATGGCCGGGTCGGCGTCGATTGTGCCGGCCAGGTTCTCGATGAACTTGATGATGAGCTTGGCAAGCTGGTAAGCCGGCGCCGCCTTGCCGGCGAAGAAAAATGTCCGTGGCGCCATCTCGAGTTTCGGATTCTCGCGCAGCCGGTTGCACAGCACGACGATGCGCAGCGCATTGAGCAGTTGCCGTTTGTACTCGTGAATGCGCTTGATCTGGCAATCAAAGATAGTTTCCGGGTCCACCGTCTGACCGGATGAGGACTTGAGCCAACTTGCAAACTGCGATTTCGCCTCGCGCTTGGCCCTCCGGAAGCTGTCGCGAAGCCCGTGATCGTCGGAAAGGGGCTTGAGCTTGCTCAGTTGGCTGAGATCAGACACCCACCCGTCGCCAATGACATCCGTGATTACGCGGGCCAGCGCGGGATTCGACATCAGCAACCAGCGTCGCGGGGTGACTCCATTAGTTTTATTGTTGAAGCGATCAGGAAACATCTCTGCCAGATCCTTGACGGTGCTCGTGCGCAGCAGCTCCGAGTGAATCGCGGCCACACCGTTGGTGCTGTGTGAGCCAACGATGGCGAGGTTGGCCATACGGACATGCCTGGCTGGGCCTTCCTCAATCAAACTGACTCGCTGAACCCGTCCCTCGTCGCCCGGGTAGTGGCTCCGGACCTGATTGAGGAATCGCCGATTGATCTCGAAAATGACCTCCAGGTGGCGTGGCAACATCTTCTCAAACCACTCTACCGGCCACTTCTCCAGGGCTTCGGGCAGTAGAGTGTGGTTCGTATACGCCAGAGTTTTTCGTGTGATGTCCCAGGCCTTGTCCCATTCCAGGTGGGCGTCGTCGAGGAGAATCCGCATCAACTCGGGGACTGCCATTGTCGGATGTGTATCGTTGAGCTGGATGGCGACCTTTTCAGGAAGTCCATCCCAATCGGTATTGTTGCGTCGGAAGCGCCGTATGAGATCGGCCATCGAGCAGGCTACGAGAAAGTACTCCTGCACAAAACGCAACCCCTGCCCCATGCTGGTGGAGTCGTCGGGATAAAGAACTCGGGTGAGGGATTCGGCCTCGAGCGACTCGGCCACAGCTCCGACGAAGTCCCCGTGGCTGAACGCCGCAAAGTCGAAGTATTCCGGTGCGTTCGCAGCCCAGAGGCGAAGCGTATTAATCGTCTTGCCGCCGTAACCGACTACCGGCCGATCAAAGGGAACACCTATCAAAGTGGACGGCTTGCCAACGATCGCATGCAAACTTCCACCGCGCACCTGAAAGGAACAATTCAACTTGATTTCGACCTTCTCGTGCGGCCGCTCGACCTCCCATGGGTCCTGCCGACTTAGCCAGTTGTCCGGCTGTTCCTGTTGCCAGCCATCCCGAATGGCCTGCTTGAAAATGCCGTATTCATAGCGCAGGCCGTACCCAACCGCCGGGAGTTGCATTGTCGACATTGAGTCGAGGAAGCAAGCTGCCAGGCGCCCGAGTCCACCGTTGCCGAGGCCAGCGTCGGGTTCCTCCTCGAGCAGCCCCAGCCAATCAAGATCTCTCTCTCTGACAGCCTGTTTCACAACCGGATCGAGCAGAAGATTGGTCACATTGTTGGCAAGCGAGCGGCCGATGAGAAACTCCATCGAGAGATAGTAGATGCGCTTGGGATTCTCCCGCGTATAAGTGGTGTCAGTGTTTATCCATCGCTGCGCCAAGATATCCCGCACGGTACGGGCGATAGCCTCGAAACGCTCACGCGGGCCGAGAGCCGCCGGATCGACTACGTTGTCGAAGACAAGATGGCGTTCATACAAGATTTTGTCCGTGCCCGTCAACTCATTTGGGCCGCACGCGTATTGACTGCATAGTTTCGAAATGGTGTCAGACTGGGGTGACATCGGGGACGCGATTGCACTGGTTGTACTCATAATTAAAGGCTCCTTAATTTCACATGAACGCCGACAAGCCATCTGAAGCTGGGGAGGTCAGAAAAAATTCCTTCGAATGCGTGAATCTAAGCGCCGCTAGAGTCCAAGACGAATTCATCTGTTGCCATCCCTGGAATTTGCGAGCTGTTCTTTTGCTGCCGCAATCACATGGTCGGGTTCAAACCCGAACTTTTTCTGTAATTCCTTAAGCGGCGCCGAAGCTCCGAAGGTGTTCATGCCCACAACCTGGCCCGAGGTGCCAACATATCGTTCCCATCCCAAGGTAGAGGCTTGCTCCACGGCGACCCGTGCTTTGACATTCGGTGGCAGCACGCTCTCACGGTAGGCCCGGGGTTGGTGCTCGAAAATTTCCCACGACGGCATCGATACCACGCGCGAGCGAATTCCTTCGGAGAGCAGCTTCTCGTGGGCCTCGACTGCAAGGCTGACCTCACTGCCCGAGGCGATGATGATCACTTCCGGATTTCCGCCGGGAGCATCTGCGAGCACGTAGCCTCCCTGCGAAACGCCAGACGCGGGCGCATACTTACCGCGATCGAGAGTTGGCATGGCCTGCCGCGACAGCGCGAGCACCGCCGGCTGGTGGCGCAGTTGCATGATGAAGTGATAAGCCTCGACCACTTCGTTGGCATCGCCTGGCCGCAGCGTGATCAGTCCCGGAATTGCACGTAGCGAGATCAATTGCTCGACAGGCTGGTGAGTGGGACCGTCCTCGCCATCTCCCATTGCATCATGCGTAAATACGAAGAGAGAGGGCAATTCCATGAGCGCCGCCAGCCGAATCGCCGGCCTCGCGTAGTCGCTGAATATGAAAAACGACGCGCCAAATGGCCGCAGCTTGGACAGCGAGAGTCCGTTGACGATGGCGGCCATTGCGTGCTCGCGAATGCCAAAGTGCAGATTCTTTCCCTCTGGGCTGTCAGTCTGGAAATCCCCTGCCCCCGCGTAAGTGAGAGTGGTTTTATTGGACGGACCAAGGTCGGCAGATCCGCCAAGGAACCAGGGAATGTTCTGGGCAAGCAGGTTCAGCACTTTTCCTGAAGCATCGCGACCAGCGATACCCTTCGCGTCGGCAGGAAACACGGGAAGGTTGCGGTCCCATCCCGTCGGAAGCTCGCGCTTCTGCATCAACTCAACTTCGACTGCGAGGTCTGGATATTGAGTGCGGTATGACTCAAAAAGTTCCGCCCACTTCTTTCGGGCTTCGCCGCCGCGTTTGCCGATGCCAGCTGTAAAGTGGTCGTACACGCCGTTGGGGACAAAGAACTTTGCATCTTCGGGAAATCCATAGGCCTTCTTGCACAACCGAACTTCGTCTTCTCCGAGCGGCTCTCCATGTGCGGCGGCAGTGTCCTGCTTATGCGGTGAACCGTATCCGATATGACTGTCGAGAACAATGAATGTGGGGCGGCCTTTTGTCTTCCGAAAGACCCCGAGCGCCTGTTCGATGCGATCGACGTCGTTCGCATCGCCTACTCGCAGGACATTCCATCCATACGCAATGAATCGCGTCTGAACGTCTTCGGTGAACGCGATGCGCGTGTTGCCTTCGATCGTGATGTGATTGTTGTCGTAAATCCAGCACAGGTTGTCGAGCCCGAGATGTCCGGCTAGCGATGCAGCCTCCGATGCGATACCTTCCATCAGGCACCCGTCACCACAGACCGTATAAATGTTGTAGTTGAAGATGTCGAAGCCCGGCCGATTGTAGTGGTGGGCGAGCCATTTTTCCGCGATTGCCATGCCAACGCTCGTTGCCGCACCCTGCCCGAGCGGTCCCGTCGTGGTCTCGACTCCCGAGACCCAGTGGTATTCAGGATGCCCGGGAGCCTTGCTGTTGAGTTGGCGGAAGCGGCGGATATCGTCGAGGGTGACCGAAGGTTGCCCCAATCGTTCGTAGTCGGCATTCACGGCTTGAACGCCGGTGAGATGGAGCGCAGACCAGAGCAACATGGAGGCATGGCCGTTTGACAGCACGAAGCGATCGCGATTGGGCCAGATCGGGTCCTGCGGATCGAATTTGAGGACACGATTCCATATCGTATAGACGAGCGGCGCGAGCGCCATTGGCGTTCCGGGGTGACCGGAGTTGGCCTGCTGCACGGCATCGATGGAGAGCGTGCGAATCGTGTTGATGCACAACTGATCAAGTTCTGCGGCGCTCAGATTCTCAACTGGAGCTATTGCGGTACTCATGACTGCCTCCGTGTAAGTATTCAAATTCGGTATCTCGACAGCTATGCGGGAATTGCCGAAGTCTGGGCTCCGACTTCGCTGGCGGCCTTCTTTTCGAGTCCGGCAACTTTGCTCAGACGTCTGAGATGGCGTTCGGCCTGGCTGAAGCCAGCCGCCAGAAAAGTTTCGACAAGGTCCCAGGCCACCATGGTCCCCATGACCCGGCCACCGAGACAAATAAGGTTCATGTGATCGTCCTCGACCCCTTGCCGAGCCGAGAAGTGATCATTGATCAGAGCGGCGCGGACTCCCGGAACTTTGTTGGCGCAGACGGAAGCTCCCACCCCGCTTCCGCAAACAGCAACCCCGCGCTCTACCGTGCCTGAGGCCACTGCCCGTGCCAACGGAGTGACGAAATCTGGGTAGTCGTCGCCTGGCTCGAGCCGGTTTGCACCGAAGTCGACAACGTCATGACCCGCGGCAGTGAGGCGGCTGCGAAGGTCCTCTTTCAATCCAAACCCACCGTGATCGGCGGCAATTCCAATGCGCATGTCCTCTCCTTTATTATTAGGTCGCAGAATAATCCGGCTTCACTCCAGATAAACCGCGTTCTCTCAAGCCACTTCGGTCTTCGATTCCTTAACACCTTGGCCCGCGGCAGCGCGATCTGCCAAAACCACGGCATGATTCCTGCTAACGCGGCCGGCTGGAATGGAAACATCTCCAGCTTGCAGGCGAGCAAGCATTCCAGCTTTTTCGGCTCCGGTCGCCAGCCACAGTACGCGACGGGAGCGATTGATGATCGGGTACGTTAGCGTCATGCGCCGCCGGTTCTGGTAGATTCCCGTGAGTGCAACGTCTGCATCTTTCACATTGAGGACCGGGTCTCCCGGCACCAGCGAAGCAGTGTGGCCGTCAGGTCCGAGTCCCAAATGAACGAGATCAAGCACAGGCGGTGAACCTGCGATTTCGTCCAGAGTCAGTGCATATCTCATCCAAGCCGCCTCGAGATTGGTAGCTTCTACTGGCATGGCATGGATTTGTTCGGGGCGCAGTGGTGCGTGCTCAAGCAAGCTCTCGCGCAAATGCGTAAGATTTCTGTCGGGGTCTCGCGCGGGCGCAACCCTCTCGTCTACCTGCCCTATAAGCACAGCGTCCCTCGGCACTTCTTCGCGCGCAAGATCACGAAGCATGAGCCACGGGGTTTTGTCGCCGCTGACTGCCATGACAAACGAGCCGCGAGCTGCGACCGCAGATCTCGCTTCTTCAGCGATGAGCTTTGCCGCTTCCAGGGCAACCGACTCGGCGTCCGCGTAGACTTCAATTTTCATCATGCGGCCTCGCTAGCGAGCGCCACGAGTTTCTTATCTCCGGGATTACTCCAACCCCCGGGCGGGCTCACGCGCTCGACTTCGTCCGGGCCCCAGGAGTTGGGAACATATTGATAAACCGGTGTGTTCTTTTTCAGCACGGGCTCGACGATGCGCCAAGCCTCTTCGACGTAGTCCTCGCGCGCGAACAACGTGCTGTCCCCCGCCATGGCTGCTCCCAACACACGTTCGTACGCGTCCATCTCATCGCCCCGCGGACAATGGCTGGCCACCATCTCGCCCGTCTGAAACGAGAGTCCTTCGGCGTCAGGATCCAGCGTCGTCATCCCCATGGCGATTGTCACTTCGGGACTCAGACGCAGCCGCAGATGGTTTTCTACCAATAGGCTGTCGGGAATCAGGGTCGGAGGCTTGTGAAACTTGCCGACAATTTCAGTACAAGTCGTGGGCAGACACTTGCCGGCTCGAATATGGAATGGCACGCCTTTCCAGCGCCAGGAGTTGATTTCCAATTTCAAGGCTGCGAAAGTCTCTGTCTGTGAATCTTTGGCCACGCCGTTTTCATCTCGGTAGCCGCGGAACTGACCGCGAACCAGGTTCTTCTCCTCAATGGGCGGGATCGCTTTCAGCACTTTTACTTTCTCGTCACGAAGCGACTCGCTATCGGAGCGGACCGGCGGCTCCATCGTGAGATTCGACAACACCTGAAACAAGTGGTTCTGGACAACGTCGCGGATGGTCCCAGTCTGGTCGTAAAAACCTCCTCGGCCCTGTACGCCGAAGTCCTCTGCCATCGTGATCTCGATGCTCTCGATGTAGTGGCGGTTCCAAAAAGCTTCCACAAAAGTGTTGGCGAAGCGGAAGGCCAGCACATTGTTTACTGCTCGTTTGCCCAGATAGTGGTCGATGCGAAAGATGTCGGCTTCGTCGAAGACGCTCAGCAGGACTTGGTTCAGTTCCTGCGCAGATGCCAGATCATGCCCGAATGGTTTCTCTACGATGACCCGCGCGCCTCGTCCGCAATTCGATTCGGCCAGATGCCGGACCACGGTTTCGAACAACACAGGCGGAATTGCCAGGTAATGTGCCGGGCGTTTCGCGTCGTTGAGTTCCTGGCGCAGCGCGCTGAAGGTGGCAGGATCTTGATAGTCGCCATCCACATACCGCAACAGGCCCACGAGCTTTTCGAAAGCAGCGGCATCCAGCCCGCCATGTTTCTCCAAGCTGTCTTTCGCGCGAGCGCGAAGTTGATCGAGATTCCAACCAGCTTTAGCGACCCCGACCACGGGGACGTTGAGGTGCCCCCGTTTCACCAT